>Ga0181516_10003377_pt1 | contig 10721 bp, 8 predicted proteins | sample PEATcosm2014_Bin_25_FD_121104 | JGI IMG/M metagenome (GOLD analysis project Ga0181516, IMG submission 121104) | Peatland microbial communities from MTU Mesocosm Facility, Houghton, MI, USA - PEATcosm2014_Bin01_10_metaG | ecosystem: Environmental > Terrestrial > Soil > Wetlands > Peat | place...
ATAGACGGAGCATAGCCGAGGCGCGGGCGGTGTCAAGGGCGGCTACGCCGCCGCTTCGCGGTCAAGACCCTTGACACCGCCCTCTCCGCCTCGGCAAACAATCCAAATATCCGGGGAATGTCAGTTTTAGAAGCCAATCCCAAGGTCGTGTCCATAGCCGATTTCGCGCCCAATTTTCAGCGGGTCAATTTGCGGCTCAGGCACCAAAGCTATGCCGTGCGCCAACTCATTCAGTCGAGTCTGCTCGCGAGTCAATTCCGTTGCCGATGGGCGCGCCGAAGAAATGCCAAGCGATTCGCGCAGCCGGTCAACGTCGGAAGTGATAACCGTGATTCCATCGCGTCCACGCGAGGCAGCGACGTAGAACTGTTCCTGTTTCATTCCGTCGCCGGAGAGAACTACGGCGTCCACAGTCTTGCCCTGGCTGCGATGAGCGGTGATCGCGTAGCCGTGGTCAAATTCGTGATAGTTCGCCGGCAGGGTGCGGCCATCCTCAAGTTGAATGCGTCCCCCATCGACACTGCGCACTTTTGCCAACTCGCCGTTTGTGGCGCGGAACTCAGCTTCCCTACGATTTCCCGTCAACAGGAGCCGGTCGCCAGGAGCGACTTCGATTTGATGACGTTCATGCACGGAGAATGAACGCGCCTGTGCAGGAATCACCACGCGCTCTACACCATGCCGATCTCTGGCGACAATGTGCGACGTGCTTGCACTTTCGACGACGAGCGATTCATGCTTGCCGATCCCATGCGAAGAACGATGGAACTGCAATATCTGGCCTTCCTGGTAATTTGACAAGTCCTTCTTTTGCGCCTCAGTCCATTGCAAAGGCGCATGGCGTTCGAAGATCATGCCGCCATTCAATTCGCCTTGTTGCGTCATATCATGACGAATCGCGTGGGTGATCCTGGCGATCTCTTCATGCGTTCCAGCAACGACGAGCACTTTGCGGCTGGGATCAGCTGCGAGTTCCCGGTAAGCCGTTGCTACGGTGTGCGCGGTATCCAGGTAAGGAACTTCACGAACAGCCCCGAGCTGTTCCAGCTTTTCAAAACCCTGCTCCGGCGAATCGCGCAACGTTTGAATTGCGTCCCGATACTCTGCCTGTGTCTGCCGTTGTACGCCGGTCAGGGAAACGCTTTTCATCTGCGATTCCCGCTCCAGGATGCGCAAGGCGTCCGACGCTTCCACGCTTTGAATCTGCCGCGTGTCCCCGGAGAACAGAAGCCGTACGTTTCCGTGCTCAGCCAGCTTGAGCAACTCATCCATTTGGCGGCCAGAGATCATGCCTGCCTCATCGACGATCAGAACTTTGCCGCGCACCGCACCCCGCTGAGCCTCATCCTCCAGCAATCGGGAAACCGTCATGGCATCTCGAATACCAACCTTATGCAACTCCTCGACCGCGCTGCGTGTCGGCGCAACCGCCGTCACTTTGCGCCCGGCCTCGCGTAAACCACGCTCAATCTCTTGAAGCGTAGCCGTCTTGCCAGTACCAGCAGCGCCGCACAGATTTATAGCAAGATCGCGGGAAGCCAAAACCTCGTGAACCGCCCGCCTTTGCTCATCTCGCAGGCGCTCGGTTGGCTGAAACTCGCGCTCTCCACCCAACCGCTCAAAATGCCCAGTGCCGCGATCCACTGCCGCAATCATCCGCTGTTCGCGCTCAAGGCTCTCGCTTGTGGCAAGATTGTTTCCAGCCCGGATGAGAGAACCCTCTGACTGCTCCAGTTCCAGAGCACCGCGCAACTGGCCAGGATCAATCTGCCCGCGTCCATGACGCAGTGCTTCGGTCATCAAATCGAAGTCGCGCACGACAGAGTTACGTTCAAAGAGATGGGCCTTGGCGTGCTGAAGCGATTCCGATGCCTGGGAGAATTCCTGAGAAATATGCGGATGCCGTTCGATGGACTTGGCGCGGATGCTTTGCAGCGTTTGTCTTTCCCCTGGCGCAAGACGGGCTTGCTGAAGTTCTCTCACCCGTTCCGTTGAGATTTCCGCCAGTTTGTCCGCACGGGATTCGCGGACCAGCACGGCGACTTCATTATTGGTTGGCTTGCGGCCATGCTCCTCCGTGAATTGCTCAATAGCGGCGTCGCGCTGTGCGCTTCGCACGCTGTACCTTTCGAGCAATTCATTCGAGACGCCGCGAATTTCGAATCCATGATCTCTACCCTTGGAATCGCGGCGCGGCTCGATTTCATATCCCAGCCCGCGCACCTCACGCGCCAGCGCGTTTCGGTAAACCTCCGTCAGATATGAGCGGCGCTCGTACAGTCCCGACGCCTGCAATGCCTTCCAGCGGCCTTCCACGCCATCATAGGTCAGATTGGCGGCCACGGCGTGGGTGTGCAGTTGCGGGTCGAGTTCGCGGCTTGTGTCATGCCGGTACGCTGCGACGATCCAATTACCGGTTGCTCGATTCTCGTTAGCGCCATTCAACCGAACGCGCGTCGCTGAATGGCTCTCAGCCTCCGCAAGCGCCTCCCGGACAGCTCTGTCGTGAGCGGCCACGAGGCGATCATCCCCGCCGACGAGGGCCTGAATGGAAATCGACTTTGGCGCGGAGAAGGTCAGATCGTACAGCGACCGCCCCTTGCTCTGCTCGCTTCCGTCCACTTTCGCGCGGTCAGCACTGTGCCGCGGGCGGAGGAACTCGCCGGTTTCTGGGTTCAGCCCTTCACGGATGGCCTCAAATTGCTCCGGCGTCACATTGCCGCCCAGGCCGAGCAACTCAGCGCCACGGCCATTCCATTTGCCTTGAACACGCCGTTGTTCATCGTAGTAGTCGCTGTGTTCGAGATGCCTCTGGGCATACCCGGCACCGCCCGACATGGCCCGTATCGTCAGCATGAATCGACGCTAACGCTGTTCGAATTTGCAATGCAACTGCCTTCGTGCCTAGCCGTCCTGATTGCCGCGCCCATGCAGAAGCCGACAGGAGCCGAGCAACGCACCCAGTTTGTCCGTGTTGCGGTTAGCACGGCCAGAATGCGCAAGCGTCATTTCGACTGAGTCCGGCCAAGAGCGTTCTCGCTGCGCTCGTTTCGAAGATAGACACCATCCCTAAGCCTGACGGCTTAGGATCGTGACTGCGGGCCGAGAATATTGAACAAATCTCGAATGATTTCGGACGATGTTCGATATTGATCGCGGTGAATTCGATAACGTTCGAGAATCGGGGCTGAGCATTGCACCCGGTGGGAGGCGCTGGGCATCGTGATCTACCTCGATTAAATAGAACATATCGGAAAGCCTAGCACTGCTCGCAGCTTTCCTATGAAGCAGGTTTGGCCAAAATCCTGGACGGACTCTCGCCATCCTCGCATTAAATCAGCGGGGCTTGTGAACTCCATAGCGATTGGCTGTCCGCCAGTTCTGGTAGTGGCCATTCCGATGATGAGCGTTCGTCTCGCCGGGATAGTTCCCGCCGTGCGATGTGGTGTGGTGTCCCCCGCCGTAGAACCGGCGGCTAGTTCTGGATGAGCGTTCCGTGCTGTGGTGACCACTGCTCACGCGAGGAGAATGGGTTCCGTGCGGTGTCGCGGAGGCGGAAAACATGGCCAGAATGCAGCACAGTAGAGTCAATGCTAACGATCTTGCTTTCATATACTTACATTCACTTCGCTTTCCGAAACCAATGACCATTCCAGAACGGGGTGCAACGAGCTCCGAATCTGGTAACATTCTAATCACTTCACAGTCACTGTGATCAAGCGTTGGAAGCAACTTCCTCGGACCGCGACCAATTTGCGCAGATTCATTGCTTTTTGACTTGCGAAATCTGGACGCGGGCTGCGGGTGGCACGGTCTGTTGCGTAAGGAGAACGACAGTGCAAGAACCTCTGAAGGTTTTCGGAACAATCACGCGTTATGTTCTAGCGAGTGTCGCCTGCTTGTCATTCTTCCAATTCTTATTCTTCATCAGCAGTTCATCTGATGAGGCTCAGTACAAAGCTGGCATGGCGATCGGTAGAGCGGTCATCTGTGGCGTGATAGCAGGCGTCTGGTTCTACAGAGCCAGCCGGGAGAAGCAGTTGGACGCGTTGACCGAGCATTCGGTCAACGCCCGGCTGTCTACCGCAACTGAGAAGCCCATCCCAACAGAACAACCCAAGGTGATTTCCACTCACGAACCGCCGCAAGAGTCGCATCCTTCAGTGGTCGAAGCAAATCTCTCGCAAGCTCCAGGAGATGGCCAAATTGCCTGCGGCGCTTGCGGCAAACAGTTCTCGAAGGAGTTTAGTTTCTGCCCCTACTGTGGGAAGTCCCTTGACTCAAAGCCGTCTGCAGGGATCGAATCGCCGTCAGTCCCTGCTGTTGACCGCCAATCGTTGACGAACGATCCCAGCAATCAACCCGAATCAGTGGAAAGCCCAAGGGCAGGCAGCGGAATCCAAACTGGAACCATCGTGTTTGGTGCGCTCTCCGCGATTAGCTTGGTGGTATCGATCATTAAGGGTGTCGTCCCCATTTTCCTCTTGGAGGCCGCCGGATGGGCTGGAGTTGCTTGGTTCTGGCAAAGCAGGAAAACTCATAGCGAAACGGCAAAGGCCGTCGTCATTGTTTTGGCTGTTTTGATCGCCATCGGCGAGGTTTTTCACGTTGCCTCCCAGCCAGGTTCAAAGTCTACCGCGCCCTCGGCCAGTGATCCGTTCGCTGCGTACGGAGGTCATGAAGTTGCTCCTGCTGAAGCGTCGGCTGTTTCCCATGTTGCAAAGGTCGGAGAGCAGGCGGTCGCACTCTTCAAACAGAAGCAATACAAGGAAGCGAGACCGCTCTTCGAACAAGCCTGTAATGGTACGGACGAAAACGGATTCAAATTCGCTGGTTTCGACGGCGACATGAAAGCCTGCAACTATCTGGGCTATCTCTATGCCAAAGGCCTTGGCGGCGAACGGGACATTGGGAAAGCGCGCGATGTTTACCAAAAAGCCTGTGCTAAGGAAACCTGGTCCAGTTGTGCTAGCCTCGGATCAATTTTTCAAGATGAAGGAAACAACGATGAAGCGCGTAGCTACTATCAGAAGGCGTGCAAGGGCGGAGTGGACGAGGCCTGCAAATTGCTACGAAGCGTGCCTTAGTGGCAGCGTTTGCTGAGTTGCAGTGTAGCGCGCCATGCGACTTTATTGCAGTTCACACAACGGAGGAAGAATGACGAATTGTGCTTTGGTTGAGTGGTTATTGGCAACGGCATTGATCGTGGCGGCTGCGCCAGCTTCGGCCCAAAAGGACATTGCGCCAATTCTGCGGCCTCAGGTATCAACTCCCAAGTCGTCAGCAGCAAGTATTTATGTTGATTGCGATATGGCGTGCATTTGGGAATTAGATGGAAAGCCGATGGGGCTGATTACTGCAGGCGGATCAGCCAAAGCACCTGTGGACATTGGCCAACACGTCCTGAAAGCGAAAGTTGCCTATGGCCATGGAGGGGATGTAACAAATGACGTCAACATAAGGGAGACTGGTCAGACAGTTGTGCATCTTCAGTTATTTCAGGCATTCCTCGACTCCGCCAAAGCCAGTGTTAGCAGGATGAGCGCAGGATATAAGACAGGATTGGACCTTCTTCATGCAAAGCGTTATGACGAAGCGAGGCGTTTATTTGGTAATGCTTGTGCGAATGATGAAATGGCGGCTTGTTCCGCCTTGGGGGATATCTACAATTATGGGTATGGCGTGGCTGAAGATTACGAAATGGCATTTGGGTTATACAAGAAGGCATGCGATGGCGGTGAGAATGATGCGTGCTCAAGGCTTGGCGGTCTGTACTTAGGGGGACACGGGGTTCCAAAAGATTACGGAAAAGCCAGGATAATGTGGCAACAGTCATGCGACCGAGGATATATGCCAAGCTGTGTTCAACTCGGCGTTTTATTTGATTTTGGAATCGGCGTGACTCAGGATGAGGCTGTCGCGCTTACTTTTTACAAAAAGGCCTGCGACTTCGATAGTGCAATTGGGTGTAGCGATCTTGGTGATATCTATCGGTTAGGGAGAGGCGTCACAAAGGACTATATCAAAGCGTTTCAGCTATTCCAGGAGGCCTGTGATGGAGGACAAATGGAAGGATGTACCAAACTCGGCATTCTTTATACTGACGGGACCGGAACAGCCAAAGATTATGACAAAGCGTACGTTCTTTTTCAAAAGGCCTGCGATGGTGGAGACACGAATGGATGCAGTAATCTCGGTGATTTCTACAGGTTGGGTGTAGTGGTGGCAAAGGATTTCAATCAGGCGCGAACCCTATATAAGAAGGCTTGCGATGATGGAAATCCTAATGCCTGCGACAATCTGCTCAAAGTCCAATAATCATGATTTCGAGGAGGCGGAAATGACAAAGAGTCACCACGGCGTATTCTACAAGACGACCACAAAGGTAACAACTGGTGATGAGTTTTATCAGATCGTCATGAAGAATATTCACAACCAGAATCCCCAAGTCTTCCAGGTTGAGGTCTTTCATGGAGAGGCTGGTACCCCTCCGGTAGAACCGGAAAGCGTGTACCTTCTTGACTCTGAAGATTTGGCCAAAGAAAAGATCAACCAGGCAGTTGCGGAGATCGAAGGACTGGGCTTTCAAAGTTACTGTGCGGCCATACACGGTGAAAAGGATTTTTGAGCCATGTTAAATTGTTTTGCAAAATTGATGTCCATGCGGTGGGAGTTGTTCGCGTATTGATGTTTCACAGGCACTTTTTTGACAAGGAGTGGCACATGAGGAAATCGAAGTTGTTCAAGTCAGTGCTGATTTTTATCTTTGGCGCAACTTCTCTTTCTGTTGCTGCGCAGCAGAACGACGGCCCCCTATTGCTGCCTAAAATATCCTCACCAGCGACGCTACTCTTGGTTAGTGATCTCGCGTGTAACTGGACTCTGGATGTTGAACGAAAAGGTCACATTGATGCAGGAAGGTCAGTGAGATTGAAGGTTGATATTGGCCAGCATGCTTTGATTGCAGTGACGGATGACGGGCTCGACAAGATGGAAAAGGATATTGAGATCAAGACACCGGGACAGACCATCTACCGCGTCGAACTCCAGCATGTCAGGAACGACCGTATCCAAGCGCTGCAAGATTCCGATCCGGTTTATCTGCAGGATCACGCAGCACAACGAGCCAAACAGGGACAGGAACTTTATGACCAGAAGCACTTTGAAGAGGCGAAACCGATTTTGAAACTGGCCTGCGCCGGTGGAGAGTTGCCTGCCTGTGTCACCCTGGGGACTGTGTACGATCCATATGGTGGGTTGATCCAGAACTCCGATGATTTGGTCATGGTGCGCAACCTGTACCGGAAAGCCTGTGATGGCGGGCTGATGTCAGGATGCACGAAGCTCGGCATGACCTACAATTTCGGGAACGACTCTGATTACAACAAGTCGGCCAGCCTATACCAAAAGGCTTGTGATGGTGGCGACATGTGGGGTTGCAACAACCTCGCGGGTTCATACGAGTCAGGGCGCGGAGAACCCAAGAGCCACGATCAGGCTCTCGCCCTCTACCAGAAAGCGTGCAAAGGCGGTTTTGAATGGGCCTGCCATAATCTGAGCAATCTTCAGTATTCGTCCCAGTGATAAAGATTTGCGCAGCGAAGAGACCTGACTGGATTGCGGCTCAGGTCTTCACACTGGAAACTACGCTATCCAAGGGGGCCGTTCATGTCGTCTGAACAACTTGAAATTACTTGCCTAGATTCGCTGGAAAAAGCCATAGAGGCGCTTAGCCTCGCCTTTGACGGGGAGAAGATGTGGTGGCGCGGCCACGCCGACGCGTTGAATTGGGATCTGAAGCCGTCGATATTCCGCCCAAAGAGGAACGGCCAGCCATATAAAGAAGTCGCACTGATCAACCAGTTCCAAATGCGAGCGTTTGGAAGGCTTGGCCACCGGCCGCGACCATGTTCGGAACTCGAATGGCTGTTCCTCGCGCAACACTATATGCTCCCAACTCGGCTTCTTGATTGGACGGAGAGCCCGCTTGTTGCACTTTACTTTGCAGTGTGCGAGGAAAATTGTCAGGGTAAACTGGCGGATTGTGATGCTTGTCTCTGGGCAATCGCGCCTAGCAAGTTCAATGAGGCGAATTCAAACAAAACAGATCCTGCCAACGCCCAAAGAGGGCTTATCAGCCCCGAAAACTCGGTTGTACAAGCGATGGCGATGCAGGCGTTTGGTTGGAAGAATGAAGCCATCTGGAGTCGAACTGGACAGAATCCCTATGCGCTGCCACAGATCGTGGCGTTAGAGACGTTTGAGATTGACGAAAGGATTGTAGCGCAATCTGGACGGTTTACGCTTCATTCATGCGAGCAAGCAATCGAGAGCCTTGACAATAAGGATCAGTACCTTCGGAATTTTCGAATCCCCTCCGGTTCAAAGCCAACGATTCGGCAGAGGCTGAAAGACCTTGGAATTCAAAGATGGAGCATTTTCCCCGATTTGCAGGCGCTTGCACTTGGTCTCAAAGACCATGAGTTCACGAGTTGAATCGGCGCATCAATCAAAATTCGTCACTATTGCTTTCACTTCCAGTGTGCGAGGTTCTGCCAATTGGCCGGGAATTGCATGGCTCGAAGATTGACCGTCGGATGAGTGTTGAAGAGAGCCTTGAGCCGTTCGCCCCAGAGGGAATCAGGGGCAATGTCGGCGAGCAGCGTTTGAATGATCAGCACGATCACGTAAAAGCGGTCGTTACCGATGCCGCTTGCCTTCCATGCCACGGGCAGTTCCGGCTTGACGGCAAGTTCCCGATTCCACAACCGGCTGTGATGCGCGCAGACGTTGCGGACCGCCGTCAGCGAGTGAAGCCAGCTTACAAAGACCGGCTGCGGCTGATTGAATTCGCGGGCGATTTTCTTCCGCAGGCTGGCCCTCAAGTGTTCATACATCTTCGACAGCGCACCGAAGCTGATCAGCTCAGTTGCCATCCACACGGGCAATTCTGTTTCGGATGTGTACTTGGTGCGATAGTGGCCGATGAAAACCTCGGTCGAACGCCCCTCTTCGCGCCGGAGAATCCTCATGAAGTCAGCATGATTGAATGTGGCCGCGAAGTTGGCGGCGTCCGCATAGCCGAACACGCCCAGGTCTTTTCCTATTTCGTAGGTAATGACGGCCCGAACGCTGATCTCGATCCTGTCCAGGGCTTCGCGCACGAGCCGCCGCAGATCGGCATCGAATCGATAGAGATCAATGATTTGCTCAAAGGTCGTCCCCGGACGAAAGTTGCCAGTGGCGGGGTCTTTGAAGGGTATGAAATACGCGCTCAGGCGGTAATAACCGATTCGTTTCAGCCAATACAGCGTACCGGCCCTGTCGGAACAAGCAAGGCCGCGACGGATCAGTAAATCGAGTTGATCTTCGTAAGGAAGATGAGGCTTGCTGTATTTCATAGGAAAAAGAAAAACCCGCCGATTTGAGCTTCACCTGTTTCCAGGGAGAGGCTTGGCGGGTATGTCATCACTATAGTGACGGCATTCCCGCCAGTTGTCAAGAGTTTTGTCCTTGCGATTAGCCGGATCGGAAAGCGTTTGAACGCTAGCAAGGCCCTTCATTTTCTTCCAGATATCCATCTGTCATCGCCACGACCAGATTCTACCGCCCCTGCCCGGCGTCGGGCTTCGCGTCGTGCTGGAAATGATGCGATTTCTGTGAATTGCCGCCTGAACTGCCGCTTTTGTCCGGTTGCAGCGTTGGAGCAGGTTGCACCGTGGCCGGCGTCGGCGCTGTGGCTGCCTCGGAAGGCGAATCCCGGCAGCCCTGAATCTCCATTCCGCAGAACAGACCGACAAGAAGGGTTGCACCGCACGCAAGAGGAATCCAGATGCGCAGCAAATCGCCCTTCAGTTCATGCAGGAGAGTGTCAATCGTCTTGGCCCTGCTTTCCAGGGAATAGGTCAGTCGGTTGTTGGCATATTCGACCTGGGCAGCGATGCCGCTTTGCGAATCCGATAACCTCCGCAGGACAGTGGAAAGTTCCTTTTGCGCGCTCGTCATCGCCGCGCCCGTGGCCTGTAACCCCTGCGCAGATTCCGTAATGCCAGACTGGAGGAAATACTGGCGCAAACTCTCCCCCAGCATCTTTGCGATGTGTTCCGGCGCAAGGCCAGACTCGACCTCATCCGGCAACTTGGCGATGCGCGCTTCCAGCTCGCGGACATAGGCGAGCGTTTTCTGCTGCGTCTCCGCTGAAGTTTGCCGATGAAGTTCAAGCAACTCCTGAAATCGTTCGCGCTCATCGGCAATGTCTTTTGGCGTGTGGCGGGTGAGCAGGGCCAGAATGCCCATTGCTTCCAGAATACGCAACATTTCATCGTCGGGACTGAGTGAGCGAGTGTGAGCAAGAACGCGGTAATACTCTGCCTGCAACTCATCCGGCACAAGCCGGGCGAGAGAGTCGAAGAGCGTCGGCTCTCCCGCTGCGATGAGGGCAAGTTGGGAATCGACTGGATTCGTGCTCATGGCAGAAACACCTGCCTTGTACGGTCGAATTCGGAGAAGAGCCGCCGCCGATAGCTCTGCGCGCGCATGACGAGCGATGCTCTTTTCAACTCGTCAATATCAGCCTTGCGATCCGCAACCTGTCCCAGTTGAATTCCATGCTGCCTGATCGGGTTTTCAAGTTCAGCGAGCCGGAATTCCATTTGCAAGATTTCCGGCGAAAAGGCTTCGCGGAAACGACTCGCCTGTTCGGTGGACCTCCAGTATGTGAA
>Ga0181516_10003378_pt1 | contig 10720 bp, 12 predicted proteins | sample PEATcosm2014_Bin_25_FD_121104 | JGI IMG/M metagenome (GOLD analysis project Ga0181516, IMG submission 121104) | Peatland microbial communities from MTU Mesocosm Facility, Houghton, MI, USA - PEATcosm2014_Bin01_10_metaG | ecosystem: Environmental > Terrestrial > Soil > Wetlands > Peat | place...
GCAGTCTCGCGCGCCCGCCAGAGGTCGATGCCCAAAGCCTCGAGGTACTGTTCGCGCCGGCTCATCCGGTGCGCTCCTTGCCTGGCGCGGTGCGCTCGCTGCGACGCAGGCGACGCAGGCGGCGCCATACCCAGACGATCGGCGACCAGGCCGCGTAGCCGCCGAAAATCGCCAGCAGCACCACCGGCGGATCCTGGGCCACGAAGATAAAGGCCAGCGCCACGACCACCAGCGATATGAAGCGCACCGGCCGCGTCAGGTCGAAACCCTTGAAGCTCGAATAGCTGAAGCGCGACACCATCAGCGCGCCCGCCGCCGCGGTAATGGCAAAGGCCAGTATCAGGCCCGGCAGTCCCGGTTCGCGCCATTCGCTCGAGCCCCAAAGAAAGGCAGCGACGATCGCCGCCGCGGACGGGCATGGCAGGCCCTCGAAGTAGCGCTTGTCCTGCACCCGCGAGTTGAACTTCGCCAGTCGCAGCGCGCACGCCGCGGCATAGAAGAAGGCCGCCAGCCAGCCGAAGCGGTACCAGACCTTGCCGTACTCCGCGATTCGAGCCACCCCCCACTGGTAGGAGACGATTGCCGGCGCCAGGCCGAACGCCACCAGGTCTGCCAGGCTGTCGTATTCCGCGCCGAAAATGGTTTCGGTGCTGGTGAGGCGAGCGACGCGGCCATCCAGACCGTCGAAGATCATCGCGATGAACACCGAGATGCCGGCGTGCTCGAAATTGCCGTCGATGGCGGCGACGATGGCGTAGAAGCCGAAGAACAGGCAGCCGGTCGTCAGCAGGTTGGGTAGCAGGTAGATGCCGCGCCGCTGGGTGCGCACGGGAAGGCTGTCTGGCTCCATGTGGAGGGCATCATAGGTGGCTTGCGGCGTAAGGCAACAGGCCTGATAGGATGGCCGGCGGTCATGCGTCTATCCCAATACCCCATCCAGACCGTCAAGGAAACACCCTCGGAGGCCGACGTCGTCAGCCATCGGCTGATGCTGCGCGCCGGCCTGATCCGCCGGCTCGCCGCCGGCATTTACAACTGGTTACCGATGGGTCTGCGGACGCTGCGCAAGGTCGAAGCCATCGTGCGGCAGGAAATGAACGGTGCCGGCGGGCTCGAGCTGCTGATGAGCGCGGTGCAGCCGGCCGAACTGTGGCAGGAGTCGGGTCGTTGGAACGACTACGGGCCGGAGCTGCTGCGGCTCAAGGATCGCCACGAGCGCGATTTCGTCATCGGTCCGACGCACGAGGAAGTCATTACCGACATCGCCCGGCGAGAGCTCAAGAGCTATCGCCAGCTGCCGGTGAATTTCTATCAGATCCAGACCAAGTTCCGTGACGAGATCCGACCGCGATTCGGCGTGATGCGCGGCCGCGAATTCATCATGAAGGATGCCTACTCGTTTCACCTCGATGAGGCCTCGATGGCACGCGGGTACGCCGCGATGCGCGCAGCCTACGCGCGCATGTTCACCCGCATGGGCCTGGATTTCCGGGTCGTGCAGGCCGATACCGGTGCCATTGGCGGCAGCGCGTCGGAGGAATTCCAGGTATTGGCAAGCTCGGGTGAAGACGCGATCGCGGTATCGGATGCGGACGATTTCGCCGCCAACCTCGAGCTGGCCGCGGCGCTTCCGCCGGCCAGCTCGCGCCCTGCCGCGGCCGCATCGCTGACCCGCGTGGCGACGCCGGGCGCGCGCACCATTGCCGAGTTGAGCGCACTGCTCGAAGTGCCGGCGTCACAATGCCTCAAGACGTTGCTGGTCGCCGGCAGCGAGGGGGTCCCGGTGGCGCTGGTGCTGCGCGGCGATCACGAGCTCAATGCTGTCAAGGCGCAGAAGCTCCCCGGGGTCGCCAGTCCCCTGCGGCTCGCGAGCGTGGCCGAAGTACGCGCGGCCTGCGGCTGTGAGCCCGGATACATCGGCCCGATCGGGCTCGAGGGCGTGCCGATCTTTGCCGACCACAGTGCGCTCGCCGCGGCGGATTTCGTGATCGGAGCCAACGAAAAGGACCTGCACTGGACCGGCGCCAACTGGGGCCGCGACCTGCCCGAGCCCGCCGCCGCCGACCTGCGCAATGTCGTCGCCGGCGATCCGAGTCCTTCCGGGAACGGCCGGCTCGAGATCGTGCGCGGCATCGAAGTGGGCCACATCTTCCAGCTGGGGCGCAAATACAGCGCGTCGATGAACGCCACGGTACTGGATGAGGCCGGCGTGCCGGTCCAGATGCTGATGGGCTGTTATGGCATCGGTGTGACGCGCATCGTTGCCGCCGCCATCGAGCAGAATCACGATGAGCGCGGCATCATCTGGCCGGACGCGATTGCACCGTTCCATGTGGTCCTGGTACCGCTCAACCTCGATAAATCCGCCGCGGTGCGCGCCGCGGCCGATGTTCTCTACGCCGAACTCGGGGCCGCCGGCATCGAGGTGTTGTACGACGATCGCGACGCCCGGCCCGGGGTCAAGTTCGCCGACGCCGAGCTGCTGGGCATACCGCACCGCATCGTCATCGGCGAGCGCGGGCTCAAATCCGGCACACTGGAGTATCGCCACCGGCGAGCGGGCGAGAGCGAGGACTTTCCGCAGCATGGTGCAATCGAGTTTCTGCGCGCGCGTCTGGCGGTCTAGCTGGCCGCTGGGGCTTGGGTCGCTGGTGCTGTGTGCCGGCCTCGGCGCGCTGTGGCCGGCCCGCGACTGCCTCGCCGCGTCCGCCAAAACCAGCCCGGTCCAGCCCTCGGCGCAGCAGGACCCGGAGCTGCGCTCGGTGGTGCAGCAGGCGATCCAGCAGGCGCGCTGCTTTGCCGATGCGTACGACTCGGCCGTGTGGTTCAAGCTCATGGAACCCAAGCTGCGACGCTACGTCAAGGACGACCCGGAGCGGCTCGAAATCCTGCAGACCGTGTACTGCGAGACGCATCGCGACGGCGTGTCGCTGCTGCCGCCGGGTCTGGTGATGGCCGTGCTGGACGTCGAGAGCGGCTTCGACCGCTGGGCGGTGTCGAGTGCCGGGGCCGTCGGACTGATGCAGGTGATGCCGTTCTGGCCCGAGCAGCTGGGCATGCGCCGCTACGAACTCACGCGCATCGCGGCCAACGTCAGCATGGGCTGCGCCATTCTGCGCTACTACCTCGAGAGCGAGCGGCGCGACGTGCGTCGCGCCCTGGAGCGCTACAACGGCAGCATCGGCCGGCGCGAGTACCCGGACCGCGTGATCGTGCGCTGGACCACGTACTGGAACGGCGCCGATGATCTGGGCCGCCAATCGGCTAACCGGTCCTGAAGCGATCCGGCCACTCCACCTCCGCCAGCTCCAGGGTCTCGGCTGCCACCTCGATGACCTTGGCCGCCGTCGGGCCGACCCAGAGCCAGGCGACGAACTCTTTGACGGCCTCATCGCTGCCGCAGGCCAGTACTTCGACGCGACCGTCCGGCAGATTGCGCGCGTGCCCGGTGATGCCGGCCGCACGGGCGCGCTCGGCGGCAGTGGCGCGATAGTAGACGCCCTGCACGCGCCCCGCGACCAGGCAGCGCCATACCACCCTCGATGCACCCATGCGGCATCATTTGCCGCCCCGGCCGCAGACGTCAATCGCGCCGACCTCGGGGCCTGCGGTTACACTGCCGGTCGATGGCACAGATACTCGTGCTCTACTACTCGCGCGAGGGCAGCACCGCTGAACTCGCACGGCACGCCTGCCGCGGCATCGAATCGGTCCCGGACGCCCACGCGGTGCTGCGTACGGTACCGACGGTCAGCGCCAGCAGCGAGGCGGCCCCGAAGCCGGTGCCCGAGCAGGGTCCGCCGTACGCGACCCTGGATGAACTGCGGCACGCCGACGGGCTGCTGCTCGGCAGCCCGACCCGATTCGGCAACATGGCGGCACCGCTGAAATACTTTCTCGACAGCACCGCCGCGCTCTGGCTCGATGGATCACTCGAAGGCAAGCCCGCCGCGGTGTTCACGGCCAGTCAGACCCTGCACGGCGGCCAGGAGAGCACACTGCTGTCAATGATGCTGCCGCTTTTGCATCACGGCATGTACCTGGTCGGTCTGCCCTACAGTGAGCGAGCGCTGCACAGCACGCGCAGCGGCGGTTCACCGTATGGCGCCTCACACGTCGCGGGTGTGCAGCAGGAACTGACCGGCGAGGAACGCGTGCTGGCGCAGGCGCTCGGTCGGCGCGTGGCGCAACTGGCGGTGCGGCTGGCGGCTAGCGGGATTCCAGCACCGAGCGGATGAAGGGCACGGTGACGCGGCGCTGAGCCGCGAGCGCGGCCTCATCCAGTGTGTCGAGCAGCTGATACAGCGTCGGCAGATCGCGCGGGAATCGCCGCTGCAGGTACAACGCGGTCTCCTCGGGCAATTCCAGACCACGGGCGCGCGCGCGCAGCCGCAGCGCCTCGCGCTGCTGCGCCTCGTCGAGCGGCCGCAGCGCCAGCAGCGTCGCAGCGGCGAAGCGTGAGGCCAGATCGGGCAGTGACCAGGGCAGCTGCCGCGGCGGCTCGGGCGCGGTGGCGACCAGCGTGGCGCCGCGCTCCTGGGCCTCGCGATAGAGTCCGAACACGGCCTGTTCCCAGCAACGATCACCGGCGATCGTCTCCAGATCATCCAGGGCCAGCAGGCGCATGCGCTGCCAGCCCGCGAGCGCCTCGAGGCCCAGCGCGTGCAGTGGGCGCAGCGGCAGGTAGGCGCTCTCCAGCGCGCCGCGCTGCGCACGCGCACACAACGCCTGCAGCAGATGGCTCTTGCCGACACCCGCCGGACCGCAGAGCCAGACCACCTCCCCGGGGGCACCGCCTGCGATGCGCGCCAGCGATTCGACCGCCTCGAGGTTGGCGCCCGGTACGAAGTTTTCGAACACCGCGCGCTCACGCAGCCGCATCGCGAGCGGCAGCTGCTGCATCACCATGTGGTCGCACTCATACGCGGGCGAGCTGGAGGGCGCGCTGCGTGAACTCGCGCACATACAGGAAACCGCTGAGCACCAGCGTCAGGCAGAGCGGCGGCTCCAGCGCCTCGACCCAGGCCGCAGATGGAAATCCAAACGCCTGGTTGGCGATCAGCAGCAGCACATACAGCAGCTGCAGCAGCGTGTTGATCTTGCTGCTGATCATCGGCCGGCCATTGAGCGCTCCCCAGCCGATCCGGTACACCACCGCGCCAAGGGCGATCAGGACATCGCGCGTGACGGCCAGCACGGTCAGCCACTGTGGGATCAGGCCGTACCAGGTCGCCACCAGGAACACCGCCACCAGCAGCAGCTTGTCACCCAGCGGATCGAGTATCTTGCCCAGCTCCGAGGTCCAGTGATAGCGCTTGGCCAGAAAGCCGTCGAGCCCATCACTGAACGCTGCGATGAAGAACAGCAGCAGCGTGCGCTGGTAGTTTGCCTGCTCGAGCGAGCCGACGATCGGTGCGATCAGCACGATGCGCAGCAGACAGATCAGATTCGGCAGATGGCGCATGCAGCGCCCTCAGGATCCGCTTTGATAACGGTACTGCAGCACGCCCCCGCTGCCGCCGCCGATGGCATGCAGCCGCGCGCCCGACAGCGCCCGCGTCAGTGCTGAGGCACCGCCACGGGATTTGAAATGCAGCGTGACCTGATCAGCATCGACCGCGCGCAGCGTCAAGTCGCTGACCCCCGGTGCGCTGCCGACCGAGTCGAGCACCGCGGTGAACCCCGCCAGGTCGGTGACACCGGAAATGCGGCAGTCAAACTCCGCCGCCGGCGTGCCTTCCAGTTCATGCGAGGCGCGCACCAGCGCATCGGTGGCGCCGTCGATGGCGGCGGCCGCGCCACCGGTCCAATGCCCTTCAGCGCTGGCCGCCACCAGCGACCACTGCAGTGTCTGAGGGTCCGCCGCCGAGGGCTGTGCCAGCAGCGCCGCCATGGCGCCGGCGCGGTGGGCGGCCGCGAGCAACGCCGCGGCGCCAGCCCCGGCGCCAGCCGGGGCGCCTGCGACACCGGCCGCGCCCGGACTGTCGGCCGACACCAGCGCGATCGGCAGGCCGCGCACCGCGGCCTCGGCCCCGAGCTGCGCGCGCAGCTCATCGCTGCCAGCGCCGCTCAGCACCGGCAGCACCACCCAGAGCAGTGGACGATCCGGATCCCAGACGCTGCGCCCCGCCGAGGTGATCGCACTGCGCAGCATCGCGGCATCGAAAATGACCTGGGTCGCCCCGCGCGTCGTGGCACGCTCGACCTGCACATAGCGCCGAGCGTCCTCGATGATGCCCGACAGTGCCGGATCCTCGGCAGCCTCGCGCGTGCCCACCAGCCGCACCAGCACCTCGCGCATCGCCAGCTGCGAGGCGCGCTGCGGATCGCTCTCGGGCACGACCGCCCCGTACAGCGATGCCACCGGGGCGGCAGCAACGCCTGCCACCCAGGTACTTAGCAGCAGCATCAGCCACCGCCAGTTCGACAAATATTCGCGCGCTCGATGCATGATTGGATGGCTCGGTCGGCTACTATAACGTGCTCAACCGGCCACGGCGCACGGCGCATGAGCACGCCAAAGAGTTACACCTATCGCGATGCGGGCGTCGATATCGATGCCGGCGACGCGCTCGTCGAGCGCATCAAGCCGCGCGTGGCACGCACGCTGCGGCCCGAAGTACTGGCCGGCATCGGCGGCTTCGGCGCGCTGGTCGAGCTGCCACTGGATCGCTACCGCCGACCGGTGCTGGTCTCCGGCACCGACGGGGTGGGCACCAAGCTCCGGCTTGCCATCGAGACCGGCTGCCATGACACCATCGGCATCGATCTGGTCGCCATGTGCGCCAACGACGTCGTGGTCCAGGGGGCCGAGCCGCTGTTCTTCCTGGACTACTACGCCACCGGCAAACTCAACGTCGATATCGCCGCGCGGGTCATCGAGGGCATCGCCGATGGGTGCCTGCTGGCCGGTGCCGCGCTGGTCGGCGGCGAGACCGCGGAAATGCCCGGCATGTACGCGGGCGAGGATTACGACCTGGCGGGCTTCTGCGTCGGTGTCGTGGAAAAGGACGCGATCATCGATGGCACCCGCGTGCGCCCGGGCGATGCGGTGATCGGACTGGCCTCCTCGGGGCCGCATTCGAACGGCTATTCGCTGATCCGCAAGCTGCTGGCGCTCGACCGCGCCACCCCCGACTCGTTGCTCGACGGGCGGTCGCTGTTCGAGCAGCTGCTGACGCCGACCAGAATTTATGTCAAATCGCTGCTGGCCCTGGCGCGTGCGCTGCCGGTGCACGCGCTGGCCCACATCACCGGCGGCGGACTCACGGACAATATTCCCCGCGTGCTGCGCGACGGGCTGGAGGTCGTGCTGCAACGACGGGCGTGGCCTCGATCGGCGATCTTCGAGTGGCTCGCCAGCACCGGTAACGTCGCGGATGCGGAGATGCACCGTACCTTCAACTGCGGGGTCGGCATGATCGTGATCGTGGCCAGCGAGAACACCGACGCGGCGCTGCGGCTGCTGGCCAGCCACGGGGAAACCGCCTGGCGCCTCGGCGAGGTCCGCAGCGGTGATCGCGGCGTGGTCATTGAAAGCGATCACTAGCGGCCATCGCGGCCGGCTCGAGCTCGCCGTCCTGATCTCCGGTCGAGGCAGTAACATGATGGCGTTGGCGCACGCCTGTCAGAGCGGTCGAATCGATGCCCGGATCGCGCTCGTGCTCAGCGATCGACCCGATGCCGCCGGACTCACGGCCGCCGCCACGCTGGGTCTGCCCACCGCCACGATCGCGGCCGCGGGCACGGCGGAGCGCGCGCAGTTCGAAGCGGCGCTCATCGAGACCATCGATCGCACCGGCGCCGGTCTGGTGGCGCTGGCGGGCTTCATGCGCATACTGTCGCCGTCGTTCGTGCAACGCTACACCGGGCGGCTGCTGAATATTCATCCCTCGCTGCTGCCTGCGTATAAGGGACTGCACACTCATCGGCGCGCCCTCGAGGCCGGTGAGCGCGAGCACGGTGCCAGCGTCCATTTCGTGACCGCCGAGCTCGATGGCGGTCCGGTGATCTGTCAGGCAAGGGTCGCGGTGCGACCCGAGGATACCGAGCAGACTCTCGCCGCACGTGTGCTGCAGCAGGAGCACCGGCTGTACCCGCTGGCCCTGGAACTCATCGCGGCTGGGCGGATCGAACTCAAGGAGGCTGAAATTGTCTTCGATGGACACGCGCTGCGCGCGCCGCTCGAGTTGGATCAGCTTCACGCTGGCGCTGGTGGTCGCCTGCGGCACCTCGAACCCGGCCGCGAGCGCGCCGAGTGATGGGCTGCAGCCGTTTGAGGCGGCCTACGTCTGGATCTGGCATGGCGCGCCGGTCGCGGTCTCGACGCTGAAGTTCGCGCAGCGGCAGGCCGGCACCTGGAGCTACGCATCCAGCAGCGAGCCGCGCGGGCTGGGGTTTCTTTACCCCTTGCGCCCGCGACTGGAGAGCCTCATGCGCATCGGCGATCAGGGCGTGCAGCCGCTGCATTACCACGCCACCGACGGCTCATCCGCCGACAAACGCGGCGCCGATGTCAGTTTCGACTGGGATACCGGCCGCGCCAGCGGGATCTACGACGGCGTCAAGGTCGACCTGGCACTCAAGAGCGGTGTGCAGGACGACCTGTCGATTCAGATCGCCCTGCTGTTCGCGCTGCGTCACGGGCAGGCACCGTCCAATCTGTCGATGATCGACAAGAACTCGATCCGCGATTACAGCTATCGGCAGGAAGGCAACGAGACGATCGACACCAAATTAGGGCGCATCGACACGGTGATCTATGCCAGCCAGCATCCCGGCTCGCCTCGCATCACGCGTTTCTGGTGCGCGCCCACCCTGGGCTACGTGCCGATGCGGGTGCAGCAGAAGCGCATCGACGCGGTCGAATGGACCATGGAGATCGAGTCGCTCACGGTTCATTGACGCCGCCGTCGCGCGCGTGGCGCCGCGGCGGGCAATGGCCGCATCGGAGGCAGCTGTTTGAGGATTTCGCTCTGCCCCTTCAAACACAGGAATTGCTCGAACGCCGCGGCAAGTTTCGGCAAGGGCCTCGCAGCCAGGTGGACCACGTACCACTCGCGCTCGAATGGGTTGCCAGGCATCGGCAGCAGTGCGAGCAGGCCCGCCTGCATCTCCAGCACGCAGGTGTGCAACGACAAGTAGGCAGCTCCGAAGCCGGCGGCACACATCTGCTTGATCGACTCGTTGCTCGAGAGTTCCGAGCCGATGCGCAACCGCAGCCCGGCCTCCTTGAGGATGCGTTCGAGCGTGGTGCGGGTACCGGAACCCGGCTCACGCACCAGCAGAGGCACTTCGGCCAGCTTGGCGAGACTGAGCTTGCGCTCGGACATCAGTGGATGGCTGGGTGCGGCAAAGAAGCCCACGGGATTCCTGGCAAACACCGTCGCCGCGTGCACCAGTTCCTGCGGCGGCTGACCCATGACCGCGATGTCGAATTCCCCGGCCGTCAGCCCGCGCACGATCTCATCGCGCCGGCCGACGTGAAGCTTGATCTTGAGGCGCGGATTCTCGTTGACGAACGTCACCAACAGGCGCGGCAGCCAATATTCCGCGGTCGTGACGGCTCCGAGCCTTAGCGTTCCGGAAAACTCCCCCAGGAAGCTCGCCATCTCATCACCCGCGTCAGTCCACAGGCTCAGCATGCGATCCGCATAGCCCTGCAGCAGCTGGCCCGCTTCCGTCAGGCGCACGCCGCGGCCGGTGCGCGTCACCAACGCCGCGCCAAACGAAGCCTCGAGTTCGCCGAGCTGTATGGAAACTGCCGACTGGCTGATATGCAGTTCGCTGGCCGCCATGGTGACGCTGCCCAGCCGGGCTACGGCGTGAAAAGTCTGCAGCCGCCGCAGCGACCCGATTCTCTGCCCCCTCATGAGCCGATATTAGAAATCCGCTGGATCGCTGTCAAAAAATTTAATGTTGTTTCCGAAGGTATGATGCCGCGCGATGCACCCCTGCCGTCACCACCGCGCGCGACTGGCTGCCTGTGCCGCGGCGCTTTTGTGCGCGCTGGTCTGCGGCGCGGCTGTCCATGCGGCCAGCAGCGCCAGTCTGGCGCTGCGAACGTTGGCCGCGAGCTGCGCCGCGTGCCACGGGACCGACGGTCATGCGGTGCGTGGTACGGCGATGCCGCCGCTGGCGGGTCTGCCACGGGCATCCTTCCTGCGGCAAATGCAGGCCTTCCGTGACGGGACACGATCGGCGCCATTGATGCAGCAGATCGCCAGGGGTTTCGACGAGGCACAGACCGAGGCACTGGCGGTGTATTTCGAGCAGCAACGCGGCGCACCGTGATCAATCGCCGACGCATGCTGCTGGAATTGGGCGCTGGCGGTGCGGCGCTGAGCCTGCTCGGATGCGCGAGCCTGCGGCATCCGCCCGCTGCCGCCAAGGTCATCGTCATAGGCGGTGGCTGCGCGGGTGCGACGGCGGCCAAATACGTGCGGCTGCTGTCGGACCACCTGATCGACGTCATTCTGATCGAGCCCAACCCACAGTTCATTTCCTCCCCGATGTCCAATCTGGTGATCGGCGGGGAGCTGCGACTCGCGGACCTCACCTGCTCATACGAGCCGCTGCAACGCCGTCACGGCGTCAGGCTGGTGCAGGATCGCGTCGCGAGTATCGACGTCGACCGGCACACGGTGGCGCTGACCCAAGGCGGCTCGATCCGCTACGACCGCCTGGTGCTGGCGCCCGGAATCGACGTCATGTTCGATGC
>Ga0181516_10003379_pt1 | contig 10719 bp, 6 predicted proteins | sample PEATcosm2014_Bin_25_FD_121104 | JGI IMG/M metagenome (GOLD analysis project Ga0181516, IMG submission 121104) | Peatland microbial communities from MTU Mesocosm Facility, Houghton, MI, USA - PEATcosm2014_Bin01_10_metaG | ecosystem: Environmental > Terrestrial > Soil > Wetlands > Peat | place...
ATCGTATTCAGTGAACCCCTTAAGCTATAATCCGATAGGCAGACCTTCGCATGAAAGTGAGGACCGCGCTGGTGCAGTGCCCCGCGTGGGGCCGCCATTGTCCCCCTCCGGCTCTCGGCCTGCTCGCGGCCGCCCTGCGCCTGCGGGATCACGAAGTCTCGGTCTTCGATTTCAACAACACGCTCTACGAGAAGGCCGCGGTCAAGGAAAAGGTCTTGTGGCAGGACTGCGGCTTCTGGGAGGACCCCCGCCGCGTGGCGCGCTGGGCGGCCTCGCACGACGCCCGGATCGACGCGGCCGTGGCCGGCATACTCGACAGCGGCGCCCGCGTCGTCGGGTTCTCCGTCTTCAATTCCTCTCTGGAGATGAGCCTCCTGTTCGCGCGGAAGGTCAAGGAGCGGGATCCCGGCCGCATCGTGGTCCTCGGCGGGCCGCATGTCGCAATGAACTGGAAAGGCCGCGAAGTCCTCGGCCGGCCCGAGGTCGATGCCGTCGTCTCGGGAGAGGGAGAGATCACCTTGGCGGAGCTCGTCGAAGGCCTCGAACGCCGCGGCCGCCTGCAGCCGGTCCCTGGGGCCTGGACCCGGGTCGGCGGCCGGATGGCCGAGATCCGTCCAAGGCCGGAGATCCGCGACCTGGACCAGGTCCCGTTCCCAGATTATTCCGGCTTCGATTTCTCCCGCTACGAGTTCCCGGATAAGCTCTACACCTTCCTGACGCGCGGCTGCATCAACCGGTGCGTGTTCTGCGGAGAGTCTCTGTACGTGGAGCGGTTCCGCCACCGCAGCGCGCGGCGGGTCCACGAGGAGATCCTCCACGAGGTCTTCCACCACCCGGAGATCGGACTCTTCGAGTTCTCCGATTGCCTCATCAACGGCCGGATGGGCGAGCTGATGGCTCTGGCCGACCTGCTCATCGATCGGGGCCCGAAGATCCGCTGGCAGGCGCAGGCCATCGTACGGCCGTTCATGACGCGGGGAGTGTTCGACAAACTCGCCGCCTCGGGCTGCCGCGAGATGCTCTTCGGCATCGAAAGCGGCTCGCAGCGCGTCCTCGACAAGATGCGCAAGGGGTTCCGGATCGCCGACGCCGGCCGCGTCGTGCGCGACGCCACGCGGGCGGGCATCGACGTCGTCGCGAACTTCATGTTCGGCTTCCCGGGGGAGACCGAGGCGGACTTCGCCGCCACCCTCGCTTTCGTCGAGAAGAACGCGCGCTGGATCCGCTACATCAACCCGAACCCGGCCGTCGCGGGAATGGCGCCGGGGACCTACCTCTGGGAACATGCCGCAGAATTCGGGGTCGCGGTGCCGGACGGCCGCGAATGGCGCACGCGCGACGGCCGCAACACGATCGCCGCTCGCCTCGCCCGCTACGAACGGTTCCGAAAACTCTGCCGGACCCTCGGCCTACAGGAGAATCCCAGGAAAGGCTGATCCCCCGGCCGCCTGCCACCTTGACCATGAAAAGAAAACGGCTGCTGCTCATCGAGCTCCTGCCGCACGAGCCCGAGCGCCAGTTCCGCACCGCGGCCTACCCTTGGCTCATGGGCCTGGCCGAGGCGCTGGGCTGGCAGGCCTCTTGGGGAGCCCTCGGGGTCCGCTACGAACCGACCCTGCGCTACCGGCTGGATGCCGGAGATCTCGCCCTGCTGCGCGCCGAGCTCGACCGCCTCAAGCCCACGGTCGCCCTGATCAACGAGCATCTTCGGCCGGAACAATGGGCCGCGCTCGCCAAGGCCCTACCCGGCGGCCGGCTCATCTACTGGCCGATGGAGTCGTCTTTGGAGGCCCTGGGTCCTACTTTTGAGAGTCTGGTGCCGGAGGCGCACGGCCCGGTCCTGAGGAATGCGGACTTGCTGGCCCGGCTGCGTCCGGGTTTCCGGCGCCGGGCGCTCAACCGAGCTCCTTGGGTGAACTCGCTGCTCATGCGCGTGGTCTGCGGCGCGGCCTGCGTCTATCGCACGCCGGTCTCTGGCAATCCCTTCTACCGAAAGCTGCGGCTGCCCTCGCCCATCATGGGCTGCTCTTTCTGCGCCTCCTTCCCGCTCCAGAAGCCCGCGCAGGATGTGGTGGCCTTCGCCGCCGGGGAGATCGCACAGGCCTGCTGGCAGCTGCCGCAGGATGTGGAGCGCCGCTTCGAGCTCAGATGCCAGGGCCTGTGGGTCCGCCTGGAGGAGTTCATCCGCGAATTGATCCGGCTCAAGGCGAGCCGGGCGGAGCTGATCTTCATGCCGCGCATCGACGAGCTGCTGGCCGCGCGGGCCGCGCTGCGGCGCTGCCTGCCTCTGCTGGCCAAGCACGACCTGGCCTTGCGCATCTACGGCATGGGCGTGGAGAATTTCTCGCCGCAGGAGAACCTGCGTCTCAACAAGGGCGTCACGGCCCGCCAGGTTCACGAAGCCGTCTCCTTCATCACGGCGACTGTGAAGGCCTGGCCGGGCCGATTCCTCTGCGAGCCGGGGCGGCTGAGCATGATCCTCTTCACGCCTTGGACCACTTTGGAGGACCTGCGCATCAACGGCGAGCATATCGCGGTCTGCCCCCTGATAAATCCGTGCTGCGTATTGGGCCAGCGCCTGCAGCTCTTCGAGGACCGCCCCATCACCCAGCTGGCCGAGCACGACGGCTTGGTCGTCAAGCGCGGCGGCCCTTTCTACAACTCCGGCTGCATCATCCAGGTCGAGCAGCACGAGATCCCTTGGCGCTTCAAGCATCCGGAGGTGGCCTTGCTCTGGCAGCTCAGCCAGCGGCTCTCGGCGGCGGGACGCGGCCAGCGCCCGAGCGATACGCTCGACAAGACCGCGTCCGGCCTGCTCACGCGCTCCGGAGACAGCCCGCCCAACCCCCTGCCCGCCTTCCGGCGGGCCGTGGCCTTGATGCTGCGCCGGCCACGGCCCCGGACCCTGGACCGACTGGTCGAGCTTCTGGCGCGAGAATCGCCGCGGGACCTCTAGGGCCAAGCCGTCATCTCGCGTCGTCGCCGGGCAGGCTGGCGATGAAGCCCTGGACGGCCTTGCGGGTGGAGACATCGAGTCCGGCCGGCAGCGGGACCGCGGAGAGGATGCGCTTCAGCGCTCCGGGCTGCGCCGCTTCGAGTATGGCGACCCTGTAGGGACCCAGCTCATCGTCGGTGGCTTTGGTGAAGGTCACGGAGGCCTCGCCCGCCGGCGCGGCGGCCGCAGCGGTGAGCTCGACCTCGTTGTCGTCCTTATCGAAGAACGCCGCATGCAATCCGCCGTCCACATCGGCCTTGATGCTCTTGGCATCCGCCCTCAGGCTCTCGCCGTCGAGCCAGGCCGGAATGCGGATCAGACTCACCGTCAAGGTCGGAGCCGGCGTTTCGAGACTGCCGGACCAGACCCCGGCCGGCAGGCCGAGCAGGAGCCCTTTCCTTTTCTCCCGGATCGAATAGCTCAGATCCATCAGGATATGGCAATCCCTGCCTATGTCGGCCGGGACCTGGATCAAGACTCCCTGAGCCTTGCTGCGGCCGCCGTCCACTCCCACATCCCCCTTCACGGCGCTGACCGCGACTTTGTAGCGCCGGGAAAGCTCCTGCATGCAGGGCGCCAGCGCCGTCACGACCGCCTCGATGCCGGAGGCTTGGCTGGGCTGGGCGTCGACCAGGGCGCAGGCGCTGCTGCCCGAGAAGACGTCCTGGCGCTGCTGCACCACTCCATAGATGACGCTCTGCTGCGCCGCAGCCGCGATCCGGCCGGCGCAAGACAATCCGACGATGAGGGATACTGCGGACATCCTGCCGATGATTCTGTTCATATGACCTCCAGAGTCTGCGTCTTTTTCAAGAGGAGGATAGCCCCGACCTCCGCCGCCAGTCCTAGGACTTCCGGGCCTCAGTTCGGGCTTCTATGGTTGCACCCGCTTCTGGGCCGTTCGACCCTTTCCAACGCGCGGGACGCCGAGCCGCTCGCGCGACGCGGATGTATCCCAGGAGCTTTTGGGGAGTGTGTTCCGTCGGGAAGTTTGTTTGGTCCATACACTCTATACGAGCTCGACCCGAAAAAGTTCCCTCTCTCCTCGGAGGCCTAGGACCGCGGCTGGGGTGTGAGCTGCCCGGGCGGGGGCGGGCTAGTGCGCCCGCTGAAACAACGAGTACCGGTCGGCCCCGGGGCCTGGTACTGAGGTGGTACAGGGGGGTGGTACATGTACCACCCCCCCGGTACATCGTGTACCACCTCGAACGGTACAGTCGATTAATCTTTATTTTATTGTCAGTTCCAGACAGTCCAGTCGAAAGGTACAGTCAGACCTACAGTACAGTCGACGGTCCAGTCGACACTATGGAAAACACAACAGTCGGGGCGGTAAAGCAAACCAGCATGAGGCGTGGCAGGCTTGTTTGAGGCTTCAGAGGCTTGAAAAGCAGGCTTGGAGGCTTGGCAAAAGTCGCGGTCCAGTTAAATCGACCAATCGGACTATACAAGGGGCAGTCACAGGGGAAGTCGCGGACTGGAGAGGTTCTTCCGGCGGGTTCCGGGAGCCCGGCGGAATTCCGCGCCCGCGGTGCGGAGTTCAAAAGTTAAAGCGGGGCACCGGTCCGGTCCCCCCTAGTCCCTTTGGCCCTCCGCACCGGGACCTCTGGGCCCAACCATTTCCGCTCCTTTCCTTTTATACTTCAAATGTCATGGCGTTCAAACGGAGTCTGGCCGTGCTGCTCGCCTCCCTTCAATTAGTGCTTTCCTTCGGCTTGGGCACCGCGGCGGCCGGCGAGGTCGTGATCCAGAAGGTCCAATCCGCCGCACCGGTCCAGTTCGGCCCCGCCGGCGTCATCGGTAGCATGCGGCTCTCCAGCCCCGGCGCCTTCTATCCGGGGGCCCTCACCCCCACCCTCTCCGGTTCCGGCCTGATCACCAACGTCCCCCAAGTCCAGGACCGCGTCAGCGCCGCCGTCGTCACCGCCCTGCCCGTCTCAGCCATTCCGCAGGCTGCCGCCGCGGCCCTTTCCGCACCGGCCCTCATCCAAGACCGCGCCGGCCCTGTCTCCTCCACTCTTTCCCAGCCGCGCCTGGCCGCTCCGACTCCGGTCTCGATCTCCGCGGCCGATCCTCAAGGCGGCCCGATCGACATCCAGAAGACTTCAGCACGGGTCTCCGCGAGCCTCAGCCTGCCTGGCTTGGCCCAGAAGGCCCCGGCCGAGTCCTCCCGGGGCGCGGCCGAGCAGGTCTTCGCTGAACTGCGCAATGAGAAGCTCGCTTCCTCCCAAGACGGCGCCGTCTCGGCGCAGAACGCCGGGACCCTCACAACGGACCTGCGCCCGGCCGCCATCCCGCTGGCCAAAGCTCAAGTCTCCCCCCTCTCGCAGAAAGCCTCTGATGTCCCGGTGGTCCAGCCGGCCGCGCCGGCCAGGACCTTCTGGCAGCGCCCGGCGGCCAAGTGGCTCGCCGGCGCGGCATTGGTCGCAGGCCTGGCCGCGGCCGCGCCCATACTGGCCGCGCATGTCGGCTTGGTCGCGGCCGTAGGCTCCGTGACCTTGAGCTCCCTGGGCCTGCCGCAGATCTTCCACAATTTCAAGGCCGGCCGCGAAGGCACCAAGGACGTGGTTCTAGCCGGGCCGCTCATGTGGTTCGCGGCCGCCAGCCTGCTCGCCTTGGTCGGCATCGGCAACGGCTCCAGCATCTGGTGGAACGCGGCCAATCTGGCCGGCGTCGCGGAAAGCGCCACGGTGGTGGGCCAGCTCGGCTATTTCAAGAAGGACAAGAATTCGCTCAAAGCCGCGATCGCCACGGTGGCCGGCGTGGCCTTGCCCATCGCGCTCATCGCTTCCCGGGCGCTGCTGCCGCTCTCCGCGGGCTTGAGCGTGGCCTTCACCGCGGCCATGGTCCTGCTGGCCGCGCTCGACGCGCCGCAGATCCGCCAGAACAGCCGGATATTTCAAGCCGAGGGCCGCGCGCCGCAAGGCATATCCCCATGGTTCAAAGGACTGCTGCTGGCGGGAAGCCTCATGCACCTCTTCGCTGCGCTCATGGGCGGCGATCTGCGCTGGGCTCTTAATGCCGCCATCGCCATCATCACCAGCGGCACGGTGCTGGCCCAGATCTATCTGCCCAAGACCGCGGACTCATTGGTCGGTCCTCTGGTCCGACTGGCGGACCGGCTCCTGCCCGCCCAGCCGGCTGCGGCCGCATCCGCGGCCGCCTTGAACGCCGAGGCTCGCGCCGCGCTGGCGGATCTCTTCCAAGGCCGGCAGTACCTGAGCTATCAAGGTTCGGACGCCGCGGGGCAGCTGGCCGAGCTGCGCCGCCGCGCCGCGGCCCTGCCCGGACGCAGCCTCATCTATCTGGAGGCGCCCACCTCGGCCGGCAAGTCCACCTTGGCCGAGAACCTCAAAACTGTGCTGGGCGAGAGGATCAAGGTCTTCCCAGTGGACGATTATTTCAAATCCCGCGCCGACGTGCCCTTGGGCAAGGACGGCCAGCCGGATTTCGACCGGCCCGAGGCCCTGGACCTCGAGCGCGCCGCCGCGGACATCAAGGCCTTGCTGGCCGGCAAGAGCGTGGAACTGCCCCGGCACGACCCCAAGACCGAGACCATGATCGTCCACGGCGGCGAGCACCTGGAGCTGGCAGCCGACGAGGTCCTGATCGTCGATTCCATCTACGCGGCGCACGGCCGGCTGCTCGACGCCGGCGCGGGGCATTCCACGCTCAATGTCTTCCTTTACGCCCCGGCCGCGGTGCGCCTGGCCCGGCGCATCGCGCGCGACCGCGTGCAGCGGGGCATCTCTGCCGAGCGCAACCTCAAGGCCTGGCCGCACATCCTCGACGACGAGGGGCGCTTCATCCTGCCCCTGCACAGCCGAGCCGACCTCATCTTGAATCTGGTGGGTGCAGACGAGCTCGGCCACATCCCCGACACCTACGCCGGTCTGCTGGCCCAGGAGTGGGCCGCCGAGGGCAAGGGCGAGGCGCTGACGCAGCTCTTCCGCGACGACATCGCTTCCTCGCTGGCCGCGGACAAGGAGAGCTCGGCTTTAGCCGTCCCGCTCCAATGAAGCGCTAGCTAGGCGGCGGCCGGGACCGGCTGCCCGCCCTTGTCCTGCAGAAGCCAGGCGCCGATCGGCACGAACAAGGTGCCGAATATGGTGTAGAGCCGCCAATAGGTCCCGTGCAGTTCGGTCCAGAAGGGCCCGCCGCCGTGCGTGCTCATGTACCAGGCCAGCATGGCAGTCGCGAAGGTGAGCACGGTCGGGATGAGCATGAGCTTGAGCACCTGGCGCGAGGTGAGCTTCCAGTCCGTCATGATGGTCACGATGAATATGCCCAGCAAAGGCCCGTAGGTGAAGGCGATGAGGCGGAAGGCCAGCCAGAGCAGGTTGTCCATGCTCTTGAGGCCCAGGGCCACGACCATGAAGAAGATGCCGAAGCCCACGAAGGAGAGCTTGGAGACCCGGACCACCTTGGCCTCGTCGGCGCCCCGGCCCCAGAACGGCTTGTAGAAATCCATTGTGAAGGCGGTCGACAGCGAGGCCAAGGCCGAGTCCGCGCTGCCCATGGCCGCCGAGGCCACCGCGGCCAGCAGCAGCCCGCGCAGGCCGTGCGGCATCACGCCCAGGATGAAGCGCGGGAAGATGTGGTCGTTGTCCGTCATGCCCGCGATGAGATCGGGGTGGATGCGCGCATAGGCGTAGAGTCCCACGCCGATGCTCAAGAAAAGGAAGGTGATGGGGATGCCGGCCAGGCCCCAGGCCATCAGGCTCCAACGCGCCTTGCGGTTGTCGTTGCAGGAGAGCAGGCGCTGGACCATGTCCTGGTCCGTGCCGTAGGCGGCCGAGGAGTTGAAGAAGCCCCAGACGGTCATCAGAGCCATCAAGCCCAGGTTGGAAGGCTTGTACATCTCCATGAAGTTGAACTTGTTGTAAGGGGTGCCGTCGGCGGTCATAGCGTGGCGGCCGGCTTTGATGATGGCGGGCACGCCGCCGGGCACGTGCCGAGCGATGTAGACCAAGGAGAGCAGAGCGCCGCTGACCAGCAAAGTGAACTGCATCAGGTCGGTCCAGGCGATGGCCCGGCCGCCGCCCAAAGTCGTGTAGGCGAGTATGCCGCCGACCACGATGACCACGCAGTTCTGGTAGGAGAGGCTGCCGCCCGAGACCACCTCCAGGACCTTGGCGATAGCCACGATGCGCACGGTGGAGGCCAAGGAGCGCGTGAGCAGGAAGTAGGCGGAGCAGGTGGTGCGCGAGGAAGGTCCGAAGCGCTCGGCCACGGCCTGGTAGATGGAGGTCAGGCGCAGCTTCTGGAAGTGCGGCAAGAAGACCATGGCGATGAAGATGGTGGCCGCGATGTCGCCCGGGTTGCTGAGCAGGTAGCGGTAATCGGAGGAGAAGCCCTCGGCCGGCGTGCCGATGAAGGTCAAAGCGCTGATGCAGGTGGCCGTGAAGCTCGCGGCGGTGACCAGCCAGGGGATGGAGCGGTTGGCCAGGAAATAGTCTTCCGTGGTCTTGGTGGTGCGGTGCGCGGCCCACCAGCCGATGCCGGCCAGGAAGGCGACGTAGCAGGCCAGGATGGCCCCGTCGAGCCAGCCCAGGTTGAGTTCAGCGGGCATGCGCCAATTCTAACACAATCAAGGATGCCAGCCCAGGCCCGCGACGTAGGCTTGGCCGGCCGGGATGCCGCCGTCGTTGGGCGGCAGTCTTTGATGGGTGTAGACCTTAAAGCCCGCGGCCTCCAGCAGAGCCGCCGCCTTTTCGCTCAGGGCTGCGTTCTGGAACACCCCGCCGCTGAGGGCCACGCGCTCCAGGCCCGCGGCCTGGGCCGCCTGCAGGATGAGCTTGGCCAAGCCGTTGTGGAAGCGCGCCGAGATGATCGCGACGGCGACGCCTTTGTCACGATCCTCCAGCGCGGCGGCGAGCAAAGGCTTCCAATCCGCGACCAGCGGCCCGTCGCCCGCCAGAGTCAGCCCGTAGGCGCCGGCCTCGTAGTCGTCGACGCAATGCTCCAGCGCCATGGCGGCCTGGCCTTCGAAAGAGTCCTTCTGCCGCAGGCCGAGCAAAGAGGCCAGACCGGCGAAGAGGCGGCCCGCGCTCGAGGTGCGCGGCGAAAGCGCGACTGATTGCGGCAGCCGGCGCGCCGCCTCCCAGTTCTCGGGGAAGAGCGGCTCCAGCCGGCCGAGATCGGCCCCCATCTCCTGCAAGAGCCCCAGAGCGCAGCGTCGCGGCTCGCGGGCCGCAGCCTCGCCCCCGGGCATAGGGAAGGCGCGCAGATGCGCGAAGCGCCGCGAGCCTTTCTCATCGACGATGAGGAATTCCCCGCCCCAGATGGAGCCATCCGTGCCCAATCCCGCCCCGTCCCAGGCCACGCCCAGCACCGGCGGCGCGATGTCCTGCTCGGCCATGAGCGCGGCCACATGCGCATGATGATGCTGGACGCGGATAATGGGCATCCCCAAGGACTCGGCGCGGCGGCTGGAGGCGGCGTCCGGGTGCAGGTCGCAGGCCGCAAGCGTGGGCTGGCAGCCGTAGCGACGGCAGAGCTCCCCGATCGCGGCCCGGAAAGCATCGAGGCTGGCCGCGGTCTCCCGGTCGCTCAAGTGCCGGCTGACCACGATCTGCCGCTGCCAGCCCAAAGCGATACTGTCCTTGAGATGCGCGCCCAAGGCCAGCACGGGGCGCAAAGCCCGTCCGGTGCGCAGAGGCAGCGGCGCCAGTCCCCGGGCCCGGCGCAGGACCAGTTGGCGGCCGCGCGCCAGGCGCACGATGGAGTCGTCGTCGTGGCGAGAGACGGGCTCTGCGTCAAAAGTGCCGGTGGCGGCCACGACGGGGAAGCCCAGCTCCTTCATCAGCAGATGATGCAGGGACGTAGAGGGCAGCTTGGCTGCCAGCCAGGGGCTGCCCGGCGCGACAGCCTCCGTGATCAAGGTCCTCTGCGGCCATCGCCGCAAGAGCACGATGGGCGCGGCCGCTGACGCCAGCCAATCCGCCTCCAGCGCAGAGACCTCGCAGGCCTGCTGGACGGCGTCCAGGTCCGGGAACATCACGGCGGAAGGCTTTTCATTGCTCGGCTGGCGCTCCCGGAGGAGCTTCACAGCCTCCGCGTTGCGCGCGTCGCAGAGCAGGCAGGAGCCGCCGAGGCCCTTCATGGCCACGACTTGTCCTTGGCGGATGAAGCCCGCGGCCTGCCGCTGCTCAGAAGCGCCCTCGCCGGCCGCCGCGCCCTCCCGTTCCAGCCGGAGCTCGGTCCCGCAGTCCGGGCCGGCGGCCAGACGGGTCAGGAGCCAGGCCGAGGCCGCGGCGGCGGCCTCGCTGGCCTTGATCTCGAATCGCTCGTAGCCGGCGAAGTCGAGCCAGACGGTCTCCACGGCCGAGATCACTGCGGCCTGGGGCTTCTCGGCTACGACGCGCTGAGCGAAGCTCTCCAAGGCGAACGGGTTGCCGTCCACCTCGATGATCACGCCATAGGGGCCGTGGAGCACCCAGCCTTTGAGGCCCAGGTCCATGGCCAGGCGGTAGACGAAGGGCCGCAAGCCCACTCCCTGCACCGCACCGAAGATGGAGAATCGCAGGCGCCGCGGCGCGATAGAGAGATCCAATTCAGCGGCCGGCGCGAAGGCCGGACACCTTGCGCAGGACCCCCTCGATGAGCCAGTCCGGCGTCGAGGCTCCGGCCGTGACGCCGATGCGCCGCGCCGCGCGCACCGCGGCGGCGTCGAGCTCGGCCTCGGATTCCACGGCCACGGTGCCGGGGCAGAGCCTGCGGCA
>Ga0181516_10003380_pt1 | contig 10711 bp, 10 predicted proteins | sample PEATcosm2014_Bin_25_FD_121104 | JGI IMG/M metagenome (GOLD analysis project Ga0181516, IMG submission 121104) | Peatland microbial communities from MTU Mesocosm Facility, Houghton, MI, USA - PEATcosm2014_Bin01_10_metaG | ecosystem: Environmental > Terrestrial > Soil > Wetlands > Peat | place...
ATTAGTGGCATGCTCCAGACCGGTTCGCTGCCTCACTATTTGAGCGTCCGCGAACTCGTGACCATGATGGCCTCTCTGTACCCTCACCCCCTTGACGTGGAAGACGTGCTGCACCACGCCGGGATTCTCGAGATCGCCGATCGTCCGACCACCAAGCTCTCGGGCGGCCAGACCCAGCGAGTCCGCATGGCGATCGCCCTAGTGGCGGATCCCGAGATGCTGATCTTGGACGAACCCACGGCGGCGCTCGACGTTGAAGGACGCCGCGACTTTTGGGAGTCGATTCGCGGGGTCGCCGCCCGCGGCAAAACCATCATCTTTGCCACCCACTATCTCGAAGAGGCCGACGCCTACGCCGACCGCATCGTCCTCATGGCCCGGGGTCGAATCGTCGCGGACGGTCCGCCGACCGAGATCAAGGCTCGCGTGGGAGGTCGCACCATCCGTGCGACGCTGCCCGGAGTTGAGGTGAGTGCTCTCCAGACCCTCACGGGCGTCGCTAGCGCCGAGCAACGCGGCGAAGGTTTCATCATCAAGTGCACCGACGCCACCTCCTCGGACGCTGCCCTTCGAGCCCTCCTCGGGCAGTATCCCCAGGCGCGCGACATCGAGGTGCGCGGGGCAGGTCTGGAGGAGGCGTTCTTGGACTTGACCGGCGACGAGAACGAGGAGAGGTCCTCGTGAATCTCGTCTACGTGCGCTACGAAGTGCTGCGAACCATTCGCAATCGCCGATTCCTGATCTTCTCCCTCGTCTTCCCCCTCATCTTGTTCTTGACGGTGGCCGGCGCGCATCGCCACGCCACGGCGGACGGCATCGGTTTCCCGCTCTATTACATGGTCAGCATGGCCTCCTGGGGAGCGATGACCTCGGTGGTCTCGTCCGGCGCACGCATCGCGCAAGAGAGATCGGACGGCTGGACGCGCCAGCTGCGTATCACGCCCCTCAAGACCAGCACGTACTTCGCCGCGAAGATACTTACCGGGTACATGATGGGCGTCTTTAGCATCGTGGTGCTCGCGCTCGCGGGAACGCTCCTCGGTGTTCGCTTGGACGCCGTGGGGTGGTTCACCATGCTCGGCCTCTTGCTCGTGGGACTCATCCCCTTCGCCATCATGGGCATCATGCTCGGTCACCTGATCTCGGTGGACTCCCTCGGCCCGGCCATCGGTGGCATCACGGCGATTTTTGCGCTGCTGGGTGGAGTCTTTGGCCCGCTCGTCACGTCCGGAGCGCTTTTTACCGTGATCAAGGGTCTCCCCTCGTACTGGCTGGTTCAGGCGGGCAAGTCCGCGCTCGAGGGTGGTCACGTCTGGACGGGGGAGGCGTGGATCGTGATCGCCGTGTGGTCCCTCGTCCTGGCTCGAGTGGCGGTGAGGGTGTTCCGCCGCGATACGGCGAAGGTTTAGAGGCCCGAGAGTTTTCGTATCGGGCGCGCGAGGGCCGAGTTGTCGTCGTCGCCAAATCCTTGGGCAATGATGCCGTCCTCCAAGGTCGCCGCCAGCGAGGCGACGGGTAGTACCGCGCCCACCTGGCGAGCGAGTTCGAGCCCAATGCCCAGATCCTTTCGGTGGAGCGAGATCTTAAAACCAAGGGGGTACTCGTCGTCAATCATGCGGCCGCTGCGATTCTCCATCACCCACGAACCGGCCGCTCCGCCCGAGAGCGCGCCGAGCACTCGTTCGACGTCCAGGCCCGCCTTCAGCCCGAGGGTCACGCCCTCGGCGACGCCGAGGTACGTCGACGCCAAGATCACTTGATTGATGGCCTTGGCCCACTGACCCGCGCCCACGTCGCCGAGATGAGTGACCGAGCGACCCATGGCGTTCAGCACCGGCGCGGCGCGCGCGAAGTCGCGGTCGTCGCCGCCCACCAGAATCGAGAGCGTGGCGTTCTTCGCTCCTTCCGACCCGCCGGTTACGGGCGCGTCCAGCGCCGTCACTCCCCCAGGGGTGAGTCGCTCGGAGAACTCCTTGGCTTTGGTGGGGCTGATCGTTGAGCAGTCGATGAACAGAGAACCCGAAGAAAATCCCTCCGCGAGTCCCTTCGGTCCAAAGAGGACCTCTTCCACCTGGGGAGAGTCGGTGAGACACGTCACGACAATGTCGCTCGCCCGCGCGACGTCGGCGAGACTGGCGGCCTGCGTCGCGCCGAGATCTACGAGCGGACGGGCACGCTCAGACGTTCGGTTCCAGACGGTGAGCTCAAAGCCGGCCTTGACGAGGTTCGCCGCCATGAACTGACCCATCGTCCCCAGCCCGACAAACCCAAGGCGTTCCGTTCGTGTTTCTGGGTTGGTACTGGTCACGGGATCCCCTTCGACTCATCGATTGCTCGAAAATCGTACCCGGGGAATCAGAAACGAGAGAAACGGCGCGAGAAACGCGAGGAAACCGTCAGGCAACGCGCTGACGTCGCGTGGGCGCCGCACACTCACGACAGAGCACCACCGATGTGCGCGCCTCTCCTTCGGTTCGGGCGGCGCGGAGTATTCGAATTGAACCGTTGGATTTGCACCGGTGCTGGTGCCAGCAGGTGTTACGGGAACACTTGCACGGTCCCGAGGCGGGCGTGCGCGTCGCCACCGTTGCCGACGTGTTCGGTTGAGAGTTCGTGGAGAAAAGTTCGGTCACGACATTCCCTTCAATCCCCCTCTCAATAGTACGCGACGTGAGTTCAGAAATGGCGTACCCGGATCGAGTGCCCCCTCAAATCCTCGCCACGCAAAAGCCAACGCAGAGACAACTATCACGTCGGCCAACTTGAGGTGACGTCAGTCGACGTCGCAGTGGCCAACACTCACGACTGAGAAGCGCTTCGCGCCGCTCCTCGCAGTAACGACGCATCTGAACCCACACCAATGAAACGAAATCCGCGCGACGCGAGAGCCGCCACTCGATCGGGAGTGACGGCGAGGATTCCCGCCGTGATTGAGGCCGCACGGGCGGCCTCAATCACCGCGTCGAACGCCGCCAGGAGAACGGGACTGTCGAACTGTCCGGGTATTCCGAGCGACATAGAGAGGTCACTGGGCCCCACGAAGAGAACGTCCACTCCGGGAATCCCAGCGATTTCACGGACGTTCTCCAGAGCGGGCGCGGTTTCGATCTGCACGATCCCGAGCAGCGAGTCGTTCACGCTCTCCGTGTCGCGACCATCCCCGCCGAACTCTCGCGCGCGGTTGTACGTCGCGATACCGCGATCACCGCGCGGCGGGTACCAGAGGTGACGCACCGCCTCACGAACTTCCTCGGGTGAGTTGAGACGGGGAAACATGACGCCCGCGACACCGAGATCCAAGACGTGACCCACGCGAATGCGCTCCGGTGACTCGACCCGCACCAGCATCGGCACCCCGTGGGCCGCGCCGGCCAGGAGCTGCCCGGTTAGACCCTCTTCGCCGCCCGCACCGTGCTCTAAGTCAACGAGTAGCCAGTCGAATCCACTCAGCGCACAGACCTCGGCGGCGCCCGGTGAGCCCAGATTGAGGAACGTGCCGCGCGTGGATTCGCCGCGGCGCACGAGATCGCGGAACACTGTCACGATGTCGGTGTCCGAAGACTCGCGGCGGCGACCGTCGGTGAGTAGGCAAAAAAGTTCATGAGTTAGTCTTCCATCACCGCTGCAGAACCGCAAAATCGCAACACGACCCAGGTGACGATCTTGAACTCCATCCGAATAGCCAACGTGGTCGTCACGCCCGTGGCCTTTCACGACCCGCCGTTGCTGAACGCCGTGGGCGTTCACGAACCGTTCGCGTTGCGCTCCATCATCGAGGTCGAGTCGGACGCGGGCGTCACCGGACTCGGCGAGTCATACGGCGACGCCGCGCACCTCGATCGGCTGCGCCGTGTGGGCGGGGCCCTTCGCGGGGTCGACGTCTTCGACACGCACCAGATTCTCGCGACGACACAGCGCGTCTTGGGCGGGGTCGTCGGAACGGACGCGCACGGACTCACGGGCTCGATCAACGCCGCGGGGACGGTGCTTCGCACGTTCAGCGCCTTTGAAGTCGCCGCGCTCGATATTCAGGGCAAGCTGCTCGGCCGACCCGTCTCGGATCTACTCGGCGGTGCGGTACGTGACCGAGTGCCCTACTCGGCGTACCTCTTCTACAAGTGGGACGCTCACCCCGGCCGAGAGCCCGACCAGTTCGGCGAAGCTCTTACCCCCAGCGAGATCGTGGCGCAAGCGCGCTGGATGCTCGATACGTACGGCTTTCGCGCGATCAAGTTGAAGGGCGGGGTCTTCGAACCCGCCGCCGAGATCGAGGCCGTGCGTGAACTACGACGCGCCTTTCCGGACGTGCCACTTCGCCTCGATCCCAACACCGCGTGGAGTGTCGCTACCTCCATCGAGGTGGGCGCGGCCCTCGAGGGTGTTCTCGAGTACTTAGAAGATCCCACGCCGGGCAGGACGGGAATGGCCGCGGTGGCCCGGGACGTGTCGATGCCCCTCGCCACCAACATGTGCGTGGTGGGTTTTGATGACATTCCCTCAGCCGTCGACCAGCGATCGGTCGGCGTCATCCTGTCCGACCACCATTACTGGGGCGGCCTGCGAAAGGTCCAGGACCTGGCCGCCATCTGCGACACGTTCGACCTGGGGCTCTCCATGCACTCCAACTCGCACCTCGGGATCAGCCTGGCGGCGATGACCCACGTCGCGGCGGCCGTGCCGAACCTCACCTACGCTCTCGATACCCATTGGCCCTGGAAGAGCGAAGACGTCATTGTTGACACCTTTACCTTCGACGAGGGCTCGCTGGCCGTGCCCACCCGCCCCGGCCTCGGGGTCGAACTTGACCGCGACGCGCTCGCCCGACTTCACGAGCAGTACCTCGGGTGCGGCGTCCTTGAGCGCAGTGATACCCGGTACATGCAGTCGCTACATCCCTCGTACGACGCCACGCTGCCCCGCTGGTGAGTGTCACCGGCTACGCCTATCCGTGGGACTACCTGGACGACGACCGGGCCGCCGCCCGCGCGGCGTCACTGGGGATCGACGTCGTGGCCCTCGCCGCCACCTACCACGCCACGCGCGTCGCGACGCCCCTGCACCCCACGCGTCGGGTCACCGAGGTGCCCCACTCGGCCGCGTACTTCGCTCTTCGTGAGGAGATCTGGCGCGGCCGACGCCTTCGCCCGAGCGCGCCCGCATCGTGGATCGGACCCGACTCCTTCGAAGGGGCCCGCGATCGACTGTCCGGCGAAGGACTGGGTGTCGACGGATGGATTGTCCTCACCCATCGCGACGACCAGCACGACACGAGTCGCGAGCTCCTGGTTCGAAACGCCTTCGGCGAGTCGTACTCCTACGCCCTGTGCCCACGCGCCGATGACGTGCGCGACTACTGTCGCACCTTGGTACAAGAGGTTCTTCGAGTCGGCGGACTGCGGGGCTTGGTGCTCGAGGCGTGCGGACCGATGGGTCTTGACCACGGTGGGGTCCACGACAAAGTGGCGATGGCGCAGTGGAACTCGATCGAACGTCAACTTCTGTCGATCTGCTTCTGTCGGGCCTGTGAGGGCGCGCTCGCGAGCGTCGGGGTCGATCCCGTTGATCTGTCGCGAATGATTCGTGAAGGACTCGCCCGCGACGTCACGTCGATGGAGGAAGCCCTAGGCGAGTACACCTCCGCCGTGCAGACGTACCGCGTGTCACTGGCCACGTCCCTCCAACGCGATCTCATGGGAGCCGCCCACTTGGTAGATCCGAGCGCCACGATCACCCTGCACGCCAGTGCGAGCCCCTGGGCCACCGGGTCCTTTTCCGCCAGCTCGCCAGAGACGCTCCGGGGGGCCTGCGCCGTCGCCAACTGCTGGGACGCGGACGGCGCCGAGGTCGAACTTCGCGCGTTGGGCGACATGACCAATAATCTGGGAGCGTACCTGCGCCTCGATCGCCCGTGGGACCACGTCGACGACGACCTCGCGCGCTACGCCAGTCTGGGCGTTGGGGAACTTCATCTCTATCATCTGGGACTGATGTCATCCACCAGTGCCGAGTCGGCCGCGCGCGTTGTCTCTCGATGGACCTCAGGCGTTGGTACCGTCACCAGGGACACGGTCGAGGAGATACTGAACGATGGATGACGTCATCCTCATCACCGGGGCCCAGGGGTCCATCGGTTCGATGCTGCGCAACTCTCTTCGTCGGAGCGGGCGACACCTTCGCCTCCTCGACCTGGCCCCGCTCTCGGCGCTCGCGCCCGACGAGAACGCGGACCTCATCAACGGCTCGTTCCTCGATCCGACGACCATCGCCGCCGCCTGCGAGGGCGTGCGCGCGATCGTTCATCTGGGCGGACTCTCACAGGCCGGCTACTCCTGGCCCGAGTATCTCGAGGTGAACATCCACGGTACGCAGGTTCTGGCGGACGCCGCGCGCCACGCGGGCGTCGAACGCGTGGTGTACGCCAGTTCGAACCACGCCGTCGGTTTTGCGCCCCTTCGCGACGGGGGCGTCGTGCCCGACTATGAGTTTCCGCGACCGGACAGCTACTACGGAGTCTCCAAGGTAGCGAGCGAGAGTCTGCTGAGTCTCTACCACGACCGTTATGGGCTCAACGCCATCTGTCTACGCATCGGCTCCTATCGCGAGCGTCCCTTTGACCAGAGCTCACTGTGGAGCTGGCTGTCGCCGGGCGACTGCACGCGGCTTGTCGAGGCGGCGCTCACCACGGCGAACCCCGGTTTTCGCGTGGTGTGGGGCGTCTCGGCGAATAGTCGCTCGAAGGTCTCGCTGGAGGAAGCGCGAGCCATTGGCTACGAGCCGCTCGACAACGCCGAGGACTTCGCCAGTGAGATTGTTGACGATCAGTCGGTGTGGAACGACGTAGGCGGTCCGTACACGGCACTTGACTCGAGTAGTTAGTCGACCAGCGCGACGTAGAGGTCGCAGAGATTCCAACCGGTGTGGCCACCTTCAATAAGTTGCCCCAGTGCGCGCAGCGCCGGATACGTATCATGGGCACGCCCAACGCTCGCCCAGTCGAGCCCCACCTCGTCGAGGCGCGGCCACGTGGCCTCGCTGACCCACGCGCCTCCCACGCCTTCGACAAAATCACGCCCGTCCGAGGCCGTGGCGAGAAAGACGCTCGGTCGAGCGCGCTCACTGAGTTCTTTCGCCATCAGCCACGCAAACTCCTGACAACGACCCCCTCGGCCACCCCCCTCCAGCTGAACCGTCACTTCGCCGACGCCGACCACGGCCGTTCGCGCGTCCGCGCTCCTCGCCGCCTCACCCCACTCCCGGGCCACGCTTGACACGTCGCCCACGACTCGGGCTCCCTGATTGAGTACGTGGTACCCGCGCCGCGTCGCTTCCTCGATCGCCGAGGCCAACATCATGGCCGGCTCGCCCACGACCACATTCTGGTGGACCGCCGCGGGACGGGCGGCCATCAACTCGCCGCGGGTCTGAAACGCGCTCAGCATTCTCGCGCGAAGTGACCCGCTCACACCGATCGTCGCCCACAGCGCCTCGGCCTCCTCGGGCGAAGGGTTGTACTCGTACGTCATCGCCGACGCCACCCAACGCGCACCAGAGATCACGTTGTCCACGAGAATCAGACTCGTCGAGTGGGCGGAACGAACAGAGCGAAGCAACGCCCCGCCCGCGATGAGCGACGTCGTCGCCCGTACCTGGTTCAACGTCGTGATGTCGACGCCCGCCCGCAGTGCCGCTGCCCATATCTCGCCCAGGTCGTCCACCGTGAGCGGCGGTGCGGGAAGCACGCAGAGGCTCGACGCACCGCCGGACAAGAGAAGCAGTGTGGTGTCGGCGTGTCCGTCACTCGTGAGAAACGACGTGACCTCTCGTCCCGCGTGGAGGCTCCCCGCGCCCGGGATTGGATGTTCGCCGATCAGAACGCGGTCCTCGGATCTGTCGCTCTTTGCTCTCACTTCACTGACGATGATCGTGCGAGCGACTCGTGAGCCGAGAACGCTCTGGGCGGCGAGCGCCATTTCGCGCGACGCCTTGCCAATGGCGACTACGTCAACAGTTCCCTCGAGCGGTGTCGCCGAGTTCAGTCGCTCCTCGATGAGAGACGTGAGGTTCAGGTCCGTGAGCCACCGTGACGAGATGGCCCGTGCGTCGCCTAGGAGGGTCGTTTCCACCTCCGTGACCTTAGAGACCGACGCTCCTCAGTTCGACCATTCCGCCGTGTCGAGGTAACCCTGGGCCAGTGAGAATGAGATCGTCTGCACCGTGACCGTGGTGGGCAACTCGAAGACGACACAGCCCGACGAGCTGTCACCCGAGGCCAAATCAAAGACGCCAGTACCATAAAGAAAACTCGTGCACGCGGAGACGGCGCCGAAATCGGCCGTGTACGTCTGTCCGTCGCTGCCGGTCACGGTCATCGCGAGGTTGGCGTCGTCACTAATCCCCCCTGTACTGCTGTTGACGAGACTCACCGGAACGGCGACGAATCGAGACCCCGCGTCGGGAAGTCCCGACCCCGCCGCGGCCGTCGCGGGGTCAATCACCTGGCTCACGGTGACCGAGAAGGGATCCCCGTAGAAGTCGTGAACGGTCTGAGTGGCCCCTAACGGCACCGGCACCGGCGTTTGGGCGATCGACGAGATAACAAGTTGAGGGAGAGAGAGATCCGTGCGGACCTTGGTTTCGACCAGAATCTCCTTGTTGGTGTCGGACTGCAGTTTGTAGGTAGCGGCGGCCAAGCCGGAGACCGTGGTCGCGCTGAAGTCGCTGAGGGTGTCGTATCTCAGCGTTCGAAATGTCGTGACGAACGATGACATGTCGCTCCGCGCGGCGCTCGGCCACGCCTCGATGCTCAGCGACTTTGCGAGGGACGCAAAAGCGGCCGACAACTTCGTGAGGTAGTTCTCAGCCTTCGCCCCCGTGCTGTTGTTGAGGTCAGTCTCAAAGGCCGATATCCGCGAGCTGCCGGAGTTCAGCGTCGTCGAGAAGTAGGCACCCGCGGAGGCCACCTTCACCCGATTGGACGGGACCGAGGGCGCACTCGTGCCCGCCGCGCTTCGGGCCACGACGCGAAAGCTGTAACTCTTCCCGGGGCGGAGTCCTTTTACCTCGCACGTGGTCGTCGCCGTCACGCACGTACCTCGGGAGGGCTCGGAGGTGACGACGTAGTTCTTGACAGCGACTCCCGGTGGTCGCGACCAACGCACCAGAATGGTCGTGGCGGTCCCCGTCGCGTGAACGCGCAACGGCGCAGACGTTGAAGAAGCCCCGGAGACGGTCACCGTCATGGTGAGCGCCAGGACCACTGACGCGGCCCCGATGGTGAACCCACGACTCAGAAAATGTGCTCGACTCATCGGCTCCGACTCCTTGTTCCTATCCAGGCTAGTTACGCACCGCGGCAACGTAGTGTGTTGGCTCTTACCCGCGTGGGCTCGCTCAGTAGGCTCTAGCCATGAGCGGCCCAGTAAACGTTGAACATTGGCAGAGCGAGCCCGACGCGCACGACTTTCCCGCGGCGCGGACCTACCTCAGTTTGATCGCCGAGCCGACACTCGTCGACAAGCTGGTCAAACTCCTCGAACGCGCTCCAAACAGCACGTACGAAGCCAAGGACCTGTTACGCGCGAGCCGACTGCCCCTGCTCGCGGAGGACAACGTGCACGTCGCCCTCGATCTCGGCAAAGTCAAACGCGGCGAGAAACTGTCTCCCATCCTGCTCGTGCGCGGTCGGTTCGCGAAAAACCGCAATCTGGTGATTGCCGACGGGTACCACCGGGTCTGTGCGAGCTACTGGCTCAGCGAGAACTCGCCCATTCCGTGTCGAATCGTCGACTTTCCGAGCTAGATCTCGAGACCCGACACCCTCAGAGGTCGCTTTACACTTGAGCGGTGCGTCGAACAGTTCCCTAGATTCTGCTGGCGGTCCTCGTTGTGTTGGCGGGATCCTTCTTGGTCCTCTCCTACGACCAGTCGACGGCCTCAGGGTCATCGGTGAAACTCCTGGCCCCCTGCCAGCCGACCGATCTCACGGTGCAGCCCTCGACGTACGTCGTGTCCTGCGCCGACGCGAACTCCGAGTTCACCGACCTGCACTGGACCGACTGGGGTGACGAGACCGCCTACGCGACGGGCGAGGCCCGGTGGAATGACTGCACCCCCACCTGCGTGGCCGGGCACTGGCGCCACGAGCCGGCCACCTTCTGGGTATGGGACCCTCGTCGCGAGCCCCACCCCCACCTTCCCAAGTTCGACCACCTCACCATCTACACCAAGCTCGCGAGCGACTCGCACATTCTGGGCACCGAGACGCTGTGGCTGGGCGGTTGGGGTGACCTCAAGTAGCGGCGTGTACCGCCAAGAATCTCCTACGGGGACCCCTTTCCGCGGGGAGCGCCTTCTTTATACTGGGCGACGAACTACGTAGCGGCGCACCAGCGTTCGTCGTAGTGAGTGGGTGTTCACGGACACCGAAGCTCTCGAAACCGGGGTACCAACAATGAAGTATCGGGGTAGGGCCGTAGTGGTGGCCACGTTGGTCTCCTTGGCGATGGCCACGTCGGCGTCGGCCATCGCCTCGCCCACGTGGACCAGCGCTCGTCAGGTCGCTTTGCCCAAAGGCGCCACGGGTATCCCGGATGGCTTCTTCTCCTCGTTGAGTTGCACCGACCCCGGCGACTGTGAAGCGGCCGGCTCCTACGCGAACGACGGCGGCCAGATTCTGGGACTCATCGCCACCGAGTCCGGTGGTCGCTGGACC
>Ga0181516_10003382_pt1 | contig 10709 bp, 11 predicted proteins | sample PEATcosm2014_Bin_25_FD_121104 | JGI IMG/M metagenome (GOLD analysis project Ga0181516, IMG submission 121104) | Peatland microbial communities from MTU Mesocosm Facility, Houghton, MI, USA - PEATcosm2014_Bin01_10_metaG | ecosystem: Environmental > Terrestrial > Soil > Wetlands > Peat | place...
GAACAGCATCAGCGATGAAGGCTCGGGCGTCAAAGGATCTGGGGTGTATGTCGGGCCGCCATCGTTCACGTTGTTCTCCTGGCCCAATCCGGAAGCATCATCCAGATAGCTACCGTTATTTCCCCCAGTTACCGCCTCCAAAAGGGAGTACGTCGTGGGACTGTCGGCGTAGAAATTCACTTCGTAGTAGTCTGTGCAGTTGCTCACCGGGCAAGTCGTAGGGGTCACATACAAGAGCAGACCCTGTGAATCCAGGATTCCGCCGCCGGTCGTCCCCGGAGCATCCGCATTCGGGTAGAAGACGTTGTCAAATGTAAAGAGCCCGTCCGCGGAGGAGTCGGGGGAGCCATTTGTCGGCGAAATGGGAGGCGGGTTCAGCGGCACCAGGCTGATTGTTCCGCTCACGTCATCTGCGGTATCCGTATAGGTGCCGGTCATTGACGTGACATAGACCCCATCCGTGCCGGGCGCACTCCCGCTAGTGATAAACTCTGCTCCCGTGAAGGATACGTAGGTTCCGTTCGCGGCGGTCGGGGACGTAGCGTAGAAGGAAGTTGGCGCGTCCGCTGAAGCCGCCGTTGTGAAGTCGAAACTGTACAGCGTATCGGCATAGGCAGCCGGAGCGCACGCCAGGCCCAAGGTCAACGTGACTAACGCGAATGGGGATTTCGCAAAGTCCTTCATAATCTTTTCCTCCTCTTGCAAGCCTTTCTCGCCGCAAACGCTCTTTACCGCGTGCGTGCAAGTCTTCCAATCTACTCGTTCAGACTCTAACCGTTAATGCTTCAAGATTCAACAGAAAAATCGGAATCCATCTGGTTACTATTGTTCTTAGACGCCATTCGGAGCGAAACTTCAAACCCCTGCGACCAACTTTTCCCGCCCTCCGGTAACCACAAACCGCGAAGGTGGTTTGCCGAACTTCTCGATTGAAATGTCGAGGAATCCTCAGCGATATTCCGCGGAGCGTGAACTCCAAATAAGAAACGCTTAGATTCAAAGACTTATCCACTCCTTGCTGACTGCATATGCGCAAGGTTTTGCAAAAAGTAGCGACTAAATTTCCCATGTCCGGGGTCTCCATCCCTGCGCTTCCGCCCGGCCTGTTTATTCGCCGGCGTCCGGTTCGTTCCGCCGCGTAGTCGGCGCCTGCGCCGTTGTCTTGCGCGCACTGCTCTTCAGCACCGGGAACTGCGCATCCTCTAGCTTGTAGGCCAGCGACCGGTAGCTGATGTTGAGCCACTTGGCCGTTTTCTGCCTGTTCCAGCCGTTTGCTTGCAGCACCCTCTGAATGATCTGGCGCTCGAGATTTCGCGTCGCGGCCTTGGTAATTTCCTTCAGAGATATCGGATTGACGATATCGATCTCCGGCGTCAGATCGGTCGGCGCATTTGGAATCAGGTCGGCCGCCAGCGATTCCTCGTTCCCGATAAGGATGTAGCTGCGCACCATGTTTTCTAGTTGCCTTATGTTTCCCGGCCAATCGAACCTTTGCATCAGCCGCATGAGATCTCGCGATAGCGGCTTCGGGTTTGTGCGCAATGCCTTGGAATGCACGTCGAAGAAGTAGTCGATCAGAGCCGGCAGATCCACAATCCGTTGCCGCAGCGGAGCTAGGTCGATGGTCACGGCGTTGATGCGGAAAAAGAAGTCCAGCCGAAAGCTCCCCGCCTCGATCTGCTTCCGAAGGTCCCCGTTCGCCGCTGAAATAATGCGCGCATCAACCCGCTTCAATTCCTGGGCGCCAATGTGCGCGAAGCTTCCATCCTGCAGCACCTGCAAAAGCTTGGCTTGCACGGTCAGATCCAGGCTGCCAATCTCGTCAAGAAACAACGTCCCGCGATGCGCCAGCTCCACCCGGCCGCGTTTGCTCGTGATCGCGCCTGTGAACGCGCCCTTTTCGAAACCAAAAAGCTCTGACTCAATCAGCGTGCTCGGTATCGCCGGGCAGATCACCTTCACCCATGGCGCTTGCGCCCGATTTGACTTGGCGTGCAGCAGCTTGGCAAGAATCTCCTTGCCGGTCCCGCTCTCGCCTTGCAACAGCACCGGGACATCCGTAGCCGCTGACCGCTCCAGCTTCGCCCGCGCAAGAGCCATCTGCGGCGAACTCCCGAAGATCACGTCCACCGGAGGCAAATTGTGCAGGTCGACTGCTTCGTTCGCACGCACCAAAGTCACTCTATTCTGAGCCCGAGGTAATAGGTTTCGGAACCCTTGCATGCAAGTACGTAGCCAGATTCAATCAACGCCCTCCACCCAGATCCTCCCATTCGCGAAGAGAGGCCCGGCTTTCTCAATCATTATCTAAATAAACATAATAAAATCAGCTTCTTATAGGAATCTGCTCCTCCAGGCCGGCCAAGAACCCTCCCAAATTCTGCCCATTTCTGCAACCTTTTGCATATGGAAAATTTATTCCACATGCCACAAATGCAGCATTTGTATCAAAATGAATCACTTGTGGGTCATGGCTGCTTCCCCTAATGTGGTAAATGATTTCCCATATTGGTGCTAAAAGTTGCTTAAAAATTCAAATTGGGGTGGAATTCGCTGTCAGACCCGGGCTATACTCGCATTTTGATTCTCTGAGAGCCGGTTCGTTTTTCCCTGGGATCTTGTTCTTGATCGTGCTCCCATTTTCGCTTTCATCCATAAACGCGAACCCTGTGAATCTCAAGGGTCCGCCGGGCATTCTGCCTTGTCATTTGCCGGCAGAATCCCCGCCTTTCTCTATTCATTCGGAAGTGGAACACGCATGACAACCACGTTTGCAAATCCACTACCGGCCCCGGTGAAGAACTGCGGCCCTCACATCGCGGTGCTGGATGCAAATCCGGCCGTGCTCGATTACCTGCGCCGCATCCTGTCGGATCGTTGCAGGCTCAGCTTGTTTACTCATGTACCGGAGCTGCTGGTTTGCCTCGGCGAATCCGTCCCGCCCGATCTGGTCCTGCTCGACTGGCATATTCCCTGGCACATTGCCAGTCATATTCCCGGGCAGACCGCGGTACCGGCCAACTCGCATACCCCCGACCCAGCTGACGCCGGCAATTCCCAGGCGAATGCGCTCGGCCTGCTCGAGAAGATTCGCGCCTCCCGCCCCAGGCTCCCCGTAGTCATGATGGCCTGCTCGGCCGATCTCAAAGACATGATCCTGGCCACCCGCATGGGCGCCACGGATATCGTCCTCAAGCCTTTCAGGAAGCGGGATATTGACCTCATTGTCCAGCCGTTCATCGATCGGGCCGCGTCCGCCTCGGTACAGGTTGACGAAATCCCTCTCGATGAAAACACCTCCTTCGTCCGTTCCAGCAAGCGCATGCGCGAGATCGAGTCCCAGTGCTGCCTCGTTTCGCGCACCGGCATTCCCGTTCTCATCCTCGGCGAAACCGGCACAGGAAAAGAAATCGCGGCCATGTACATCCACAAGATGTCGGCTCGCAGCGAGCGCAGCTTCCTCAAGGTCAACTGTGCCGCCATGCCCCTTGACCTGCTCGAAAGCGAGCTCTTCGGCTATGAGCAGGGCGCTTTCACCGGAGCAGTCAAGTCCAAGCCGGGCAAGTTCGAAATCTGCGACAAGGGCACCATCTTTCTCGACGAAATCGGCGAAATGCCCACTGCCCTCCAGGCCAAGCTCCTTCAGGTCCTCCAGGACGGCAGCTTCTCCCGCCTGGGCAGCCGCAACACCGTCAAAGTCGATGTCCGCGTCATCGCGGCAACCAACATCGACATCAAGGCATCTATTGCGCAGAAAGCCTTTCGGGAGGATCTTTATTATCGTCTCAACGGCTTCTGCATCAATATGCCCCCGTTGCGCGAGCGCCGCGACGAGATTCCCGTTTTCGCCCACTACTTCATGCGCCGCATCTCCGAGAAGTTCGGGCGCGAGCTGTTGCCCATCTCTCCAGCTCTTCTGCGCGCGCTGGCCGCGCATCCTTGGCCCGGAAACCTGCGCGAGCTCGAAAACACCATCAAGAGATATGTAGTCTTGGCGGACGAAAACGCCATTATCAGTGACTTGAATCCCCACCGGGCCCTTGATTCGTCTCTCCCCGTCGGGGAGGAATCCGGCGCAGGGGGTTTAAAGCGCCTCGTGCGTGGACTCAAGGACGACGCTGAATCCACGGTGATCGCGCAAACTTTGGAAGGTACGGGATGGAATCGAAAGGCAGCGGCAAGCGAGCTTCAGATAAGTTACAAAGCCCTCTTGTACAAAATCAAACAGTACAACCTCCGCCAGCCGAACATGGCGTGAACCCCTCCCCTGACTCCAAGATGGAACCCAGAGAAGAGATGGTCGTCATTCGCTTTCGCGATGAACTGATCAAGGGGCACATGATCTCCCGGCCCTGGGACTCGCTTGAGGAGTTGCTGAGCAGCGCTCCGGCCACCCCGCCAACATCCTTTCGCGTCCGCCGTCTCGGATCGGACGCGATCGAAGAGATCTCAACTTCGGAAGCAAAAGCCGTCTTCTATGTCGACAGCTTTGACGGCGACAAGAATCATCAGCCCCTTCACTTCCATGCCCGCGTCCCCATTGTCCACGGCATCTGGATCAGGATCGTCTTCGACGATGACGAAGTCATGGAAGGCATCGTCAACAATTCCATGCGCTTCCTTGTCGACTCCGGCTTCTTCCTCCAGCCCACCGATCCCGGCAGCAACAACCGCCTCGTTTACGTCAACAAGAGAGGCCTCAAGGATTGCCGCGTCCTCGGCGTCCGCAACTTCTAGGTCCTCTGTCTAAAGTTCGCATCGTAAATGTACTGTCATCCTGAGCGGAATTGGGAGCGTTTTTTTGCTCCCAATGGAGCCGAAGGATCTGCGGTTGGGACGCTGGATTTATGAAAGAAAATCGGATTCACCACCCCAGGAGCTTATTCAAAAACGTCTGCTGGTCCGGCCTTCGGAATCGCCAGAAGTCACAAAAAGCTGTGCCCCGTTCATCGCGGCTTTTTCGCGATGAGCGGGCGTGTGGCAGCCGGCCCGGCCATCGGAGCCGCCAGGTGAAGCACCCCGGTTTCTCGGGATCCTGAAAACACCACCACCTTGGGGACATGGGAGATCACGAATCTCAACTGGCTAGCCCTGCCGCACGCGCCGTAGGCGCAATGGTCGTTAGCCCAGCGTTTTAACGCTGGGAATGCATGCACTCAAAAGGGCCGCGAGCCCCATAGGGGCGTTGCCCGTTCTGAAAATGCACGACCTCACAGATTGCGGAAAAACTCGCGTCGAAGGGGGCTTTGTAACAAGGGCACGGCTTCAGCCGGGCCGTAAGGTTCGCAAAATGAGTGAGGGCTTTCCGCGCGGGTTTTTAACCCGCGCGGAAAGCCCTCAAAACCAACGGCGGCCGACCCTCTCTAAGCCCTGGCGCTCGTGCCCCAGGCTCCTTCGTCGGCCGCGTCCACCATCGAATGCCGCACAATCTCCACCGCTACCCCGGTCTCATTCCACGAGGTCGGCTCCACGCGCAATACCCGCCCCTGGCAGCGAATCTTGCACCAGCCCGAGAGCGTGATCTCCGGCGGCAGCTCGATGACAAACTCAATTTCCTGGCTGAGATCGGGAGTGTCGGCCACTCCCACAAAGAAATACGCTCCGCGATTGCTCAAATCCCGCGTAAAAGCCGGGACTCGCCGGTCTCCCATCACCACAGTTACGGGCGAGTGAACCCTGTATCGCTCTTTGCCGCGCCGGTTCTTCACGGTCGATTCAGCTTCGCTCATGCCATATCCCCTTCAATTTCGAAATGGAACCGAAACCAGACCTGCACTGTGCCCAACCAGGTGCCCGAATCGTTCCTGCATGAATAGCAGTAGTACCCAAAACTCAGTGACTCAAGTGACGCGAGGGGAAACTAAAAGTTTCAGCAATCCAATCGCCAAATGTTTCCGCTAAAGAATAAGGCTTTATATGCCTGCTGTCACGCATTTATGCAATCTATTGCGGATTCTGTATGCAATTTGTGACGCCCATCCCCCGGCTGGCAGTCGACGGTCGGCCCCCAGGGCAATCGAATTTGAACCTCATTGCAAGCGACGGTCTGACGCTGGCGCAAAAACCCACTCCAAGCGAGCCGTATAAAATGGCACGATCTCACAGGCTGCGGGAAAACTCGCGCCGGAGGGAGGCGGGGGTTTCAACCCCCGCTAAAAGCCCTCAGAATCAACGGCGGCTTTAGCCGCGGAGGAGAGGTTTTCGGGCCTTTTCCTGAAAGCAGCCCATTTTCCGCAGCCTGTTCAGTCATGCCGCAAAAACACCAACAAAAAGAGGCTGGGCTTTACAGGCTGCGGAATAACTCATATTCACCCTGCTTTGAAAGGGCACGACTTGAGTCGTGCCGATTAAGCCCAATAAAATCATCTCGGCTTTAGCCGCTGAGGGATACTCTTCTCGCATTTCAAGCCTCCTCTCAGTCTTCTTCCGCAGCCTCTTTTCGTCGCAGTCACATTTCGAGCCGCATGCGGTCTGCTCTTGAACCGTCTCCGTGCATCGCAAACAGCTTCTCCTCCAAATCCCAACGCAGCCTCGTTCAAACGCGGTCACTCCCGAATTGGCACCACCGCAGGTGGTTTGCAGATTAATTCAACGATTCTGCGCACAATTATTGTTGATAGGAGAAATAACTATGAGCCATTTATCCTGCGGAAGACCAACCCTTGTAGGAGTCATCCCTCTCGCGGCGCCCGGGAGTGACCCCGGCGCCAAAAGTGCCGCCGCCGCCATCCGGCGTTGCGAAGCCCGCTGGAAACTCTGTTTCGACATCATGATGGAGGAGGTAGTCAAGCTTCAGGCAGCCAGGAAAACTGCCAGAAAACAGAACCCAGCCCCGGTCGAGGAACCCAGCACACCCCTGAAGGCCCTCGAAGCCCTCATGGAGGGACACGAAGATGTAATTGCATACAAAGAGGCGGCTACAGCGGAACCAGGGATGGTGTATCTCGAAGCCGACGCGTATAAGTCGACGCGACCATCAGGGAGCGGCGATCCTGCACGACACTGAATGGGCACAGTAACCCTGGTTCCGCTCTAAGGCCTATCGCCGCGCCATGCCCGTGCTCGCCGGATATGAAAATGTGCGCAACTTCATTGCCTGCGTGGCGCACGGCATGCTGATCGGCGTCTTCGATGAGAGTGACGGAACCAAGCTCCTCTATGCGGCCCAGGTCGCGCTCACCATCGCCAATCAGGAGCGGAAGACGCGAGACACAGGCTCTGAAGACCCCTCCCCCTCCTCGAAACCGGGCACCCCCCACCCCACCCCCTCAAATCCACCCGATTCCCAACAGGGAGTTGCAAGCAAAGGTTAAAGAATCAATGACATACGAAATCGCCATGTCGGCATAGCAGTAAACAAAGCCCTCTTTTCTGCCTGCTTTTTGGCCCAAAATGACCAATATTTCCAGCGATTCAGCCAATTTCAGGGCTCTTTTTACTCCGGCTGCTCCTGCGAGAGTGATCTGCACGCTTCGAAGTCGCAAACCAATCGAATTCAGGGGATTCGGCCAGTCAGCCGAATCCCCTGAACGTCTTCCAGCCACGTCTTTCAGGCGCGCTCGGGTGTCTCTAAGCTTTTTCCCACGAACCATTTACGGACCACCTGAAACGCTCTCCAGACCTCCGGCGGTAGCCAATTCCTCGCCCAATATGGGTAATCCACTGTCCATGGAATGTGCAATATCTTGCATATCATCCCTATCTAAGCCATGTAACTCGTTTATTTTCAATGGCAGGATGTGGTGCTTAGATTGCACAATAGATGGCGTACGATCCAAGTGTCATTAACTCCCTTCGTCAGTACGTTTCTGGGGATTAAGGTCGAAGGAAGTTAAAAAACAAAGAAGTCGAGAAAAAAGTGGATCAGATTTCGGATTTTGGTGCTATGCTGTGACACGTATCACTGTCTCGCTCGAAACTCCAACAGAATCAGTTTTCAACTCTTAGGTTTCAGGCCAGAACGTAAACGCCCGAAGGGGCAGACCAACAGAAACCATCGGAGATTGCGGGTCTAGGTCGGACATCCGCGGTTTTCAACCACAGTTGTTATACCCGTTTTCAGAAGGAGACTTTGGAATGAACACAACTTGGCTCAAAGGTTTAGCTCTTTCCCTCGTGATCGTCGCGTTGCTCGCGATTCCTGTAACTGCCTCGGCTGATGGCATTCAGCTCGTCATGAACCCCGACTTCGCAGGCGTCCACGCCGGAAATCAGTCGCAGCCCTTTGCCAGCTGGAGCATCGGCGGCAACGGCAACACAATGGGCGTGGCCAGCTTCCCAACCTCTGGCGGCTCAAACGGAACCGCGTACTCGTTCACTTCTCTGCCCCCGAACTCAGGCCCTACTGGACTGATCATCGGTGGCAACGGATCGGCCTACCAGGACATCACCCTCCCTGCGACCGCTGTGGCCGGAGAGACGTTTGAAGTTCAGTTCTACGTCGAGAACAATCAGAGCTTGACGGGATCCGGGGAAAGCATCAATCTTCAGGTGACCAGCGATAACTCAGACGACACCCTCCTGGATCTCACCTACACCCCTTTGGCTGCCTCCGGATGGGTTCTGGAAACTGCGGATTTTCAGCCTGAAGTGGGCGACACCACCGAGTCCCTTGAGCTGACTGGCGTCGGCTCTGGCAGCTCGAGAATCGCGCTCACGGATGTCACGGTTACTCCCGAGCCCTCTTCCTTGCTCTTGCTCGGCACTGGCCTGCTCGGCTTGGCCTTCGTTGCCTTCCGCAAGGCAAAGACCACCGGCGTAGCTCTCAAATCACTGAATTCGTAACCCGACCGATCGTGCAGTTGTAGTCCATTCCAAAAGTCCAAAGGGCACCCGTCACGGCGGGTGCCCTCCTTCATTTCAGAACACTTCCATCCATTCTTTATCTCCGAGAACCCTCCGCGTTAATCTCCGCCCCACGTTCTCAATACCTGAATATCGATCGAGCGCATGTCCATCAGCGCATGTCCATCCTTGACCCGTCTCTCGGGAACAATTCGCGGCCTTGCGTAATCGGAAATTCAGGCGCTATCTCTCCAGATCTCTGCGATGAGACGTTCGCAATGCGGCGTATTGCTGCAGCTCTTCGACTGGATGAGATTTAACTACGAGACTCGAATCGGCAATGCAGGTTCGCTCAGTTGAGTGGATCCTTTTGCCTCTTGATCAGTGCGCGTTGCAGGCCTGAATCTCATTGATGGCCATCGCAACCGTCCAGCGTGATTGTGGGGTATTCTCTATCTTCTGAATAGTATTCAGGCAGAAGCGGTTGTTCTCGCTATCCTTCGCGTACACATTCCAGCGCAGCTTCATCTTGGCTACAACGTCGGCCCGATTCTGACAATCCACGTTCGCATAGCAATCCAGGTTGGTCTTCCCGTCATACTTCACTGCAGGAGGCGGAGTCTGGGCCGCAACCGCAGCCGTCGCGGGATTCCCGGCTTGCTTCGCCGCTGCTGGCGCACTTCCGGAACGCGAAAACATGGAGACCCCGACGAATGCCACGATAATCACCGTGATCGCAAGAAGAATCGAGATCGGCTCCAGAAAGATGGACCGTTCTTCCCCGTCTTTCCGCAGCCGAATGTAAGACTGCTCGTTGCAGTTGGTGCACTCCCAGGGAAAGTATCCGAACAGAGAATACACCGATCTCTCCAGGAATGTTCTCCTCCGCAGCCGGTGCAGCTCAAGGTTGCAACTTTGGCAATTCACTTACTCTTCTCCTGGCCGGCATCCCGATGAATCCATGTCGCATCCATCATGCCGGCGTCAACACGAATCTCTGCGTTCGGTCGAGCAATCGAGTGCGTTGTTGTATCGATGCAGAGTCACCAGTTTACGCGGGGCAAATCGGGGATCGGAAGGTCGCCATGGGAGGCCCAAAAGCGGTGCGGCTTCCATTCCCGCCTTGCCTTCTGGATTCCAATTCTAACTCCAATCAGGACCGCATGTCCTCACCAGCCGGTGAACCGATCTCAGGAGAATCGAGTCCTGCGCCACAACAGCATTCCACAAACTCCCAGCGGCACTATGGTTCCAGCCGCCAGGATCAGCATCCACGGAATATTCACAGATATATGTTGAGCCCGCGTCCCAACCGCAAGCCAGACGAAGATGCCGGCCGCGATACAAGTCACCAGCACCTCCCACCAGCGCCGTTGGCGCGGCAGGTCCGCCAGCGGATCGTCTCCGGCAGCCAAAGCAGCCACCTCCTGCGCGTCCATTCCGTAGCGGTTGCACTCCCGCTCCCGGGCAAGTCTCCAGTTCTCCAACTCTGAAGCGCCAGGATCGGCCATGCTGATCGCCAATGCACCTGCGATCATGATTCCCGATCCAGCCAAGATCAGCAGCTTACCGTAGGGGCTGAGCCCTGACATCTCTGAGAACACCAGCGCGCCCCATGCCAGCCCCCAAAGCTGGTTGGTATTCGAGAGAGGAATGCCGCGCCCGATGCCGATGTATTTTGCTGCGTACTGCTGGAATAGATCGCCAATTACCCAGCAGAAGCCTCCCAGGAACGGCCAGAACAACATAGGCCGCGCTCTATGCAGCTCAGCGATCAGGGGACCGATCCCTCCGGTATTGATCGCCGTCAGGATGGTGACCGTGCCCAGCTCGCCGAACGTGAAGATGGTTACAAACGAGAGCGGATTCATGCCGCTGATGTATGCCTTGCGATAAGGGATGTACATGGTGCCGAGCAGGACACC
>Ga0181516_10003384_pt1 | contig 10704 bp, 10 predicted proteins | sample PEATcosm2014_Bin_25_FD_121104 | JGI IMG/M metagenome (GOLD analysis project Ga0181516, IMG submission 121104) | Peatland microbial communities from MTU Mesocosm Facility, Houghton, MI, USA - PEATcosm2014_Bin01_10_metaG | ecosystem: Environmental > Terrestrial > Soil > Wetlands > Peat | place...
ATCAACGGCGGCCAGCACGTATGACTATTGCACCTGCAAAATGAGCTTGCCGCGGAAGTGGCGGGATTCGCTCAATCGGTGCGCCTCGGCGGCTTGCGACAACGGATAAAGCTTCACTTCGGGCGGCCTTATCGCTCCGGATTGAATCGCCGCGGCGACGCGCTCCATCGCCGCGCGCGAGCGTCCGACCGGCGGCCGCAGCGAGGTGACGTCGCTGCGATCGGGTTTCGGCGCCGCCATGCCGGACGCGACGAAGGCGGCGCGGCCGCCGGGCCTGAGCACCGCGAAGGATCTTTCCGCCACGTCGCCGCCGACGGTATCGAACACGGCGTCGACGCCGCTCACCACTTTGGTAAAGTCCTGTTCGTTATAGTCGATCACCTCGTCGGCGCCGAGGCCGCGCACATAGGCAATATTCGCCGCGCTCGTCGTCGTAATGACGCGGGCGCCGAGATGTTTGGCGAATTGGACGGCAAAGCTCGCGACCCCGCCGGCGCCGCCTTGAATCAAAATCGTCTCGCCACGCTTGAGCTGCAACGTATCGGCGACCGAAATAATCGCGGTGAGGCCGGTTAGCGCCAAGGCCGCGGCATTGACGTGCGACAGCCCGTCCGGCTTCTTGGCGACGATCGCCGACCGGATCGCGATCTTTTCACAATAGGTTCCTTCCCGGCCGGCATCGAGCACGCCGAACACCGCGTCGCCGAGCTTGAGGTCGTCGACGCCGCCGCCGAGTGCGCCCACCAAGCCGGAAAAATCCCGCCCCGGGATCGCGGGAAATTTCGTCTCGCCCCGGCTCGGGTACTGACCGGCGCGAAACTTCCAGTCGGCGGCGTTAACGCTTGCCGCCGCGACATCGACGACAACCTCGCCGGCTGCTGCCACGGGATCGGGCAAATCGCCGTATTTTAAGACTTCCGGGCCGCCAAACTGGTTGAAAAACGCAGCTTTCATTTGGTTTCTTGCCTCCCGATCCGAGTTTATTCGTTGTTTCAGTTCCGCACTCTGCGCGCAATGCGACCTTGCGGCAAAGCCGCTCACCCGACCAAAAGCCTATGCCGGCCGGCCGTGGCGAGGCTTGCCGCCAAAGACCGATAAGATAAACTGCGCACACGCCGTCGTCTGCCAACAAGACGACCGGATGATTTCAGGGAGGTAATGACTCATGAACAAGTCGCAAAGGCGCGTGCTCGCGCCGATCGCTCTTGCCGCAAGCGTGAGCTTGTCCGCGTTGGCGCTGGCAACGCCCGGCCACGCCGAAGACACCATAAAAATCGGCGTCATCGCCGAGGCACAGGCCGTCGCCGGCTCGTCGATCCCGCAGGCCGCGCAGCTCGCCGCCGACGAAATCAACGCCGCGGGCGGCGTCAACGGCAAGAAAGTCGAGATCATCTCTTACGACGATCATTCGACGGCCCCGGAAGCGGTGCGTGCCTTTCAGCGCGCGGTCAATGAGGACCACGTCAACGCGGTGATCGCGAGCTACATCAGCGAAGTCGTGCTGGCGCTCGAGCCGTGGACCGGCCGCCTGAAGACCGTGATGGTGACGCCGGGCGCAGCCTCCGATGTCATCACCCAGAACATCGCCAAGGATTACGACAATCTCAAATACACCTTCCACGGCTATCTGACATCGACGAGCCTCGCGGATGAGGTATGCGCCGCCGCGAAGGATCTTCTTGTGGATAATCTCCACATGAAGTCGGCTGTGGTGATGAGCGAGGACGCGGCCTGGACGACGCCGCTCGATGCCGAATATCTGAATTGTCTGCCGAAGATCGGATTGAACGTTGTCGATCATGTCCGCTTCTCGCCGGACACGACGGACTTCACGCCGATCTTCAACAAGATCGAAGGCGAAAAGCCGGACGTGATGATCACCGGCATTTCACACGTCGGCGTGCAACCGACGGTGCAATGGAAGCAGCAGGAAGTGCCGATCCCGATGTTCGGCGTCTCTTCGCAGGCGACCAATTCGAGCTTCTGGAACGACACCAATGGCGCGGTCGAAGGCGTGCTGTACCAAGGCGTCTCCGGGCCGGGTGTCGCGGTGACGCCGAAGACGCTGCCGTTCGTGGCGGCGTTCAAGGCAAAATACGGCAACAATCCATCCTATTGCGGCTATACCGCCTATGACGAAGTCTATTACCTCGTCGACGCGATGAAGCGCGCCGGTTCGACCGATTCCGACAAGCTCGTCGATGCGCTGGAAAAGACCGACTACGTCGGCACCATCGGCCGCGTGCAGTTCAAGGGCAAGGACTCGCCCAATCCGCATGCGCTCAAGGTCGGCTCCGACACCATCACCGGCCTGATGCTGCAATGGCAGGACGGCAAGCAGGTCAACCTGTGGCCGGCCAAGGTCGCCAACGGCAAACTGAAGTTCCCGCCTTTCATCAAGCTCGGCTCGGCCGACTGACGGGAACTGATCGGACGTTCGTAATTCTCCCCGCCCGCAACCGCGAGCGGGGAGAATTCATGACGGGGTTGGGTGCGTGAGCGTGGTGTTCTGGCAAATCCTGATCGACGGCTTCGCGATCAGTTCGCTCTACGCGCTGGGCGCCACGGGATTTGCCCTGATCTTCGGCGTCTCCGGCGTACTTAACCTTTCGCACGGCGCGCTGATGGTGGCGGCCGTTGTCGCGGCCTGGGCCGCCGGCAACGATCTGCATGCCGGACCCTATACCGGGGCGCTGCTCGGCGTCGGCGTCGGCCTTGCCGCCTCGCTTCTCACCTATTTCGTCGTCGTCCAGCCGCTGCAGCGCACGCGCAAAATCCGCGAGGAAGAAAAGGAAATTTTCATCCTCACGGCGACGCTGCTCTGGGGCATCATGATCCAGCAGCTGATCGCCTATCTCTATACCGACAATGCAAAGACCGTGGCGCCGATCGTGGAGGGCGTCGTTTCCATCGCCGGCGTGCGCACGCCGGCGAACGAGATTTTCACCGCTATCGTCTGTTGGCTGGTCATCGCGCTGTTGTGGCTTCTGGTAAACCGCACGCGCGCGGGCAAGGCGGTTCTCGCCGCTTCGATGAATCCGCGCGGCGTGACGCTGCTCGGTATCGAACTGTCGCAAATCTACATTGCGGTGTGGGCGATCTACGGCCTGCTGGTCGGTATTGCCGGCGTGCTGCTCGGCATGTTTCTGGGTGTTTCGTCCTATAGCGTCGGCCCGCTGACCGCGAGTGCGTTTTCGATCGTGGTGCTGGGCGGGCTCGGCAGCGTCTCCGGCGCGCTGATCGCGGCCTATGTGGTCGGCTATCTCGAGACCATCACGGCCTATCTGATATCGCCGGCCTATCGGACGATTCCGGCGCTGCTGCTGCTTGTGGCCGTGATGTATGTGCGCCCGCGCGGCCTGTTGGGGCGCCGCTAGGATGCGCTCGTTTTCCACCACGCGCATCCTGCTTGTCGCTTTAGGCGCCGTCGTGGTGGCGTCGTTCCTGCCGCTGTGGGTCACCGGCTACATCCTCGGGCTGTTGACGATGGCCTATTATTCCGGCGTTTTCGCGATGGCATGGGACCTGCTGTTCGGCTTTGCCGGCGAAGTCAATTTCGGCCCGACGTTTCTGATCGGTACCGGCGCCTATACCGCCGGCATCCTCGACAATCTCTACCAGCCGCCGATCTGGCTTTGCGTTGTCGCCGGAACCCTCGCCGCCGTCGTGGGCGGCGTGGTGTTGGCCCTGCCGGCTCTGCGGGTGCGCGGGCCCTATTTCGGGCTGACCACGCTCGTCGCCGTACTCATCCTGCAGAATTTCATAGTGGTCGATGCCCATCTGACCGGCGGCGAAAATGGGCTGACGGTGCCCGACGTCATCTCGATCAGCGACTCTACAAATTACGAGATTGCGCTGTGGTTCATGGCGGTCAGCGGCGCGATTCTGTTTTCGCTGGCCCGCTCGCCGGTCGGCCTCATTCTACAGGCGAGCGGTCAAGACGCCGTGCAGGCCGGCGCGCTCGGCTTCAACGTGACCAAGCACAAGCTCATGGCCTTCATCATCAGCGCCTTCTTCTCCGGCCTCGCCGGCGCGTTGTTGGTATTCTACGTGGGCTCGGCGTCAGCCAGCTCACTGGTCGATATCACCGTCGGCGTGCAGATCATCATTGCCGCCGTGATCGGGGGCCGCCGCACCATCCTCGGCGCCGTGCTCGGCGCCGTCTTTCTCGTTGCCATGAGCGAACTGCTTCGCCCGCTCGGCGATCTGTCGAATTTCGTCGTCTTCGCCATGGCGCTCGTCGTCGTGTTGTTCTTTCCGAGCGGTTTCTTTGGCTTGCTCACGCGCACCAAAGAACAAGGCTGAGCATGGCGGAGAGCGCGCAGCTCGAGGTCAAGAACCTCACCAAGCGCTTCGGCGGCCTGGTCGCCGTCAAGGACATGTCGCTCGCCGTGCATGGCGGCAAAATTCTGGGCCTGATCGGCCCGAACGGCTCCGGCAAATCGACGGTGATGAAGCTGATCATGGGCATCGAACGCCCGGATTCCGGTTCGGTGCGCATCAACGGCACCGAGGTCGCGGGCTGGCCGTCGCACCGGATCGCGCGGATGGGCGCCGGCATCGTGTTCCAGCATTCGCGTCCGCTGCATCGCCAGACCGTGCTGGAGAACATCAAGCTCGCGCTGCTTCCCGACAAGCTGACACGGCTGTTTGCCGATCCGGCGATCGATGAGCGTGCCCGGGCCATCGCCGCGCGGGTCGGCCTCGACACGGTGCTCGAGCGGCGTCCGGCCACTTTGCCGTTTGCCGATCTGCGCAAGATCGAAATCGCCAAGGCGGTCGCGCGCGACCCGCAGGTGCTGCTGATCGACGAGCCGTTCGCCGGCCTTACGTCGAGCGAGACGGCGGCGTTCTCCGATCTCATCTGCCAGCTGCGCGACGACGGCCGCGCCGTGCTTCTGGTCGATCATAATGTCAAAAGCGTTTCCAAGCTGGTCGACCGGGTGCTCGCGATGTATGTCGGCGAGCGGATCGCCGAAGGCACCGCCGACGAGGTGATGCGCGACGAGACCGTGCGGCGGGTCTATCTCGGCGGCAGCATCGAAACCGCGGCACGCCCGGAATCTTCGTTCCGCGACGCCGCCACGCCGTTTCTCGCTGTTGATAAGCTCAGTGTCCAATACGGCAAGGCGCAGGCGCTACAGGACGTGTCGATCCATGTCCATGCCGGCGAATTCGTTTCGGTGGTCGGATTGAACGGCGCCGGCAAGACGACGCTGTTCAACGCCATATCGGGCCTCTTGCCCTATTCGGGCGAAATTCGCCGCGAGGGCGCAACGCTGCGCGGCTTCTCCGCGGCGGCGATCGCGCGCGGCGGCATTGTGCAATGCCCGGAAGGGCGCGAGCTCTTCACCGACATGACGGTGCGCGAGAATCTCGATCTCGGCGGCCAGCATTTGCCGCCGGCCGAGGGCGCCGCGCAGATCGCCTGGCTGTTCGACCTGTTTCCCATCCTGCGCGACCGGCAGAAGCAGCACGCCGGCACACTGTCGGGCGGCGAGCAGCAGATGCTGAGCATCGCCCGGGCGCTGATGATGAAACCGAAGCTTTTGATCCTCGACGAACCGACATTGGGGCTGGCTCCGGTCATCCTCGAGCAGTTGTCGAAGGCGCTGGAGCGCCTGCGCCAGACCACGCCGATCACCGTCCTCCTTGGCGAGCAGAACGTCACTTTCGCGCTGCCCCATGCCGATCGCGTCTATGTGCTCGAACACGCGCGCATCATCTGGGAGGGCGGCCCCGCCCGCTTCGCCACCGAGGTCGGAACCGATTTTCTCTAGGGCATGGATTTGGGGTCGAAACTGCAATAGCCTGTTGCGGTGTTTGATGGCGAGGGCGGCCGGCAATGGCTGATTACTACCCCGTTCTGGCCCGTGCGGTTTCGAACTTGGCGCATAACGACGCCCAGGCACGCCGCGAATTGTACGCACGCGCCCGAATGATCGTCGCCGAACAATTGCGCCGCCAATATCCGCAAGACACGGCTCAAGACGCGGCTCAAGACGCGGCTCAAGGCCCGGCCTCGGCCACGATGCGTGAGCAAGCCGCGCTCGAAACGGCCATCCGAAGAGTGGAAGCGGAATTGCGGCCGGTGAGAACTCGCGCACCCGAGCGGCGGGCACCATCGCCGCCACCGCGCCGGCGCGCCGCCGTGGCGAACGTCAAAGCGCCGCCGCAAAGTACCGCAAACAGTCTGACGAAGATTCTTCAAGCGCTGCAGGCCGAGGAGCCGCGCCGCGGCGGTTTGGAAACATCCGATCGAATGCCGATGGACCGGTCGAATGCGCTGGTGCCGAGGGCGCCAAAGCCCAACGATGCCACCGCCGATCGAACGTCGGATAGATCCGAAGAATTGGACGGCGCGCCGAATTCGCTCGGCACCATGCTGTTCGGCATCGCCTACATCATGACGGGCGTGGCTTTTGCCGGCGTCACCTATATTCGCTGCCTGGTATGGGTTGCCCAGGGCGTTATCGGATATCCGACGCTCTTTATCGTCATGGCGATCGCGCTGGGCCTGTTCATCGCGCCGCCATTGGTGATTTTGCGAAGGACGTCCGCTGCGCCCTCGTCCAGCTCTTGGCTGCGATTTCTCTATTCCTCGTCGCGGCGGGTGTTTTAGCCCGCCCTGGGGTACAGGCCGCGGCGTCTTACCTAAGCTTCCATATTTCGTTCATGGAAAGGCCTGCCAATGCAACCCGACCGCAAAGACGTGAAAATGTACTCGGACTTCAAGAGTCCATACGCCTTCCTGGCTTTCGATCCGGCATTCGCGCTCGAGGACAAGTACCGGATCAAACTCACGTGGAAGCCGTTCCAGCTGCGGCTGAAGGGCAAGGGCCAGCGCAGCCAGTATTCCGAATACAAAGTGAAATACTCCTACATGGACGCACGCCGCTGGGCGAACTTGCGCGGTGGCCTCATGATCCGCGGCCCGTTGAAGATATTCGACACCACTCCGGCGCTGATCGGCGGGCTCTATGCCGAGAAGCACGGGAAAATCCGAGAATACGGCAACAAAGTCTTCGACCTATTTTTCAAGCGCGAGCTGGCGGCAGACGAAGCCGACGCGGTCGCCCCGGTGCTTGAGGGCATCGGACTCTCCGCACAAGGCTATCGGGACTATCTCGCCGGCGAGGGTCCGGCGGATTACGAGCGGGCCCAGGAAGAAGCGGCGACCGACCAGGTGTTCGGCGTGCCGATGTTTTACTTCGAACAAGAGCCGTTTTGGGGCTACGACCGCATCGGCCTGTTGGAGCATCGGCTGACCGAGGCCGGGCTTAAGCGCGAGCAACCGCTCAAGCAGGCGGTTTGAAGCCCGCGATGCTCGACCTTTATTTTTGGACAACGCCGAACGGGTACAAAGTTTCGATCCTGCTCGAAGAGCTGGGTCTGCCGTACAACGTCGTGCCGGTTCCCATCGGCAAGGGCGAGCAGTTTAATCCCGACTTTTTGAAGATCAGCCCGAACAACAAGATCCCCGCGCTGGTCGATCATCAGTCGCCCGACGGCAAGCCGATGGCTCTGTTCGAATCCGGCGCCATCATGATGTATCTCGCCGAGAAGACGGGCTGGAAGTTCATGCCGTCCGACTTGCGCCGCCGCTACGAAGTCATTCAATGGCTCATGTTTCAGATGGCCGGCGTCGGCCCGATGCTGGGGCAGGCGCACCATTTCCGCCGCTATGCCAAGGAACAGATTCCCTACGCGATCGACCGTTACACCAGTGAGGCGACCAGGCTTTACCGTGTCCTCGACAAGCGGCTCGGCGAAACGCAATTCCTTGCCGGGGATTATTCCATCGCCGACATGGCGGTCTATCCGTGGCTGCGGCCCCACAAGTGGCAAGGCCAGGACGTCGCGGCATGGCCGAACCTGCAGCGCTGGTACAGCGCGGTGCGCGCCCGCCCAGCCGTGCAGCGCGGCGTGGCCGTGATGCAGGAACGGCACGACAAAAATCGGGAAAAGCCCGCGGGCGAATCCTGGAACATTCTGTTCGGCAAAGAGCAATTCAAGGCGCGCTGAGCGTAAACCGGTGACGTGCAATGATGAAGAACTTGCCGATGCTCACGGGCTATCGCGTGCTCGATATCGGGCAGTTCGTCGCCGCACCGACCTGCACGCTGATACTTGCCGAGCTGGGCGCCGAGGTCATCAAGCTCGAGCTTGCGCCGTCCGGCGACCGCGGGCGTTTTGCCGGCGACAAGCCGCGCGACCCGGCGCTGAAGGCATCGTCGCAAAGCACTTATTACTTTCAACACAATCACTCCAAGAAATCGCTTGCCGTCGACCTCAAGCAGGCGCGCGGCCGCGAGCTGGTCCATGCGCTGATGGCGAAGATCGACGTCGTGGTTGAGAATTTCGCGCCGGGCGTCATGGCGCGCTCCGGCCTCGGCTATGACACGCTCTCCGGCATAAATCCGAAGCTGATCATGTGCTCGATCTCGCTCGCCGGGCAATCGGGCCCGCTTAGCGACAAACCGGGCTTCGACTATATGGGCGCGGCCTATGCCGGCATCACCGCCGGCATCGGCGAGCCGGATCGCGGGCCGGCGCAACTGACCGTGACCTTCGGCGACAGCGCCACCGGCGTGACCGCGGCGATGGCGATCGGCTTCGCGCTTTTGCACCGCGAACGGACCGGCGAGGGCCAATACATCGATTGCTCGCTGGTCGACACCTATTTCAACATGCACGAGGTGAACGTGCCGAAGGCGTCGTTGCGCGGCGCGCAGTTTCAGCAACAGCGGATGGGCTCGCTGCATCCCGACGGCGGCCCGACCGGCGTGTTCCGCTGCCGCAACGACGAGTTCATCGCGATCATGGTGCTGCCCCATCAATGGGTGCAAATGACGAAAGCCATGAATATGCCGGAGCTTGCGGACGACATTCGCTTTCGCGACGCGCGCGGCAGGCGCGACAACAACAAAGCGCTCCAGGGCATCATCGAGGCGTGGCTGGGGCAATTCACGAGCCGCGATGACGCCATCGCCGCGCTTGAGGCGGAACGCGTGCCCTGCGCCCCGGTCCTGACTGTGCAAGAAGCGATGGCGCAACCGCATTTGCGCGAGCGGGGCACGGTGCGCCACGTCGTCGATCGTGACATCGGCGAATTCGACATTCCCGGACTAGCGGCAAAATTTTCGCGCTGGTCGCCGGCGGTTGGCATCACGGCGGACCGTCTCGGCGAGCACAACGAGGAAATATTACGGGAGATGCTGGGGCTAAGTGATGCGGAGATCCGCAAGCTCTATCAAGACAAGACGATCGTCCGCGATCCTCTGCTGGATGCTAAGCGCCCGCGCCCTTCAAACGGCGTGGTCGAATAAGGCGCGTTAGCGCGCTTAAGCGTACAAAAAATCGATCCGCGCCGTCTCCGCCAGCACCGCCTCGGGGATGCCGTGGCGCGCGGAGCGGGCGCGCTCTTCGGCGGTCTGCGTCGCCTGCAGATAGGCGCCGAGATGGCGCGCGCGTTCGATGATTTTCCTGTTCTCCGGCAAGCGCTGGGCTTCGAAGCGCCGCAGCGCGCTTTCGACGTCATCGCCGGCATCGAGCGCTTCGGCGAGCGCCGCCGCGTCATCGGCCGCCTTCGACACGCCGGCTCCGACATGCGGCCGTGCCACAAAAGCCGCGTCGCCGATGAGCGCGACCCGCCCGAAGGCAAGGCGCGGGCTTTCGAGATCGTAGATCGGCTGCAGGATCGGCTCGTCGATCAGCGTTACAATGGCTCGGAACTGCGGCGCCAAAAGTTCTTCGGCCGCAGCGCGCATCGCGGCGATCGGCGCTGAGCGGATCAGTGGCGGTGGAATTGAGATCGAATGGCGCACCCCGATGTTGTCGGTGAGGAGGTGCGAAAGTTCGGTCGCTGCGTCGGCCGGCCGGTACCACACCACATTGTAGCGGCGCTGGCCTTCCCGCAGCTCGTTGTCCGGCCCGGCGACCGGATAACCGAGGCACTGCTCGCCAGGTGGCAGGCAGAAGGTCATATCCATGAAGAGCTCGCGGTGGATCGAAGGCGGAATGGCGCTCTCGGGCAGCAGCGCCCGCCAGGCCACGTAGCCGGCATAAAGCGGCACGGTGTCGGGCGAGCATTGCCGGCGCACCATCGAGCGCAGGCCGTCGGCGCCGATCAGTACGTCGGCCGTGGCCGAGCTGCCGTCGCTGAAATGGGCGAGCACACCCTGCCCGCTTTGCTCGAAGGCTCTGAGCCCGCAAGACCGGTGGTATTGCTCAGGGGCAAACGCATCACGCAGCATGCGATAGACGCGTTCCCAGGCCGTGAGCAGCTGCGGGCATTCGCGTGTCATAACCGTGCGTCCGGTCCGATCGAGGATTCTGCGCCGCGTCACGGCGACACCGAGGTCGCGGGTGTCGAGCCCGAGCGCCTTGAGCCGGGCGATCAGCTCGGGCTGGGCCACGATACCGGCGCCGCGGCCGGAGAGCTCATTGTGGACGCGCTCGAAAACATCGACATCCCAGCCGCGCCGGCGCAGCATGATGCCGGCCAACAGGCCGCTCATCGAGCCGCCGACCACCAGCGCGCGGCGTTTCCTCACCATACGGAATTTCCCGCTAATCCCCGAGCTTTCCTAAGCCGGAAAGGTTTTCTATATTGTGCCCATAATCTTTGGAGGAACGCTATGGCTCTGACCATGCTGGATAAATCGAGCGACCGCGCCGACAAATCGGCGTGGCCGCCGGCGA
>Ga0181516_10003386_pt1 | contig 10702 bp, 7 predicted proteins | sample PEATcosm2014_Bin_25_FD_121104 | JGI IMG/M metagenome (GOLD analysis project Ga0181516, IMG submission 121104) | Peatland microbial communities from MTU Mesocosm Facility, Houghton, MI, USA - PEATcosm2014_Bin01_10_metaG | ecosystem: Environmental > Terrestrial > Soil > Wetlands > Peat | place...
GTGATGATGAATGTCGGCAATCCCGATCGGGCGTTCGCTTTCGCGGCCCTGCCGAACCACGGCGTCGGACTGGCGCGGCTGGAGTTCATCATCAACCGGATGATTGGCGTGCACCCGCGCGCGCTGCTGGAGTTCGATCGTCTCAATCCCGAACTGCAGGCGCAGATCCGGCAGCAGATCGCCGGCTATGCCGATCCGGTCAGCTTCTTCATCGACAAGCTCAGTGAAGGCGTGGCCCAGATCGCCGCGGCGTTCGCACCCCAGCCCGTGATCGTGCGGCTGTCCGATTTCAAGTCCAACGAATATGCCAACCTGATCGGCGGCCGCGACTACGAGCCGCACGAAGAGAATCCGATGCTGGGCTTCCGCGGCGCCGCGCGTTACATCGATGCGGCGTTCCGTCCCTGCTTCGAACTCGAGTGCCGCGCGTTGCGGCGCGTGCGCGAGGACATGGGACTGGTCAACGTGCAGGTCATGGTGCCGTTTGTCCGCACGCTGTTGGAAGCGCAGCAGGTGACCGAATTGCTGGCGGCCAATGGGCTCAAGCGCGGCGAGAACGGGCTGAAGGTGATCATGATGTGCGAGCTGCCCACCAATGCCCTGCTGGCGGATCGCTATCTCGAGTACTTTGACGGCATGTCAATCGGCTCGAACGACATGACGCAGCTGACGCTCGGAGTCGATCGGGATTCCGCCGTGGTCGCCAAATCGTTTGACGAGCGCGATGATGCCGTCAAGGCGATGCTGAGCATGGCGATCAGCGCCTGCCGGCGGCAGCACAAGTACTGCGGCATCTGCGGCCAGGGCCCGTCCGATCACCCGGATCTGGCGCGCTGGCTGCTCGAGCAGGGCATCGAGAGCGTTTCTCTCAATCCGGACACGGTCGTGGAAACCTGGCTGTTTCTGGCTGGTATCAAGTCCTGAACGTGACCGCCAACGCCCCGCCGATGCGCACGATCTGCTTCGTCTCCGACCGCACCGGCGTCACCGCCGAGACCATGGGGCACAGTCTGCTGTCGCAGTTCGAAGGACTTCAGTTCCGTTCGGTGACGATGCCGTTCGTCTCGAGCGTCGAACAGGCACGCGGCGTGGTCCGCCGGATCGACGCCATCGCGCAGGAAGAGCGCGTCCGACCGATCATTTTCTGCACCCTGGTGGATGACGCGGTGCGCGCCACCGTCAAGCAGGCCAATGGCCTGTTCCTGGATTTCTTTGCCGCCTTTCTCGGACCCCTCGAAACCGAGCTGCGGATGGAATCCGCGCACGCCAGCGGGCGGGCGTTGCACAACGCGGCCAACGACCCCGGCTATTCGGCACGCATCAACGCGGTGAACTTCGCGCTCGCGAACGACGATGGCGCCGGGCAGCGCAACTACCGCAGCGCCGAAGTGATCCTGGTGGGCGTGTCACGGTCGAGCAAGACCCCGACCTCGCTGTACATGGCGCTGCAGTACGGGATCTTTGCCGCCAACTATCCGCTGGCGGAGGAAGATCTCGAGGCCGGCGAGCTGCCGGCGGTGCTGCTACCCTACAGGGGGAAGCTGTATGGCTTGACGATCAAGCCCGAGCGGCTGCAGCAGATCCGCACCGAACGCCGCCCCGGCAGTCGCTACGCCTCCGCGCAGCAGGTGCAGTACGAAGTGCGCACCGCGCATACGCTGCTCGATCGCCTGAAGGTGCCCTACCTCGATGTCACCGATTGCAGCATCGAGGAGATCGCGAGCCGCATCCTCGATCATATGGGACTGGCCCGTCACGCGCGCATGTAGTCCGGCGCAGCATGCGCGCCGTCACAGTTTGCACCGCTGTCGGTACAGGGCGCGGAGCCGATTTACCTAAACTGCGGCCAGCATGGCCGTCAAACCGCCGCAGGCGGAAAGAGCGAAGATCCTGGTCGGCAGACCCTTGCCGTTCTCGGTATTTGGCGCCGAGGGTCAACTGCTGCTGGCTGAAGGGACTCTGATCGAAGACGACTACACCCGACTGCTCCTGCTGCGCGATGGCGTCTATCGCGATACTGCGGAGGTGCCGGAGCCGACCCGGACGGATGCCGGGCAGGCGCCGCTGGCATCGCTCCGCAAGGACTACGGTGCTGCCAGTGCCGGGCGGCGCTTCGCACTGAGCATCGCCACGGCCGAGTCCGAGGAATCACACACCGCCTGGGTGCTCGGGGTGCACAATCGCAGCATTCTGCTCACGGCGCCGCGCCGCTCCGACGGCTCGCTGGTGAGCGTCAAGGTCGGGCAGGGACTGATCTGCCGCGCATTCCAGATGACTTCCGCATTTCGCTTTCGCAGCGCGGTGCTCAAGGCCGTGTTCGAACCCTTCCCGCAGGTGCAGATCGAGGCTCCGCAGCACGTCGAACGGCGCACCATCCGCAGCCGGCCGCGCGCCGCGGTGTTCGTCCCGGTCATGATCGAAGCGCCGCTGCCGGTGGCGGGCGTCATGGTGGACCTGAGTGTCAGTGGCGGACGATTGGCGGTCGAGCAAGGCATCGCCTTCGAGCGCGGTCACGCCATTCGCATCCGCATCAAGCTCGAGCTGATCGATTCGGTGTTCGAGCTGACTTTGCAAGCCAAAGTCGTGGCCGTCTTCGGCGCCAGCGACGGGCGCCATCCGCGTGTGCAATTCCATGGCATCAAGTTCGAGACCACCAGCCAGCTGGAGCGCCTGGTACTGCACGGCTACGTCAGTGGACAGCTGGCGCTGGAGCTCAATTCGCTGTGGCAGCTGCTGTCCGCGGCGGTGCCGGTCGAACCTGAGCCAGCCGCGACTGGCCAGCGGAATCAGTAGATAATGGTCTCTTGGAGAGCTCAGGCGGCATGAACCAGCATCGAATCGTCGCGGCACTGCGCACGGTGCTGCCGGAGCGTTGCGTGCTCCATCGGGAAGAGGACACGCGGCCGTACGAATGCGACGGTCTCACCCTCTATCGGCAATTACCGATGGTGGTGGTGCTGCCGGAAGAGGAACGACAGGTGGCGCAGGTACTGCAACTGTGCCACGCGCACGCGGTGCCGGTGGTGGCCCGCGGCGCCGGCACCGGGCTGTCGGGCAGCGCCCTGCCGCACGCGAGCGGCGTACTGCTGTCGATGGCCAAGTTCAACCGTATCCGCAACATCGACCCGCTGGGCCGCACGGCCACGGTCGAACCCGGGGTGCGCAATCTCGCCATCTCGGAAGCGGCCAGCGTGCACCGGCTCTATTACGCGCCCGATCCCTCCAGCCAGATCGCCTGCACGATCGGTGGCAACGTGGCCGAGAACTCCGGCGGCGTGCACTGCCTCAAATACGGACTGACCGTGCATAACGTGCTGCGCCTGCGCGCACTGACGATGAGCGGGGAAGCGGTCGAGTTCGGCAGTACGGCGCTGGACTCACCGGGACTGGATCTGCTCGCGGTTGCGATTGGCTCCGAGGGCATGCTGGCCGTCACCACCGAGGTCACGGTACGGCTGGTACCGCTGCCGCAACTGGCCCGCTGCATCATGGCGAGCTTCGCCCAGGTGACCGATGCGTGCCATGCGGTGGCGGCACTGATCGCCGCGGGCATCATCCCTGCCGGACTCGAGATGCTCGACCAGGCCGCCTCGCGCCTGGTCGAGCCGTTCGCGCACGCGGGCTACGACCTGGATGCAGCCGCGGTGCTGTTGTGCGAATCCGATGGCACACCGGAGGAAGTTGAAGCCGAGATCGAGCACATGAGCGCAGTGCTGCGTGACTCGCACGCCACGCGCGTGCAGGTATCAGGCGACGAAGCCGAGCGGCTGCGCTTCTGGGCCGGCCGCAAGAATGCGTTTCCGGCAGCGGGCCGGGCGGCTCCAGCCTACTACTGCATGGATGGCACGATTCCGCGACGCCACCTGGCGCAGATGCTGCTGGCCATCCAGGCGATGGAACGCAAGTATCGGCTGCAGTGCCCGAATGTGTTCCACGCCGGCGACGGCAATCTGCATCCGCTGATCCTGTTCGACGACAGCGATCCCGATTCGGTGGCGCGCGCGGAAGCGTTCGGCGCTGAGATTCTGGAACAGACGATCCAGCTGGGCGGCACGATCAGCGGTGAACATGGCATCGGGGTCGAGAAACTCGATCAGATGTGTGCGCAGTTCGACCGCCCGACGCTCGATGCCTTCATTGCCATCAAACATGCTTTCGATCCAAGCGGCCTGCTCAATCCGGGCAAGGTCATTCCGACGCTGCATCGGTGCGGCGAATACGGCAAGCGCCACGCCCGTCTCGAGCAGGCGCAGTTTCCCGAACTGCCGCGCTTCTGATGGAGCCGGCGCTCGCGCAGCTGGCCGAACGGATTCGTGCCGCCGCGGCGGCGCACGAGAAGCTGCGGATCCGCGCCGGCGGCAGCAAGGATTTCTACGGCCATACGCCGCATGGCGCGCCGCTCGATCCGCGTGCCGTTAGCGGCGTGGTCAGCTACCAGCCGACCGAGCTCGCGCTCGCGGTCCGCTGCGGCACTCCGCTCGCCGAGGTCGAAACATTGCTGGATTCGCAGCAGCAGATGCTGGCCTTCGAACCGCCGCACTTCGGTGCGGCCGCGACCATCGGCGGCTGCATCGCCTGCGGCCTCGCCGGACCGCGACGCGCTGCCGCCGGCTATGCCTACGGCGGCGTCCGCGACTTCGTGCTCGGCGCGAAGCTGCTCGACGGCCGCGCGCAGCTGCTGTCCTTTGGTGGCATGGTCATGAAGAATGTCGCCGGCTTCGATGCCGCACGGCTGCTGGCCGGCTCACTGGGTACTCTGGGCGTGATCGTCGAAGTCGCGCTCAAGGTGGTGCCGAAGCAGCCGGTCGAATTGACCTTGCAATTCGATCTGGATGAAGCCACGGCCCTGCGCCAGCTCAATACCTGGGGCGGTCAGCCGCTGCCGCTCTCGGCATCGGCCTGGTATGACCAGACATTATGGGTACGCCTGTCCGGATCGGCGGCAGCGGTCAACGCGGCCCGCAAGCGGCTTGGCGGCACGCCGGCAAGCGAGGATGCCGGCTCCGGGCTCTGGCGCTCGCTGCGCGAGCAGCAACATCCGTTCTTTGAGGGCGCCACACCGCTGTGGCGCATTTCGCTGCCCCCCGCTGCGCCGCCACTGAACTTCGAGGTACCGCAACTGATCGAATGGGGCGGTGCGCTGCGCTGGGTTGGTACGCGGCAGCCGGCCGCAGCGATTCGCGAGCGGGCGCGGCAGCTCGGCGGCCATGCGACGCTGTTTCGCGGCGGCGATCATGCGGCCGCGGTGTTCACGCCACTCGCCCCCGAGCTGCTGGCGATTCATCGACGCTTGCGCACACACTTTGATCCCGCCGGCGTGTTTGATGGCGGCCGACTGTATCCGGAGCTCGATCGTGCAAATAGCGCTGGCTGACTTCATTCGCAACACCAACGCCGGGACGGAAGCCGAGGCGATCCTGCGCCGCTGCGTGCACTGCGGCTTCTGCACCGCCACGTGCCCGACTTACCAGCTGCTCGGCGACGAACTCGACGGTCCGCGAGGCCGGATCTACCTCATCAAGCAGATGCTCGAAGGGGCCCAGCCGACGCGCAGCACCCAGTTGCACCTGGATCGCTGTCTGACCTGCCTGAACTGTGAGACCTCGTGCCCCTCCGGTGTGCAGTACGGGCGGTTGGTGGATATCGGGCGCGAGGTCGCGGCGACCCGCGTAGCGCGACCGTTGGGCAGTCGGCTGCAGCGTGCGTTGGTGCGGGAACTGTGTGATGGGCCGTGGTTCGGGGCGGCGCTGTGGCTCGGGCGGGCGCTGCGACCGGTGCTGCCGCCTGCCTGGCGACAAAAGGTGCAGCCGCGTACCCAGGCGGGCGTATGGCCGACGCGGCAGCACGATCGCAAGATGCTGCTGCTGGCCGGCTGCGTGCAGCCCAGCCTGGCACCCAACATCGATGCCGCCACCGCGCGGGTGCTGGACCGCCTCGGGATCGAGCTCATCGTGGCGCCGGAGAGCGGATGTTGCGGCGGACTGCGGCGCCACACCGACGACCCGGACGGCGCGCTGGCGCAGGCCAAGCGCAACATCGATGCCTGGTGGCCCCGGCTCGAAGCCGGCGCGGAAGGCATCGTGATGAATGCCTCGGGCTGCGGCGCGATCGTGCGCGAGTACGGCCACGTGCTGCGTCACGATCCGATGTATGCCGCCAGGGCCGCTCGCGTGTCCGAGCTCACGCGCGACCTCGCCGAAGTCGTGCCCGCGCTGCTGGCACCGCGGTTGCCCCTGGCGAGGGCAGGTGCGGCCGGGCGCGTCGCGTTTCACCCCCCCTGCACGCTGCAGCATGCACAACGCATCCGCGGCGTGGTCGAGGGCTTGCTGCGCGCCTGCGGGGCCGAAGTCGTAGCGTTCAAGGATCCGCACCTCTGCTGCGGATCAGCAGGTACCTATTCGCTGCTGCAACCCGTCATCGCCGGGCAGCTGCGCGATCGCAAGCTGACGGCGCTGCTGGAGGCGCAGCCCGAGGCGATCCTGTCCGCCAATGTGGGATGCATCTCGCACCTGGCGGGTAAGTCGCCCGTTAAAGTAAGTCACTGGATCGAATGGCTCGATGCTCAGCTCGCACGCGCCGACAGCCCTATGATGTGAAGGCTACATCATATTCGATCGCGTCACCCAGACGCAGTTTTGCTCGGCTATGACGTGGATTTTGTTAATATTCGAGGGTATCTGAAGGCCGGTCCGAATCTCCCGGACATCTGTTGAAGCGGCGGCAATGATCACCCAGATTAGCGACATTATCGATCGGTATCGCAGCGAGCCTGGGCCGCTGATCGTGGTGCTGCACGCCATCCAGGAAAAATTCGGCTACATCCCCGAGGAAGCCAAGGCGATGGTGGCCGAGGGACTCAATTTATCGCGCGCCGAAGTGCACGGCGTAGTCACGTTCTATCATTTTTTCCGGCACCATCCGCCCGGCCGTCATGTGGTGCAGATCTGTCAGGCCGAGTCGTGCCAGTCGATGCACTCCGACCGGCTCACCGCATACGCGCGGCAGAAGCTCGGCATCGGCTTTCATCAGACCACGGCCGACGGTGAGTTCACGCTCGAGCCGGTGTACTGCCTCGGCAACTGCGCCTGCTCGCCCGCCATCATGGTGGACGGCCAACTCTACGGCCGCCTGGATAACACCCGCTTCGATGAGGTGCTGTCCGAGCACGCCAGCGCCGCGGCACCCGAGAACCCATGAGCAGCACCGTCTATGTCCCGAAGGATGCGGCCGCGCTGTCCGTCGGCGCCGACAAGGTAGCGCTTGCCATCCCCGCCCAGGCCCAGGCACGCGGCATTCCGCTGACCCTCAAGCGCAATGGCTCGCGCGGCATGCTGTGGCTGGAGCCCCTGGTCGAAGTCGAAACCTCGAGCGGGCGCGTGGCCTACGGGCCGGTGCAGGTCGCGGATGTGCCGGGACTGTTCGACGCCCGGTTCCTGGAAGGCGGGGCTCACGCGCTGCGCCACGGCCCAACCGAACAGATCCCCTATTTCAAGAATCAGCAGCGTCTGACCTTCGCCCGCGTAGGGCTCATCGAGCCCACCAATCTCGATGACTACATCGCCCATGGCGGCTATCGCGGACTCAGGCAGGCGCTGCAGATGGGACCGGCGGACATCGTCAAGACGGTCCTCGATTCGGGACTGCGCGGCCGCGGGGGCGCGGCCTTTCCCACCGGGATCAAGTGGAAAACCGTGCTCGACGCCCAGGCGACACAGAAGTACGTCACCTGCAACGCGGACGAAGGCGACTCAGGCACCTTTGCCGACCGCATGCTGATGGAGGGCGATCCGCTCACGCTGATCGAGGGCATGACGATTGCCGGTATCGCCGTCGGCGCTACCCGCGGCTTCATCTACCTGCGCGCGGAATACCCGCACGCGCATCGGACCTTGAACCAGGCGATTGCGGCCGCCTACGCCAAGGGCTATCTGGGTGCCAGCGTGCTCGGGACCGGTCATCATTTCGATCTTGAGGTCCGGCTCGGCGCCGGCGCCTATATTTGCGGCGAAGAGACCTCGATGCTCGAGAGCCTCGAGGGCCGGCGCGGCGAGGTGCGTGTGCGCCCGCCCCTGCCCGCCATCAAGGGCCTGTTCGGGATGCCGACCATCGTCAACAACGTCATCTCGCTGGCGAGCGTGCCGATCATTCTCGATCAGGGCGCGGCCTTTTATCAGGACTACGGCAGCGGTAAATCGCGCGGCACGATCCCGATCCAGCTCGCCGGCAATCTCAAGCACGGCGGCCTGGTGGAGCGCGCGTTCGGCGTTTCGCTGCGCGAGCTGCTGTACGACTACGCTGGCGGCTCGGCTTCCGGTCGGCCGCTACGCACGGTGCAGATCGGCGGCCCGCTCGGTGCGTACGTTCCGGCATCGCAGTTTGATGTGGCGATGGACTATGAGGCCCTGAGCGGCATCGGTGCACTGCTCGGACACGGTGGCATCGTGGCTTTCGATGACACCGTCGACATGGCGCAGATGGCGCGCTACGCGATGGAATTCTGTGCCGTGGAGTCCTGCGGCAAGTGCACCCCCTGCCGCATCGGCTCGACGCGCGGCGTGGAAGTGATCGACCGGATCATGGTCGGCTCGAATCGAGAACAGAATCTGGCATTGCTCGAAGAGTTGTGCGACACGATGTTGAATGGATCGCTCTGCGGTCTGGGCGGCATGACGCCATTCCCCGTGCAAAGCGCCCTGAAGTATTTCAGGGACGACTTTCTCAAATTCCGTAACCCCTGACGGTACCCACTATGTATTCCCTGGACACCTTCGATCATGGAACTCCCCGCAGCGCGAGCACCGAGCAGGTGACGGTCGAGATCGACGGTCACAGCGTCACCGTGCCGGCAGGCACCTCCATCATGCGGGCGGCGGCCGAGCTGGGAGAGAAGATCCCGAAACTCTGCGCCACCGACACGCTGCGCGCATTCGGCTCCTGTCGTCTCTGCCTGGTCGAGATCGAGGGCCGCAAGGGCTATCCCGCCTCGTGCACCACCCAGGTCGCGGCCGGCATGAAGATCCGTACCCAGAGCGACAAGCTCTCGCAGCTGCGCCGCGGCGTCATGGAGCTGTATGTTTCGGATCATCCAACCGAACTGCTCAGCGAGCATTCCAAGACGCGCACCGAGATCAAGGACATGGCGCAGCAGCTGGGCGTCACTGCCGAGACCCGCTACGGCTGGGACGGGGCGCGCCACCAGCACGCGCCGAAGGATGAGAGCAACCCCTATTTCACCTTCGACCCGAACGCCTGCATCGTCTGCTCACGCTGCGTGCGCGCCTGCGATGAGACGCAGGGCACTCTGGCGCTGACGGTCGAGAACCGCGGCTTCCAGTCGCGGGTGGTCGCCAGTCAGGCCGAACCGTTCGTGGAGTCCGAGTGCGTGTCCTGCGGCGCCTGCGTCGAGGCCTGCCCGACCACGGCGCTGATGGAAAAGACGCTGATTGCCGCCCCCGCGCCGACGCAGGCCTTCACGACCACCTGCGCCTACTGCGGCGTCGGCTGCTCGTTCAAGGCCGAAGTCGCCGACGGCCAGGTCGCGCGCATGGTCCCGAACCGGGACGGCCGGGCCAACCAGGGCCACGCCTGCATCAAGGGCCGCTTCGCCTACGGCTATGCGACCCACGAGGATCGCATTCTCAAGCCCATGGTCCGCAGCAAGATCACCGATCCGTGGCGCGAAGTCTCGTGGGAGGAAGCCATAGGCTATGCCGCCAGCGAATTCAAGCGCATCCAGGCCACCTACGGCCGCGATTCGGTCGGCGGCATCACCTCTTCCCGCTGCACCAACGAGGAAGCGTACCTGGTACAGAAATTGGTGCGCGCCGCCTTCGGCAACAACAATGTCGACACCTGTGCGCGTGTCTGTCATTCCCCAACCGGCTACGGCCTCAAGAACACGCTCGGCGAATCCGCCGGCACCCAGGAATTTGTATCGGTGATGAAGTCCGATGCGATCATCCTGGTCGGCGCGAATCCCACCGAAGGCCACCCGGTGTTCGGCTCGCAGCTCAAGCGCCGCCTGCGCGAGGGCGCCAGGCTGATCATCATCGATCCGCGCAAGATCGCGCTGGTGCGCACGCCGCATATCCAGGCCGACTACCACCTGCAGCTGCGCCCCGGCACCAACGTCGCGATCATGAATGCACTGGCGCACGTGGTGGTGACCGAGGGCCTGACCCGCGAGTCGTACGTCGAACAGCGCTGCGAGGTCGATTCCTACCGGCGCTGGAAAGAGTTCGTCGCGCGCCCGGAGCAATCCCCCGAGGCCACCGCGAGTGTCACCGGCGTACCGGCCGAGCTGGTGCGGGGCGCCGCGCGTTTGTATGCCGGTGTTCCCAACGGCGCCATCTATTATGGACTTGGCGTCACCGAGCACAGCCAGGGCACGACCACGGTCATGACGATCGCCAACCTGGCGATGGCGACCGGCAACCTCGGCCGCGAAGGCGTGGGCGTCAACCCGCTGCGCGGACAGAACAACGTTCAGGGTTCATGCGACATGGGCTCGTTCCCGCACGAGTTCACCGCCTATCGGCACGTCTCCGACGACGCCACCCGGGCGCTGTTCGAAGCCAACTGGAAGGTGAAGCTGGAATCGGAGCCGGGCCTGCGCATTCCGAACATGTTCGAGGCCGCGCTCGACGGCAGCTTCAAGGGCATCTACGTCGAAGGCGAGGACATGGCGCAGTCCGATCCGAAC
>Ga0181516_10003387_pt1 | contig 10700 bp, 2 predicted proteins | sample PEATcosm2014_Bin_25_FD_121104 | JGI IMG/M metagenome (GOLD analysis project Ga0181516, IMG submission 121104) | Peatland microbial communities from MTU Mesocosm Facility, Houghton, MI, USA - PEATcosm2014_Bin01_10_metaG | ecosystem: Environmental > Terrestrial > Soil > Wetlands > Peat | place...
GGCGGCACCGGCGCCAACTCCGGTCTAGGCAATGCACCCATCTGGGCGAACGGTCAGCGCGACACGTCGAACGCCTTCCTGCTCAATGGCGTAGACGCCAGCAACCTATTCAATGGCAAGAGCACCAGCCAGGTGGATTCTTTCCGTGTTGTCAACAACACCGGCCAGGCCAACAACGCCGGGGGCGGCGTTGTTCCTTCCAGCGCCTCCGTTTATCTTGCTATCGGCAACGCCATCCCCACGCCCGCGCCCGAATCCATCCAGGAAGTCCGCGTCAATGCTTCCATGTACGACGCGCAACAGGGTTCCGACAGCGGCGCGCACATAGACATGAGCACCAAGTCCGGAACCAACGATCTGCATGGCGGACTATATGCGCATCGCGGCACCAACTGGATCAACGCCGCGCCCTTCTTTTTCAAGAAGGACGGCAATATTCCGGCCTTCGACAAGAACCCTCAACTGCATCGCTACACGGCGGGTGGCATGCTTGGCGGTCCTATCGTCAAAGACAAGCTCTTCGGATTCGTCAGCTACCAGCATCTCCACATCTCCGATCAGGAGACTGGCGACGAACTGCTCGTTGTCCCGCCCGGATTGAACGACACCAACCGCAACTCGACTGGTCTGGACGCGATTGCGAATGACAATTGGACGGCCAACGAGGGCTTCTCCGGCATTACGGCTAGCTCCTCCAATTGGGCCGCAACCAATCCGCTCGGCCTCGCACTCTTCTCTTATCCGTCGCTCCCAGGCGAGCCGGGAAAGTGGCTCATTCCGAACCAGAACGCGACCGGCACTCCAAACGTGTTTTCGCCCTACAATGCCTTCCTGCCCGGCACGGCGACCTTCACTTCAGATCAGGCTGTCGCCGACCTCGACTGGAACGCCAGCACAAGAGACACTCTGGCGATCAAGTACTACTACCAGCACGACCCCAGCTCCTCGCCCTACGCCTTTTCCAACGTCCCTGGATTCACAGAGCACATGGATACGGGCTCACAGGTGGCCTCCATCAACAACGTCCAAACGTTGGGTAACAGCCTGAGCATCTCTGAAACCGTCGGCATCCTCCGCGAAAAGACGTACAGCACAAACGATCAGCCCTTCACTCCGGCGCAGATGGGCATGGGCTCGGCCTTTGGCAATTATTTCCCCGGCATCACCATCAACGACGCTATCGGCGATGCCTACGATTCGTCGACTGGACTTTTGTATGGGGGGACCGCTCCGTCGCTCGCCATCGGGCCTGACGCTGCCTCGCAGGGCGCCCATACCGGCATGTTCCAGAACCGTATCATGCCGTCGGCCACGGGCATCTGGACCAAGGGACGCCATGCGCTGAGCTTCGGCGGAAGCTGGGCTTATACGCAATTGAATATTCGTGACCGCCGCACCGGCACCGGCACCGTGGCCACGCCTGACTTTGTTGCCTTCGCCAACAACTGGGTCACCCCTTACTCCACGCAGAACTTCACGGCAACAACATTCCTGCAGGGCAACGCCAACCGCTACTATCGCGCCAACGAGACAGGGCTCTTTCTTCAAGACAAGTTTCAGGCGAGACCGAACCTGAGCCTCACCCTCGGCGTGCGCTACGACTGGGATGGCGGGCTTACCGAGAAGAATGGAGACTTGTTCAACTTCGATCCTTCTCAATACAGCTACAGTGCTGCGTCTGACACCATCACCGGCTCCGGCTTCATCATCGCCGGCAATAACGCCAACGGCACAAAGGGTGTAAGCAACACCACCCTCACAGGCCGCCAGTGGGGCATCGCACCACGCTTCGGTGTGGCCTGGGAGCCGGACAAGTTCCACAACAAGTTGGTGGTTCGCGCAGGCTCCGGCTTCTACTATGACCGTGGCGAGCTCTTCACCTACCTCTCGCCGGGTTATGCGGCGGGTGAGATCGCGGGCGGGCCTTTTGGTATAGCGCAGACGCCACCGTTCGTTACCCAGCAGCACTGCCCCTATAGCTCATCGTTCAACGCCGGTGATCCGACCTATCTGTATCTCAATTACATTCCCATCTGCGGCCAAACCTATGGCGCAACCGGTGGACCTGTAACCGATACCAGCCTGAGCACGACCTTCAGCTTGAATCAGCCGTGGGGCGGCGTTCTTGGCGCCGGGCCATCCAATCCCAAGGCCTCGGATGTCGCCAAGTTCCTGCCCAACGCGGCAGCCATCATTGACGGCACGGTCAACGGCACCAATCAGGATCAGCCCTTCACGCTCGGCGTTTACAATCGCGCCAACAAGCTGCCCTACAGCATCAACTTTACATTCAACATTCAGTACCAGCCGCGCAACGACCTCATGATTGAGATCGGCTACGTAGGTAACCTCGGACGTCACCAGGTGATTCCGGTGCCATTCAACCAGGCCCAGATCGCCACGCCGGGCAACCCCACCCATCCGGGCGGAATGGCCACTCAGTACTTCAGCTACGGCTACACCGTTTACGATCCGAACATCTTCTACCCGATCTGCGTCAACGATCCGACGGAAAACAACTGCTCTTACGGAAATATGCTGAACAACTACGAAGGCGGAAACGTGGATCTCCGTGTTCCTTACATCGGCTATTCGTCCGAGTCGGAGTCTTACACCGCGGCCGGCATCTCGGCTTATCACGCCCTTGAAACACATCTCGAAAAGAGGCTCAGCCACGGCCTGCAGGCGGGAGTCTCTTACACCTACTCCCATGCTACCGACGAGCAGAGCGGGTTGGGCTTGTTCTACAACGGAAACAATCCCCACAACCTCCGCGGCGGCTACGGCTCGTCCGACTTCGACCGGACGCATGTGATCAACTTGAGCTACAGTTACAAAATTCCCAACGCTCCCACTTCAAGCCAGATGTTGAGCAAAGTGATCGATTCCTGGTCTCTGCACGGTCTCGCCATCATTCAGAGCGGACAGCCGTACAGCGTCATCGATTATTCAGGCGCGGTCGGCTCCATCTACTACAGCACCTTCGACGGCATCACCAACCCCATCGTGCCCCTCGCCCCAGGATGCGACCGGCACAGCGCGCTCACCGGCCAGAATGGCGGCTTCTATAACCCGTCGACCAATACAGGCGCGGCGCTCAAAGCCTCTTGCTTCACTATTCCGCTGATTCCACAGCCCGCAAACTCAAGCGCCGCACTTGGCTCCAGCAATTCCTTCGGCATTCCGTACGGCGACCCCTTTGAAACCAACTTCGTCAATGGAGAGCGCAACATCTTTCGCCAGTCCTGGCAGCGGCGCAACGATACATCGCTGGTAAAGGAGTTGCCGATTCACGACCGTTACACTCTGCGCTACACCTTCGATGTCTACAACCTTTTCAACACCACCAGCTTCGACATCCCGCAGAACAACGTGAATCAGAACCAGCTCTTTAACAATGTTCCCACGGTCGGAACTACGCCCTCGCCAACCAACAATTGCCAGACGAATCCGTACGGAGTAAACACAGGCTTCTTCAACTGCCCCGCGGGTCTCGGCATTACTAAACACACCATCGGCAGCCCCCGCCAGATTCAGATGTCCCTGCACCTCGAGTTCTGATCGGCCTGGCGACTAAACACAGAAGGGCGTCCGTCATAGCGGACGCCCTTCTCTCAGTCCCTAAGTCCTTAGTCCCTCAGTCCCTAAGTCCCTGCCTCTATTCCTCCCCAATATCCTCGTTCCAAATCTCAGGATGCTTGGCGATAAACGCCTCCAGCAGCTCCCGGCACTCCCGGCTGTCCAGTTCGATCACCTCCACGCCGTTCTCGCGCAGCCAATCCAACCCTCCCGCAAACGTGCGGCTTTCCCCCACCACCAGCGTCCCAATGCGAAACTGCCGCACCAGGCCGCTGCAATACCAGCACGGCGCAAGCGTGGTCACCATCACCAGCTCGCGATAGCTGCGCTGACGCCCCGCACGCCGAAACGCATCGGTTTCTCCATGCACACTGGGATCGCTCTGCTGCACCCGCCGGTTGCGTCCCCGGCTTACCAGCTTCCCGGCGCGCGTAAACATAGCCGCGCCAATCGGAATGCCCCCCTCGGCCAATCCAATCCGCGCCTCGTCCAACGCGACTTCTAACATCCGGTGATACAACGCCAAATCCATCAAGAAAGTCCCTCGCGCTTGAAGAATAAGGATAAGCCACGCGGCAACCTCAATCCATTTGCCAAGCGTTACCATCAGCGGCGACAATTCCGCAGAATGGTCTGACCAGTCTGCCTGTGTTCCCTATGCAGCAGGTATATGCCGCGTCCGAGGGTCTCTGAAAATGAATCTCAACCGTCTTGCCGAAAGCCTTTGCCTGCTCGCAGCAATTGTGCTTGCTCCTGCTGCCCAATCCCAGGTTCCCCTCGAATACGCGCCGCCCACCACCGCGTCGGTTCTTCCTGTCAACCCGCACGCCTCCGAGCCCGGCCTGCTCTTCTATCTCTCCGGCGATCACGGCTTCAACGCCGACTACGCGGCCGGCGGCAATCCCGTTCCGAACTACCTCAAGGGCGTCAAGATCCTTCCCGGCGGCGTCAAGGGCTCGCACTTCCAATGCGCAAATACGCAGCTCATGTCCTATTGGGCGCCGGGCAACATCTACGCCCAGCGTGGCACGCTCTCCTTCTTCTGGCGCTCGCGCGACCCCATGGACGAGACCGAGTTCACGCTCTTCCGCGTCGGGTTTGCCGACCACTCCAGTTGGGACATGGTCTGGTTGCGTATCGACTGGAACGGCCATGGCTTCGACGCCTTTGTTACCGACGTCAATCTTGGCCGCACCCGCGTATCCGTCAAGCTGCCTGAAATCCCCAAGCCCGATCAGTGGGTTCATCTCGCCCTGGCATGGGACGAGACCTCCGGCATTCGCTTCTACATCGACGGCAAACTGGCCGCCACCAAAGCAGCTACAGGGCTCTTTGACACCGGCCTCGACCAGTTCGGACCTCACTCTCGCGTAATCGGGCCAAGCGGCGTGGAGAACTCTTACAGCTACGACCGCGGCGGCGATCTTGACGAACTCCGCATCTACGACCGCATGCTCTCCGACGACAACATTGTCACGCTCTCCAAGGGCGATGCGCCGCAATCCATCCCCGAGATAGCCCGCGCTCTGCCCGCAACTTTTGCTCCAGCAACTCGGCCCGCATCGGCCACCGCGCCCTGGCAGCAGGAGTGGAATCTGAAATATGGATGGAACCGCCCCGGCGACACCCCGGTTGTTCTCGATTCTGCCTTCACCACTATTCGCAAGGTTGAGATTCATGATGCCTACGACCTGAAGCGCTGGTGGTATCGTCCCATCGACGGCGTTCGCGAAACCACCTGGCCCGGCGTCTACAACCGCTCCCGCCTTACCGGCCGCGACGACTACTACGAGCTGCCGGACTGGGACTGCTACTCGCTCTCCGGCAAAGCCGTCACCTTTTACATGCCCGACGAGCCCTGGAACCATCTGGAAATCGCCGGAGGCGCGTGGGGTAATATGAGCCTGCTCGCGCACGATATGGAAAAGGGGACCGACTCCGAGCGAACGCTCTTCGAGCGGCCCAAGGGCCAGGAGATCACTTATCACCAATTCGATCAGCCCATCACGGGCCAAAAGATCCGCTTTACGAATGTTGAGCAAGAACAGCCCATTGGCGAGCTCAGCGCTTACTACGTTCATCCCGGCGCGGAGCCGACGGGCATCCTGAAACTGCGTTACAAACTCTCCGGCAACGTATTGCCCGACGACAATCCCTCTGCGAAGCCAATCGTCGATTTCATCAACGGCCGCTTTCCAGCCGACGAGCGCATGACCATGGTCGCCATGCCGCCCGGCGGGCCAAGCCATAGACGCAAGCAACCCCAATCCGGTCTGCCCATCGTCCACATCATTGTCCCCGCCGACTTCCGCTCCGAGATGGTCGATGTAGGCCACGGCTATTCCTACGGCTGGGAGAACATGGACGCCGGCCTCGACGGGATCGCCATCGATCTGCCCCCGCTCAGCCTCCAGCCGAACGCCGATAACGTCATCCCGCTCAGCATCGAAGTCAAAGATCCGCTTTGGCCCATGCGCGACATGCTCGACTTCACCTTTGCCGTCAAGCCCGGCCAACCACACACTCTCTGGCTCGACACGCGCGACCGCATCCTGCCCAACGGCAAGAGCCTCTATATCACCATCGCATCTCAGAATGCAGACTTCTCGCCTGCGACTCTTGAAGGCGCAGAGATTCGCCTCGTCTTCAAGCCATACAAGGACGCGCTTTCCGAGCACATTGCCGACCGTCTCACTGAGGTTCGCAACGACTTCGCCGCCCTTGTCGAAGAGAGCGTCAGCTCGCGCCGCCTCAACTTCTTCAACATATTCGACGCCGACGCATCCGATCTCCTCCGCGTTGATCCGCAAAACGACCTCGGCCGCAAATACTGGCACGAGATGAACAAGGAGCAGGTGCGCCCGCCCTTCATCCTGCCGCAGGCGCCGCCGGGAGTGCCGCAGTGGGCCTATTTGCAGGTCGAAGACCTCGGCTATCTCAAGCGTCTGATCAACTGGTACATCGACAATCGCCAAATCTCCAACGGCGAATTCGGTGGCGGCCTCTCCGACGACAGCGACTTCACCGAGTGGTGGCCAGGCCTCGCCATGATGGGTTCGACGCCGGAAAAAATCAAAGCGTCGCTCTTGAAGGAACTCGACGCCATGTACGCGCAGCACATGTTCACCAACGGTCTGGCCACCATCCAGACCGACGAGCTGCACAGCTACGAAGACGGCCTCAACGTTCTTGGCGAGTCAATGATTTTGGACTTCGGCAGCCCCAGACAAATCGAACGCGCCATGATTACGGCTAAGCGCCTGGAATGGCTCACGGGCATCAACGAAGCTGGCCACCGCCATATCAAATCCAACTACTTCAACGGTGCAAAGATGGCCGAAGGCGGTGTCTGGGGAGGCTCCAAAGAGAATTCGTATATGGACTTCCAGCCCGCCATGTTGCTCGCCCTCTACAACGGCATGCCCGAGAGCCGCAAGCTGATCCTCGAGCTCGCCGACGGCATGCTGGCTCACTACCGACAGAACCCCGACGGCAAATACTCGCTCCACGCCGAAGTGGACTTCAAGTCCGACAAGGACGCTACAACCGGCTGGCGTCCGTGGTTCATTCTCTGGGCCGCCTATCGCTGGACCGGCGACGAAAAATACGCCAAGTCTTTCGAAGACCTCGGCGTTCCTTCGCTCGCGCTCATCAACAACGACGCGCTCGACATCCTGGACAAGCGCAAGGATTGGACCAAGCCCATCGTCGTCGCTGCCAACCGGCCGAACAACCAGGCTGGTCTTGCTCAAGCAGATGAAACTCCCTGGCAGTTAGCCTGGCAAGCTACCGGCGATACGTCTTACCTCGAAAAGGTCTACGCTTCGCAGATCCAGACTGCCCATGAGCGCGAGTTCATCAACACCGAGGGCAGCCTGTGGATCGATCGCATCTACTTCAACAACGGTGAACTGCAACGCTCTCGCCTAGGCGGCGTCGCGCTCATGCGCAACTACGTTTATCCCGGCAACGCCGTGAGTTGGAAGTTTGACGCGCCCGCAAACGACCAGAGCGTCGCCATCCTGGTTCCCGAAGCCACGCCAGACCACATCAAGATCATCGCCTACAACCTTGAACCGGTCCCAGTCGTTGCGCAGATGACCGGGTGGGAGATCGATCCCGGCCAGTGGACCGTCACACTAGGCACGCAGAAGGGAATTGGCAACGCACCGCCGGCGTCCGACGCTCCATTGGACGGCGTCTCAACCCGCACCATCCCTTTTGAACGCAGCAGCAGTACAGACATCTTCTTCGCTCCGCACACCACCACGGTTATCGAGCTGAAGCTGACCACAAAAGGCGTGCCTTACTGGTCCCGTCCCGATCTGGGCATGGATCCTGACGACGTCAAAATCGAAGGTTCCAAGGTCACCGTCACCGTCCACAGCATCGGCGCAGTCGATGCCCCCGCCAGCAAGGTCGTCCTGCGCGACAAGGCGGGTAAGACCATCGCTTCTGCCCAAGTTCCCGCACTCAAAGCGCCAACCGACATGCAGCCTAAAACAGCAACTGTAACGTTAGCTCTGCCTCCGCACACCGATACCGCCGGCGGCAGCGTTACGATTGAGTCCTCAGGAGACGTCCCGGAGATCACTCAACTCAACAACCGCGTGCAACTCGCCAACTAGGATCCTGAATCTGAAATCCGCAACATAAGATTGGCTGTCATTCTGAACGCACGGGGCCCCGAACGTTTTTCAGTTCGGGGGTGGTAAGTGAAGAATCTGCTTCTAATCCTTAACGAGCTTCGGACTCTCCACACCAGCCTCGCGACCGCGCGATGTTGTAATCGAGACCTTGAATCTGGGAGACCACAAATCTGCGCGATCACGATACTTGCCTCATCACCGGACGAGGACGCCTACTGCCAGCCGCCCGCGCCGACGAACCCAGCCCAATACCAGGGGTGCGTGCTTTTGCCAGCCGCGCGGCGCTCCTGAAGAACCTTCCTGGCTGCGTTCCAAACCGCGTCAGCGGTCGAGGCATGAGCGCCAAAACGTTCCGCATATAAGACGTGCATATACCGCTGAGTTGCATCGTCGTCCACGGGCCAAAGCGTCATCACCACGCTTTTCACTCCGGCAACGCGAAACGATCTCTCTAGTCCGAGCACGCCTTCGCCGTCCTGTAGTTCGCCGTTTCCCGTATTGCAGGCCGAAAGCACTGCCCAGTCCACTCCGCTCAGGTCAAGTGAAGCAATTTGCTGTGCGGTCAAGATCGACCCATCCCGGTTTCTGTTTGCGCCTGCAAACACCAGGCCGGAGTGGAGAAGGGGATTGCCGTTCCCGCAACTCTTGTCCAGGATGAACGCATGTGTTGCGACATGCAGAATTCTTGCCTGCGGCGCGGCCTCAAGGAACTGCGCGCGCGTGGCATTTTGACCGATCAGCAACCGCTGGGGCTCACGGCCTTCCCAGCGCAGCCACATGACGGAGATGTCCTTGACTTCTTCGAGCGATCCGGGAAGCGGATTGAAATCGAGCTTAGCCAGGTCACCGCACCTCACTGGCGCCTCACGCAGTGCGGCAGGGCGCGCCTCAACGCTCGCCGTCTCAAACGACGGATTCCCCACCGCCAGCAGTCCGGATTTTTTCTCTGCAATCCCTGCGGGGACGAGGTCGCGTTCGCTGGTGAGCATGTGAACCACCGGTCCATGTTCCACCATGTATCCGCTTCCTTCCGGCAGCGCGCTGAATGGAACCAGGTTCAGAACTCCGTCCGCTACAACCAGCACCAGTTTTGCCTGGCCGATTTCCTCCTTGAGCGGATCCCAAATCGTCTTTCGCAGTTGCAGGGCTGCATCGCGATACTCGCGCTCGTTGCGGATCGAGTCAAGGCCCCCGCTGTGAGCCTCTTTATCGGCCGAGGCGCGCATGCCTCGAACCAGCGCAGCGATACGCTTGCCGTCTCCGAGGTCATAGACACCTATCCGCTCCGAGTCGCGGTGCATCACAAATGCCGTGTAGGCCGGCGTCAACTTGTTGGAGTAGTGTCCCGGCTCGGGTGTATTCCGGCTATACGCCACATACGACACGAGCACCGACCCGGCAGGCAGATTGTCGCGCAGGTCTTTCAGGTCGCTGCTCCGCGTCCGCTCGCCGGACCGGAAAGCTACGCTTCTCTCAGCAAGCACCTGTTCCGTCTTCTCCATCTTTGCTGTCGCGTCAACGAGGGAAGTCGCGGTATCGGGTCCCGCTTCGGCGCCCTGCAAATCCATCACTGCCTTGCGCTCCGTCTCCAATTCCTTTTCCAGCGCCGCGACAGCCGGATCGCGCTTTCGGTTGAGCCCCGCCTCACGCTGAGCCATTTCTTCCGCCACCAGTGCGCGCGATCGCACCAGTTCCTGATAAACCCTCGTAGCTTCAATGTCTTTGTGCTGCGCCGTAACCGAAAGCGCATAATCCAAAGAAACTGCCGCACTATTCGACAAGGCCAGCGCCTGGCGCTCGGGCATCAGCCGGATTGCCAGACCCACATAGTCACGCATTGCTCGATGTGCCTGGAGCGCCATCTCGATCGCTTCCTGGTATCGTCCAACAAAATCAAGAGCCCTGGCGTAATTGCCCTCCATAGCGGCCGTTCTGGTGTGGTTGGTTCCGTACCATCTCACAAAGATCTCTTGCGCGCGCTTGTAATCCTCGAGCGAAGCGTCCGGCTTGCCAAGCAACATCTCCAGATTAGCCATATTCGGCAATCCATAGCCCATTTGGATGCTGTCGGTGCCGTATGCAGAGGCAATCATCTCCAGCGCTTTCTTTGCGTGCGCCTGCGCCACCTCGTATTCGCCCGCGGCGAGGAAAAAAGTCGTGGCGTCCGTCTCGATGAAGGCCCAGTCCTTCTCGCCCTTCGGTTGCCGCTCCGCTATCGCCAGAGCCTCATCCAGAGCTGCACGCGCCCCAGCCATATCGCCGTTGTCCTTGCGGACTTGCACTAAGAGGCCAAGGGCTCCGGCCAGGTAAAGCGGGCTCCAGCCCTTTCCCTTCCGCATCGCTTGAACTGCCATCTCCGAGGTGCGCAGTGCGCATGATTTATCGCCCATCGCAAAGCAGACATAGCTCAATGTGTTCGCAGCTACCCCAAGTTCCCCCGGATCCGCCACAACCCGCTGGTCGATCGCTACA
>Ga0181516_10003388_pt1 | contig 10699 bp, 2 predicted proteins | sample PEATcosm2014_Bin_25_FD_121104 | JGI IMG/M metagenome (GOLD analysis project Ga0181516, IMG submission 121104) | Peatland microbial communities from MTU Mesocosm Facility, Houghton, MI, USA - PEATcosm2014_Bin01_10_metaG | ecosystem: Environmental > Terrestrial > Soil > Wetlands > Peat | place...
CACGCTGAGGCGGGTATGGGTAAGGAAGAGGAACCATACGATGCCGGCCAGCGCCGCGGGCAGCGCGGCAATGATGAGGAACGGATCGAGCCAGGACTGGAAGTTGACCACGATGAGCAGGTAAACCAGCAGGATGGAGAAGGCCAGGCCGGTGAGCAGACCGAAGTAGGACTTGTACATGGTTTCGCTTTGTCCGCGCAGAACAATGTGCGTGCCGCGGGGCAGGTCCTTGTTCTTTACGTGGCCGTCGACAATGGCCTGCATGGCGCGGGTAACGGTTCCGAGGTCGGTGCCGTTGACGTTGGTGTAGATATCGATGACGGGCTGGACGTCGTAGTGGCTGACCGTGCCCAACTCGGTAAAGGGCCGGATGGTGGCCAGGTTGCTGAGCACCTGCACCGGCATGGCCGCGCCCGGCGCGGCGGTGGATGGATGGCCGGAAGCGGCGGCGAGGGTGGCCTGCTGCGTGGCGGCGCTGCTGGTGACCGGCAGGCTCTCGAGATCGGCCATCGAGTCCAGCTTGTATTGCGGCGCCTGCACGGCCACGTTGTAGCTGACGCCGTTCCGCGGGTCAAGGTAGAAGCTGGGGGTGGTCTGGAAGCTGCCGCTGAGTGCGACCAACACGCTCTGGGCCACGTTCTGCTGGGTCAAGCCGATGGACTGGGCGCGGGTGCGGTCCACATCGACCATGAGGGCGGGGTAATCGAAGGGCTGCTGAATGTGGGCATCGGCGGCGCCGGGCACGTAGCGCACCTGGTCGAGCATTTTCTCAGCCAGGGCGCGATTGCCATAGAGATTGGGACCCACGAGTTGAATGTCGATGGGCGCCGAGAGTCCGAAGTTGAGAATCTGGGTGACGATGTCGACCGGCAGGACGTAGAACGTGACGCCGGGGAACTGCCGCGCCAGGGTATCGCGCAGGCTGTCTACATACTTCTCCGTGGGGTGATGCTTCTTGGTGAGCTGCACCTGGATATCGGCATCTGCGGGGCCGATGGGCGCCGAGGTGGAATAGGAGAGATTCAAGCCCGAGTACGGCAGTCCGATGTTGTCGACGATGTTGACGATCTCGCCGGCCGGAATCTCGCCACGGATGGCGCCGTCAATGTGATCGCACAACAGCGCCGTCTCTTCAATGCGGGTTCCGGTGCGCGCCCGTACGTGGATTTTGAACTGGCCGGAGTCGACCGAGGGGAAGAAGTCCTCGCCCAACTCGAAGGTGAGGCCGAGCGAGGCCAGGGTGAAGACGAGAAAGAGGGCGATAAAGACGGCGGAGTGGTCGACGCAGAGGCCGAGCAGGTTGAGATAGCCGCGGCGAGCCCAGTCAAAGAACGATTCGAAGCCCAGTTGAAAGCGGATGAAAGGGTTGCGGCTTTTCTTCTTTTTGGCTGCCTCCTCGTCGTCGTGCTCCTTGAGCAGGTAGCGGGCCATGGTGGGCACCACGGTACGCGAAAGCAGGTAGCTGGCGAGCATGGCAAAGACGACGGCCTCGGCCATGGGGACGAACAGGTAGCGCGCCACTCCGCTGAGCATGAACATGGGCACGAAGACGATGCAGATGGAGAGGGTGGAAACCAGGGCGGGGGTGGCGATTTGGGCCGCGCCGTCGAGGATGGCCTGCTCGATCTCCTTGCCCGACTCCAGATTGCGGTTGATGTTCTCGATTTCGACGGTGGCGTCGTCGACCAGGATGCCGACGGCCAGCGCCAGGCCGCCGAGGGTCATGATGTTGATGGTCTCGTGCAGGGCAAAGAGAGCGATGAGCGAGCTGAGGATGGAGAGCGGAATGGAGACGGCGATGATGAGGGTGGAGCGGAAGCTGCCGAGGAAGACCAGGATCATGACGCCGGTGAGGCAGGCGGCGATGATGCCCTCGCGGACCACGCCGCCAATGGCACCGCGGACGAAGATGGACTGGTCGGCGAGGGGCGAGATCTTCAACTGCGGCGGCAATTGGCTCTTGATGCTGTCCAGCTTGGAGCGGACCCCGGAAATAATGTCCAGCGTCGAGGCCGAACCGACCTTCTGGATGGACATGAGGATGGCGCGCAGCCCGTCCACACGGACGATGTTGGTCTGCGGCGGGAAGCCGTCGCGCACGTGGGCCACGTCGCGTACGTAAATGACGGCGCCGTTGACGGCGCGGATGGGCAGGTTATTCAGGTCGTCGACCAAAGTGGGGGCGGAGTTGGTTTCCACCGCGTATTCGAAGCGATCGATCTTCATCGTTCCCGATGGGGCAATGAGGTTCTGCGCGCTGATGGCGGTGACCACATCGGCCGGAGACAGCCCCTTGGCCTGGAGCGCCCGCAAGTCCAGGTCGACCTGGATCTGGCGTTGCTTGCCGCCATAGGGGAAGGGCGTCTGCGCGCCTTCGATGGTGGCCAACTGGGTACGGATGGTGTTGGTGGCCAGATCGTTCAGCTGCTGCTCGGTCATGCCGGGGGCGGAGACGCCCAACTGCAGCACGGGCACGCTGGAGGCGTTGTACTGGATGATGAAGGGCGGCGTGGTGCCGGGCGGCAGGGAACGCAACTGCACCTGGCTGATGGAGGTGACCTGGGCAACGGCGCTGCCGATGTTGACGTGCGGCTGGAAGAAGATCTTGATGACCGCGATGCCGTTGAGCGACTGCGACTCGATGTGCTCGATGTCGTTGACGGTGGTGGTCATGCCGCGTTCGCTGTTGGTGACGATGCGGTTGGCCATCTGTTCGGCGGAGAGGCCGCTATAGCCCCAGACCACGGTCACGACGGGGATGTCGATGTTGGGGAAGATATCCGTCGGCATCGATTCGATGCTGAAGATGCCGAGAATGACTAACAAGAGCGCGAAGACGGCAAAGGTATAAGGCCGCCGCAGCGCCAGCCGGACAATCCACATCATAGGGTCAGTACTCGCTCCTGAGCCGGTTCCGACTGTGATCGGGACGAGATCGGGATCTCCCCGATCCGGTGCGGCCGGCTCGCCAAATTCGGAACACGAACGGCAAAGCCGTCCGAACCGTCATCCAATTAACGCCAGAAAATACAATGTTAGTCGATGGGGCAGACTGGGAGCGCGCAGAAATGTCCAGGCGGCGCCTTTACTCCTTTAAGACGCACAGGCAGCCGGGAAGGATTCACCGCGGGCGCCCGCAGAGTGGGAAGAGCGGGGCCGGCGGAGGGCGTGTTCAGAATTTCTTCAGGTCGATCTGTCATGCTTGCCCTGGGCATTTCGAGGCAGTTGGGACGTCCCTTGCGAACAGCGGCGAAGGGAGCGGAGCGGCAAGGGAATTTGAATGACTGCCCCGGGAAAATGGCCGTTTCGACGAATCGCACGAAACTCTTGCGGAAACCGACTCGTCCGTACAAACGTAGCCGGGCGGTCCGACTTTATATGATGGTCCTGACTACCTCGATCGCCCCTTTGGGGCATCCATTCGAAAGAAACGACGGGAATCGACACCATGTCATTTGAAGGCACCTCAGAATCCCATTTGCCCGGAATCCAAACCCCAGACCAACCCAAGGCACGCAAGGGGAGCTGGATCCGGGTGCTTGTTTATCTTGTGCTGGTTGGCGCATTGGCCTTTGTGGTTTGGCGGATTCACCAGAACCAATTGCAGGCGGCGGCCAATACGGCGGCCCAGGCCGCGGCTTTGCAGGGGCGTCCGGTGCCGGTGCAGGTGACACCCGTCGAGCAGAAGCCGATGCCCATTTACCTGACGGCGCTGGGCACGGTGACGCCCTACATGAGCGTGACCGTGAAGGCGCGGGTGAGCGGCGAACTGGAGCCGGTGAAGTTCACCGAAGGCCAGGTGGTGAAGCAGGGCCAGCCGATCATGACCATCGATCCCCGGCCCTACAAGGCGGCGCTGGACCAGGCCAAGGGCACGCTGGCGCACGACGAAGCGCTGTTGAAGAACGCCCAGGCGGAGTACAACCGCTACAAGGCCTTGTACGATGCGGGCGTTGTTTCCAAGGAGACGATGGAGACCGACGCGGCCACGATGGGGCAATACCAGGGCGCGATCGAGAGCGACAAGGCGGCCATTGAGACCGCCCAGTTGCAGTTGAACTGGTGCACCATCCAATCGCCCATCAACGGCAAAATCGGCCTGCGCCTGGTGGACCCGGGCAACATTATCACCGCCAACACGACGAACCTGGTGATCATCAACCAGTTCCAGCCGATGGCGGTGTACTTTACCTTGCCGGAGAATCAGCTTCCGCAGGTGCTGCACAAGCTGGCCGCCGATCGCCGCATGCCGGTGGACGCCTACGATCGCGGCGACACGCAGAAGATTGCCAGCGGCGTGCTGCTGACCGCGGACAACCAGATCGACACGACCACGGGAACCGCGAAGCTGAAGGCAGTGTTCGACAACAAGGACGCGGTGCTTTTTCCGAATCAATTCGTCAATATCCACCTGGTGCTTGAAGACCGTCCCAGTGCGATCGTGGTTCCGTCGGCCGCCATCCAGAGCGGGCTGCAGGGAACGTATGTGTGGGTGACGGATACCGACGCCAAGGGGGCGTCGACGGCGCGGATCCAGCCGGTGAAGATTGCCCTGTCCGAGGGCCAGTCGACGATTCTGGACAGCGGACTTGAGCGCGGCCAGAATGTAGTGACCGACGGCGCGGACAAGCTGCGCGCCGGCGCGCCCGTTACGCTGAACATGGCCAAGGCCCGCACCGGCCAGGGCAGCGGCGCGGCGGCCAGCCCCACCGACAACCCGTTTGCCAGCAAGCCGGTGCAGACGGAGACCCAACCCGGCAAGGCCAACGGCAAGCCCGATTCGAGGGCAAAGCAGTGAGCGTCAGTCCGTCACGACCATTCATTCTGCGGCCGGTAGCGACCTCGCTGCTGATGGCGGCCATCCTGCTGGCGGGCTTTGTGGGCTACCAGCAATTGCCGGTGTCCGCTTTGCCCGAGGTGGATTACCCGATCATCCAGACGCTGACCTTTTACCCGGGCGCCGGGCCGGAGGTGATGGCCTCGTCGGTAACGGCGCCGCTGGAGCGCCAGTTTGGCCAGATGCCGGGCCTGAAGCAGATGACCTCGGTCAGCTCTGGGGGCGGCTCGGTCATTACCCTCGAATTCAACCTGGACGAGAACATCGACGTGGCCGAGCAGGAAGTGCAGGCAGCCATCAACGGCGCCAACAGCTTCCTGCCCCAGGACCTGCCCAATCCGCCGATTTACAGCAAAGTAAACCCGGCCGACGCGCCGGTGATGACGCTGGCGCTGACCTCGGACTCGCTACCGCTGGACAAGATCGAGGACGCTGCCGACACCAACCTGGCGCAAAAAGTATCCCAGGTGACAGGCGTCGGACTGGTTTCGATCGCCGGCGGACAAAAGCCATCGGTGCGCATCCAGGCCAACCCGGCGCAGCTTGCCTCGTACAACCTGAGCATGGAGGACCTGCGCACCGCCGTCTCCGCAGCCAACGTGGACCAGGCCAAGGGCACGCTGAACGGTTCGCGCCAGAGCTACACCATCAACGCCAACGACCAACTGGTGTCGAGCGCCGACTACAAGCCGGTGATCGTGGCCTATCGCAACGGGGCCGCTGTGCGCGCCTCCGACGTGGCCACCATTGTGGATGCGGCCGAGAACTCGCAGCAGGCCGCGTGGATGGACCGCCAGCCGGCGGTGATCGTGAACATCCAGCGCCAGCCCGGCGCCAATATCATTGCGGTGGTCGATCGCATCCAGAAGCTGCTGCCGCAGTTGCGCACGAGCCTTCCGGCGTCGGTGCAAGTGAAGGTGCTGACGGATCGGACGGTCACCATCCGCGCCTCGGTGCGCGACGTGGAATTCGAACTGATGCTGACCATCGCCCTGGTGGTGATGGTGATCTTCCTGTTCCTGCGCAACCTGGCCGCCACCATCATTCCGTCCGTCGCGGTGCCGCTGTCGATCGTGGGCACCTTTGGGGTGATGTACCTTCTGGGCTACTCGCTGAACAACCTGACGTTGATGGCGCTGACCATTTCGACGGGCTTCGTTGTGGACGACGCCATCGTGATGATCGAGAACATATCGCGATTTATCGAAGAGGGCGACAGCCCGATGAAGGCCGCGCTCAAGGGCAGCGAACAGATCGGCTTCACCATCATGTCGCTGACGGTCTCGCTGATCGCGGTGCTGATCCCGCTGCTGTTTATGAGCGACGTGGTGGGCCGGCTGTTCCGCGAGTTTGCGGTGACGCTGGCGGTCACGATTCTCGTTTCCGCGGTGGTTTCGCTGACGCTGACGCCGATGATGTGCTCGCGCATCCTGCAAGACAAGAAGACGGCCAAGCAGACGCGCTTTTATCACTGGTCGGAGAAGGTCTTCAACGCGATCATCGCGGCGTATGGGCGGACGCTGCAGCGGGTGCTGCGTTTCCGCTTTATCACGCTGATGGTGACCATCTCTACCTTTGTGGCCACGGTGCTGCTGTTCCTGGCCATTCCCAAGGGTTTCTTTCCGGTGCAGGATACGGGCGTGATTCTGGGCATCTCAGAAGCGCCGCAGACGGTGAGCTTCAGCAGCATGGCCAGCCGCCAGCAAAAACTGGTGGATGTGCTGCTGCAGGACCCGGCAGTGGACAACATCTCGTCGTTTATCGGCGTGGACGGCACCAATACCACGCTGAACTCCGGCCGCATCCAGATCAACCTGAAGCCGCTGGACGAGCGCAAGATTTCCGCCACCGAGGTGATTCAACGGCTGCAGCCCAAGCTTGAAAGCGTCGCGGGCATCCAGTTGTTCCTGCAGCCGCTGCAGGATTTGACAGTGGAAGACCGTGTGAGCCGCACCCAGTTCCAGTATTCGCTGGAAGATCCGGACCAGGTCGAGTTGGCCAAGTATACCCGCTTGCTGGTGGATGAACTGGGCAAGGAAAAAGTGGTGACCGACGTTGCCAGCGACTTGCAGGACCAGGGCCTGGGCGCCAAGCTGGTGATCGATCGCGACACCGCCGCGCGGCTGGGCATCGCCATGGCCGACGTGGACAACACGCTCTACGACGCCTTCGGGCAGCGCCAGGTTTCCACCATCTTTACCCAGCTCAACCAGTATCACGTGGTGATGGAAGTGGGACAGAACTTCCAGACCGACCCCAGCACGCTGAACAATCTCTACGTGAAGTCGAGCAACGGGACGCAGGTTCCGCTGGGCCAGATTGCGCACTGGGAACAGAGCAGCGCGCAACTGGCCATCGGGCATGAGGGCCAGTTCCCCTCGACCGTGGTGAGCTTCAACCTGGCGCCGGGCAAGGCGCTGGGCGATGCAGTGACGGCCATGCACCGGGTGGAGTCGCGCATCCAGATGCCGGCCGCGATCAATGCGAGCTTCCAGGGCACGGCCGCCGCCTTCCAAACCTCGCTGGCCAACGAGCCGCTGCTGATTCTGGCCGCGCTGGTTACCGTCTACATTGTGCTGGGCGTGCTCTACGAGAGCTACATTCACCCCATCACGATCATCTCGACGCTGCCTTCGGCGGGCGTGGGCGCGCTGCTGGCCCTGTTTATTACGCACACCGATTTCAGCGTGATTGCGCTGATCGGCATCATCCTGCTGATCGGCATTGTGCAGAAGAACGCCATCATGATGATCGACTTTGCCTTGCAGGCCGAGCGTGTGGAAGGCAAATCCGCAGAGGACGCCATCTTCCAGGCCTGTTTGCTGCGCTTCCGGCCGATCATTATGACGACGATGGCCGCGCTGCTGGGCGGCTTGCCGCTGGCCCTTGGCGGCGGCGTGGGGGCAGAGTTGCGCATGCCGCTGGGTGTGACCATTGTGGGCGGACTCATCTTCTCGCAGTTGCTGACGCTCTACACCACGCCGGTTGTTTATCTCTACTTTGACAAGCTGTCGAAGCGGCTGCGGCCGGCGACGGCAAGAACCGCTTCGTCCGAGCGCGACCCCGAACCGGCCATCGCCCGCTGAGACCCTGAGGAAAAGGACCTATGCATCTCTCCGCACCTTTTATTCAGCGCCCGGTGGCTACATCGCTGCTCTCGCTGGCCCTGCTGCTGGCTGGCTCGGTGGCTTATTCGTTGCTGCCGGTGGCCTCGCTGCCCGACGTCGACTTCCCTGTGATCGGCGTTGGCGCGGGACTGCCCGGCGCCAGCCCGGAGACGATGGCCTCAGCCGTCGCAACGCCGCTGGAGCGCCAGTTCGGCCGCATTGCCGGCGTGAACCAGATGACCTCGTCGAGTTCGCTGGGCTCGGCTTCGGTGACGTTGCAGTTCGACATCAACCGCAACATCGACGCCGCCGCCCGCGACGTGCAAGCGAGTATCAACGCGGCGCGCAGCCAGTTGCCCTCGTATCTGCCGCAAAATCCCGGCTACCGCAAGGCCAACCCGGCGGAAGCGCCGATTCTGATTTTGACGCTGACCTCCGACGTGGTGCCCAAGGCCAAGATCTACGATCTGGCCGACTCCATCCTGTCGCAGAAGATTTCGCAGATCCAGGGCGTGGGCCAGACATTCGTGGGCGGCAGTTCCAGCCCGGCGGTGCGCGTGGAGCTGAACCCGATGCAGTTGGGTTCGAACGGCATCGGCCTGGAGGCGGTGCGGACGGCACTGGCCAACGCCAACGCCAACCGGCCCAAGGGCGCATTTCAGGATCAGACCGATCGCTGGCAGATCAGCGACAACGACCAGATCTTCAAGGCCAGCGACTTTTCAAACATCATCGCCGGCTATAACCAGCAGACGGGCGCGCCGGTGCGCGTCAGCGACCTGGGCACCATCACCGACAGCGTTGCCGACATCCGCACCGCCGGGGTGGCGGGCATCAAGGGACCGGGGCACGAAGGCATCCTGCGCGACTCCATCCTGATTGTCATCTTCAAGATTCCCGGCGCCAACGTGATCGACGCGGTAGATGCCGTGATGGCCGAGATGCCGCATTTGCAGGCTGCGATTCCGCCCACCATCAAGATCAATGTTGCCGTGGACCGCACCACGACCATCCGGGCCTCGGTGCGCGACGTTGAAATTTCGCTCATCATCAGCGTGCTGCTGGTGGTGCTGGTGGTCTTCCTCTTCCTGCGCGAAGTGTGGGCCACGATCATTCCCTCGGTGGCGGTGCCGCTGTCGCTGGTGGGCACCTTCGGCATCATGTACCTGGTGGGCTACACCATCGACAACCTGTCGCTGATGGCGCTGACCATCTCGACCGGGTTTGTGGTGGACGACGCCATTGTGGTGATCGAGAACATTACCCGGTATCTGGAAATGGGCGACACGCCCTTCGATGCGGCGATGAAGGGCTCGCGCGAAATCGGCTTCACCGTGCTGTCAATGAGCACTTCGCTGATTGCGGTGTTTATTCCGATTCTTTTGATGGGCGGCATTGTCGGCAAGCTCTTCCGCGAGTTCGCGGTGACGCTGTCGGTGGCGATCGCGGTGTCGCTGCTGGTGTCGCTGACCACCACGCCGATGCTGTGCGCCAAGTTTTTGAAGTCGCGCGATGCCAGCCGGCATGGCCGCATCTACCGCTTCAGCGAGAGCGTGTTCGACAAGATGCACAGCGAATACGCCGCGGGGCTGCGCTGGGTGCTGCGCCACCAGGTGCTTATTTTGTGCGTGGCCATCGGCTGCGGCCTTCTGAACATCTACCTCTACATTATTGTGCCCAAGGGCTTCTTTCCGCAGCAGGACACGGGGCGGATCGGCGGCCGCACGATGGCCGCACAGGACATCAGCTTCCCGGCCATGCGCGAGAAGCAGCGCACCTTAGCGCAGATGGTGCTGGACGATCCGGCGATTGCCACCGTGACCGCCTTTGTGGGCGGCAACGGCCCCGGCGGCGGCAGTTCCAACATCGGCAACATGTTTGTCGCTCTGAAGCCGCTGAACGAGCGCCCCGGCCGCGTGAACGCCGACCAGGTGGTGAACCGCCTGCGCCGCAAGCTGACCAGCGTTCCCGGCGCCACGTTGTTTTTGCAGGCGCAGCAGGACATCCAGATCGGCGGGCGCGGATCGGCCGCGCAATACCAATACACGCTCTCGGACGAGAACCTGACCGAGCTGAATTCCTGGGCGCCGCAACTGGAGGCGCGCGCCCGCAAAATGCCGGAGTTGCGCGACGTCTCCACCGACCAGCAGAATCAAGGCCTGTCAGCCAATCTCGTGATCGATCGCGACACCGCGGCGCGGCTCGGCATTACTGCGAGCGCCATTGACCAGGTGCTGTACGACGCCTTTGGCCAGCGCGAAGTCTCCACCATGTACACGGGCTTGAACCAGTACTACGTGGTGATGGAAGTGGACCCGAAGTACCAGCTCAGCCCGGACGCGCTGAACGGCATCTACATCAAGGCCAACAACACCGCCGGCGGCGTGCAGGGCGCGATCCCGGCAACAGGCCCCAGTTCCTCCGCGCCCGCGGCAGGGTCACCCTCTGCCGGCGCGGGGGCCGCACCATCCGCCGCGGCCATCACGCCGGCCATCAGTGCCGCCATTACTCCGGCCGTTGGTGCAACCGCAGGGGCCGCGCCGGCGGCCGCGGCCTCCGCCGCCGGCGGCTACATGGTGCCGCTCTCGACGATCGCCCACTATGAGCAGCAGCGCACCTCGCTGCAGGTGAACCACCAGGGCCAGTATCCGGCCATCACGCTGACCTTCAACCTTGCGCCCAACGTGGCCCTGGGCCAGGCGGTCACGGCACTGGAAAAGGTGCAGGCGGAGATGAACATGCCCTCGGCCATTCA
>Ga0181516_10003390_pt1 | contig 10686 bp, 8 predicted proteins | sample PEATcosm2014_Bin_25_FD_121104 | JGI IMG/M metagenome (GOLD analysis project Ga0181516, IMG submission 121104) | Peatland microbial communities from MTU Mesocosm Facility, Houghton, MI, USA - PEATcosm2014_Bin01_10_metaG | ecosystem: Environmental > Terrestrial > Soil > Wetlands > Peat | place...
CAGACCTCGATGTCGTAAGTCTTCGCGCTCGCGAAACCCATGTCCCCGGTGCACAACTGCACGACCCGGTAATGCAGCCCCAGCAGTTGCAGCACCCGCTCGGCGTTCGCCACCAGCTTCTCCAGTTCGTCGTAGCCGGTTTCCGGTTTCACAATCTTGATCAGTTCCACCTTGTCGAATTGATGCACCCGGATCATCCCGCGCGTGCCCACGCCCGCCGCGCCCGCTTCCGCCCGGAAACACGGGCTGTAGGCGCAGTAACGTATGGGCAACTGCTTCTCCGCCAAAATTTCCTCGCGATGAATGTTCGCCACGGGCGCTTCGGCCGTCGGCACCAGATAAAGCCTTCCCAGCGTCGCGCTGTCCTCGCCCTCCCGCGCAGCGTAAGCTTGGTCGATGAATTTTGGAAACTGGCCGACGCCGGTCATGCAATCCTTGCTCACGAGATAAGGCGGCGATACCTCGGTGTAACCGTGCTCCCCCGTGTGCAGGTTGAGCAGAAATTGTATCAATGCCCGCTCCAGTTTTGCGCCCCAGTTCGTGTAAAGCAAAAAACCGCTGCCGGAAATCTTCGCCCCGCGCGCGAAATCCACCAGTTTCAGGCTCTCGCACAATTCCACGTGCGACTTCGCCTTGAACGCGAACGCCGCCTTCCCGCCCCAGGTGCGCATGACCGGATTGTCCTCGGCAGTTTTGCCAATGGCCACGGATTCGTGCGGCAGGTTGGGCAGCCGCAGCAGGACTTCGTCGCGTTGCGCTTCCGCCGATGACGCCTCCTTGTCGAGGGCGGCGATTCTATCGCCCAACTCGCGCGTTTCGGCCTTCTTGGCCTCCGCCTCCGCGGTCTTTTTCTGGCCCATCAAGGCGCCGATTTCCTTGGACACCCGGTTGCGTTGCGCCTTGAGGCCCTCCACTTCCGCCAGCAACTTGCGCCGATGCTCGTCGAGTTTCAACAATTCATCGATTCGCGCCCCGTCGCCCGCGCCGCGCGTGGCCAGGCGCTCGCGGACTTTGTCCGTGTTTTCGCGAACGAATTTGATGTCCAGCATCGCCGCATTATAGGAAGCAACCTTTTCAGAGCAAGCGGCGAGTGGGCAAGATACCTACCGCTCCAGCTTCGCCGAAAAACAGTCCTCGCGCCAATCGACTGAAAATCAATCGCTTGCGCGTCCATACGGCCGTGCACGACCCCTCAACGACCGCTTGCCAATCCAATTCGGCTCGGCGAAACTCGCGAACACGTGGAAACGGACCGGCAACCCCAGTGAGACGAAAAACGTTCTGCGCCAGCGGCCGGAGGAATGTCTTCATCATGCGCGCGCGCCGGCCGGTTTGCCGCGCATTGATGAGGCCGCCATGCTGCCGCTGGTCTTGCCTGAATCGTTGCTTCCGGGTTCACGCCGCATCCGCACCAACCCAACACGCCCCCATAAAAAAATGAGAATAAATTCCTTCGCGCTATTGTTCATCACACCACTGTTTCTTTCCGGCTGCGTGACGACCCAGACTGGCAGGCCGGTTGCCGCGGCCAAGGCAGCGCCGGTCGCCTGGCCCTGGCCCGACTCGATGGATGCCGTCAGCGCCGCCCCCAGGAACCATAAGGTCCTGTACGAGGACGAGCGGGTTCGGATTTTGGAGGTGACGGTCGAGCCCGGGGAAAAGGAAAACATGCACTATCACCGCTGGCCGTCCGTGCTGATCGTCGATTCACCGGCGAAGAAGAAGGAATATACGTCGGACGGGAAAGTCACGTCCACGGACAGGCCGTCCGAGAAAACGCCGCTTCCGATCATTGTTCGCATGGGGCCGACACCGCCGCACGCGATCGAGAACCTCGACACCAACGTGCTGCACCTGTACCGGATCGAAATGAAGAAGATCGATGCCGGGAATTGAGTTCCCGCTGCGCGGCGACCGGGCCCGTGGCGCCGGGAATGGCGCCCAGGCGGGGCTTGATTACGTCTCCCCATCTTCCCACGGGAGGGACAAAATTTGATTGCCCGATTGCGGATAAAGAGGGCTACGATCGTTGTTCTCCTTTAGCCAAGTTTTAAAGCCCTCAATAACAGGCGCTGCCATATTAATGGCATACTGGACGCCGAAAATCACTATCACACAATAATATTCTCCCGAATCTGTTGGCAAAATCTGGAACTCGTGTAAGACCTGATAAGTTTCGGAATCCCTTTCAAGAAACTCGAAATTCTGAGGATAAATGCGACGCATATGAATAGGCCACATGTTACGGTTATGCCCTTTTCGGACGTAACACCTCAACTGATCAAGCTCCTGCTTCTCGACGATCTCATCATTCCAGCTGGAATGGCCGATCCCGGCTTTCACTAACACCTCCAAAGCAATCTTGCCAATGAATCGGGCGGTCATCACATCGTATTCCGGGAAATCTGGCACTACAAACCAAAACGAGCCATTCTCGCGTTGGAGAAAGGATTCAACCCACCTCGACGCGTCCTCGCCAGGTGCCGCCCCAACGCACAATCCGTGGCCCGCGAATTCTGAAAGTGCTATCCTGGTCCGAGATTCAGGGTGGAATCCGATCGCCGACGGCACACGCCCCTTCTTACTTGGGACACGCATCCAGGATCTGGAAGAGCGTCCGTACTCGGAATCCAAAAACGGTTTCTCAACTTCGCGAGACAGGTAATTGTTGCAGTGGTCACACACCCAGCCTACGGGCAGTACGTGATCGACATTCCCGAGCGATTCGGGGATGATGTGTTCCACTGACTTGCTTCCGCTCGTATCAGCTTTGCAAAAAATACATCGCATGTCGCTTGTAGTGCTGGAACCCGTAACCGGACTCGGCACCGATCCAAATAATCGTTGACCGCTGTATAAAATGAAACTTAATTATTCACTGTAGGGCGGGCGACCATTTTTTCTGTTCCTCGCCAATGGCCGAGGGCCGCTTGTAATTGTGATCACCGAACTTCATTTAAAGAATTTTCGCGGTTTCGAAGATCATTTCGTTCCCCTCAAGCCATTCACCGTCGTCGTCGGAAGGAATCGCAGGGGAAAAACTGCGTACCAGGACCGAAGCGAGGATGAGGACCAGAACGAAGACGAGGATGAGGACCGGCAATTGGCGGTCGGAGGCGGGAATAGGCGGGAGGTTAAGCGGGATTAGGCGGTCGGAAAACCGGCGGGCGACCGCGTAATCCCGGATATTCCCGCGTAATCCCGCGTAATGAGTTGGAAAAAATCGGGGTCAAGTGTCGATAGCCGAGAGACCGGAATGAAGCTCGCCCTCACCCTTTCCCTCTCCCCCAGGAGAGGGGATCGCCGGGTTCCGTTCGTTGATAGGGCTCGGGACTCTGGGCGGTCTCCATCTCCACTGGCGGATTGGGCTGCGGGTCGTACCGCTTCTTACCGGCTGGCACCGCCTAGTACCGGATAAGTTTTTTTCCCGGCGCAAGAATGAGGGAGAAAATTGGCCCGGGCTATTGTGGTGTTGTTTTTCGATGATACCACCGGTTGGGGTGTGCCGCTTTGTGCCGCTTAATGCCGCTTGGCTCAATGCGGAATTCGGAGCGCGGAGTGCGGAAATGGGATAGGGACACGCTAAAGCGTGGACTCCAAACGGGGTGTGCCGCTTCGGCTTTTTCTCCTTACAACGGGGCTGTGCGCGGATAAATCCTCCAAATAGAGCTTGCATCCCGGCCCCGAACGCATACCTTATGCGTTGCCCGAACGCCGTTTGCGGCGGTTCGATATAGGCTGAGAAAAAAAAGTTAACGTATAACCTAACCCTCAACCTCCGTTGCCGTGCAACGTCTGGTCCGTTAGGCAATGGAGTCTTCGAAGTCCCGCGCATGCGGGAAATCCAAGCCTCCCGCAGAAGTCACTACTCGATCATTATGCTCACCATGGAAGAAGCCATGAAGCAAAGCGCGATGCGCTTTGCGGCTGGCGAAATCGTCAAAGGCACCGTCATTGAAGTCCGTCCCAAGGAAGTCCTCGTGGACATCGGTTACAAAAGCGAGGGCGTCATCCCCGCGAACGAATTTGAGGACATCAAAGTCGTCAAGGTTGGCGACGTCATCAATGTCCTGATTGAAAAGCTCGAAGACAAGGAGGGCATGGTCGTGCTCTCGAAGGAAAAGGCGGAGTTCAAGCAGAACTGGGACAAGATTCTCACGATTTGCAACGAAGGCGGGACCATCAGCGGCAAGGTCAAGGCCGTGGTCAAGGGCGGGTTGCTGGTCAACATCGGCGTGGAGGCCTTCCTCCCGGCGTCACAGATTGACGTCACGACGATCAAGAACCTCACGACGTTCGTCGGCAACACTTACGATTTCAAGGTGGTCAAGATCAACCAGGAGCGCCAGAACATCGTCCTGTCGCGCCGTGAATTGATCGAGCAGGAACGCACCGAGCGCCGCTCGAAGCTGCTCTCGGAAATGACCCCGGGCGACATCCGCAAGGGCACGGTCAAGAACATCACGGATTTCGGCGCGTTCATCGACTTGAACGGCATCGACGGTTTGTTGCACATCACAGACATGAGCTGGGGCCGCATCGGGCATCCGTCGGAGATTTTGAAGGTCGGGCAGGACATCGACGTCGTGGTGCTGGACATCAACCGCGAAAAGGAACGCGTCAGCCTCGGCTTGAAGCAGAAGCTCGCCAATCCCTGGGACAACATCGAGACGAAGTATCCCATCGGCGCGAAAGTCAAGGGCAAGGTCGTCAACCTCGTGCCGTACGGCGCGTTTGTGGAACTGGAGCCGGGCGTGGAAGGGCTGGTCCACGTCACCGAACTTTCGTGGACGAAACGCATCGCCAAGCCCGCGGACGTGCTCAAGCCGGACCAGGAACTCGAGGCGGTGGTGCTCGGCATCAACCGCGAGGAGCAGAAAATCTCGCTGGGCGTGCGCCAGCTCGAAGCCAATCCGTGGGACAAGGCCGTGGACAAGTACCCCGCCGGCACCCGCGTCAAGGGCAAGATCCGCAACCTCACCAGCTACGGCGCCTTCATCGAGCTTGAGGAAGGTTTGGACGGCATGATTCACGTCTCGGACATCTCCTGGACGCGCAAGATCAATCATCCCTCGGAAGTCCTGAAGAAGGGCGACGAAGTCGAGGCGATCGTGCTCGAAGTGGACAAGACCAACCAGCGCATCGCCGTCGGCGTCAAGCAGCTCAGCGTGGATCCGTGGAGCAACATCGACCAGTATTACAAAATTGGCGATCTCGTCACGGGCAACGTCACCAAGCTCGCCAGCTTCGGCGCGTTCGTCGGGCTGCAGCATGAGATTGACGGGCTGGTCCACATTTCGCAGGTCAGCGAGGACCGCGTGGACAAGATCAAGAACGTGCTCAAGGTCGGCCAGGAAGTGACCGCGCGCGTAATCAAGATCGACAAGTCGGACCGCCGCATCGGCCTGTCCATCAAGGCGGCCACGTATTCCACCGAGCAGCTCAAGGCCGAGCAGGCCGTGCTGGACGCGTTGAAACCGGGCGAAGACCTCGTGGCCCTCCAGCACGCCTTCGACGCCGCCGACGAAACCAAGGCCGAATAACCGGCGCAACGAAATCAGAATTCATCGGGGGCGGGCCGCGAAAAACGGTCCGCCTTTTTTTGTGCAAAATGGGAACCGGATCAAGATGAAGATGAGGATTGGGATTAAGAAAAGAGAAGAGATTCCCCGCGTGACTTTCACGGCGGAACGGCGCACATTCGGACTCAACTAAATCATGAAAAAGAACACTCCAGTTTCCCGGAGCGGCCGGTTCGCGGGCGGCCCGGACGCGGACGTGGCGCGGTTCACGGAATCCATTTCATTCGACTGGCGGCTGTGGCGGCATGACATCCTCGGCTCGATGGTCCACGCCACCATGCTCCAGAAAATCGGCGTGCTGACGGCGAAGGAACGGCGCGCCATCGTGAAGGGGCTGGAGGCCATTGGCCTGGAAATCAAGTCCGGCAAATTCCAATGGGACCAGGCCATGGAGGATGTTCACATGAACATCGAGGCCGAGTTGACGCGGCGCACGCCGGCCGGGGCCAAGCTGCACACCGGCCGCTCGCGCAACGACCAGGTGTCCCTCGACGTCCGCCTCTGGCTGCGGGATGAAATCGCCGAACTCGGCGGCGAATTGCGCGCGCTGCAACGCGCGTTGACGGATCTCGGCGCGCGGAATTCCCACGTCATCATCCCCGGCTACACCCACCTGCAACGGGCGCAACCCGTTTACCTCGCGCACCACCTGCTCGCCTACGTCGAGATGCTGGAACGCGACAAGCAGCGGCTTGCGGACTGCCTGGAGCGCGTCAACGTGTGCCCGCTCGGCAGCGGCGCCATTGCGGGTTCCACGCTGCCGCTCGATCGCAACCTCGTGGCGAAACTCCTGGGCTTCGTGGATGCGAGGGGCAAACCACGCGTGTCGCAGAATTCGATGGACGCCGTCAGCGACCGCGATTTCGCCGTGGAGTTTTGCGCGGCGGCGGCGCTGATTGCGGTGCATCTGTCGCGGCTGGCCGAGGACGTGATTCTTTGGAGCAGCAGCGAGTTTAATTTCATCAAAATCTCCGACGCCTACACGACCGGCTCGTCGCTCATGCCGCAGAAGAAGAATCCCGACATCGCGGAGTTGACGCGTGGCAAATCGGGCCGGGTCATCGGCAATCTGGTGGCGTTGCTCACTTTGCTCAAGGGCCTGCCGATGACGTACAACCGCGATTTGCAGGAAGACAAGGAACGCGTCTTCGACAGCGCGGACGCGGTGCGGACCTCGTCGCGTTTGATGGCGGCCATGCTCAAGCACGTAACCGTCAACGAGAAGGCCTGTCGCGCGGCGGCGGCCGACCCGGCGCTGCTGGCCACCGACTTGGCGGATTATCTCGTGCGCAAGGGCAAGGCGTTCCGGCAGGCGCATCACGCCGTGGGCGCGGCCGTGGCCCTGGCGGAGCAGCTCGGCAAACCGTTGAATGCTTTGACCCTGGGGGAATTGCAGTCCGTGGACAAGGCGTTCGGCGCGGACGCGCTGGGGGTGTTCAATTTGAAAGTGGCGATGGGCCGGCGCAATCTGACCGGCGCGCCGGGGACAAAAGAAGTGGCCAAGCAGTTGAAGAAGTGGAAAACCGCATTGCGCGCGTGACGCGGGCGAGTGTGGATGAACCTTCATATTAAACTGGTGCTGAAGGCTCAACGGGAACAGTGTTCGCGGGCCTTCGCTCCAAGTTCGTGCCGAAGGCACAACCGGAGATTAGCCAGACACGGGGTGTCTGGTAAAATGGCAAAAGAAAACCCGTCCTGAAAGGACGAAGGAAACGTTTGAATGATGATTGCAGATCAGAGAATCCATCGTCCTTTCAGGACGAATGATTTTCCGCGCCAAATCCAGACACTTCGTGTCTGGCTAATTTCCTGCGTCGCTGCGCGACACCAAACGCAGCGTATATTTGATGGAGGCGCATGTCACGTTCTGCCACGCAACCGCGTATGCCGTCAACTCATTTAAGCCTGCATTTCCACATTGTGTTCAGCACGAAAGACCGGCACCCGTTCATCGATGGTGGCTGGCGCGGACGTTTGCATGAATATCTTGGCGGCCTGGTCCGGACCGCGGATGGAATCCCCGAGGCCATCGGCGGCACGGCTGACCATGTTCATCTGCTGGCGGGCTTGCGCGCGACGACCCCGCTGGCAACATTCGTCCAAGATATCAAACAAACATCATCGCGCTGGATTCACGAGATCATCGGCGTTACAGGTTTTGCGTGGCAACCGGGTTATGGTGCGTTCACCGTGAGCGTTTCAAATTGTGGTGCGGTCAAGGAATATATTGCCAATCAGGATGAACATCACCGGACAAAAACATTTCAAGAGGAATATGTGGCATTTCTCCAAAGACATGGCGTGGAATATGAAGAAAAGTTTTTATGGTGAACCCACCCATCGTCCCATGCTGAAATCCCGTTGATTCCATCCAAAAATGGCGAATACGCTAAATGATTTGCTGCGCGACACCTCCCGCTCGTTTTATCTGACGCTGCGTGTGCTCCCGGCGAAAATCCGCCCGCAAATCGGGCTGGCCTACCTGCTCGCGCGCACGACGGACACCATCGCGGACACTGCCGTCGTGCCCCTCGATAAACGCCTGGACGCGCTGCAGGATTTGCGCGAGCGCATCATGGGCAATCCCGGCCCGGCGCCGGATTTCGGCGACCTCGCGCAACACCAGGACTGGCCCGCCGAACGCATGCTGCTCGAACGCTGCGGCGAAACGCTCGCGGCGCTGGATGGCTTCAACTCCTCCGATCGCCAGCTCATCCGCGAGGTGCTGCGCGTCATCATCAGCGGTCAGGAACTGGATTTGCGCAGGTTCGCCGGGGCGTCGGCGGAAAACATCATCGCGCTTGCGAACGACGGCGAATTGGACGACTACACCTATCGCGTCGCCGGATGTGTGGGAGAATTTTGGACGAAGATGTGCCGCGCGCATCTGTTTCCCGGCGCGGCCGTGGACGAGGCGATGCTGCTCGCGAACGGTGTGCGGTTCGGCAAGGGCCTGCAACTGGTGAACATCCTGCGCGACTTGCCGGTGGATTTGCGGCACGGGCGTTGTTATCTGCCGGCGAAGGATTTGTCCGCAGCGGGCCTGGCCCCCGGCGATTTGCTGGAGCCGGGCAACGAGCCGAAGTTTCGCCCGCTTTACGCGCGGCATCTGGCCGTCGCGGAGGGGCATTTGACGGCCGGCTGGGCTTACACCAATGCGCTGCCGGGCGGGTGCATCCGCGTGCGCCTGGCCTGCGCGTGGCCGATTTTAATCGGGATGAAAACCCTCGCGATGTTGCGCGCGGGCAACGTCCTGGACCCCGAACGGCGCATCAAGGTCAGCCGGCCCGAGGTCAACCGCCTCATCTTGCGCTCGGTGCTTTGTTATCCCTGGCCGGGCGCCTGGCGGCGGCTGGTTTCCCCGCCCGGTTCCGGCGCCTGAACCGGCGGCTGTGGCGTCTGAAAGCTGTTGCACAGGGATTGATTTTGAGTTAAGAAATAATTGCATGCATATCCCGAAGTTGTTGTTGGCGACCGCGTTTTTGGCGGCAATTGGAGCAAGTCCCCTGCTGGCCCAGAGGCCCGACTCGGACATCCAGGCCAAGGCCCGCGCGGCATTGGAAGATTCCATGAACGCCCCGGCCCCGCCTGCCGTAGCCGCGCCCTCAAACACTCCGCCGCCGGCCCCGGTCATGCCCAAGCCCGAGGCGCCGCCCGCTCCAACTCCGCCTCCGCCACCTGTCGTTCAAGCGCCCGTCACTCCGCCACCGGCTCAACCACCCGCCGTTCAGGCGCCTCCGGTAGAGCCTGCTCCGATTCAACCGCCCGTCGCCCAAACACCCGTCGCTCCGCCTCCCACTCCGCCGCCCGCCGCGCAACCGCCGCCTGCCCAGCCGCCGGTCGCGGCAGCGCCTGTGCAACCTGCGCCAGCGCCTGCCCCGGTTGAAAGACGCCAGCTACTCTTGAGACCCGTCCCGGCTGCCGCCTCTTCGGCGCGGCCGAGTGCCGTCGCGCCGCTCCCCGTGTCCGCGACCGCGCCAGCCACCGCCCTGACCCCCGATCAGGAGGAGCAAGCCCGCCAGGCGCTGCGCGATTCCAATGCCGCCATGGAACCCGCCGCTGCCGCTCAGGCCATGCAACCGCAAACTCCGGCTCCGGCGCCCGCTGTCGGCGCTCCGGTCGCCAATCCGTCATCGACTTCGCCAGCCATGTCCACCACCGGCACTCCGGCCGCTGCCATGCCGCCGGCCAATGCCGCCGCCCCGGCAATGCCCAGCGCCGCCGATTCACGGGAGGCGCGTCTCGCCGAATTGTTGATGCTGTACAACGACGACAAGATTTCCCCCGCCGAGTATCAAGCGCGCCGCGCCAAGATTCTTTCCGGCCAATAACCCGCCCGCCCCTCGTTCGTGCGACCGGATTCACCGCCAGCGGCCCCCGGCCGGGCGGTGCTGCGGCCAAACTTTGAACTTTGAACATCGCCGGGGATTTGGCATAGGATAAACGATGCATTATTTTCACTACGTTCGTGGAAAGCTCTGCTGCGAAGGCGTGCCGGTCGAATCGCTCGCCCGGAAATTCGGCACGCCGCTCTTCGTCTACTCGCAGCGCACGCTGACGGAGCATTATGAGAAACTGGACCGCGCCCTCGCGCCGCTGGACCATCTCATCTGCTTCGCGATGAAGTCCAACTCGAACCAGGCCGTGCTGCGCACCGTGGCGGCGCTCGGCGGCGGCTTCGACATTGTGAGCGAGGGCGAATTGCGCCGCGCCCTGGACGCGGGCGGCCACCCCGGCAAATGCGTGTTCGCGGGTGTCGGCAAATCGGAGGCGGAGATTGAATTCGCGCTCCGCAAGGGCGTTTACTCCTTCAACGTGGAAAGCGAGGCGGAACTCGCGCGCATCAACCGCGTCGCCGCCCGCCTGAAAAAAGTCGCGCCCGTCGCCGTGCGCGTCAATCCGAACATTGACGCCCATACCCACGCCAAAATCACCACCGGCACTTACCAGAACAAGTTCGGCATTCCCTTCGAGGAAGTCGAACGAGTGTATGCGCGCGCGGCGCGTTCCAAAAACCTGCGCTGGCGCGGCGTGCAAATGCACATCGGCTCGCAGTTGACCGAAATCCGCCCGTTCGAGGATGCGGTGCGCAAGGTGCTGCCGC
>Ga0181516_10003391_pt1 | contig 10683 bp, 6 predicted proteins | sample PEATcosm2014_Bin_25_FD_121104 | JGI IMG/M metagenome (GOLD analysis project Ga0181516, IMG submission 121104) | Peatland microbial communities from MTU Mesocosm Facility, Houghton, MI, USA - PEATcosm2014_Bin01_10_metaG | ecosystem: Environmental > Terrestrial > Soil > Wetlands > Peat | place...
CGACATCAAGACGCTGCCCTGGATGACGGACGAAACCAAGAAGGCCGCCGAAGAAAAGCTGGCCATGTTCCGCAACAAGATCGGGTATCCGGAGAAATGGCGCGATTACTCGAGCGTGAAGATCGACCCCACGGACCTGATCGGCAACGTACACAGCGATTCCCTTTACGAGCGGGCCTTCGGCTACGGCAAGCTGGGCAAGCCGGTGGATGAGAAAGAATGGGGCATGACGCCGCCTACCGTGAACGCCTATTACAGCCCTTCGTTCAACGACATCAACTTCCCGGCCGGCATTCTGCAGCCGCCTTTCTTTGATTTCACCATCGACCCGGCGGTGAACTTTGGCGGCATCGGCGTGGTGATCGGCCACGAGATGACCCACGGATTCGACGACGAAGGCTCGCAATACGACGGCCATGGCAATCTGCGCGAATGGCAAACGGCGCAGGACCGCAAGCAGTTTGAAGAGCGCACCAACTGCGTTGCCGACGAATACAGCGGCTTTGAAGCAGCTCCGGCCCAGGGCGACACCCCGGCGCAAAAGCTCAACGGCAAGCTCACCCTGGGCGAGAACACGGCCGACAACGGCGGCCTGCGCATTGCCTACATGGCGCTGCTGAACACCCTGGCGGCCGAGCACAAGTCAATCGAGGACAAGGTGGACGGATTTACCGAGGAGCAGCGCTACTTCCTCGGCTTTGCGCAGGTGTGGTGCCAGAACCAGACCGACCAGGTGGCGCGGCAGATGGCGCTGACCGATCCGCACTCCCCGGGCCGCTGGCGCGTGAACGGAAGCGTGCAGAACTTTGACCAGTTCGGCAAGGCCTTCCACTGCAGCCAGGGCAAGCCGATGTACCCGGTAAAGTCCTGCCGCGTCTGGTAATTCTCCACAAAATACCGGCCTGCGGGACAAAGGGGAGCGCCAAAGCGGCGCACCCCTGCTCCCGCAGAGGCGGAATTCCGGGACGAACGGAGAGCCGCCGCCGCCCGTTCCAGGGCGGCAAGGATGGCGATTGGCCTCCGATCTGGCCTGGAACAGCCGCCAGGTTCCATGGGTCCGCGGCGGCCGAGGCGCAGCCCTGTCCCAGCCGGGACTTCCGGCAGCGGCGCAAAAATGCTCCTGTTTTCTATCACGTGAGCGGTAAACTAGGCACAACCTACCCTCGGCTTTTACAATGCATCAGGGACCGATCCCAAACCCAGCACTGCTGTGGAACTATCGAACTTGGCGGCACACGCCTGACCAGGATGAAGGAATCGCATGAAGTTCACGAAATTCGGCAAGGCTCTTCTGATGAGCGCCCTCTCTGCTGGCGTCATCCTCAGCGTTACGTCTTGCGTTCAGAGTTACACGGTTGGCTTTTTGTATGTAACGGGTACGGTGACCGCCCAGTCAAACGGCAACGGAATCATCAGCGGCTTTAAAATCGATCACAATACCGGCCAATTGCGGACGGTCAACGGGCTCCCGATCTCATCGGGCGGTTCCAACCCGGTGCGCGCGGTCCTCATTCAGTCGAGCCGGTTCCTTTATGTGCTCAACCGTGGCGTCACCGCATCCGGTGGTTCGGACTGCACCTCGACCGACCCCTGCCAGAACGCGAACATCACGCAGTTTGCGGTGGGCGCGAACGGCATTCTCACCCCGCAGGAGACCTTCTTCACGCAGGGCATCAACCCTTTCCGCATGCTGTCCGACAGCTCGGGGAACTACCTGTTTGTGCTGGACCACGACTCGTCCATCAACAATCTGCCTTCGAGCACAAGCAACCCGAATTCAAACTGCGCCCTGGCATTGGGCAACGACAGCAACGGCAACCCGATCACGACCTGCGGCGACATCACGGTGTTTTCAGTGAATGCGACCACGGGACGGCTCACGCTGGTGGTCAACGCAGCGGTGACGGCGGCCACCGGCGGAGGGCCGCTGGCCTACTTCCCGGTCCCCAGCTACCCGGTTGACTTCATGATCAGTTCGACCTCGGTGCTGACACTGAACGCGACGGCAGCCACGGCATCTGCCGACTACCCGTACGTGGGCGGCAGCACGGTCTTCCCGTACACCTACCCGGTCAATGGCGGCGGACAGTTGACTCGCAACCAGAACACCTCGCAGCCGCTGAACATCAAGGCCGGAACCGCAATTACAGTGGGCGGCGGAACGATTTACGTGCTCGACAATGAGCCGATTTACGTGAACGGCTCCACCACACCGGCATCGAACAGCCAGCTTCTGCCCTACTCCCTGGGCACCAACGGTTCACTCAACGCCCTGACCAGCGGGCCGGTTCCCGACGACTCAACCCAGGAAAATCCAATCGCTCTGGTGGTCGAATCGAAGACAAAATGGCTGTACCTGGCCAACCAGGGGAACAATAACAACACCACCGGGGCTGCCGAGAGCGGCATCACGGGCTACGTGATCGACCCGTCGCAGCACACGCTGAGCCAGATGGCTGGATTGCCCTTCGGAACCGGATCGGGTCCGCAGTGCATTGTTGAAGATCCGTCGGACCAGTACATCTACACGGCAAACTACAACGATTCGACCGTCACCGGCCAGTCGATTGACCAGCAGGCCGGAGTGCTGAGGGACTTGACCAAGGCAAGCAGCTTTGCTTTGACCGGTCCGGCAACGTATTGCCTGACCTCGGGCCGCACCAACTAAGGCCACCAGACCGTGATCGACGAGACGTGGAGTCAGCCATGCGGCTGGTTCCCGGCTCAGGTTCTGGAACTCCTCACATAGAACGCAGCCGAAATCCCGCCGCATTCACCCGGGCGGGAATTCGATTCCAAACCTGGTTGTACGGGGCCTCACATACCGGCCCGTAGACGAAAGATGCGCATGAAGTTGAACAAAACCGGCCAGCTGCTGCTGGTCTCTTCGGCCAGCCTGCTGGTGGCCGGCGTACTTACCGCCTGTGCCACGCTTACCGTTGATTTTGTCTACGTGACCAGTGCCAAGGCCGCGGGACCGAACAACTACGGCGTGGTCGATGTCTTCGAGGTGAATTCGGAGTCAGGCTTTATGCGCCAGATTCCCACCTCGCCGTTCCCATCCGGCGGCCGCAACCCGGTGGCGGACGCGGTGTCGCCCGACTTTGCCGATCTCTACGTGGTCAATGAAGACGACAACACGATCGTGCAGTTCGTCATCGGCAACGACGGCAAGCTCTATCCCCAGAAGACCACCAACACGCCGGGCATTTACCCGATGGCTGTAGCCGTTTCCGGGTCGTTTCTCTACGTGGTGGACACGTATCAGCCGCTGCCTGCCTGTTCCAACGCGGCTCCCTGCTCGGGTTCGCTGGCAGTCTATCCGGTGGCCAAGGATGACTCGCTGGGAACGCCGGCCGTCAATCCGGCCTTGAGCGCGAGCTACTGGGCGCTCTCGCTGCCCACCGGCCATATCGTGACGCCCACGGCGGTATTTGCCAGCGGCGGCCTTGTGTACGTTACCGCCTTTGACGCGACCACGGCCAATGCCGGGTACGTCTTTGGCTTTACCACGGGCTCGGACGGCACGCTGAGTGCAATTCCCGGCTCGCCCTGGCTGGCAGGCACCCACCCCAGCGCCATTGCCGGCGATGCCGGCGGCAACATCTACGTGACCGACAGCGTGAAGAGCCAGGTGATCACCTTTACGGCGGCTTCGGGCGTTCTCACCGCGGGCAGTTCTACTGCCACCGGCAACGGCCCCTCGGCGATTGTTGTCGACGGCACCGGATATGCCTACGTCGCCAACTCGCAAGACGCGACAGTGACGGCCTTTTCGATCGGCAACGGGGTATTGAAGAACATCGGTTCATACACCACCGGCACGCAGCCGGTAGCCATCGGCATCGACCCGTCGCTGCACCACTACCTGTATACGGCGAATTTTCTCGGCAACAATGTGAACGGATTTGAGATGAGCGCGACCGACGGGACGCTGATCCTCTCGCAGAATTCTCCTTACACGGCAAACGCGCAACCGACATCGATCGCCGCCATACCGCACGGCAGCCAAACGACGGCAAAATAGCCATGCGGCGGCGCAGACGCATGGCCGCATTCGATTGAGATGGGCCCGCCCGATTGCGGGTCCACCCGGCAAGCGCCGGACAACATAGCAAAACCCGGCAGCGAGCTTTTACAATCGATGCAGGGCAACCTAACCAGTTTTCAAGGGGCTTGAAGTGAAAGGCCCTCGACGAAGGAAGCGCATGAAGTTCAGCAAATTGGGGCAGCTCATTCTGGTCTCTTCCATCGGCCTCGTAGTGGCCGTTTTCCTGACTGCCTGCCAGATCGTAACCATCGACTTTGTTTATGTGGCCAGTTCCTCGGGTTCGGGCAGCTCCAGCGCAAACGGGGTGCTTGATATTTACGCGGTTGACTCGCAGTCCGGCGCCTTGCGCGCAGGGCCGGCCTCCGTTTCCACGGGCGGCAGCCAGCCGGTGTCCATGGTGGTGAGCGCGAACTACGAAAATATCTATGTCGCCAACCAGACGGATGGTTCGCTGGTGCACTTTACCCTCGCGCTGGACGGCACACCCACACAGAAAGACACCGTAACGCTGACGCAGCCGATTTCGATCGCAGTGAACGCGGCCGGCACGTACCTGTTTGCGGTCTCCGGCACCACCGGCGGAACGCTGACCACCTACGCGTTGAGCACGGACGGAACCATCGGCGCGGTTGCAAGCCAAGTTTCCTTGAGCCTGGCCAGCAACCCCACCGACGCGATCATCCCCACCGGCGTCACCACGCTTGCCAACAACGCGGCAGTTTACGTGACGGCATTCGACCAGGCGGCCTACGATCCCGGCTGCCCCACCTGCGTCACCAGCACCGCCCATCCCGGGTGGGTTTTCGGTTACACGGTGGGCACCGGCGGCGCGCTCACCCCGGCCACCAACAGCCCGTTCCAGTCTGGCGTAAAGCCGACCGCGCTGGTAGCCGATCCGACCAATCGCTTTGTCTACGCCACCGACTTTGCCTCCAACGAGCTTGTAGGGTTTTCGATCCAGTCCGGAAACGAACTGAAGTTCCTGATCAACGGCCCCTTCCGGACCGGCGCCGAGCCGATGGCGATTACGATCGATCCGCGGGGCAAATTCCTCTACGTTGCCAATTCGCTCGATTCAACCGTTTCCGCGTTCGCGATTGACCTCACCACCGGCACGCCGGCGGTTGCGGCCAACCCGGTTGGCGTTTCGTCCAACAACACCGATACCCAGCCGCTCTCCATCCTCGTGGATCCCGCATTGGGACGGTTTGTCTACACCGGCAACTACCTGGGGAACTCGGTCTCCGGCTTCCGGCTCGATCCGAACGCAGGCGGATTGACGCCGACCCAGGCGACTCCCTACCCCACCGGCGCCAAACCGACGGCGATTGTGGCGGTGCCGCACGGCAACCACTCCATCCAGGTGGTTGGCGGATAACGCTCCGATTTGGATTTGTTGCAAAAAGCCCAGCCTCGCGGCTGGGCTTTTTGTTGCGCGGCGGAGACTCCCTCGTTCGACCTGGCTCACGCGCCGTCAAGTTGTGCGCAGCGAAACATCTGCGGCTGTTCTTCGTAACGTCCGCAGCGGCAGTGATAGTCCCGGAGCCATTCGGCCGGCTGGCCGGAGGGAGCAGGGATCTTCAGGTCCCTGAAACAAGCCTCGAAGAGAATCTGGCTTCAGCCACGGGTCTTTCAGCTATCCGCCAAAATGCTGCGCACTGACACCACGAAACTTGGGGAACGTCCGAGTAGGCAGTCATTCGGTACCGTGGCGAAGTTTTGTATCAGGGCACGACTGCAGTCGCAAAGGCGCAAAAAATCATCCGGGCTTCAGCCCCTGAGGGATGCGCTTGGGGCTATTTCCCATTTGGCAGTTACACAACCGAATCATGCGTGCAATGATCATCGCGTGCAATAGGACGCTCTAGAGATCCGACAATGGGAGTCCACCGACATATACTCAGCCTGGCGGGAGATCGACAATGAGCATGGATTCGATAGCTCTATTCACGTTTCTATGGATTCTTATCTACGTTGTTACACCGGGGACGCTTGTCTGGGGATGGAAACGCTGCGTAGTGAGGGGGCTTCCAAGAACAGCGATGTCGATTCTTTCGTTCGTAGCCCTTTTATTGGCGACGGGGTCAGCGACTCTCGGATTGATTACCTTCCTCTATGCACAGATACATCACTTTGGTTTTTACGACCCTCTTCTCATGAGGATAGAGAAATGGGGAGCGATTCTTTCCTTGACTGCGGCGGCCTTTGGGTTTGCCGGGGCGTGGGGTAAGAGCGCCATTCGATGGCAAGCTCCAGTCTGCGCCATAGGGACACTCTGCTTCTGGGTGATGGCAGCCGCATGGGAATAGTAGGCGCGATTCAGAGGCATTGCGGGAGTATCGTCGCCAATTCGGAAGTGACGGCACTTCGGTTATTGCAAGCGCAGCCGCAGATCTTTCACGGCGTTCAGGATGACAGCGCATCCGAGTCACGGAGCAGTTGATGGACAATATGTTGGCGAGTCCTGGCCAACTCAGACCTGGCGCAAGGATCGGAACTCGCAGAGCCCAATGCCCGACCAGCCAGAACTTTCTGCAATCCGGCTACGCGCCCATCCACTGGCGAAGCTTGCGCTGCGCGGGCTTCTCCACCAGGTGGAGAGCCACCAGCGCCATCGCGATCAGGATCACGTAGCTGATCCAGGGATCGAACTGGTTCAGGTGCAGCATGTTGAGCACGTGCGTGTCGTGGATCAGGTTCCAGAAGTTGAAATGCAGCAGGTAGAGGCAGTAGCTGGCTTCACCCACGAAAACCAGCGGACGCCAGCCGAGGGTTTGTGCCAGGCGGTTCTCGCCTGCCAGGCCGAGGATGATGCAGCCAAAAAGCGGCATCAGCAGGCCATCGTGGGCGATGGGATACGGGACCAGCGGGCCGAGTTCCAGCACGACAAAAAGCCCCAGAAAGCCCCCCAGGCCCAGGTAAAGCCGCAGGCGGCCGCCGCGATCGACCAGTTCGTCCAGGTCGGCCAGCAGGACGCCGAAGACAAAACTGGCCAGGTGCGGCAGCGGCGTGTATTTGAGCGCCTGCAGCCACGGTCCCCAACTCCAGCGATCTGGGTGAGGGATGCCGTCTGGCTTCAGCACGGTATAGAGAAACCCCGGGATCATGCCGACGATCCAGACCAGCGCCAGTTGGACAAGGTAATTGCTTTTGCGCGCGGGGCGGCGCCAGCTTGCCAGCCAGGGGAAGATGGCGTAGTAGAAGCTCTCTGCCGACATGGTCCAGGCCGGCGTATTCAGAAAGGTGGCGATCGGCGGGATCCAGCCCTGCAGCAGCAACGGCGACAGCACCATGCCGGTCCAGAACATGGCGTGGGTGTGCGCCCCGTACTCCTGCTGGACCATGCGCCAGCTCATGAGCAGGCTTAGCAGGTAGATGGGGTAGAGGCGGGTGAAGCGGGCCTTCCAGAAGCGGGTGCGGCTCAACTGGCCGGCGCGGGCACGGGAGGCATAGTTATAGGCAAGGACGAAGCCGGAGAGCAGAATAAAGAAGCTGACCGAGGCATAACCGGCGTTGACGACAGGGGCGAACCAGCCAAACCACTGCGGGTTGGAGAAGTGGAAGAAGACGATGTTAACGGCGGCAAAACAGCGCAAGCCGGTAAGGGCGTTCAACCGTTCTGGCTTGCGTGTTTCCACAGCGTAGCTTCCAGCCCTTGGCCTTTCGTGGTGTGTCTCAGCCCTCAGGAGCGACCAGCCCGCGGACAAAGGCGCGATGTGTCGAAGAAAACTCCGAACGAGCGTCCCTCGGGGACGAAAGCCCGTCGACTCGATTGGGCTCATCTGCACGACGAAAAGTCGTGCCCGTTTCAAAAACCTCTACCCAACCGAGTTTCTCTGCAGCCTCGGTGAACAGTCCTCATGGCCTGGGTCTGGAGGCGGAAAGCTGCCTCAGGCCGTAACCAGCGAGCCGACTTTTTCACCCAGAACCACCCGCTGAATGTTCCCGGGCTGGTTCATGTTGAAGATGATCATGGGCATGTTGTTGTCTTTGCAAAGGCTGACCGCGGTCAGGTCCATGACCTTGAGGCCCAGCCGCAGGATCTCCATGTAGGTGATCTCGTCGAACTTCACGGCGTCTTTGACCAGGACCGGGTCAGCATCGTAGATGCCTTCGACCTTGGTGCCTTTCAGCAGTACGTCCGCCTTGATTTCCATGGCGCGCAGGCTGGCTGCCGTGTCGGAGGAGAAAAACGGGTTGCCAATGCCGGCGGCGAAGATGACGACGCGGCCCTTTTCAAGGTGCCGGACGGCGCGGCGGCGGATATAGGGCTCGGCCAGTTGATTCATGAAGACGGCGCTCATCACGCGGCACTGGACGTCGCGTTTTTCAATGGCGTCCTGGAGCGCAATGGCGTTGATGACAGTGGACAACATGCCCATGCTGTCGGCGCTGACCCGGTCCATTTCCTTGGCCTGGCCTTCGACGCCGCGAAAGATGTTGCCGCCGCCGACCACGAGGCCGATCTCGACGCCGAGCTTGTGCACATCGGCAACTTCGCCTGCGATTTCGGCCACTTTATCCGCGTCCAGGCCAAAGCCGCGCGACCCCGCCAATGCCTCACCCGATAGCTTAAGAACGATCCGTTTATACATGCTTTTCTGAGTATCGCATACGCGCTTCGGCGATCGTGCGGCTTGGCAAAGGCTGGAATTTGGGGAGAAGCGAGGCAAAGGGCCGGGACTATTTGGCCTCGGCGCCACGATCGGAAACGCCGATCTGCGGGGGCGGACCGTCAGCCGGGATCGGCTCCACGGTGAGCGATTTGGCAAAGACCCGAGGCTTGAGGGGATGGCGGAGAGTGCGATGGACAATGCCGAGCAATTCGGCGTCCTGGGTGTCGCCACTCAGCTCCCAGATCATCACGCCGCCCAGTTGCTGGTGGCGGGCGTAGCTGACCTTGTAGCGAACGGAGACTGGATCCTCGTAGGTCCAGAAGGTGTCGCCGTCAAAGAGCCAGGGAGCCTGGGAGCGCTCGTCGCGATAAGCGGAAGACATGGCGGTGAGGTCGCGGATGTAGTGGTAGGGCTGGTCGGCGTGGACGCTTCGCCCCTGCTGAAACAGCCCGTTGTTGGTGTTGCGCACCGCGGTCCAACTATAGCCGTAGAACGGGATGCCCATCAGGAGCTTTTGAGCCGGAATGCCGGCTGCCTTGTAGGCGGCAAGGCTGCGCTCAATGCTGTTCGCCGAGCGCGACAGGGCGGGGCCGGCAAAAAGCGGCGCCAGCAGGCCGGTAGTGGCGCTCCAGGGGCCGGCGTAATCGTAATTCATGATGCCGACCTGGTCGACCAGCGGCTCAATGGCGGCGAAGTTGGTTCCCTGGAAGGTGTCCGGCGCCTGGTCCACGGCGATGGAGAGACGCAGGCCCGGCCGCAGGGCGTTCATCTGCTCGCGGAACTCCTGCAGCAAGGCGCGGAAATTGCCGGCGTCGGCAGCGCCGGGCGACTCCCAGTCGACATCGATGCCGTCGAAGATGCCGGGCTTTTCAACGCCGGCTGCGAAATGGCCCCGCAGGAACATGTCGACGCAGGAAGCGACAAAGGCCCGGCGGTTTTCGATGTTGGCATCGCGGGCAAAGTCGTCGGCCTTGCCCTCAAGCGAGATGAGGATCTTGATGTGGGGATAGCGGCGCTTTAGATCCTCAAGCTGATGGAAATAGCCGCGGAAGGGAGACTGAAAGCTATCGGCCTGGCCGCTGACGCTGTTCCGGGCAGAGTAGATGTAGCCGATGTCGGCATTGGGATCGGCCAGCGCGCAGCGGCCGTCGCGCACCGCGCCCTGGGAGTAGTCGATCTGGTCGAGGCGGGCGGCGCTGCCATTGGTTACCAGCGTCTTTACGTAGTAGGGCTGGCGATAATAGATACCCCAGGACGGGAAATACCCGACCACGAGGCGCTGCGCTGCATGGTGCTGCGCGCTGGCGCCGACAGACGCCGTGGCGGCGAGCGCAAGCAATGTGAGCGCGTAGAAGAAGATGCGGCGCCCATGCAATCCGGGGAGAATGCAAGTGGTCACACTGTATGAGACGCGGATTTCGGCCACGCGGTGATGGAATCTTTAAACTTTCGTGCTGAGCATCGGCGCGGGGCGTCCGTTTATGGGAAAGATCAGGCTTCGACGCGGCAGGCCGGCGTGCTGGCGGATTCGCGCCCATCGAGCCAGGCTGACCAGAGAGCGAGCAGGATGGCGCAGGTAATGATGACCGCACTGCCCAGCGGCAGTTGGCGATAGCCGTAGCCGGCGGTGAGCATCAGGCCCCCAATGGAAGCGCCAATGGCGTTGCCGAGGTTGAAGGCGCCCTGGTTGAGCGTGGAGGCCAGATTGGGCGCGCCATGGGCCTGGTCCACAATGCGGGTTTGCAGGGGGATGCCGATGCTGAACTGCACGAACCCCCACAGCAGGATGGCAAGCACGGCGGGGACGACGAAGCGCTCGGCCTGGAAGAGGACGAAGAGCACACCGAGAAGAGCGGTCATGGTGCCGAGGATGGCGGGCATTTGACGCCAGTCTCCCAGGCGGCCGCCGGCCATGTTGCCCGCCGTGATGCCGACACCGAAGACAAGCAAAACGGCGGTAGCGGCGCGCGGAGAGATGCCAGTAACAGTCTCCAGAGTGGGCGTGATGTAGGTGAA
>Ga0181516_10003392_pt1 | contig 10677 bp, 14 predicted proteins | sample PEATcosm2014_Bin_25_FD_121104 | JGI IMG/M metagenome (GOLD analysis project Ga0181516, IMG submission 121104) | Peatland microbial communities from MTU Mesocosm Facility, Houghton, MI, USA - PEATcosm2014_Bin01_10_metaG | ecosystem: Environmental > Terrestrial > Soil > Wetlands > Peat | place...
TGGATTCACTACGAAATCAAATTGAACGACGGCACGTTTGCCGACGGCCATCTCGTTGAAAAATCCGGCGACTTCGACCTCGCCAAAAAGACCGGCACCTTCACCATCCACGGACGCATCGTGACGGACGAAAACGACCTTTACGATTTGCGCTCGCAGAAAAACATCCAGTTGACGGAAATCACCGTCGCCGCCGCTGACATCAAGTCCATGGAGAATTACGGCCCGTGGCATAACACCTATCTGGCGCTTTATTTCACACTCACCGGCCTGCACGCGCTGCACATCCTTGGCGGCAGCATCGTCATCGGCTATTTGTGGGGACCGGGCCGGCGGATGTGGAAGACCGATCACCAGCGCTTCACCAACCGCATCGAGGTGTCCGGCCTGTTCTGGCATTTCGTGGACCTGGTCTGGATTTTTCTCTTCCCGGTCCTATATTTGACCTGATGTATTTATGAGCGAACTGAAAACAGCCGAACCGCACGACGCGCCGCTCACGGGCGAATCCCAATCGCACGAGCACCCGGTGGATTTCAAGAATTATCTCCGGCGCTGCATCTACATTTTCATCTCCATCCTCTGCGCCGTGTCGCTGATGATTTGGGCGTCGTATCTGCCGCATGAACATTTCAGTTGGGCGGTGAAGGTGACGCTTATCCTCGCCGTCGCCTGCTGCAACGCCTTTGTCGTCGCGGGATTTCTCATGCACTTGATTTCCGAGAAGAAGATGATTTACACCGTGTTGTGCTTCACCGTGTTTTTTTTCGCCGGCCTGCTGGGGCTGACCGTCTGGGCCATGCAGGATTTCCCGGCGGGCACGACCCATTGATATGTCGCTGAAAGCCTTCCATCTCATTTTTGTGACGCTGCTGACGACGCTGTCGTTCGGCTGCGCCGCGTGGGCATTTTCCTCGGACAAACCGGTCTTCGGCGCGCTCGCCATCGCCACCGGCATCCTGGTCATCGTTTATGGGGTTTATTTTCTGAAGAAACTGAAAAACGTGAGCTACCTATGAAATCACTCCGCAAAATCCTGCTCGCCGCCGCCGCACTCGCGCCGTCGCCGCTGTTTGCGTGCGCCGCGTGCTACGGCAAATCCGATTCACCGCTCGCCAGCGGCATGAACTGGGGCATCTTCACCCTGATGGGCGTCATCCTGACCGTGCTGACGTGCATCGCGCTGTTCTTCGTCCACGTCATCCGCGGCGAGCAGGCGCAAATCGAGACCGACAACAATCTTCCGCCGCAAAACCCGCCCAAAGTATGACCGAGTGGTTCGCCCAACATATCCTCGGCATGCCCGAGCTGGCCTCGAAAAACGGCGAGTCGGTGGACGCCCTGATTGTTTACGTCCACTGGCTCATGCTGGCGCTGCTCATCGGCTGGGTGGCATATTTCTGCTACGCGGTCTGGCGGTTCAGCGCCAAGCGCAATCCCAAGGCCAATTACCACGGCGTCACAAATCATTCGTCCAGCTACATTGAAATCGGTGTCGTCATCGCCGAGGCCGTGCTGCTGATTGGCGTGGCCATTCCGGTCTGGGCCAGGGCCGTGAATCAGTTTCCGGACGCGAAGGATTCCACCGTCATCTATGTGATGGGCCAGCAATTCGCCTGGAACGTCCGCTATGCCGGCCCCGACGGCGTGTTCGGCAGACAGGACATGAAATACATTTCGGACAGCAACGTCTTTGGTGTTGACCCGGCCGACCCCGCCGGCAAGGACGACATCCAGACGCTCAACGAAATCCACGTCCCCATCGGCAAGCCCGTCATCGTCTATGTCAGTTCCAAGGACGTGATCCATTCCTTCAAGATTGTGGCCATGCGCACCTGTCAGGACGCGATCCCTGGCCTACGAATACCGTGCTGGTTCACGCCCACGAAACTCGGCCGCTATCAGGTCAACTGCGCGCAACTTTGCGGCGGCGGCCATTCGGCAATGACCGGCGGGTTTCTCACCGTTGAAAGCCAGGCCGACTTTGACAAATGGATCAAGTCCAAGACCGCCGCGCCCGCCGCCGCCAGCTTTGAATAAATCCGTCTTGGCACTCGTCGTCCTCTCCGCTCATTCTTGCGGAGGGCTTTCTTTGAAGGCATAATTTCCGGAGAGATATGGCCGAACCTTTCCAACAATTGCCGCGGACGCTTTGGCTCGGCGTCATACTGCTCTTCGGCTTTCTCGGCCTGGCGTATCTGCTCTCACTCGCGGAATTCAAAAAGCAGCACGCGCTGCCGGTGATTGGCGCGGTCGCCGATTTCACGCTCACCAACCAGGATGGCAACGCCACCACGCTCGCCGATTTGACCAACCATGTCTGGGTGGCCGACATCATCTTCACGCGCTGCGCCGGGCCGTGCCCCATCATCACCGGCCACATGAAATCGCTGGAGGACGCGCTGCCTAAAACCAGCGATGCCAAACTCGTCACGCTCACAACCGACCCCGACTTCGACACGCTGGAAATGATGAAACGATACGGCGAACGGTTTGGCGCGGATTTCAGCCGCTGGCTGTTTTTGACGGGAACCAAGGCGCAAATCGGCGCGCTGGGCGCTGGCAGCTTGAAATTGAGCGCCGTGCCCGTGCCACCCGCGGACCAGACCAACGCGGCGGACTTGTTCATCCACACCACGATTTTTGTCATCGTGGACAAACACGCGCAATTGCGCGGTTCATTTGAAACCGTGGGCGACGGCGTGGATTGGACGAACGCCGTCCAGCCGCGCATCGTCGCCGCCGTTCACCAACTGGAACGCGAACCGTGAACATCCACGATCTGCCTGCCGTCAACGCCTCGCTCAACGGCTTGAGCGCGGTCTTCCTGACCGCCGGTTTTGTTTTCATCAAGCGCGGAAACAAAATCGCCCATCGCAACTGCATGATTGCGGCGTTCTGCACGTCCGTCATTTTTCTGGCGTGTTATCTCACATATCACACCTGGCTCGCAGTGGAGCTGCACCAAGGCCCGACGCGATTTGAAAATCCGCTGTGGTTCCGCCCGATTTATCTGACGATTCTGCTCACTCACACCATTCTGGCCATCGTCATCGTGCCGATGATTTTGGTGACGCTGAACCGCGCGCGGCTGCAACGATTTGAACTTCACAAGAAAATTGCGCGCTGGACGTGGCCGTTGTGGATGTATGTCTCTGTGACAGGCGTGGTCGTTTATCTCTTGCTCTACCAGATTTTTCCGCAAAAGTAGTGACGCATGAGCGCCGTTGCCAACGTCACGATCCACGAAAGCCAGTTTCCGAACGCTGTCCAACGCGACTTGCTGGAATCACTTCGCACGCGACGCGTAAACCACAAGTTTCACTACGACAGCGTCAAGCAGACGCAGAAATGGCTCGCGCTCCATCAGGCGTATTCTCCGACTCGGAACGACGCAGATTGCGTGGCGATTTATAAAAAAGCCTTTGAAGCGGCGGCGGAGAAAATCCAATCGAAACGAGTTCACGTCATCGGCCTTGGCTGCGGCGGCGGACAAAAGGACACGCGGCTGCTGAAATTGCTGAAGGCTCGCGGCAAGGAAATTTCCTACGCGCCTTGCGACGTCAGCACGGCGATGGTTCTGGTCGCGCGCGATGCCGCGCTAACAGTCGTGTCGGAGAAGAATTGTTTCCCGGCCGTGTGCGATCTGGCGACAGCGGGCGATTTGTCTGAAATGGTAGGGTTGGCGCGCTGCGCCGACCGGACGCCGCAGCGCGGCGTCCCTACCGTGCGTCTTGTCACGTTTTTCGGCATGATTCCGAATTTCGAGCCGCAGGGAATCCTGCCAACACTCGCATCGCTAATTCGCCCGAAAGATTTTCTGTTGTTCAGCGCCAACCTTGCTCCCGGCAGCAATTACGCCGCTGGCGTCGGAAAAGTCCTGCCGCAATACGACAACAATCTGACCCGCGACTGGTTGATGACGTTTCTGATTGATTTGGGAATCGAGAAGCATGATGGCAAATTGAAATTCGAGATCGATGGCGGCGGCGCTGGTTTGAAGCGCGTTGTCGCACGGTTTCATTTCTCCCGTGCGCGGCAAATCGAAGTGGGCGGCGAGAGATTCAAATTTCATCGCGGCGATGCCATCCGGCTTTTTTTCTCGTATCGTTACACGCCGGAGCGCGTCCTCAAAGTTCTGGCCAGTTTCGGCTTGGAAGTTTACGGGCAATGGATTGCCGAATCGGAAGAAGAAGGCCTCTTTCTTTGCCGGCGCAAGTGAATCATCCGCGAAATCCGCGGTTCAAAAGAATTTCATCGTGTCCAGCACGGCTTTGATGCGCGGAACCTCGTGCGTGCGGAACAAATCGGTCTTGCCCAGCGCGGCGAGCACGGCAAAAAACGGCTCGGCGCAGCGGACTTCATCGCGGAAAAATTCAAACGCGTGCGGCAGCGCGTGGCAGATGGGAAAACCGAGTTCGCGCAGCCGGAACGTGTTCAGGAAAATGTTCATCTGGTGCCGCACCCGAACCGCGCTGTCCTGCAAATTGCGGTAATAAAAGCCCAGGCCGGGATCGAGGATGATTTTCTCAACACCGCTGCGCTGCGCGATTTCAACCTGTCGTGAGAAATAATCACGCATCATCGGAATGGGATCGGCGCTCAAATCGAAGTCACCGACCTCGCGGACGTTCTTGCCCTGCACGAAACAAATAATCACGGCGGCGTCATGCGCGGCGACCGTTTTGAAAATGTTATCCGAAGCCATGCTGCCGGTAAGATTCAAAATGTTCGCACCAGCTTTGAGGCACGCACGCGCGACGGCGGGCGAATAGGTTTCAATGGAAACCGGAATTTTCGCCGTGCGCAAACCCTTGATGACGGGAATCAATTTGCTGTTTTGAGCCGCGTCTTCCGCTCGCGCGGCGTGGGCGAGCGTGGATTCCGCGCCGATGTCCACGATGTCCGCGCCCTGTGCCGCCAGCACCTTTCCGCGCCGGACCGCCGCTTCCGCCGTCAGACAGACGCTTTCGCGATACCACGAGTCCGGCGAAAGGTTGACGACGCCCATGACGGCGGATTGCGAGTTGAAATTGAATCGTTTGCCGCCAATGGAAAACTCCCTCACGCGCGCGGACGCGGCGGCGCGGTTTTTCTCCAGCAGTTCCGCCAGTTGTTCGAGGTTCAGCACGAGGTTAATCTTAAATCGTTAATTCCGAATCGTAAATGGAAAGCGGCGCGTTCGCCGCGAGTCAAACGCGTGACCCCCTGATCGCAATCCGTCAAAAGCCGCTTTGCAGTTAAAGTTTACAAGGGTTTGTTCGCGTTCTTATTGGCAAAGTCAACGATGCGGTTTGCTTTCGTTTCTGGCGAGGACTGGCGGATGTTGCTTTATTTCACCCCGCACGATTTTGTCCGGAGCCGCCGTGATGGATTGCGGTTCGCGTGAGCGGGGAATCAAATCTCCAGGACCTGCTGGTATTCCGGCACAAGGACGCTGGCCTTTGGCTTCATCGCGTGCAAGGTCTCGGCGTGGGCGAGACATTGGGATTCCTCGCCGTGAATGCAGAATATGCGGCGGATATTGCCGGTGATTCGCTGGACGTATTGCTTCAGTTCATTTTTGTCCGCGTGGCCGGAATAAGTGTCGAGGGAAGCGATTTTGGCGTGGACGTCATGCGGTTCGCCAAAAATGTTCACGGGTGTCTTGCCCTTGGTGATTTGATCGCCGAGTGTGCCCTCGGCGCAATAGCCGATGAACAGGACGAGGTTCTTCGCGTTACCGATGTTATTTTTCAAATGATGCCGGATGCGCCCGGCCTCGCACATGCCAGACGCGCTGATGATGATCATCGGCTCCTTGCGGTCGTTTAGCTTTTTGGAATCCTCGGCGCTGCTGATGTAGGTGAGGTTGCCCATGCCGAAGGGGTTGTTATTCTCGCGTAAAAATTTCGCAATGCTCTCGTTGTAACATTCGGTGTGTTTCCGGTAAATCTCCGTGGCGTTCACGCTCAACGGGCTGTCCACGAAAATCGGCGCGCGGACCAGCTTGCCTTCGAGCGTGAGTTGGTGGAGGACATAAACAATCTGCTGCGTGCGTCCGACGGAAAACGACGGGATGATGACCCGGCCCTTTTGCGCGAGGGTTTCGCCTGCGAATTTCCCCACGGTGGCGTCGGCGTTGGTGCGGATGGCGTGTTCGCGTCCGCCATAGGTGGATTCAATTTGGAGATAGTCCACGTTTTCGACCGGAACCGGGTCGCGCAGGATTTCATCGCCGCCGCGGCCCACGTCGCCGCTGAAGAGCCAGCGGAATTTGCGGCCTTTTTCCTGAAAATCCAAAATCACCTGCGCCGAACCAAGAATGTGTCCGGCGTCGCGGAAGGTGACGTTCACCCCGTCCAGCACGGAGAAAGTTTCCTCGTAGCCGTGCGCGACCAGTTGTTTCACGGCTTTCTCGGCATCGGGGATGCGGTAAAGCGGCTCGACGGGCGGCTGATGTTTTTTCGCGCGCCACTTGGAGACGAAGAGCGCGTCCTGCTCCTGAATATGCGCGGAGTCAATGAGCATGATGCCGCACAGGTCGCGCGTCGCATTGGTGCAATGGATCGGGCCGTCGTAGCCCTGCTTGACGAGGTTCGGCAAATTGCCGGAATGGTCAATGTGCGCGTGGCTCAAGACGACGGCGTCAACCTGGTGCGGGTCGAAGGGAAAGCAGCAGTTGCGGTTCGTGGCCTCCTCGCGATGCCCTTGGTAGAGGCCGCATTCGAGCAACAGGCGTCTGCCGTTGACCTCGATGAGATACATGGAGCCGGTGGTGGTGCGGGTCGCGCCGAGGAAGTGGATTTTCATGCGCGGGAATTTAACCACGGATGGGCACGGATGGGCACGGATTTTTTGCCGTCCTCGCCGTCGTCCTCGTCTTCAATTTCCAAAATCGTGTTTCGAGGACGAGGATGAGGACGAGAACGATTAAAATCAGACATGCCGGTAGGTGATGCGCGCCTTGTCCAAATCGTAGGGTGACATCTCGACGTTGACCGAGTCGCCGACGGCGATGCGGATGAAGTTTTGCGCATCTTGCCGGAGATGTGGGCGAGGACTTCGTGGCCGTTCGGCAATGCGACGCGAAACATGGTGCCGGGCAGCACCTGTTTCACGCTTCCCATCAACTCGATTGGCTCTTCTTTGGCCACGGCGCGCTGAAAAAGCCGGAGGTTGATGCCATTCTCACTTGGCAAAATCAAATTCCTTTTGTGCAAAAAAGGCAGTGGACATCCACCGTCAATGCGCTAAATTTCCCGCACCTTATGAAATGTGAAACCATGAACTCGGTGCTGACCTTTGTGCTGGGCGCGTTGATTTTGTTGGACGTGATTTTCGCCTTGCAGACGATCAATCACACGCGTGAATTCCGTTCGCTTCAATTTACCGCTATGCAGGACCAGGCCATGCTTGCGCAGATTCAACAGGTCGAATCTCTGGCGAGGGACGCAATGGCTTACGACCAGAAATACCCGAATCCTGACCTGACCCGCATCTTGCAGGCGGCTCAAACCAAACCATCTGGAAAGTAATCGCCATGAATGATTCTGGAACCAATCAATCGTATTCCGAGCTCTCGAACCAGATTGACGCGCTGCGCCGCCAGACTTTTATTTTGTTGCTCGCGCTTGTCGTCGTCAGTGGCACGCTGGCGACTTATTTGCATTATCAGTCCCGCATTATGAGCAAGTCCGTGGAAAGCATCAAACCCCAGGCGATGCAGGTGATTCAAACCTATAACCAAGTAAGAGCGAGTCTGAATCCGGCGACCTTGTCCAATTTTGCGAACCAGATCACCGCCTATGCCATAGCGCACCCGGAATTTCAGCCGGTTCTGAAAAAATACGGCTGGAATCCGCCGCCCGCCTCGAAGAGATAAAAATTCAAGCCGCCTTCACGCCGCAGTTCGGACAAAAATTCGACTGCGGCGGAATTTTTTCCCCGCAGCCCGGACAATCCGTGTGCGCGTGTGCGTGGCGATAGTGGATGATTAAATTACGGATGTAAGGAATCCAGTTGAATGCGTAGGCAAAAATGATCACATGATGTTTGTCGTAGAAGAGCGCATAAAATAGAAACAGGAGCGAGCCGACGAGGCTCAACCACCAGAACAAGGCAGGCACCGTTACCTGCTTCTTCTTTTCGGTGGCATACCACTGAACCAGAAATCGCGAGGAAAAGGTGGCATTGGCCAGCCAGCCGATTGCAGTCCAGAAAACGACCCAATTCATAATTTGACCGCAGGTTAACCCGGCACCCGGCAAAACCGAAGCTCAAAGCATAGCTACTCCGCCATCAGCTTCGCAACCTTCGCCTCCAGATCCGTCGTGCCGTGGATGTCGCGGACGATGCCTTTCCGGTCCACCAGCCACACGGCGGGGATGGCGTTGATGGAATAGTCCCGGCCAAACTTGTTTTCGCGCCCGCCGAAATACTGCGGCCAGGCCAAATCATGGTCCTGAATGAAACGCTGCGCCTGGTTCGTGTCGTCGTCAAAATTGATGCCAACCACATCAAAGCCGTTCGCGTGAAACTGGCCGTAAAGTTTTTCAATCTCCGGCGACAGCGCCACGCAGCTCGGGCACCACGTCGCCCAGAAATCCACCAGCACCACCCTGTTCGACAGCGTCGTCAGATTCACCGCGCGTCCGTCGGCGGCCTTGAATTCGATCGTCAGCGGTCTGCCGACGGCATCAATCCGGCGCTGCAACCCCTTGCCCAGTTCCGTCAATTCCGGCGGCCCGCCGCTGTTGGCCATCACTTCCGCCAGATCGTGCATCTTCAGCAAATCGGCATCCATCGCCAGATCCATCAAAATATCATAACCCTCGGGGCCGTCTGGAAATTCCTTCACCATCGCGCGCCCGGCTTTTTCCAGTTCCGCCTTCATGTCCGCGCCCGCCGCCGCCTTGGCCTGCAAATCGCGGCCGAGCAGATCCATCCGCAATTCATAGCGCAACTCTGCCGGCGCGCTTGTGTCGCCGAGCAGCGCCTGCTCTCTCGTGTCGAGGTCGGCCAGGCGGTTTGTTGCGCCAAAATGCGTCGTCATCTTCAGCGCCTCAATTTCCATCACGCGCGCCTGTGTCGCGTTCGTGCCAATGGAAAACCGCGTGTAAAAATCTCGCGCCCGGTCGGCCAACGAGGCGGACTCCGCGGCCTGTTCATCGTCGAATTTATCCAGTTGCGCCTGGGTCGGCGGGTTTGTCTGCCACTCCATCGGCGGCGTTGGCAGCGAGAAATTCGTCAGCGCCGACCATGCCTGCTCCGCCGTCAAGTTCGTCCCATCCGCGTGCGCGTCCAGCGCGAACAACGCGAAAACCAGCAAACAACCCGAAAGAATTTTGAAAATGTGTTTCATCTCTGTGCTTTTGTGACTCTGCGGCTTGAATTCCGTTCAACCGCCGGCGACGATTTTCACGATTTCCAGCCTGTCGCCCGCGTTCAATTGCCGCCGGGAAAACTCCGACGGCGCGACCGCCTCGCCGTTGTGCTCCACCACGACGCTGCGCGGCAGCAGTTTTTGCGCGACCAGAAATTCCTCAATCGAGCACGGCAACTTTGCCTCGACTGGACTTCCGTTGGCGGTGACAAACGGATTCACGGTTTCACGAAATCGTTTGGCTGGCTTGGGATTGCTTTTTGATTCTAATCTTGCTTGCAGGACTGCTTCTTTTTCTTCGCGCTTCAGCTTTTCTCGAATGTAACGCACGGTTTCTGTGCAATATTTGCGCTGTCTGCATCGCTGAATATCAAATTCTTTCTTGTGTTTTCGTTCTTCAATAGCCGCAGACATTGCGATTGGATCAATGCGAGGATTGTGACGGTCAAACCACGGCTTTGAGTTATAATCATATGGTGAATGATGAAATGCACCGCAATTTGGACAAAGAAACAAGTCATCCATAAAAACTGTTGTTTGTTTGTCATTGAATTCTCTTCGCATACACCACAATGATCCCCTTAATCCCGGCAAAGGAAACCCATCTTCAAAAAAGTTGTTTTCTTTTGGCGACCAAAGATGGACGGCTCGTTCTGGCTCAATGAGCCAATTATCCGGGGAATCTGGATTATAAAGAAACGCCAACTCATAAATATATTTACGTCTAAACTCGCGCCATACCATTTCGTAAATCGAAGATTTGTCTGAAGTCTGAGCGTTCATTCTAAATCAATTTTGAAATTTACGCCGTCAGCGCCGCGTCCCAATCTTTCCAAACCGGTTCGTAGCCGAGTTTGCGGATCAATTCCGCCACTTCGCCGGCGGAACGCTCGTCGGCAATGTTGAATTGTCCTGTCGCGTTCGTCGCGCGGTTCGGCTGCGGCGCCCATTCGCTTGCGCCGGACGCCAGTTCCACAATCCGGCCGCGCACGGTTTGATGCAGGCTTTCCTTGCCCGCGCCGGTGTAGCCTCCCGGTTCGGTGTGGCTGCCCGCGCTCATCATCGTGATGCCCAGCGGCAGCAGGCCGTCGCGCAGCTTCGCCGATTCGCGCGTCGAGAGCACCAGCCCGATGTCGGGGAACATCAGGCGCAGCGCGCAGACGAGTTGCGCCAGTTCGCGGTCGGTCATGTGGGTCAGCGGCTGGAATTCGCCGGCGCACGGGCGCAGCCGCGGCAGCGAGATCGTCACCTGCGCCTTCCAGCAGTTGCGCAGCAAGTAATCCGCATGCGCCGCCACGCTCAACGCCTCGAAA
>Ga0181516_10003393_pt1 | contig 10675 bp, 5 predicted proteins | sample PEATcosm2014_Bin_25_FD_121104 | JGI IMG/M metagenome (GOLD analysis project Ga0181516, IMG submission 121104) | Peatland microbial communities from MTU Mesocosm Facility, Houghton, MI, USA - PEATcosm2014_Bin01_10_metaG | ecosystem: Environmental > Terrestrial > Soil > Wetlands > Peat | place...
ACTGTAAGCCTCGGCATAGTCGGGCCTCACGCGAATGGCTTGATCGAACTGCGCGATGGCTTGTTCTTCCTGGCCTTTGGTGTCATAGGCTATTCCGCAGCCGTTGAATGCCTCGGCCAGCTCCGGCCTGATCCGTACCGCATGTTCGAAGTCCGTGATGGCCTCGTCGAGCTGCCCTTTCACCAGATATCGAGCGCCGCGGTTGTAAAGCGTTCCGGCATCCTGGGGATTCAGCCGGAGTGCCTGTGAGTAATCCGCAATTGCACGGTCGAATTCGCGCTCGTCGGTATATGCGTTTCCACGATTGCTGTACGCCTCAGCGTAATCGGGCTTCAACTGAATTGCTTTGTCGAAATCCGCGATAGCCAGGACGTATTCACCAATAGCGTCGTAGGCGCTGCCGCGATTGTTCCAGGCTCCGGCGTTCTCAGGTTTCAGCTGAAGCGCCTGGTTGAAGTCCGCAATAGCTTTGTCCAGATGGCCCATAACTGCGTAGGCCACGCCGCGAAAACTGTACGCATCGGCATCGTCCGGCCTCAACTGGATGGCCCGGTTGTAATCGGCCATCGCCTCGTCGAACTCGCCCATTGCGGCATACGCATTGGCGCGATTGCTGAAGGCTCCCGCATATTCCGGTTCCAGCTGAATCGCCTGATTGAAATCCGCAATAGCCTGATTCTGTTGGCCCTTCACGGCATACGCGATACCACGGCTGTTGAGGGCTACGGCGCGGTTCTCCGCATCCTCTTTGCCAGACTCGATGAGAGCTGTGCAGGCTGCGACACTCGCTTCCGGGTTCGAGCCTTCGCAAAGGGCCCAGTTGTCCCCTGGGCTCTGCGCCGCCGACCCAGAAGAAAGCAGAAGTATGGCCCACCATGCGGCCGCTGGGGCGACATGGCCACGCGTGCGTATTGGACATGGAACAAGAATCGACTTCACACTAAGAAACCCGGCCAAAGACTTCGTGCTTACCGAAGATGGCTTGCCCTGCATACTTGATGGCGGGGAAAACGGAAGCCCAAAATCAATTCGCCATTTTACTTCACGATTCATTGAACATACAATTTCTCATCTGAATTTTACTTCGAGATTCGAGGTGCCAATGCGCTTGCGGTTGATCCTTTTGCTTCCGGTCTTGCCTCTTGTCCTGCCTGCCCAGCAGCCGTGGCAGCGGATAACGGTTCCAACCACGCAAGAAGTCGCAGCAAACTTTCCAGCACCTCCGCGAGAATATGGAGCGATTCACTGGGCTATCTGGGGCGGCCCGCTAACCAGGGAGCGGATTACGAGCGAATTCGACGCCCTGACCCAGGAAGGAATGTATGTTGTGAACTTCGGGCCAGCGCGCGGGATGACGCCGAAGTATCTTTCGCCCGAACACCTGGAGCTGACCAAATTTGCCGTGGAAGAGGCGAAGAAACGCGGAATGAAGGTGTGGCTGGCAGACGAAGGCAGTTACCCCAGCGGCTTTGCCGGCGGGAAGATCAGCGAGGATTTTCCGCAACTAACGATGCAGGGCATTGTTGCCGACGTGCATGTGAGTCTTGCGCCTGGGCAGACAATAGCAATGCCCGTGCCAGTGGATACTCTGGCTGCGATGGCTGTGAATATGCCCGCTCCCCCCAGGCCGGCGTCCACCGGTACCGGGCAGGCAATGGGAGTGAGCCCAACACCGGGAGGCCCAGTTGGACCGCCGGAAGGGACGGCCGAGCCCCTGGCGATTGTGGATGGCACGATCAAATTCACCGCGCCGCCGGACGGACACTGGCAGATCGCATTTATCCGGCACGTCTTCCGCAGCTCTCCAACGCGGTACATCAATCGTGCCGATGGTACCTACTCGAAAGATAGCTTGTATTCGCTGATCGACTACCTGAATCCCGAGGCCACGAGAGCGTTCCTGAAAACAACGCACGAAGTGTACAAAGGGCTCTTTGGGAACGAATTTGGTTCGACAGTGCTTGGCTTTTTTGGCGATGAGCCGGACTATACCGGCTTCATGCCTTGGACCCCAAAGCTGCTGCAGCAATTCCGCGAGAAGAAAGGTTACGATCTGCAGCCGAAACTGCCGCTGCTTTTCGCTCCAAAGATGACGCCCGAAGCATGGAAAGTGAAGGCCGATTACTGGGATGTGTGGAGCGGGATTTTCAGTAACAGCTTCTTTGGCGTCCAGGCAGAGTGGTGCGCGCAAAATCATCTGGAGTATCTCGTTCACTTGAACCATGAAGAGTTGATGCTGAATCTCTCCCGGGGCGAAGATCTGATCCGCAACGAAGGAGATTTCTTCCGCGATCAGCGCTATGTCGAAGTTCCCGGTGTGGATAACCTGAATCAGCTTATTCCAGCCTTGGTAAATGCGGAGGATTCAACTTACTCGGTTAATAATAATTTTCCCAAGTTAGCTTCCTCCGCGGCGCACCTGTTTGGGCGTCCCAAGGCGTGGGCCGAGGAAGGTGGCGCCCTGGGCATCGACGGCAAATTCCAGCTCGATTATCAGCTGGTGGAAGGGCTGACAGCACTGCAACTGCAGGGCGCCTTGGGCCGCGGTGGGATGACGGGAACGACGGGGCCGATTCCAATCTCCCCTGCGTTTACCATGCTTGCCTGGTACACAAACCGTGCGGGATATCTTATGTCGATCGGCCGGCCCGCTGCACAGGTTGCCCTCTATCATCCTGCTAACAGCATGTGGCTGGGCGATGAGGATGCGGATCGCAGCACAACAAAGTTGTCAAAGGAACTTCTGGAACACCAGATTGACTTTGACTATTTCGACGAGCAATCGCTTAGCTCTGTGGCCACATTGGAAAAGGATGGATTCAGAAACCGGAGCGGCCAACTGTATCGGGCTGTGATCGTTCCATCCTCGGTGGTGATTACCCGTGCCTCGCTCGACCGCCTGCGCGCGTTCGCTGGCAATGGCGGAAAAGTGGTCTTTATGGGGGCGACGCCTTCAATGGCAGTTGAGCGGACATTCATGGATCCGCAGCCTGCTCCAGATCTGAGTTTCGCGATGCACGAAGAATCGGGTGATCTGACGCCCGCTGTGATCGCGGAACTGCCGAAGCCCGATTTCCATCTCGATCGGCCGTGCCCGCCGATTAAATACACGCATCGTGCGTGGGCCGATGCGGATCTTTACTTTATCTTCAACGAGAGCAATGTTGAGCAGACTCGGACTGCGACAGTGGCCGGTCACGGCCACGCGCAGGTGTGGGATCTGGCCACGGGCGAGATTCATCCCATGCGCGACGCGGTAGTGCAAGGAGAAATGGTGCAGTTGCAGCTTGTGCTGGAGCCGTATGAAGCACGAGTGATAGTGATCGGCCCGCTCACCGCGGCAGTGGCAGCGCCGGAGCCGGTCTTGGCCTCGCGAAAAGTGCTTGAGGAACTGGACGGCGACTGGCACCTCAGCATCAACGGCCAGAGCTTTACGGGGCCGCTGAAATCTTGGCAGGAACTGGGAGTGAAGGACATCTCCGGTTCGGGAACTTATGGGAAAGAATTCGTAGTGGATGTGAAGCGGGCGGACAAACGGCGTGTCTGGCTGGAATGCAAGGATGTCCGAGATTATGCCGATGTGCGGCTGAACGGCGTGGAACTTAAAGCTCGTGGATGGCAGCCGTACCGCTGGGACCTGACTCGCGCACTCAAGCGCGGGCGAAATGTGCTCGAAATTGAAGTCAGGGCCGCGCCTGCCGGAAGAGGCCCAGCACCTGTGCCAGCAAATCCGGGCTCATCCACGCGCCCTCAAGCCTCCGAGCAACAAGGGCATCCAGCTGGATTGCTAGGCCCTGTGAGAATTGTGTTGTCGGAGTAGCAGCTACTCAACGGGCGCACGCAACGGGCGCACGCAACGCAGCACCGGGATCGCAACGGAGGATTCTTCGGAAGCGGACGATGCGGATCTGCGTGTCTCGCGGCCGCGCTTGGGCTTCAAGGAATGTTCTTTGTGTCGATCCACCAATCCGAGTCCTGGCAAAGAGGGCAGGCGGAGCCACTGAAGGTATTTACAGCATGGATGTCGCCTTTCAGTTGCCAGTCAAGCCACGCGAGGATGGCATTGGTCCAGCGAAGATCGGGCATTGGATAGGCTCCAGTATGTCCCACGGTGTTGAGGCTGGCCTTGAGCACTGGCGACTGTGTGCCAAGCACCCTATAGCACTGCTCGGCGCCGCTAAAGCCAGAGTCCGCCGGGCCACCGGTAAAAATTGCCGAGGGAATAGCGAGCTTTTCCGCTGTCCAGCCATCGTCCATGCCTCCCACCATGCCTGGAGCCAAACGGGTGGGAAAGCTGCTGTTGAGCGCAATGACGGTGGTGATGCGTGGGTCTTTGGCGGCGCGAAATGCCTGCGGACCGCCGCATGACTGTCCAATGGTCGCGACTTTCGATGTGTCCACTTTGCCATAAAGTACGCTGCCTTTTCGGCTGTTCTCAGCGACGGCCCAGTTGAGGCCTTCGAGCATGACTGCAGGGTCGCTGACAATGAGCGGATTTCCGTTCGCGTCTTTCCGATCTGCCACGGCGGCAATGCTCCCGTGAATCACAAGGAAAGGTATGTTGCTGCGGCCCACTGCAATGACGAGATAGCCATGCGACGCAAGATCACCAAGGAATCGTGTGAACTCGACCGATGTATTTCTGCATCCGCCGTTCGCCCAAAGCAAGACCGGAAGCCTGGGTGTCTTCGTCAAGTCCGCGGGCCTGTATACGGTGTGCGTTGGCAGAGAGGCTGGCTCCTCGCGCAAAGCCGGATACTCGCCCGAGCCGGCATAGGGATGGAGATTCCAGTCAGCAAAGCGCAGAGCCTGTTCACTTGATCCATCGGTTGGTTGCGCCGGAAGAGTTATGCTGATGCGGCCCGTGCGTCTGTCAAAATTCACCTGCGAGCCTGGAGGGGCTGTCCAGGTAACGCTGCCGGCCTGGGTTGTGCTTCGGTTCTCAGCTCCCTGGGGGTTTGACGAAGGAACGGCCGGGGCCTCCTGACCGCAAGCTGCGGCTGTCGCGATCAGCAAAGCGCCGGCGAAGACCGGCAGTTTCGTGAGTATTGGAACAAATCTCGTCTCGGAAACTTTTGACATGGGTGTGCCTCCTGGGGTTGAACACAAGGAATCCTATCCGGTTGACCTGGAACCGGTTTTTGCATAAGACCGAGATGCGCGGCGCAATTCTCCACGTGGCTTCATTTATGCGATGGAGGCAACACCGTAATCTTCACAGAGGTAGTCTCCGGCAAAACTCCGTCATCCACCGTGAATAGGACGACATGGCCTCCCACTTGGCCTGGGCCCGGTGTCCAGGAAAACGTCTGCGTATCCGCATCAAATCTTGCGCCGGATGGCAAATGCGTTGCGGAATAACTCAACTTCGCAGTTGGTGCGGGTGTAATTGCCACAACGGAAAACCTCAATTCGCTTCCCGCGAAAACTTTCTTTGTTCCGATCGGCCCAAAACTCGGCCGGTAGATGGTGCGAGGGAGTGGGTAAGCCTCGTTCGCGATTGGGAAGGCGTAAGGGTATCTGGCCGAAGGCGCAGTCGGATACGCGTAGAGATCGTCTGGGGGAGTTCCTGGAGAAGGTCGATCCACAACAACCTTCTTCACTTGCAGCTGGGAATTGAGAGAGACTCGGGTCACCGAGGTTGTTCGATACGGATTGTTCTTGACGTATTCCTGATCGGGCTCGCGCTTCTTCGTGTTGGTCACTTCCACGACAGGGGGAACACCGGGTGCTGTCATCACCGCTAGACCTGAGAACCGTGACTCCGAGACGTCATCCAAAACTACCGCTGGCCTTTCGTCTCTGACCTTGTATTTCAAACTGACGTTTGCGAGCACCAGCCCTTTGACGTGCCGTGCATAGATTCCATATGCCGGCAGAATTCCAAGCATGCTTGGCTCAGGATATTCGCGCGTCATCTCCGGGACATTGTATGGATCGCTTTTCCAATCTCCTCTTCCCTCGTTCAATGACGTATCCCAGCTGATTCTCGGTAGAAGAGCCTCGTTCTTGCTGAAAAAAGTATTCACAAGCCAGGGCAGCGATTGGGCAGCGGGCGTTCCCTTGTCCGCCGCGTATGCCCATGTTGTGTTCAACTGTCTTTGCTCGACTGCATTTTCCATCTTCAAACCGCCCCGGTACTCCACTCGAACATTGCTGATGTTGACATCCTCAACTGGATGGTCGACGAGGCCGCTGATCAGAATCGGATAGCGGGGATCTGCGTCTTCCACGACGACGTTTCTGATTGTGATCCTATGTACCTTAGCAAAGCCCACACCCACGGCATTTGCGAATCGCGGGTCATCGGGCTTGACGGAATTCGGATTCAGGCGCGTCGGCGAAGTTGGATTGACGATAGTGATTGGCCGAGCGGCATTCTCATTCGGAGCAGCGCGGGGGGATTCTCCGTAGGAGGGTGCGCTCCGTATCCCTCCTTCAATTGAAACTGGCGTTGATTTGTCGTAGGACGGGACGTAGCGCACCGGCGGATAGTTGCCGTAAACGGGCGGAAGATTCGGCAATATCCACCCGGTATCGCTCAGGCGCACATTGTTTTGAGGCATCACCTCCTGGCCTGTGCTGATGCCGGTCACGGGAGCGCGACCTCTGTCTCCGAGGTCGATAAATATGGGCGAGCTGCTGATATTCTTCATCCGAATATCGGTGAACAAAATGTCTCTGAGTTCCGCTCCGTCAACAGATTCCAGCGCAAAGCCACGGGATCGATCGAAAACGATGTTCCGTATTGTGACCACTTCAAGACCGCTGGTGCCTTCAGTCCCAAATTTCACACGCCCGGTTGGTCCGTCGCGGTCGGTTGCAATTAGCTTATGAGTCGAATAAACCTTATCCAGGACCGAGCCCGCATCGTAGCCGCTCACAGTGTCGCGTTCAATGAGGATATTTCTTGAAGCGAGGTACCGCCCGGCTCCAAAAGAGCCCTTTAGCACAATTGCGTCATCGGTCAGCGAATTGAAAACTGAATTCCGCACCGTGACATTCTGGCAAGTATCGATATCGATGGCATCTCGATTGGTGTCGACAATGATCCCGTCGATCGTCCAGCGATTTACCGCGGTGCCTAGTATTGCGAAGTGGCCTCCATTCTTGATGCGGAAATCCCGAAAAACGATCCTGGAGGCGTCCTTAAGGGCAATGGCTTTGTTTCCGCTTCCTGGAGTTCCGGACGCAGTTCTGACCGAAACCTCACGCGGATCGTTCCCGGTGAGTACGTTGACGGTGACTCCCGATGAGTCGATGTAACTGCCGTCAATAAGGCCGGGGCCCGAAATCATCACATTTTCGACTCCGATGCCATAGATCAAACTGTTTGCCCAATGAGAGTGCCCCTGATCTTGAAGACCGACAAAGAGGTTTCTTTCAGGAGCGTCGTAAAAGCCTCCATCCTGGTCCCTTCCCGTACCAGGAACTGCGGCTCTAAGAATGGAATCCCGTGATGCAAAGTGAAGTCCGACGTTACTCTTCAGCCGTATCGAATAAGTCTTGAACGTCCCTTGAGGAATAACCACAGTCCCGCCGCCAGCCTTTGCGGCCGCATCGATCGCTGCGTTAATGGCCGCCTGATTTCGAAGCGCTTTGCCATCCGGCAAAGCTCCGAAGTTAGTGATGTTATAAAAGGGTCCTTTGACTGCCGGCGACGCAGCCTGGCCGCTCCCGGTCGCAATTTGAATTGCGGCGCTTTGCCTCGGAAGAGCACCGCATTGACCCTGGTAATGAGTGGCGAAGATGCCCGCAATAATGAAAATCCTGGCAAAAGTGCGTGGTCGATGCGGCAAGTCTGTCTCCTTCCGGACGATGCACGGGCCTCGCCGCACTCAATCGGTGGATCAGCAACCTTTGAACCGTCCCATTCATGTTGCCGAGTATCTCTATTCGACCTGCGATTTTGCTGAACACATCCAGCGAGACGCGCTCGGTGTAGTTCGCCTGATTGCCGATAATTTGGGTGACATTCGTCGTTCGATGCCTGTGGGCTCGCCACCAGATGCACACGGTTTGGAGTGCACATCGCATAACTGGGATAGCACAGGCGATATGGCGATGCACTTCCGTGTCGAACTGGCTTTGCCAAATTCTCATTCGCGGAGATGCCGATTCCAGCGGAATATTTCGTTTGGTTCTATCCGCTCCCCTGCACGATTCGTCATTCCCTTCAGAGCCGTTCTGTCCTTTCACGGCATTCAGGCTATCTTATCCAATTCGAAGAGACGAAGGCGCGGTGTCGAGGGCCCTGAATCAAGGGAAGAACTATAGTGAGCGTGCGGCTTAATGAGCATGTGACTTCTGATGAGTGTCCGTAAATACGGAAACCCGGAAAGCCCCCGGGAGAGACTCGTCCCAGTCAAACATTAAAACATTTCCTTTCGACGCCGATATATCTCAGGAGGCTGTCCTTCCAATGGTGGAGCGCAATTTGGAATCGCTCGCGGGTACTCCTACATTGAAGGATATTGAGAGCGCCCTCGCCCGGAAAGACTCCCGGCTGCGTTTCATTCCCCGACTGGAGGCGGCATACGAAGCTGCGCGGATGGTCGAGCGGAACCGCGCAATTGCTATATATTTGTTCATCTACCTGGCCGTTAAGCTGCTCTTTCTGGTGGCCAATTTGCAGGTCGGATCGCAGGTCTTCCTGGTCTCCATGATGCTTCGCCTGGGCATTGTACTGCCACTCACCTGCATCGCCGTCTTCCTTTTGCTCCGCCCACTTCCCTCGTGGGTGCACGGCCTCGCTGCATTTACGCCCCTCATCGCGGAAACCGCACTGGTCATGCTGTTGGGGCGCTTGTCGGGATCGGCGATCAGCGCGCGTTATGTGCTGGCAGCCGTTGTGGGCATCTTTGCCCAAACCCTGCTGATGCGCGCGCCCTTCAGGCATTGTTTTTACGGCTTGGTAGTGGCGCTGACAGTATTTTGCGCGCTTTGCGAAATTCGTTGGCCGGGCCATTTTGGCCCCCCGGTCTCAAACGATTATCTTATCTTCGGCGTCGGCTTCTGCCTGCCAGCCCTCTATGAGAGGCACAGTCGCGAACGCGCCGACAGGCGGGAATTTCTGCTTGACGAAGCCAACCGCCTTCACATGGAAGATATTCTGCGCATGAACACGCACCTGCAACGGCTCACGAGCCTGGACCCACTCACCGGGGTCTTCAACCGCCGATACTTGGATGCCGCGCTGCCCCGTTTGTGCGATATCGCGATTGCAAAGAGACGCTGGATCGGGATCATCATGATTGACATCGACGAATTCAAGTCTCTTAACGACACATCTGGTCACCTCCACGGGGACCTTTGTTTGGGAAATGTAGCCCAGGCACTGCAAAACTCGGTTCGTGCCGGCGTGGATACTGTGGCTCGTTACGGCGGCGATGAGTTCATCGCCATTCTTCCCGACGCGGACCAGAGCCAGACAATCTTCATCGGCGAGCGGATGCGCGAGGCGATCATGGAAGCTGCCTTACCAGCCGGCGATCGGTGGGCGATTACCATCAGCGCCGGGGCAACTGCCGAGCAAGGCGAAGCCGGTTCGGGCTTTACCCCTGAAGATTTGATAGCAACAGCCGACCGAGCCCTCTATGCAGCTAAGAAGTTAGGTCGCAACCGGGTCGTCTTTTCCAGCCGCTCCGTCAACGAATCCAATAATCAGACGGCTCTCGGCTAACTCTCCCACTGTCCTGGCTCTGGAGATTCGAGCTAACCTCGATAGGCACATGGAATGCTCGCGCATCCGATCGACCACCCCTGGTGCGCATTGTTGCTTGTGCTGTCGGCGGCAGGGGTGTCTGGGCCACGGTCCCAGCCAACGCACTGCCGCACTTGTCCCACGACGAGAATCCTCAGGGCGCCATAGCTTTACGCAGCAACTTGATCGTAGTGGGCCCATCGTGCTGCAAGTCTTTGGTGGACGCCTCCAGGCCCATCGTCTGGTTGTATCCGATTGCCCTCAACGCGTTGAAGAATGGGGCGTAGTTGTATTCATCCCAATTCAAAGGCATCACGCGATTTTCGGGGTTCGCCATATGGACATGGCGCAAATGATCTTTGACCTTCGCCAGCACTGCGGGATCTTCCTTTTCGGTCTCGAAATGATAGTAATCAACCATCAACTGAATATTTGGATCGTTTACGGCGTTGACCCACTGCAGCGATTCTTCCAGATTATTGATGATGTTGCTTTCTTGACGCCGCTGGGCTTCGATCGCGACCGTGATACCGTATTTTCTTGCGATAGGCCCGGTTCGCTTTCCAAAATCTACCAGTTGAGCGAACGCTTCCTGCTTGGAGAAGCCCTGGGGGAAATTCCGAGCCCCGCTACTGCCGAAGACAATAACGTGGACGCCTAAACGCGACATCCGGCTTAGCGCCCGTTCGAGATACTCTGCCTGCTTTGCTTTATCTATGTTCGGCCCAGTCAGTTTGATTTCCGCAGGCACAAACTGGTAAGCAACCGGTGTAGGCATAGCGACCTGTTTCAGTTTTGAGGCGAGCTTGTCATAATCGGCATCCGAAAGGGCAGCCACCTCAGACGTGCGCAATTCGAAATAATCGAAGCCGGCAGATTTAGCCGCGTCAATGTCTTTAATCGGACCACAGTAACCGATCTGGAGCACCGCTATTGCGAGTAAAAGGCTAGTCATGGTGCCAAGATTGTACA
>Ga0181516_10003394_pt1 | contig 10674 bp, 8 predicted proteins | sample PEATcosm2014_Bin_25_FD_121104 | JGI IMG/M metagenome (GOLD analysis project Ga0181516, IMG submission 121104) | Peatland microbial communities from MTU Mesocosm Facility, Houghton, MI, USA - PEATcosm2014_Bin01_10_metaG | ecosystem: Environmental > Terrestrial > Soil > Wetlands > Peat | place...
TCTTGGCGCGAACGCTACGGCGTCGAGTTCGTGACGTTGCTCGAGGAGACCTACGCCGGCGAACGCGTGCCCGTAAAGGCGCGGCTCTCTATCGTGCGAGCAGGAACCTTCGAACGGGCCCGCGAGTTCGGCTTGGCCGGTGTAGGGGGAGGCGATCAACGGGCGATCACGGGTTCGGCTCTGGCCATTTTGATGGCGTGGGCCGCCTTCGTCGTCGCGGGGTCGGTGTTCGTCAAGTACGTCGAGCATTGGCAGTGGGTCACGTCGGCCCACGACCAGCGGTTGCCGACCGTCGCCTACGACGTCGTCGCCGCGGGTGCGATGCTCGGGGCGCTCATCACCGGCGTCGCGGCGTTCGTGGCCGTGCCCGCGTTCCTGCGCCACCTTCGTTCGCAAGGTTGGCGTGGCGTGCGTGCGCCGTTGCGTCGTGTCGCGCTCGCCGGCCTGATCATGGTCGCGTCCACGGTTGCCTTGTTGCTCTGGGCTCGCTCGCTGCACGGTGGCGGCGCCGCGCCGTTCTGGCCCAATCGACTCGTGTTTCTCACCTGGTTCGGCGTCGTGGCCGCAATGGTTTTCCTGGCCGCGGCGAGCGTGGGCGGCGTCGTACGCCGGGTGGAATTCCCGACGCGCGTGACCCGGACGTTCGGTGGGCTCGCCCTCGCGATGAACGTCGTGCTCGTGGCGATCTTCGCCGGCGTGGTCACCTGGTGGGGTGCGATCGCCACGTACGCGCCCTGGTTCTTCGTGACCAATGTCCTCACCGCACCCGCGACGACGTCCCCGCGGGCGTTCACGATCGTCGGTTCGCTCAGCCACGTCGCGCCGGCGCCACTCATCGTCGTCGGTCTCGTGATGGTGCCGAGTCTTCTCGTCGCTCTCTACGGCTCGGCGAGGATCGCGGTGCGACTGCGACGCGCTGACTAGTCTCAGTCGTCGCCGAGTCCGCCGAGCAGCTTGGCGTAGGCCTGTTCGGGGATGACGTCGGCGAGTCGTACGAGCGCTCGGTAGCCGACCTCGGCGGGCCCGTTGCGGTCGTTGCTCATCAAGTTCGCCATGATCTCGAGCAGTTGTTTCATGAGTGGTTCGATTCGCAGCCCTGCTCCTACGCAGGCCGAGAGGATGCGCGGTTCGGAGATCACCCGCACGAAGGCTCGCGCGACCTTGTAGTAGTCGCCGTAGGCCTCGTCGAGTAGTTCGTCGTAGTGGGCGAGCAGCGAGTTGTCGTTCGCGAGCAGCGCCTCGCCGAGCACGCTCGCCGCCAATCGTCCGGTCTCGTAGCCGTAGGCGATGCCCTCGCCGTTGAAGGGATTGACCGCCCCCGCGGCGTCGCCGATCGTGAGCGTGTTCTCGCCCACGTGGGGTCCGAGCGCGAGACCCATCGGTAGACGTCCGCCGGTCGCGGGGCCACAGCACGTTTTGTCGTTGAGTCCCCACGCCTCGGCCGTCTGGGCGACGAAGTACTCCTGGAGCTTGGTGGTGTTCACGCCCTTCCAGGCGCCGCCGGTCGAGAGCAGCCCCACGCCGACGTTGACCCGGCCGTCGCCCAGGGGAAAGATCCAGCCGTAGCCGGGCACGACCTTGCCCGAGGGGTCGCGAATGTCCAGGTGCGAATCAATCCAGGGCTCGTCGTGGCGACCACTCGTGTAGTAACCCCGAAGCGCCATGCCCATGGGCCAGGCCTTGTTGCGCGTCACACCCAACTCGCGGCCCACGCGCGAGTTCTGCCCGTCGGCGACGACCACGTAGCGCGCGCGCAGTTCTCCGAGCTCGCCGGAGTCCTTTTCCTTCACGACCAGGCCGCGGGCCCCCTTGAGGCCCTGATCGAGCGAGGGGCTCGCCTCGAGCAGGTCGAGGACCTCGACACCATTTAATAAGGTCGCGCCGTGTCGCTCGGCGTGCTCGGCGACCAGTCCGTCGAGGTTGAAGCGCGTGATCGTGTAGCCGTAGTTGGGAAACTTCGAGTGCTCGGGCCAGTTCATCTCGAGTGTCGCCCCGAAACCGAAGGCGCGCAGCCCGTTGTAGCGGTGTCCGTGTCGCGCGACGTCGCGCTCGAGGCCCATTTCCTGGAGTTGGTACACCGAGCGAGGGGTGAGTCCGTCGCCGCAGGTCTTCTCGCGCGGGAACGTCTTCTTCTCCACGAGGCACACTGACCATCCGGCCCTGGCGAGCCAGAAGGCGCAGGCCGACCCACTCGGACCGGCGCCCACGATCGCGACGTCGTAGACGGTGTTCGACGCGGTGTCCTTGAGTTTTGCCACGGGCCGAGCCTAGGCCGTTCGACCCCGCGTCCTACAACCGCGAGTCCTGCCAAGTCTGATAAAAAGGTTCGGTGGACCAGTACTTACCTTTACTGGGACTCCTGATTCTCGGGGTGCTGTTCGCGTCGGGTTCACTTGTAGCGTCGGCGTGGTTGGCGCCGCACAAGCGGCCCACCGACGCGAAGCGCGCTCCTTACGAATGTGGGATCGTCCCCGAAAACGAGCCTCCACAGCGGTTCCCCGTTCGTTTCTACCTGGTCGCGATGATCTTCGTAATCTTTGACATCGAAGTCGTCTTCATGTACCCCTTCGCCGTCGTCTTTCGCCAGTTACACGTCTTCGGTCTGATCGAGGTGCTCACGTTCTCGGTGACGGTCTTCGGCGCCCTGGTATTCCTCGTGAGCGAGGGCGCGCTGCAGTGGGGTCCCGTCAAGCACCTCACGCCGGGCATGCCCGCACGCACGAGTGCGTCCACCATCGTGCGAATTGGCCACGACCCCGAACGGGCGGCGTAATGGGCCTCGAGGATCTCCAGCACAACTTCTTGACGGGCCAGATCGAAGACCTGGTGCGCTGGGCGCGCCGCGCCTCGGTTTGGCCGGCCTCCTTCGGCCTCGCCTGCTGCGCGATCGAGATGATGGCCGCGGGCGCCGCGGACTTCGACCTCGCGCGTTACGGCATGGAGGTGTTCCGTAACTCGCCGCGCCAGGCCGACCTGATGATCGTCGCCGGACGCGTATCCCAGAAGATGGCCCCGGTCCTGCGTCAGGTGTACGACCAGATGATGGAGCCCAAGTGGGTCATCTCCATGGGCGTGTGCGCTTCGACGGGGGGCCTATTCAACAACTACGCGATCGTCCAGGGCGTCGACCAGATCGTGCCGGTGGACGTCTACGCCCCGGGCTGTCCGCCGAGTCCCGAGACGTTGATGCACGCCATCCTCACGCTGCACGAGCAGATCCGCACGGGCGAGATCCTGCGCCGTCGCAGCGAAGGTCGTCCCACGCACGTCGAAGATGCGCAGAACCTCTGGACTCCCGAGGTGCCTGTCGCGGTAAGGGTGGGCACGCCGAAGTGACGTCCCTTGCTTCCTCGGCCCCCCCGGGCGTACTGACCAGCGATGGTCTCGCGGCGGACCTCGTGTGCTTCCCCACGCGCGCGCAGTACTTCGCGCTCGTCGAGTCGTTCAAGAACGACGGATTCGAGATGTGCGTGGACGTGTGCGGCGTCGACTACCTCAGTCACTTCGATCGTCCGTTGCCCGACGGCGTCATCGCCACTCGTTTCGAGGTCGTCACGAACCTGCTGAGTCTCTCCAAGCGCGAGCGCGTGCGCATCCGCGTACAGGCGGGCGACGACGAGCCCGAGGTCGAGTCGCTCTTTGCGCTTTACTCGGGCGTTGAGGCCATGGAGCGTGAGGCGTTCGACCTGTTCGGCATCGTCTTCACCAACCACCCCGACCTGACACGTATCTTGATGCCCGAGGACTGGGAGGGCCACCCCTTGCGCAAGGACTACGGTGTCGGCAACGTGCCCGTGCAGTTCAAGGAAGCGCCGGGCCCGCGATGAGCGAACCCACCGTACGCTCCATCGAGCGCGACGAACTGCTCGTCGCCGAAACTTCCGAGGGTGAGCAGGAGCTCCAGCGCCGCGAGAACACCTCGTCGAGTGAACTCGGCCGCGAGATCGGCGCGGTGCTTCGCCGTAACGACCTGCACATCGATCCCACGTCGATCGACGTCGAGCGTCGTGACGACGAGACGATGATCATCAACATGGGCCCGTCGCACCCGTCCACGCACGGTGTGCTGCGGCTCATGCTCGAACTCGACGGCGAATACGTCCTTCGCTGCAAGCCGGTCATTGGCTACTTGCACACCGGCATGGAAAAGACCGCCGAGGAGCTCAGCTACATCCAGGGCGCGACCAACGTCACGCGCATGGACTACCTGTCGCCGGTGATCAACGAACTGAACTACTCGCTCGCGGTCGAGAAACTCCTCGGTATCGAGGTGCCCGAGCGCGCGGTCTGGATCCGCATGATGATGAGCGAGCTCAACCGCATGTCCTCGCACCTGGTGTGGATGGCGACCAACGGTATGGACCTCGGTTCGACCTCGATGATGATCTACGGTCTTCGCGAGCGCGAGTTGATCCTCGCGTTCTTCGAGAAGACCGCCGGTCTACGTCTGAACCTCAACTACGTGCGCCCCGGCGGAGTGGCGGCGGACCTGCCCGACGGGTGGAAGGACGACGTCGCGGTGATCTGTGACACCATCGACGAGCGCACGTACGAGTACGACCAGTTGCTCACGGGACAACCGATCTTTCGCGAACGAATGGTCGGCGTGGCGCCGATCACCGCCGAGGAGGCACTGTCGCTCAGCGTGACCGGTCCGGTCCTTCGCTCGACGGGCGTGCCCTGGGACCTGCGTCGCACGATGCCCTACCTCGCCTACGACCAGGTCGACTTCGACGTCATCGTCGGCACCTACGGCGACAACTTCGACCGCTACGCCATCCGTCTCAACGAGATCCGCGAGTCGATCCGCATCGTGCGACAGTGCGCCGAGAAGATGCCAAGCGGCGATTACCGCAGTCAGGACCCCAAGGTCACGCCGCCGCCACGCGCGCGAATCGGTGAATCGATGGAGGCGCTCATCCACCACTTCAAGCTCTTCACTGAGGGTTTCCACGTTCCCGTGGGTGAGGTCTACTCGGCAGTTGAATCACCGCGCGGCGAGATTGGTTGTTACTTGGTCTCGGACGGCAGCGCCAAGCCGTACCGGCTGCACGTGCGCGGGCCGAGCTTCGTGAACCTTCAGGCCATTCCACTACTGATGCGCGGTGGTTCGGTGTCTGACGCCATCACCACCGTGTCAACCGTGGACCCGGTCTTGGGCGAGGTTGACCGATGAGTCACTTCCACCCCGAGATCCGCCAGCGCGCCGAGGAACTCGTCGGGCTCTACCCGCGAGCGCGTTCGGCGATGCTGCCACTCTTGCATCTCGCCCAGGAACAGGACGGGTACCTCAGTCCCGAGGGCATCGACGAGGTCGCCGCCTTGACCGGGACCACCAGCGCGGACGTGCGCGGCACGGCGGCGTTCTACGACATGTTTCACCTCGAGCCGGTGGGCAAATACGTGGTCGGGGTGTGCACGAACATCGCCTGCCTGCTCGCCGGCGGCGAGGAGTTCCTCGAGTACGCGTCGAGAAAACTAGGCTGCGCGGTGGGCTCGACCACCAGCGATGGCCTGTTCACCCTCGAAGAGACCGAGTGTCTGGCCGACTGCGACAAGGCGCCCTGCGTGCAGGTCAATCACCGCTACGTGCGCACCACGACCCCGGCGACCTTTGACGCGCTCGTCGACGACCTGCGCGCGAGCAAGCTCGACGCCGACGTGCCGTCGCACGGCACGCTCATTCGCGTTCGTCGCAGCGGGGGCCTCCGTGCGCCACGCCAGGAGATTGTCGACCAGCGGGCCCGCTCGTCGGCCGCGCGAGCCCAACGGGCCGAGGAGGCAAAGTAATGGCCGTCCTCGACGCACCGCGCATCGTCTCCTCGAGGGCCCAGTACGCCGACTCGCACACCCTCGCGCGTTACCTCGCGACCGGCGGGTACGTCGCACTTCGCAAGGCACTCACGATGTTCCCCGAGCAAGTCGCGGCCGAAGTCGACGCGGCCTCGCTGCTCGGACGTGGCGGCGCGGGTTTTCCCGCGGGTCGCAAATGGTCGATGCTTCGCAAGTCGCCCGTGTCCTACCTGGTGGTGAACGGCGACGAATCCGAGCCCGCCACGTTCAAGGACCATTTCCTGGTCGAACGCGATCCGCACCAGTTGATCGAAGGTGTCATCATCGCGGCCTACGCGCTCCAGGTGAGCCAGGCCTTCATTTACTTGCGCGGTGAGTTCGCGCTCGGCCTCGAGCGCGTTCAGCAGGCCGTGAACGACGCGTACGCCGAGGGCGCACTGGGCTCGAGAATATTCGGCTCGGACTTCTCGCTCGACTTGGTGGTGCACCCGGGCGCGGGCGCCTACATCTGTGGCGAGGAGACCGCCCTCATCGAAGGACTCGAAGGCAAACGAGGTTTTCCGCGCATCAAGCCGCCGTTCTTCCCCGCGGTCACCGGCCTCTACGGTGAACCCACGGTCGTCAACAACGTCGAGACGATGTCGAACCTGCCCTGGATCGTTAACAACGGCGGGGCGGCCTTCGCCGCCCTCGGCGCGGGGCGGTCCACCGGTACGCGTCTGTTCGCACTCGCGGGTCGAGTGAACAACCCGGGCGTCTACGAAATCGAAATGGTGAAGAACACGTTCCGCGACCTCATCTACGACCCACAGCTCGGTGGGGGTGTGATCGGTGACCGCGCGGTGAAGGCGATCATCCCCGGCGGGGTCTCGGCGCCGTGGTTCGGGCCGGAACTACTGGACCTGCCGCTCGGTCAGGACGAAGTGGGCGAAAAGGGTTCGATGCTCGGCTCGGGTTCGGTGGTCGTGCTCGATGACTCGAGCTGTGTCGTGCGCGCCGCGTGGCGAATCACCAAGTTCTTCTCGCGCGAGTCCTGCGGCCAGTGCACGCCGTGTCGCGAGGGTTCGGGTTGGATTGAACGTGCGATGTACCGGCTCGAACACGGCGGCGGACGCATGGAGGACATGGACCTCCTGCTCGATCTGTGCGACAACATCGCCCCGGGACTTTCCTGGCCGCCCCAACAGACGACGATTTGTGTGTTGGGTTCGTCGATTCCTTCCTCGGTGCATTCGGCCATAGCCATGTTCCCCGACGACTTCAAGGCTCACGTGCTGCACGGAGGGTGTCCCCATGACTGACGTCATCCGCACCACCGTGAACATCACCGTGAACGGCCGTGAGCTCGAGGTCAAGCCCGGTGAGTTGTTGATTGACGCCGCCGAACGCGCGGGCGAGTACATCCCGCGCTTCTGCTACCACCCGCGCATGGAGCCGGTAGGGATGTGCCGCATGTGCCTCGTCGAGGTCGACGGGCCGCGCGGGGCCACGCTGCAGCCAGCGTGCTACCTGCACGTTAACGACGGCATGAGCGTGTGTACCAACTCCGAGAAGGTGAAGAAGGCCCAAGACGGCGTGCTCGAATTCCTGCTCGCCAACCATCCCCTCGACTGCCCCATCTGCGATAAGGGCGGCGAGTGTCCGCTCCAGGACCAGACGCTCGCGCACGGGTCGGGTGAGACCCGTTTCATCGAAGAGAAGCGTCACTTCGTCAAGCCCATCCAGATCGGCGAACTCGTCCTGCTCGACCGCGAACGGTGCATCCAGTGCGCGCGCTGCACGAGGTTCTCCGCCGAAGTGGCGGGCGACACCGAGATCGCCTTCTCGGGTCGCGGTGACCTCATCGAAGTGGCGCCGTCGCCCGACAAGCCGTTCAATTCGGTCTTCTCGGGCAATACCGTCCAGATCTGCCCGGTCGGTGCGCTCACCGCCAAGCCCTATCGCTTTAGTGCTCGACCCTGGGACCTCGAACAGGTTGAGAGCACGTGCACGACCTGCGCGGTGGGCTGTCGCATCGCGGTCCAGTCCTCGGGCAATCGGCTCACGCGCGTACTCGGGGTCGACAGTGAACCGGTCAATCACGGGTGGCTCTGTGACAAGGGCCGTTTTACGCTCGACTCAATCGACCAGAATCCCGAGGCGACCGATCCACTAGACCCGGCGGCGCGCATTGTCGCACCCCTGGTGCGAGTGAACGGTGTGCTCGAACCGGTGAGTTGGGGCGAAGCGCTCGAGGCGGCCGCGACGATCCTGCGAGAGGCGAGCTCGACGCCCGAGGGTGTCGGGGCGATCGGCGGTGCGTCGCTCACCAACGAAGGCGCGTTCGCGTGGGAGCGGTTCGTACGGGGCGTGCTCGGTAGTGACAACCTCGACGCCCAGTTCGGTGACGGACTCGATCCGGTGCTGCTCCAGGCTTTGCCGCGAGCGACCATCGACGAGGCCGCGAGTGCGGCGACCGTGGTGACCCTGACTGGTGACCTGCGCGAGGAGTTACCGATACTGTTCTTGCGACTTCGTGAGAGCGTCGTGCGCGATCACCACGCTCTGGTCGAATTCGCGTTCGGGCCTTCCGCGCTGCGACCTCTCGCGCGCGTGTCGCTCGTCGTTCGTCCCGGCGAAGCGCACCTCGCGGCGCGCTGCATCGCCGATCACGCCGACGCGCCAACTGGCGTCGCCTTCACCAACGAGCAGCTCGCCGAAGCCCGTCGTCTCATTGGTGAGAGCGGCGACGGCGTCGTGTTCGTGGTGGGGCGTCCCAACTTGGCCGAGGATCCTCGAGTGCTCGAAGACGCGATCCGTCGACTCGCGCAGCGCTACCCCGACGCGACGTTCCTCGTCGGACTGCGACGCTCGAACGTGGTCGGTGCGCTCGATATGGGTCTCAGCCCCCGGCTTCGACCAGGCCGTGGCTTCGACCTCGGCGCCGCGGGCCGTGACACGCTCGGCCAGCTCGAAGCGATGCGTCAGGGTCGCCAGACGGCGTTGCTGCTCCTGGGTGGCTCGCTGCTTGAGAACGTGGCTGACGTCGCGGGTGCGCAGTCGGCCCTGGAGAAGGCGCAGGTCATCGCGGTCTGTGGCCACGGCGGCCCGACCCTCGCCTACGCGAACGTGGTCTTACCCGCTGCGGTCAATCACGAGCGCAGCGGCACGGTCACCAATATTGAAGGCCGCGTCAGCGCCGTGGCCGCCAAACTGGTCGCGCCCGGTTCGGCCTGGCCCGACGTCGCGATCGCCGCCGAACTGGCTGAACAACTCGGTCAGAGCATCGGGCTCTCGTCAGTTGAGCAAACCGCCAAGACCATCGAGGAGTCGACGGGCTACCCGGCGCTGTCAGTCGCCAACGACGAGATCCACGACGGCGTGGTCGTGGGCCGGCGCGACGCGTCGTCGCTTCGCCGCCCGCTCGACCCCATGGCCTTTCCGGGCATCCGCTCGGCCGAGAGCGTGGGACTCGCCTCCTACACCGGCGCGACACTCGAGAAGAGCACCGAGCGTACGGCTTCGACGCGGCCCGCCGGTCTCGAGGATCTGGCTCCTTCGGCGCCGCTCGAGGTGCCACTCGCCGACGCGTACTCCTTGCGCCTGGTGGTGTCGCGTCGACTCTACGACCGTGGCATCGCGATGCAAGGTTCGCCGGCGTTGCACAATCTGATCATGCCGACGGTGTTGTCGCTCCATCACGTGGACCTCGATCACCTCGGCGTATCCGAAGGCACGGTCGTGAGCGTCACCGGTGCTCGGGGCACTGCTCGTCTGGCCGTGCGCCTCGATGATGGCGTGGCGCGTGGTTCGGCCGACGTGGCGTTCGCGACGTTGAGTGACGCCGGTGAAGACGCCGTGGCGGTACTGGTGGACCCCTCGAGTGTTGTCAGTCAGGTTCGGGTGGAGACGCGATGAACCAACTCTTCGCTGCGTCAGACCCCCTGTTCAATCACGGCACCGGGGACTGGATCGTGCTGTTGATCGTCCTCGTGAAGATTCTCGTGGGATTCGGTGCCCTGATGGGCGCGGTGACCGTCATGATCTGGTTCGAGCGCAAGGCGATCTCGGATATGCAGAGCCGCATCGGGCCCCAGCGCTGGGGCCCCTTCGGCTTGTTCCAGACCCTGGCCGACGGACTGAAGTTGATCGGCAAGGAGGACCTCGTGCCGGCCGAAGCGGACGTCTTCGTCTTCAAACTCGCGCCGTACCTCGTCGTGATCCCCGCGTTCATCACGTTCGCGATCGTGCCCGTCGGGGGCACGTTGCACATCGCGGGTCACGTCGTGCTCTTGCAGATGGCGAACCCGCCCATGGGCATCTTGTTGATGCTCGCGATGTCGGGCATCTCGGTCTACGGCGTGATGCTCGCGGGCTGGTCCTCTGGTTCGAAGTATCCGCTGCTCTCCTCGGTTCGCGCGAGCGCCCAGATGATCAGCTACGAGGCCGCTCTCGGCATGACCATCGTGACGGTCATCCTGGTCACCGGCGCGTTGACGACCCACAACATCGTGCTCTCCCAGGGCGGCGGGATCTGGCACTGGAACTTGATCCGGCTGGGATTCGTGCCCTTCGCGATCTTCCTCATTGCGATCACCGCCGAACTCAACCGCCCACCCTTTGACGTCGTCGAGGCCGAGAGTGAACTCGTCGGCGGGTTCCACACCGAGTACTCGTCGTTCCGCTTCGCGATCTTCTTTCTCGCGGAGTTCATGAACACGATCACGATGTCGGCGATCATGGTGACGCTCTTCTTCGGAGGCCCCGCGGGTTGGGTCCCGCCGGTCGCGCACCTCAAGTGGGTGTTCCCGATCATCTGGTTCCTACTCAAGACCACGATCTTCTGCTTCTGTTACATCTGGTTCCGCGCGGCGCTGCCACGCTTCCGCTACGACCAGCTCA
>Ga0181516_10003395_pt1 | contig 10673 bp, 11 predicted proteins | sample PEATcosm2014_Bin_25_FD_121104 | JGI IMG/M metagenome (GOLD analysis project Ga0181516, IMG submission 121104) | Peatland microbial communities from MTU Mesocosm Facility, Houghton, MI, USA - PEATcosm2014_Bin01_10_metaG | ecosystem: Environmental > Terrestrial > Soil > Wetlands > Peat | place...
GAAGATGCCGCGAAGGACGCGGAGGAGCAAATCGGCATTCCGCTGTCCGCCGCGCTGCTGCTGGAAAATGACAATCCGACCCGGATTTTGCAGATGATGGATGATTTTGCGCGGGACGTGCTGGTCTCGAATAACCTGAACCACTTGAAGGAGCTCGCCACCGGACTGATTTATTCGCCGCAACGGGCGCTGGGCATCCTGGTCGCGCGCGGCGTCATTCCCCTGCTGCCGTCGAGCCAGGCCATGCACGTTCTCGACCGGATTTTGGAAGCCCGCGACGTGCTGAATCTGCCGCCGGATGATCCCTTCGGCGACATCGTGGACCAGCGGTATGCCGAGCATGAAGAGGACGACGCGAAGCTGCGCGCGGCCCGCCATACGCTGGAGGCCAAGGCGGGGGAAGTGCGGGAACTGACGGAAAAACTGGAAGGGTTCCAGGCGGAAATCGCGCGGCAGGAAAAAAAGCTGGCCGCCACCGCCGCCGCCCAGCCCGCGCTGGAGGCCGCCGCGTTGAAGGAACTGCGGCGCAAGGTGGAGGAATTGAAATCCGAGCTTTCCGAACGCCACGGGGAGCGTAACCGGCTGCGGCGGGAACTGCAAAAGGCGCACGACAACCTCGAATCGCTCCGGCAAACGGCACCAGCGGCGCCGGCTGAAGAAGCGGAAGCGACGCGGCGCGAGGATGAATTATTGTTGCCGCAATCGGCGCCGGAAGTTCATCCCGTGCGGCTGGCGGAACATCCCAGGCATTTCCTGCAAACCTTGGAAGGCCTGCCGCGACCGGTTGCGCGGGCGGCGGTCATCATGATCGGCCGGCTGGCAGCGGGCGAACCGGCGGCGTTTGTCGGCGCGTTGCGGCTCAAGGCCACGCCCAACGTGATGCGCCAGCGCATCGGCATCAATTACCGGCTGCTGTTCCGGCTCTGGCCGGGGCGGCTGGAGGTCATAGATCTCATCAACCGGAAGGATTTGGACCGGCGGATCAAGACGTTGACCTAAACGCGCAGCGAAAGCTGAAATGATGAAAGCTGAAACGCGGAAATGCTGAAACAAAAAAGGGCGAGCCGGGCAGGGAACAGGATGACCGAGAACCCGAACGGCGCGAAGCATTGACTTCGCGCGGTTTTTTTCAGCATCGGGCCTTGTTTCATCAAATTCGAAAAGCAACAAATGATTTAGAAAAGACAAGAAACGGGTAGTCCTAAATCGGTGAAGGATTATGATTGCCATTGGAAATTAATGGTCATAATGTCAATCATCAAAGCCAGTCATTGAGGAGACCGCCAAGATCATTGCCACCATGAGCCGCCGCAACATGAACACATTCAAACCATCGAAAGCATTGCATCAAACCGCTTTTGCCGGCATCGTTGCCAGCTTCTTGATTGCGGGGCTGATGCCCAGCCTGCGCGCGGACGAGCCAAAATCCGCGACCGCACCCCAAACCAATTCCGTGCCGGCCGCGAAGCCGCAGCTCACCGGCGCCGAGCTTTACTCGATCCACTGCAACCGCTGCCATCCGGAGCGTTATCCGACCGAGCGGACGGCGGCGCAATGGAAGACCATCATGCTCCACATGCAGGTGCGGGCCAGCATTCCCGGCAAGCAGGCCCGCATGATCCTGCAATACCTTCAGGAAAACAGCGGTCGTTGAGCCGCCGATCAACCCTTCAATCTCGCATGAAAATAACCAACAAAACCGGTGGCTGGATGCTGGCACTGGCGGGCGCGGTCGGCACCGTCGGGCTGGCGCAGCCGCTCGCAGCAAACGCGCAGGTCAATGCGGCGGACTTCAACGCGCTGAAAACGATGGTGCAGCAGCTCAGCGACCAGGTGCAGAGTTTGAAGCAGACCAACGTGCTGGTGCAGCAACTGCATGAGCAGGACGTGCAGCAGCTCAAGGAACTGCAGGCGAAGCTTTCGGAAACGCAGCAGACCGCCGCCGACGCGGAGCAAAAGAGCACCGCCGCCGCCCAGGCGCAGGCGCAGCCGGTGGCGCGCGGACCGATTGACGAGGCGACGGTCAACCGCAATTTCCAGATTCTCGGCGACGCGGAATTTCAATATGCCAACGCCGACCATCAGCACGGCTCGTTCCTGCTGGCTGATTTTGCGCCGATTTTCCTGTATCGCGGCGGGGATAATATTTTGTTCGAAGCCGGCTTTGACACCACGCTGGGAAACAATGCCCAAGCGCCGGGCGGCTCGGGCGGCTACACCACCACGTTCAACTTGAGTTTCGCGCAGTTGGATTATGTGATGAACGATTACCTGACGCTCTGCGCGGGCGATTTGCTGCTGCCGCTGGGCACCTACAGCGAGCGCGGCGCGGGCTGGTTGAACAAATTTCCGGATGATCCGCTGGCGGTGGATGCGTTGATTCCCGGCAGCGGCGTCGGCGCGGAATTGCGCGGCGCGGTGCCGTTGGGCGACAGCGGCAAACTGCTCAACTATGCCGTGTATGGCGTGAACGGGCCGAGCTCCACCGATGGCACCGGCAACGGCGGTTCGCTGGATCTGGGCGGCAACGTGGGCGTCACCTCTGATGGCACGACGGCCAATCTGCACGGCAATCCTTCCGGCGGCGCGCGGGTGGCGGTCTTTCTGCCCTTCAAGCCGCGTTACGATTTGGAACTCGGCGTCTCCGGCATGTTCGGTGAATGGGATAATGCCGGCAATCATCTGTGGATGGCCGGCGTGTTGGATGCGTCGCTGCATCTGGGCCCAAACTTCGAGGCGAAGGGCGAATATATTTTGACCCGTTACGGCAGCGACGACCTCGGTCTCATCGAGCAGCAGGGCTGGTTTGTGCAGGCCGGTTACAAGCTGGCCGGATTGAATCTGGAATTGCCCGGCCTCAACAATCTGGAGCTGGTGGGCCGCTACGATAATGTCAACAACGGTTATGACTCGTCAAACAACGCTTTTGACTTCAACACCCAGCGCTACACGGTCGGTTACATCTACTATCTCACGAGTGCCTTGCTCTTTGAAGGCGACTACGAATTCATCCACAGCAACGATCCGAGCCAGCCAACCACCCAGTTGATCTTGCAAATCTCCTACGGTTTTTAGACTCCGATGCAACGCGTAACGGACATTACAACCAAACCATTCCAGCCCATGCCTACCTCCTTATTTCCAAATCCGCCGTGGCGAGTGCGTTTGACCTGGTCGTATGTAATAGTGGCGCTGGGCGGCCTGCTGCTCGCCAAAGCTTCCGCGCAGAGCACGGCGGCCGCCGCTTCCGCCGAGTCCGCTTCGGCAAGCCCCACTTATCTGCGCGACATCCAGCCGATTTTCATGGGCAACTGTTCGCGCTGCCACAACCAGCAATCCCGCTTTGTCTATAACTGGCTGGACTACAAAACCGCCTACGCCGACCGCTGGGAGATCAAGCGCCGCGTCTGGGATAGTTGGAAAGGTGCCTATTACAAGGAAGCCATGCCCATTGCCAACAGCCCGGAATCACTGGTCTTGAACGATGACGACCGCCAGACCATCCGTCATTGGGTGGAGAGCGGCGCCGCGCAAGGTTCGGCTCCCACCGGCGAGGTCGCCAAAACCAAGACCGAGCGGATTCAAATGGGCCGACGGCTTTTCACTTCCATTTGCGCCGCGTGCCACCAGCCCACCGGACTGGGCCGGCCGAACCAGTTTCCGCCGCTGGCCGGCTCCGACTATTTGAATGCCGACAAAACCCGCGCCATCAATCTGGTTATCTTTGGCCGCCAAGGCGAAGTGGTGGTGAACGGCTTGAAGTATAACAACAACATGCCGTCCTTCCCGCTCAGCGACCAGGACATCGCGAATGTCCTGACCTACGTTTACAATTCCTTCGGCAACTCCGGCCTGGAAGTGACGCCGGACGAAGTGAAAAGCCAGCGCGCCCATGCGCCGGCCCCGGTCACCACGCCGGCGGTGAAAAGCGCTTTTGAGTAAGCCCCGTGCGGCCGGCGCTGACCATCCACGCGATGGTGGGGCGGCGGTGTAGCTGCGACGCCCCCGTCGCAGCAGGTGCCGGCGACGCCCCGTCGCCAGCCCCCGCCGTCCAACCCAAGGGTGGGTTTGATTGATCGCGCGACGAGGGCGTCGCGCCCACTTTCTGCGACGGGGGCGTCGCAGCTACGCGCCACGGCAATGGCATCGTTCCGGCTGAGACCAAAACAGATTTTCCAAAACCACCCAGCCGTCCCGGAAAACCGGGGCGGTTGTTTTTTATTTGCGCCTCCGAGGTTATAAAAGGTCCGGACCCGTTTCGGAAATCCGCCACACGAACCGCCGTTACCGTTTCAGCCTCGATGCGCGTAAATTTGTGGACGACTGGCACGCGCGTGGCCCGGCGCAGCACTGCGCCGTCGGCGTCACCATATCGCCGGGAAAACAGGCAAATTCGGCCAGCCATTCCGCTTGGCCGTGGCGCGGATGTGCGGAAGCGGGCAGGGTGGCCGTCCACCCAAATTCCACAAACTCCGGCGCCAAGTTAGCGCGGCCATCCCCGGCGGCGGGTGCCGGCGGCGTCTCGCCGCCAGTTCTGCCGCCGGGCGGGACGTGCGGCGCCACCAGGTTCATGGGGGACAAAAAGAACGCGCTGGATCAATTCCGGCGCGTCCATTATAGAAAGCTTCGGCATTATTGATTAATCGGCGGTCAGGCTGATGGCACCGCTCCAGCCACTCGTGCCGGCCGTGCCCGAGGCATTGACATCAATGGTGTATTTCACCCCCGCCACCAAGCTGGCGAAAGTGTGGGTGGCGGCCGTGTCCTGCTCAGTCACCGGCACCGCTCCCGGCGTATTCGCCAGCAGGCGGTAGTTGTAAATGACCGCGCCAAAAACCGGGTTGATCCTGGCCACCAACTGGCTGAGTTGCCGGCCGTGGTTGACCGTCAGGCCTTGCGGCTGCGCCGGTATGCCCACCGGCTGGCCCTTGCCCTTCTGGGGCGGGAAACCGCTCAAAATCAGGTTCGCCAGGCTCCCATTGCACGCCTTCGCCACATAATACGAGAGCGAGCGCACCTGGCTGGTCAGCACCAGACGCAGGTTGTTTTTATTGATGGTGTCCGCCGGACCGGCATTAACCAAGTGGACCGCCGTGGAATAGTTATCCAGCGCGAGCTGGATCTCCGCCAACGGCGGGTCGGGATCTTTGTAGATGAGGACGTTATCGGCCAGGGCCTTCAGGATCACGGCCACATCATTGATGAGCAATATTTCGCGGTCGGAATTAAGCCAGCCGATGGCAGGTTTTGCGATCATCTGATTGATCCTCCCGATTTCGTTTTCATACTTTGATAGGATTTAAGGGTGTTCTTCATTTCAATTATTGTTACCCGGCCCCGACACCCTGTTCAACGGCATTTTGGCAAAAAAGATTAGGACTATTTTCAGGAAAATAAAATTACCACGCCTGACTTATCGCATATAAATTAGTATTGTTCCGCCCAACACCTTTATTTAAGGGGTGTTTGCGCGCTATGGTGGGGAAAATAGCGCCTTCGACGGGATGCCAAATAAACCAAAACCGGCCGGTTCCATGACCAAGGATGGCGTATTCATGACCATGGATGAAGCATCCATGACCAAGGATGGCATATCTCTGACCATGGATGAACCATCCTTGACCATAGCTGGCGCATTCACGATCAAGGCGGAACCGCCCTTGACCAAAAACGGCCTATCTATGACCAAGCAAATCATTTTTCTGACCAAAGAAATGGTTCCCATGACCAAGGAAACCATTTCCTTGATCAAGGAAAGGTCTGCCCTGGTCATGGATACGCCATCCCTGGTCATGGAAACAGGCTCCAGCTTCATAGCGGCGCGTCGGCAGACCGCCGCAAACATTTCCGCTCTTTTTCAGATGGCGGCGCTCTGCCGGGACGCCGCTACGCCCATGCCGCCAAGGGCGATGCCGGCGGAGTGCGGACGTCCCCGGCCGCTGCAATGTTCTGACTGCTACGCCTCCCATCAATCCGATGACGGTTTGACCGGCCACGTTGCTGCGCCCGGGGACGGGCGCACTCCGGCAGGTCGCGGACGACGCAGCCGCGTCTGGCGCGCCAGAGCGGTTCGGTTTCCGGCAACGCGCAAACGTCGCGCCGGCGTTTGGCCATGACGCGGCAGGCATGGGCAAAATATCAATGCCAATCCAGACGCGGATTTTCAAGGGGATGGCGGATGATTTTCCTTTTCCGTGAGGAAACCGGTTAAATCCAATTGAATTTAACAACATGAGAAACCCGGTTTCCAAGCATAGCCTTAAATTGTTTGAAGGGCTTCGATAGCGTAATGTAATGCCAATCTACTGACATACCGGGGATAGCTTCAAATGGCACTTTCAAACCGCCGGGAACTAAATCCAAAAACATATAAACACCCCTGAAGGTAAATCTGCCACCTTGAATATACTTGTCATCTTTCAATAAAGTAGCAATTTGAACCGTGTCCGAAAAGTTTAAGGACATTCCGACTTTGCTGGCAACATAAAGACCGTTCGCTTCAGGAAATCTTGTTTTGCCAAATGCAATCCTTACAAGATCATCAGATGGATAACCTTCGCGGATGCTATTTGGGCCGATAAATAAACTGCCGCCGTATCCGACATTTATGAGCGTTTTAAGCAACCACCTTTCCAAAAGGCTTGCATTAAGACTCAAATTTACTGTCCGATACTTCTGATTTGGATTTTTAGCCCTGTCATTTGCTAGTTTCGCCTGGTCGCGCAAAACATTAAAAGCGTGTGCTGCAACTGAATCCAAATTTGAAAGACCACTATTATGCTTGCGGCAAAGTGCATTCTTTGTCAACGATGCCAAGCCCACCCGTTTAACTTCATTTTTACACCAATGGAAACCGCTTACATCTACATATTCCGATTTGAATAAGCCTTGGCTGACAATGTGTTCGCCACTCATGCCCCCTTCACAATCTCCAAGACATGATGCCCAACATTTAGCCTCCCCAATTCCCATGTCGCCCACCTGCATCTTGTTCGGGATGCTCATTGAACCTTGTATGGACCAAGAAACTTGTCGCCGTCGAAATGAACCATGTGGTCTGGCGCATCGGCAATCCAGACTTCCGTTTCCCAGGCAATGTCCGGTGCGAATTTTCGGAAAATGTCGCGAGTTAGAAACGCGGTGATAAAAACAAGATCGGCAGTGCATTCCTTGGCCAGCCGTTTCAATTCCAAAAGACGAATGGGAGAAATTGGCCCGGAGCTATGAACCGCTTCAATCAAGAAAAGCCAGTTCTTTGATTCCGAATAGGCGACAATGTCGGGTAACTCTCCATGTTCAAGCTTAAAGAATTTTAATGCCTTTAGTTTTGCTTCATCGCGGACAAGAAATTTCTTGGCGGTGTCGCCGATGTAAAGAACTTCCGCGCCATAACCGTATCGTGGCAAGAAATGTTCGATGATGGCCTTTTGCAAAAGATTATGTTCGCCGGGACTAAATTGAATCGTGGTTCCATCCGGCAGCTTGATTGGAACGAGTCCAATATGGCGTGCGGCGTCCAAGCGTTCGGCCAACGTGGGTCTCTCGGCCATAAATTCCTCGGTTAGTTCCAGCCAGTCTGATTGACCAAAGCTGCGGATAATCTCCACGTATTCGGGCGATAAAGAATAACCGCGCGTAGGATCGTTGCGGGCGGCATTGGGTTTGTTCGCGCTGGCAATGATGATTCCCGCCACGACCGGCAGCTTCAAATCTTTCCGCCGGATGTCGTCGTAGGAACCCATTGAGATTTTTTCCTGAAAATGTTCGTTCAAATACGCGATGATGTCGCGCGATTTGAGCGTGTCCTTGCCTTCACGCAGACGCGCCTTCGTCCAATCGGCACTTCGCTTGACATCGGCCACGGCGAGGAAAGCCATTGCCATCTTTTCAAGTTCACGCGGTTTCAAACCATCCAGCGGGATGCCCAGCTTGGATAAAATCAGCAGTGACTCATTGAAAAGTTTCACAAGCTTGACCGGCTTTTCTTGGTTGATGACAAAGGTTGGTATTTTCATTTCCGTTGATTCCTTGAATTCGAGCGGCAGGGCAAACTGATCGGGCAGGTTTCGGTAAAGGATTTCCCCTGAAGAAAGCCGTTTGTTGGTGGCTAAATATGTCTTAACCGCTCCCGCCAGATGCCATGCCAACAATGGGGCAACGGCGTTACCTACTTGGTTAAACTGGCTGGTTTCCCCGCCGCAGAATTGAAACCAATCAGGAAAAGTCTGCAATCGGGCGGCTTCGTGGATTAGCAACCGGCGGCGGCGACCGTCTGGCAGGCGGATGCGGTGCATGTCACCCGTCGCACCGGCAAGGTTTCGACAGGTCAACGTGCGGGCGGGAAGGTCTGGATGAAGATCGCGAGGCCGGGTGCAAAATGAAGCCCGTTCATACTTCGCAACATATTCATCCATGCTCGGCGTAAGGAATCTGGATTCTGGTGGCGCTTGGAACATCAACTCGCCAAGTGCCTCGCCTGCCGTAAGCCGATTCGGTTCTTCTGGGAAAAACTGAAATTCTCCGCGATGTCCGACGACAATCACACGTTCACGATTCTGTGGCACGCCGTAATTCACTGCATTGACCAGACGAACCTCAATGACATAGTTCAACGCCTTCAATGCTTCAAGTATCTGCTCAAAATACCAGCGGTTACTGTAGAGAACGCCTCTGACATTTTCAAAGGCCCAAATCTCCGGCTGAACTTGCTTCACGGCAGAAATGAAAATCGGAAACCCATCCCTTGAATCTTTCAATCCGAGCTGATGCCCGCCAACGCTAAACGGCTGGCAAGGTGGTCCGCCAATGATTACGTCCGCCTTTGGAAACTGTGTTTCAGTCGTCAGCGTGACTTGTTGGCAATCACCTTTGAGATTTCTCCGGTAAGTTTCACAAGCATCAGCGTCTTGCTCGAATCCGAGCGTTTCAAATCCTTGCGCCTCGAAGCCCAGCGCCAATCCGCCACAGCCGGCAAACAAATCCAACACACGGATTTTTCCTTCAGGTTTTGGACGAAGCAGCGAATTGATTCTTTCAACGAAATTCATTTTGTAATTTTAATTCTCCCCGAAAATCTGGTCGAGCATGACCTTGGCGTAGTGGCTGGCGTGCCAGTCGCAGTGGTAATATGGCAAAGGCAGAAGGATGAATGAAGAATGAAGAATTGGAAAACGCGCTGGTTTCATTATTCTGCATTTTTCCTTCTGCATTGGCTTGGGCGGGTCAATGTAAATCAAATCCACGCAGGCGTCGGGCAGCTTGGCGAGTTGTTCCAGATTGTCGCCGCAATAAACGACGCGGGTGTCGAGGAGGGCGGAGGGTTTGGCGGGCTTGGGAGCGCGGGCTTCAGCCCGCTTCGACGGCTCTTGCAAGCCGGACGCTGAAACGGCGTGAACGCCGCGCTCCGAAGTTGCTGCGGAAGTTTTCGCGCCGGAAATCTTTTTGGCCATGCGCGAAGTGTGCGCCGGGAAATTGGCGGCGTCAATTCTGCGTTCGCTTTCCGGCAGGCGGCAAACGTCGCGCCGGCGTTTGGCCATGCCGCCCAGGCAGGGGTGCAGTATCAATGCCCATACCCCCGCGTGGATTTCAAGCAGACATGGACGATTCTCCTTCGCCACCATGGAAAATTAGTAACGTGTAGTAGCATCATCGTCTGCGCAATTTCTGCAAAGGTATTCAGCCAAAAGGGTCAGCATCTTTCCTTCAGCTCAATCGTTTTTGGACGATGACAGAGCAGCTCCGGGTCTCGAATGGCGAAACGGACAATAACAAAACCAAGTCCAACCATTATTACATGAAGAAACATATTGCCGGTTCCATCCTCAGCGTCGCCCTGTTGGGAGCGGCTGCCCAAGCCCAGTCCACAATCATTTACGACAGCCTTTCCGACAGAATTTTCGGTGTAGGCCCGGTCGGAGTAAACTCCTTCTTTCCTCCACCGATGAACGGAGACAATCTGCGGGCGCAGAGCTTCACGACGGGCGATGAGGCTTTTACGTTGGATTCGGTCGCTTTGTCACTCGAACCATCGTCAGGAACCGGCGGTTTTACGGTCAGTCTCTATGACGACAGTGGAAACCAACCGGGAACGCTGTTGGCCACGTTGGCCGGCAATGACAGTCCTGGCGCCGGCCTTGAGGGTCCTGGCGGCAGTCTTTATACCTACACCGGCTCATTGGACTTGAGTCTGGACACGACTTATTGGGTGGTCGCAGACGTCTCTGCCGATTATGCGGGCAATATCTATGGGTGGGACGTGGGCAACGCCGGGACCACTGTCGGCTCAACCGTCGGGGCCGGTTATTCTTCTGACGGCAGCGCGTCTTGGGGACTGGACAACTCAAGCAGCTATCTGATGCAAGTGACCGCCGGGCCCACCATCGCGGCCACGCCCGAACCCTCCACAGTGGCGCTCGCCGCGACGGGCGGATTGGGGATGCTGATGATGTTCCGCCGCCGGAAATAACAATCTTAAATCCAAACAGCCGCCGACACGCGCAAATCGTGCCGGCGGTTTTGTTTTGCCTCACACCAGCTTCTTGGCAATATGCTCGTCGAGGATTTCCTGCACGGTCAGGGCGACGATGACTTGGTGGCTGCGTTTGAAGAATGATTCGATCTCCTGCAACGCATCCGACGAATAATCGAACGACACGAAGAAGCCTTTCTCGCAA
>Ga0181516_10003396_pt1 | contig 10663 bp, 12 predicted proteins | sample PEATcosm2014_Bin_25_FD_121104 | JGI IMG/M metagenome (GOLD analysis project Ga0181516, IMG submission 121104) | Peatland microbial communities from MTU Mesocosm Facility, Houghton, MI, USA - PEATcosm2014_Bin01_10_metaG | ecosystem: Environmental > Terrestrial > Soil > Wetlands > Peat | place...
AAGCTGATCAAGGACCTGGACGAACCGATCGAGGGCAAGAATGTTCTGATCGTCGAGGACATACTGGATACCGGCCTGACGCTTTCGTACTTGCGCAAGCTCTTTCTGCAACAGCATCCGAAGACGCTACGCATTGCCGCGCTGCTCGACAAGCCATCGCGGCGGCTGGAGAACATCCACGCCGACTATGTTGGGTTCTCGATTCCCAACCTGTTTGTGATTGGGTACGGGATGGACTATGCGGAGCGGTATCGCAATTTGCCCGACATCTGCCTGATGTCTCCCGACCACCCGGAATAGCCGAGGCGCACGGAGGGCGCGGACCATGGCACTGGACGAGCACGAACTGCTGGCAACGGCTTATCGCGAGTTCAACCGCCGCAACATTGAGGCGGTGCTGGCGATGATGCATCCCGACGTGAAGTGGGCCAACGGGATGGAAGGTGGGCATGTGGTTGGCCGGGAAGCGGTGCGCGCCTACTGGACGCGGCAGTTTCTGACGCTCGATCCGCAGGTTGAACCGGTGGGGATAGAGCGGGATACAGAAGGGCGATTTGTTGTCCGCGTGCACCAGGTGGTTCGCGATCGCGACGGAAAGCTGCTTGTCGACACGTTTGTGCTGCACGCGTATCGAATTCGCGACAAGCTCATCCAACAGATGGACATCGAGCCGGCAACCGGCGGCATCGAATAGAAACGCAAGGCCATGCTGGTTCTACCTTATTCCGCTTACATCTCCCTCCCACCGAGCATTTGGCCTGGGGCTTGGGCGCGTTTTATACTCTATAGCCGAAGGCCCCCGGCGATCCGCCACGTGACGACGGAGTTCCCCCACGACAAGGAGCATGGTGTATGACGACCATTTCGCCGATCCTGGAATCCGATCTTGACTTTGATAACGGCAGGTTCGATGCGGCCGCGTTTGCGGCACAAACGCTTTCAAGCTGGCAATCGCTGGCCGGCATTATCGACCACACGCTGCTGAAGCCGGAGGCCTCGCGCGAGCAGGTGGAGAATCTGTGCGACGAGGCGATCCGCTACCGTTTTGCCTGCGCGATGGTGAATCCGGTGTGGGCCTCCACGGCGGTCTCCATGCTGGCCGGAACCGGCATTGCCGTGGGCGCCGTGATCGGCTTTCCGCTGGGCGCCAGTCTGGTGTCGACGCTGCGCCAGGAGGCGGCCTCGCTGGCGCGCCTGGGCGTGCGCGAACTCGATATGGTTGTCTCGATCGGACAGTTGAAGAGCGGCAATCACCGTGCCGTGGAACACGGGATCCACGCCGCCGCCCAGGTGGCGCACCATCAAGGCGCCCTGCTGAAGGTGATCCTTGAGAACTGCCTGCTGACCGTGGAAGAAAAGCTGCGCGCCTCGGAGATTGCGATCCAGGCAGGCGCGGACTTTATCAAGACCTCGACGGGATTTTCGTCCGGCGGCGCAACCGCGGCAGACGTGGCGCTGATGCGCGGCGTGGCCGGGGCGCGCTGCGGCGTAAAGGCAGCCGGTGGCATCCGCACCCTGGCCGACGTTCGTACATTGCTGGAGGCCGGCGCCAACCGCATCGGCGCTTCGGCTTCGGTCGCGATCGTACGCGAACTTGGCGCCGAGTAGCAGACCGCCTTCGAAACAGCGGCAGTAGTGCGCGGGAAGCGGCCAGCCGGGCTTTTCAGGCTGTGGGCTTGTCCGGGGCCGGCATGGTGGCCAAAAACCGCTCGGCAAAGGCAGCGCTATACTCCTGGAGCAATTCGCTTACCCGTGCCGCACTGTTGGATCGGACGATGAGCCCGGCGTGGTGGTGCTTCTTGACGCGCGTGACGATTTCGGGCGCATCGAAGGCCGATGTATCCGGCTCGGCTGTCTGTGCCAGGCAGAGTACGCTTCCGGCGTAGTCCAGGCGCGTGGCCGGGAGGACGTACTTTTCGCGGCGAAGGTTAGACACCTCCAGACGAGCCCACTCTCTCCACAAATTGATGCCGTTGGCTGCCTCCACCAGGTCGGAGATGAACGCCCCGCCGACGCGAGCGGCGATCTCAAGGAAATAGAAGCGTCCATCCGCTTGCGCGCGAATGTACTCGGCGTGGGTGACGCCGCGCACCATGCCGAGCGACGGCGCCAGGGCCGCGTTGAGCAGTGTGAGTTCCATGGCATCGCGGCTGGCGCGGTCGACCGTGCGGGTGGTAAAGACTCCGCCCTCGTGCATGACCTGCAGGGGTGGGCGCCCATATTGATGAACGCTGGAGAAGACCACCTTGCTGCCGTTGACAATGGCATCGACGTGAAAGATTTCGCCGGGGACGAATTGCTCAAGGAGAAAATGGCTTTGGCGGTCCCCGAGATCGTCGAGGGCGCGCCAAAGCTGCTCGGGCTCCTGGATTTTGCGAATGCCCAGGGCGGAAGCCTCGGCGCGCGGTTTGAGCAGCCAGGGCGCCGGAACCCGGGCCATGTAGTCGCGCAGTTCGTCGTAATTCAGAACGCGGCAAAACTCGGGACACAGAAACCCGGACTCCTTCGCCTTGTAGCGCATGGCGAGCTTGTCGCGGTAGTAGGCCGAGGTGGAAATGCCCATGCCCTGAACCCGCATGTGCTCGCGCACCTGGGCCGCAATCTCAAGGTCGAACTCGTCGAGCGCGATCACGCGATCGAAGCGTCGTCCCCGCGCCATCCAGGAGACGGTATTCAGAATCTGCCCGGTGGTCAGCCCAGCAGGCATGGTGTGGATCTCTTCCAGCGCCTCGCGGGGCCAGTCGGCGCCGGCAAGTTTGTCGAGCGTCAGCAGGTTGACCCTGACGCCCATCAGGGCGCACTGGCGCATGAAGTCCTGACCTTTTTCGTAACTGGCAATGCAGAGAAAACGCTCGTCCGCCATCAATTTGTCGCCTCGGTGACCTATCGATTTGCTTTTGAGAGGGGCCCTGGAGAGAAAGATTGCGTTGTGCTGGTGAAAAACCGGGAAGCACAGCAAGAGAATAGCGCGACGGTAAACCAATGCTCAAGTTGGATTTGGGCGGAGCGGCGTGGGGCGGGAGGATTCTTGCCAAACAGAAGCGGTTGTTGCAGGCCGGAACGGACGGCTGGTACAACGGCCTGAGCGGTCCAGAGGCTACAATCGATCCAAACGGCAGATATTGGGTTTACGACAAGTCTTCCTGGAAATCCAGCTTCGCCGAGCGCGGATGGAGACGTCCACGCGACTGCCGGCCATGCGACCGGAGAAATTCGGAAAGGGTTCGAGCCATGCTCTGCGCCAACTCAATCGTCGAACTGCACGCACGGATGACGCGCGCATGGCATGGGACGGGCGAGGGCAGCAATTGCAGTGCGGATTCCGAGTGGCTGGCGGCGGTGGAGCGGCAGCACCGGGCTAACTTCGACCTGTGGCATATTGAGGATGAGGCGCGGACGCCGGGCGCCACGGATGCCGAACTGGCCGATGTAAAGCGGCGCGTGGACCGCACCAACCAACTCCGCAACGACCTGGCGGAGGAACTGGACCGCATGCTGCTGGCGTGGCTGGAGGCAAAAGGACTACCCAACCCGGAGGCCGAATTGCACTCCGAGTCGCCGGGCCTGATGATTGACCGGCTGTCGATTCTGGCGCTGAAGATGTATCACTCGCGGGAAGAGGCCGAGCGGCAAGGAGCGCCGGCAGGGCACGCGGAACGCAATCGCCAGCGGTTATCGATCCTGCAAGAACAACGGGACGATCTTGCCTTGTGCCTGGAAGCGTTGTGGCGGCAAACAGTTGGCGGAAGCCGGCGCTTCAAGTTATACCGCCAGATGAAAATGTATAACGACCCTTCGCTGAATCCAGCTATCTACCTGAAAAACATAAAGTAACAGGCAAGTTAGCAGGATGCGGCGGGGGAGTTGAGGTGCTGCCCATTGACGTAGGCCGGGGTTGTGCGTATAAAGAGGGCCTGAGCAATTCCAGGCACAAACATGCAAGCCGGGAAATTCCCGGCGCAATTACGTGTTCACGGACTGGACTATCGACAAAGAGATGACGCAAGAGGCCCGATCCGCGGCTGCAAGCCGCAAAAAAACTCCACCGCCGGCCGCTAAACCCAGCGGCCACACCGCCCCCGCGACGGGACCCGCCTTTCAACATTACCAGGCTGCGCTGCAGTTGCTGCAGCAGGGGAAGTTTGAAAAGGCGCTGGCCGCATTTGAAAAGCTGCTGCCCGGCGCGCCGGCGGAGATCAAAGAGCGCTGCAAAATCTACATCAACACGTGCCAGCGCCAGATGGAACAGTCGCGCTTGACCTTCCTCACGCCGGAGGAACACTACGACTATGCCATTTCGCAGTTGAATACGGGCTACTACGAAGAAGCGCGGGAGCAATTCAACAACATTCTGGCGACCTATCCGAAGGCGGATTATGCATTTTACGGCCTGTCGCTGCTGGACTCGATGACGGGCCGGGCGCAGGACTGCCTGCGGAACCTGGCCAAGGCAATTGAGCTGAACCCGAAGAATCGCCTGCAAGCGCGCGCCGACAACGACTTCCAGGGCATGGTGGACGATCCTCGTTTCACGGAACTGCTGTATCCCGAGGTTCCCTGAGCGAACCCGCCATCGCACAAAACCGAGGGGACGAGGCGATAATGAAGCAGCGGGGTGAGAATTGCGCACCCGGCCAAAGCAGCACCACGGAGCCAGTCCTGCCCATCTCACAGACTGAAGCGATTGAATCGTGCACAAGCGCAGAGTCGCTGCGCGTGGTGGCCATTGGCGGCGGCACGGGCTTGTCGACCTTGCTGCGCGGGCTGCGCAAATATGTGGCCGGCCCGGGCGAAACGGCTCACGCGCCCCGGGCGATTGCCGACCTGGCTGCGCTGGTGACGGTGACCGACGACGGCGGCTCGTCTGGCCGTCTGCGCAAGGACTTCAACATGCTGCCGCCGGGAGACCTGCGCAATTGCATGGTGGCCCTGAGCGAAGAAGAGGACATGCTGGTGCAGCTCTTCAGCCATCGCTTTCGCGGCGGAGCGGGACTGCGCGGGCACAGCTTTGGCAACCTGTTTGTGGCCGCACTGACGGAGATCACCGGCGACTTTGGCCAGGCCATCCAAATGGCTTCGACGATTCTGGCCACAAAAGGCCGCATCTATCCCGTGACCACAGCCAACGCCACGCTGGTAGCGCGGATGGACGACGGCTCGCTGGTGCGCGGGGAGACCAACATCACCGCGAGTTCGCTGCGAATTGCCGAACTGATGCTCGACCCGCCCAACGCGAAAGCTTTGCCGGAGACACTGGATGCGATCGAGCGAGCCGACCTGATTTCGGTTGGCCCGGGCTCTCTTTACACCTCGCTGATCACCAACCTGCTGGTGAAGGACGTGCCTGTGGCGCTGACGCGCGCACGGGGAGTGCGCGTGTATATCTCGAACCTGATGACCGAGGCCAACGAAAGCCTTGGCCTGTCCGCGGCGGAGCACATTGAGCGGATTTACGAGCACGCCGGCGGGCCGATTTTCGATTACGCCCTGGTGAACACGGCGCCATTCAGCGCCGAAACGCTGGCACGCTACGCCGAGGAAGGCGCGTCACAGATTCTGCCCGACATCGAACGCATTGAGGCACTGGGAGTGCGATGCATTGCCGGTGACTTTGCCAGCGAAGGCAACGTGGTGCGCCATGCCAGCGAACGCCTGACCATGGCGCTGTTGGACTTGGGCCGGGCCGCCGTGGCCTGCCGAGCCTGAAGTTCGCCCTGAACCCGGCCGAGGCTGGCCTAACACGGCTTGGCCGCAGTTCTCCTTTACACACCGCAAAGACAGACCCTGTGCGCCGGGCTATAAGAAGATGCCGGCCCGAAGCGACGGCTTGGCCGGTGCGATGGAAAACTGTCGAAGGCAAGAGGAGAGTGAATGCGCAACACCCGTGTTTGGATGACCTTAGGCTTCTGCCTGACCCCCGCCCTGCTGGCCGGCGCACAAAGCGGCAAGGCCGGTCTTTGGGCGGTAGCCTCTCGAACGACCTTTCAACAATCGGGGACAGTGGGCGTGATGAATGCGCCGCAACCGCTGGATCCGCCTTCCGACGCAAATCCCGGCCTTGCGGTCTGCCTGAGCCAGGAGGTCGTGGACAAATTCGGAGTGATTCTGCCTCCGTCGCTGCGCGACTGCGAGTACTCACATATTGTGAGGCAGCCCAATCATTTGACCGCCGACGTGGCTTGCACCGGCCGGATGAACGGCAGAGGGAGTGTGGACGCCAGTTGGACCGACGACGACCATGTGATCGGGAAGATCCATTTTGTGGTCAAGGCAAAACACGGTCCCGAGAAAACGATGACAATGGCCTGGACCCAGGATTCGAATGCCGTCTACAAGGGATCGGATTGCGGCCAGATCAAGCCGCGTGTTCTGCCGCCGAAGGAGGCGCAGGCCTCCGCTGTCCCCTACGGTCTGAGACCGGCCGCACCGCGTCTCGCCGCGCAGCCCGCCCCGCAACCTGCCGCCCAGCCTGAAGCGAAGCAGCCCTGAGCTAATCCGGCTCGGAACATGCGCCGCCGGACTCTCGACGGCGCGGAGTCGGCATGGAGCAACCCGGACTCGGCGAGAAGCAAAGTCCATTTTGCGGGGAGAATGAAAGTGGGCAGCAACGAATTGCCGGTTGAGTGGACGTTGGATGCGACGTCGGCATACAAAGGCTCGGACTGCGGCAGCGTGAAGCCGCTGCCGATGGCCGACGACAACCAGGACTCTGACCGCATGAAGAAGTTCCTTGAGTCCATGGTTTCCCACATCTCAGAATCGAGATGTGGGGCACCCAGCGATGGCACAAAACCAAGCGGTCGGGCACCTGGGTGCAACCTCCGATTTGCCTGGGGCGTGGGAGGTTGGCTCAACCGTCAGCCTTCCACGGTGCGCTTGAGCTGACCGCAGGCGGCGTAAATGTCGCGGCCGCGGGGACGGCGCAGGTAGGACGGGATGCCTTCGGCGGCGAGGCGGGTGCGGAAGGCTTCGACCGCGGGGGGATGGGGCGTGACGTAGGGGATGCCGGGGCCGGGATTCCACGCGATCAGGTTGACCTTGGCGGGCAGGCCGGCGCGGCGAATGAGCCGGGCAACCTCAAGGGCCTGCCCTTCAGCATCGTTGACCCCGCCCAGGAGAACGTATTCGAAGGTGATGCGCTCGCGCGGGCGGAGATTGACCCGGGAAACCGCTTCCAACACGCTCTCGATGGGCCACTTGCGGTTGATGGGCATGATCTGGGCGCGAACGGCGTCGTTGGGCGCGTTGAGGCTGATGGCGAGCTTGGGCCGGAACTCCGCCGGCTCCAGGGCGAAGCGCTCGATGCCGGGAACGATGCCGGAGGTGGAGACGGTCATGCGCTGCGGGCTGAGGCCGACCTCCTGGACCAGCAGGCGAACGGCGGCCATGAAGTTGTCGTAGTTGAGGAAGGGCTCGCCCATGCCCATAAAGACCAGGTTGAGACGGTCGCGGCCCACTTCGACGGCGTGGCGGGCCATGACGGCGACGACCTGGCCGGCAATCTCGCCTGGGGTGAGATTGCGCTGAAAGCCGAGCTTGGCGGTGAGGCAGAACTGGCAGTTGACGGCGCAACCGACCTGGCTGGAGACGCAGATGGTGGCCCGGGTCCACGGCTTCCCTTCCCCGGATTCCTGCGGCTGGTCGGCGCCATCGCCAGATTCGCCATCGTCGCCCTCGGGCATCCACACGGTTTCCACGGTTTGGCCGGGCTGGTCCGCGGGTCCCTGGACCAGGTAGCGCTCGGTTCCATCCACGGACTGGAAGACCTGGACGATGCGCGGGCGGCCCACCTGGCGGCCTTCGGCTGCAAGCCGGGTACGGAGGGGCTTGGAGAGCGTGGTGATGGCGGAGAGTGCGTCAACCCGCTGACGATAGAGGCCTTCGGCCAACTGACGGCCGCGCCAGCCCGGCTCGCCCAGGGACTCCATTTCGGCAGCCAACTGGTCGCCGGTAAGCCCGAAGAGTGCGGTGGGGCAGCCAGCGGGTTCGCGGCTTGCGTCTAACTGCACGAATTGGTCTGAATTTTCACTCACGCTGGGGTCAGGATAGTGGATTTTGGCGGCGAGCGCAGGCGAAGGAAGGCCGGCGGCGGTTTTTGGGCGGCGGCGCGCCGTAAAGTCCCGGGAACCAGCGGCGAGTCCTACTGGCCTACAATCGAATCTAACGGATGACGATGACGACAGAGCGCAACCTTCGCCGAACTGTACTGCCGAACGGTCTGATTGTATTGACCGAGCGGATGGACCATTTGCGCTCGGTGGCGATGGGCGTCTGGGTCAAGTCGGGTTCGCGCTGCGAACTTGCGGAGAGCAACGGCATCTCCCACTTTGTGGAGCACATGCTGTTCAAGGGCACCAAGTCGCGCTCGGCGCAGAACATTGCCCGGGAGATGGACTCGATCGGCGGCAATCTCGACGCGTTTACGAGCAAGGAGACGATCTGCTTCAGCGTGAAGTCGCTGGCCGAGCATGTGCCGATTGCGCTCGACATCCTGAGCGACATGGTGCTGAATCCCCTGTTTGCGCCCACCGATATCGAGAAAGAACGGGGCGTGATTCTGGAAGAGATCAAGATCGACGAGGACAACCCGGACATCCTGGTGAACGAGATCTTTACGCAGAGTTTCTGGAAGGATCATCCCCTGGGCTGGCCCATTCTGGGGACGTCGAAGACGGTTGCGAAGCTTGACCAGGAGAAGCTGTTCGCGTATCACAACGACCGCTTTCATGGCGGAAACATTGTGTTTTCCGCAGCCGGAAACCTGGACCACGACCGGTTTACCGAGGCCGTGGCGGCCAAGTTTGCGGGGCTGACAGGCGGCGAAACGCTGCACGAACTGGGAGCTCCGGAGGCCTCGGCGCGGATTCAACTGCGGCACAAGAAGGCTTTGGAGCAGGTGCAGATTTGCCTTGGCGTTCCGGCTCCGCCGGTGACGGACGAAAACCGGTATGTGACGCTGATTTTGAATACCGTGCTGGGCGGCGGGATGAGTTCGCGGCTGTTTCAGACGATCCGCGAAGAGCGCGGGATGGTGTATTCCATCTACTCCGATCTTAGCCCGTATCGCGACACCGGCGCGCTGTGCGTTTACGCGGGGACGTCGGCGGGCAAGGGTCTGGAAGTGGTGGACCTGATCCTGGCCGAGTTCCGCAAGCTGAAGGAAGAGACGCTGAGCGAAGAAGAACTGACGCGTGCCAAGGATCAGCTTAAGGGCAATATTTTGATGGGCCTGGAGAGTTCGAACTCGCGGATGGCGAACCTGGCGCGGCAGGAGATGTACTTCCACCAGTTCATCACGGTGGAGGAGATTGTGGCGCGGGTTGAGGCAGTGGAGGCGCCCGCGGTGCAGGCGATGGCGCAACGGCTGTTCGATCCGGCGCGGATTGCGGTGACGCTGCTGGGACGGCTGGACGGGGTGAAGCTGAACCGGGCGCGGGTGATCTGCTGAGGCATTTCGGCGAAAAAAGGCGGGATATTTGACGAAGCCCACCATCGACGATGGCGGGCTTTTAATTGGCGGGTCAAAGCGCGTATTTGGCGGTTAAGCGGCGGTTATGTGCAGTTAACTTCCCGCCGAGCGGGAACGTCCCGTCTGTCCCCGGTTTTCACAGCTTGCAATCCTTTGGCGGTATCAGCATCAAAGAATTGCTGTGCTTGTTTTTCATCAACCTTCGTCCCAAGTGGAACAGAATCGTCAACATGTCCCCATCCAACGGTGTGGTGTTTGTCTCCAATGTCCTTATAGGCAGGAATCGGCTTTCCACCTGCTTCACCTTCCGCATTCTTGAGTTGCTTGGTATATGCGTCTGTGAGATGAAGGTCTGATACGTTGTGGCACGCGGTATTCGCCGTTGCTTTAGCAGAGGAGTCACAATGTCCGTCCGCATCCGCTCGTGATAGCGGATTGTTCCGAACGTAGCTATAGAGGTTCAGGCTCTGCGGATCATCCAGCTTCGCGTAAGGTACAGGCTCGGCCTTGGCGCTCCAATCAGGCGACAGCCAGCGTCCCATCGTAGATGCGTAGTACCTAGCCCCGAAGTAGTCGTTGCCTGATTCGGTGTCCCGTTCTTTGCCGGTATAACGGGATTGTGAAAACCGCACCCTGGTTGCACAAATGGCGGGCTGCGTCATAGTTGTAGTCTTCCGTCGTAGGTGTGGATCATCGGTTACGTCTTGCCTGCTCCCATCCCCCGTTCTCGGTTGCTTTTCTCTGTCTTCGTTTGAGCAGAAAATAGAGGATGTAGCTGTTGGCCGAACCGCACAAGATGTTGAAGAAAGCGAGTTGAATCAGAAGTGTAGCCTCAAGATTATTCCCAGGAAACCTGAATTTTGCGCCAGAACCCAAACAATAGTCAATCAATGGTACGAGGATTCCCATACACAAACTCCATGGCAGAGTAAACACTACCAGTGGAACAAAACCCAAGCCTTCTAGTGTCTTTAAGGTCATCGTTCCTAAAAGATAAAGAAGTAGAAGGAGGATGTTGTAGAACCCAACAAAAATCGCCGGCCATGATTTTTCATTCTTGCGACGAAAAGCTCGTATGAGCATTATGGCGATAGCCGCTATAGATGCCATCACAACTACGGAGTACACGACTTGATCCGCGTTTTCACTTAGATTGAACATCAACGTCCCTCCTTAGTCCTCGCTGCCGCCGTC
>Ga0181516_10003398_pt1 | contig 10659 bp, 20 predicted proteins | sample PEATcosm2014_Bin_25_FD_121104 | JGI IMG/M metagenome (GOLD analysis project Ga0181516, IMG submission 121104) | Peatland microbial communities from MTU Mesocosm Facility, Houghton, MI, USA - PEATcosm2014_Bin01_10_metaG | ecosystem: Environmental > Terrestrial > Soil > Wetlands > Peat | place...
ACCGAACAGCGTCAGAGGGAGCGTGGCCAGCACACCAAACAGGCCACGGCGCGGCAGGCGGAGATCGGGCATGCGCCAAATCGTAGTCGTACGCCCCACAACCGCAAGGGATGAGGCCTGGATGACGCCTGGATGGCGCTGCGGCGTACCTGAACACTCGGCGCTAGGATGCCGGGCGATGCCCGGCTGACTCGGACGTCGAGGACATCCTGCACGACTCTCTAGCGCTCGACCGTCACCGCGTTCGAGTAGCCGTGCGCGGCGTACAACGACTGAACGACGGCGTGCGCCGCATCCAGAGGGAGAAGCTCGGGCGGGGGCGTGATGGGGACAGTGTTGGCGGTCAGCGCATCGGCGTGCGTCCGCCACGCCCTCACCATCTCCGTCGCCGACGTTCGGAGTAGGCCGATCGCCGCCGACACATGCTTGTCCTTCAGACCATCGGTCCTGTAACCCTTGACACTCGTCCTGACCAGCCGGTCCATCATGGGCTCGTAGTCGGTGTCGTCGTCCAGCGCCGCAAAGGACCACACGGCGTACCGATGCGTCGCCAGCCACGCCGCACACTCGTGCCCGCGCTCCGCGTCGAGGATGGTCGGCGTCACGCCGATGATCTTCCCCACGAAGCCGCGCGCACGCAGCATCTGCCGAAGCCGAGGCAGCGGATGGTAATGGCGCCAGGAGGAGCAGACCACCACATGGGCGCCCGTCGCCTTGATGATTCGGTTCACGCGCCGGACGGCGACCCGGTCGATCTTCGACGCTTCGAAGGCGAATAGCTTCTCCGGCGGCGTCGTGGGGTCCGTGTGAAACCTCGTCAGGACCGAACGGTTCTTCTTCAGCCACGCGCGCAGGTATGACTTGCTGTTGAGAACGCCGTCGAAGTCGAGGAACAGGATGGGCCTCTTCACGTTCGGTCCTTCGGCTCTTCCGTCATGGTCCCGCACGTGTAGGCGGGAAGGATCTCCGCAAAGCGGCGCCAGCGTTCTGCGTTGCCATAACGATCATCGAGCATCGTGGCCAGCCTCAGTCGAGCGCCACCGTCGCAAGCGGCACGACCGTCGGTTGGCCTGGTTCGCCCAGCGGCTCGACTTCGATCGGCTCATCGATCGGCGGTTCGATGCGAAGAAACCGGCTGTCGCGCTCAATCGACTCCTTGGGTGACAGAAGTCGATCGAGTCGCATCCGTTGGCGACGCTCCGGCCTCTCCCCTCGACGACGTATGATGGCAGGTATCGTCAAACGGCCCGCCTCGCGTGAAGCACGGCCAGGCACTCTTGCAAGAACACCACGTCCAGCTCGCCGCTCATCGGTACCTCCACTGTGCTTTTTCAGGTCTTGCGCAGATTCGCGATGGGCACCCAGATCAGGCCGCCGCGCCGTCCGCCGCCACGGTCCACGAGCGCTCGCATCCCGATGGGGTCGAGAATTGTCACACGACCATCCGTCCCGGTGTGGGGGCCATCGCAAACATGAACGTGCGCACCGGATGCCAGCGGCAAGGGATCTTCGTCGCCCTCGATCCTGTCGACGAACTTCGAGTCGGCCTCGACAGGTGCTGCGGCCTTCGCGACAGGCGCCACATCTTCCGGGGTGAGCAGAGCGATGCAGATATGACCAGACCACACCTGCCACCAGCCCGGGATTGTGTGCGGCCGGAGGGCAGGACCCTCGGACGGCAGCACCAGCACCTGCTCCGGCTGGTGGGGGCGGTTCAGCAGACCATGAGCGCGGCACCAGTAGCGCCATCCGCCATGGATCGCCTGCTCCCAATGCGCCGGCCGGTCGCAGGGCCCTTCCCATGCACACCCAAGTCGTCGACGAATGCCTTCGCCCACGCACGCCGACAGCTCGGCCCACTCGTTCATCGCGTCGAACCCTTCTCCAGCGCAAGTCGCCCGGCCTGGGTGAGCGCCATCCCGCGTCCGGTGTGATCAGCGCGCGGCGGTATCGCCGGAGTGTAGCCGCGCTCGGCTCCACTGGATGGTGCCACCTTGCGACGCTTGTCTCTCAGCACGAGCGCCACGCCGTACTCTGAGCCCTCGGTCTCCTCGACGACGAATCGGAGACTCGTCCCGTCCGTGAACGTGATGACGGGGCTGGTTGCGTAGTCGTCGGCCTTGCCGTGGCGCATCGGATCGAACGGGTAGAGAGCCACCCGCGCGATGGTCTTGCCCTTCAACGTCGCGACCATCGCACGGTCCTGGGCGGTCAACTTGGGGGCGCTCATGGTCACGCTTCCGGCACGGCGGCCTTGAGCCGGCGGTTGGGAACGAGGTGGCCCTTGCCGGTGCGGTCGGTGACGAAGTGCCACCCACGACCGACGGGGTGGCTCTCCGCTCGCACATACGAGCCCGGCTCCCATGCCAACCCAGGCTCGCGTTGAAACAGGACGGACTCGCCGGCCACATAGGGGCGCTTGGGCGCCTTGATGCTTCGCCCGGCCCGCGCATGCCCCGACGACGTGCGCTCCTTGTGATGTCGAGCGAGACCCTTCATCTCGTACATGCGAGCCATCTACGCATCCTCCCAACCGAGCATGTCCGCGAACCGTTTCGCCCCGTCCGCTTCCCCCATCTCGTCGAGCTGCCGGTGAAGCGCCTCGATGACCAGCTCGTTCCGGCTCCGAAGGCCGTGCGCCCGCCATGCCTTGTCGAGGAACTCGACGGCATCGGCGTCGATGCGGACCGTGAGCATGGCCTGCGGCGGCTTAGCCTCGCGTACGATCTCGGGGCCGATGCGGACGTGGCCCTTCCGAGCCTGGCTGATCTTCCAGATCAAGTAGGTCCGGTTGTCGCTGCCGGTCTCGCGGCCGATCTCCTTCTCGTAGAGCGCCTGGAGCTGCGCAACCGAGAGGCTCGCCCAATCGTTCCGCACCCTCGGCGTCTTCCGGGTCCTCGTCACGGCTCAGCCCTCCACCTTGTGCCCGCAGTGTGGCGCCACTCACTTCTTGGCCTTCTGGGTCGTCACGGCGTAGTACTTGAAAGCACCTCGCCGGCCGCGGATGATCACCTGGCTGTTCTTGCGCAGCAGCGTGTTGAGCGCCGTCGCCATCTGCACCTTGCCCATCCGCAGATCCTTGCACAGCTCCACGCTGGTCAGACCGGGGTGGTCGATGAGGTACTCCCAGACCTTGCGCATGAGCCGACCGCGCGGCTCCTCGAAGGGCACCTCGTCCGGAACCCCGACCGCCTCCACGGCGGGCGCTTGGGCCAGGATGCGCGAAGGCAGGTCGAGCGCCTCCTCGATGGCTCTCGCCTCCGTGAGGAGCTGCTCCAACCGGCTCGTGAACCGGGCTCGCTCGTGGGAGAACTTGGTGGCTTCGGTGCGGGTGATCTTGGTCTTGGTCATGGTGTCTGACAAGCAGTATAACATCGACGCTCGTGGGCGCAACTCGGATCGCGCACGGATCGCGTCTGTGCCTTTTTTGCCCGTCAAACAGATGTATCGCTCTCGTATGCGTCTAGCGCGCCCGTCCGCACGGTGACGCCTTCGGCCCGTCGGCAGCGACCACGTGGACGCGACACGCGCCGCCCCCGTGCGGCCCTACGAATTCGCGACCGGGCCGGGGCCCGTCCAGCCCAGGCGCATGCGGCAGCGGCCACACAAGACGCGGACAAGTCGACCGCGATAGAACTCCACCACGCGAAGGCCATCCACGGAGGGGCACTGTTCGCACTTCCATCCCGCTCGTTCCAGAGCCGGCCGAGTCACGTGCACTTCGCTGCGCTCGACGAATCGAAACCGTTGCTTGGACACGAGAGGTCGACGTAGCACGGAGACCTGGAAACGCACCAGCTCGGCCGCGGATGACTTCCGCAGCATCGCGCGCTACGCTTGCCGCCATCATGCTGCCCCCGACACCGCCCTATTCCACCGACGTCACACTCAAGTGCCTGTGCGGCAAGACGGTGATCGGCAAGGCCGCGCCCGCAGCCAGCTGGGAACAGGAAGCCGACCTGGCGGAGCGAAGCGGGTGGCTCCCGGTCCTCAAGGGTGACGTCGTGGGCGCGAGCGGCGCCGTGCGCTACGCCTGCTCGTCGTCTTGCCAGAGCGCCTGGCTTCAGCGACTGTAGCCGGCAGCCGTTGCGTCGCTGTGCGACGCGGTGTAGAACGCGCACGACAGCATGGCTCGCTTCGGCACCGGATTGACGAACACTGCCGCGCGGCGTTCGCCACGTTGAGTGGCTGGGGCTTCCGTGCCGTCGCCATTCCGACTGACACGACCGTGCGCGAACTGCCCGTTCCGGACGGACATCACGCCGTACCTGCGACCCGAACGCGTCGACGAGATCCGGGCCTCGCTCGGTCCGGAGCGTCTTCCCATGCCACAAGACGGTGGACTATGCCTCGATGGCCGAGGACGACGATGACGATGGGGAGCGCGCGCGCGACACATCCGGCGAGGCTCATTGCGCGGGGGCGCTCATCATGCTGGAGAGACTCGGACAACCGAGTCAAATGATGCGGATCGGCGAGCGTCTCGGGCTCTACGACCGGACCGGGCTCGACATGGAGGCTCCTGTCTTCGAGAGCTTCGGTGCCATGCGCGGGGCCATGGCCGGTACGCAGCGTTCGCGGCGCCAACGGGTGCGCTGACGCGCGCGCCGCGCGATCGCGCCGTACGCGTGTGCCACGGGAAAACAAGGGCGGTTGCGCGATCCTCAAGCGAGCGTTATACTGTGTGTAGAACATTCACGGAGGAGAGCACGACCATGAGCGACATGACGAACTGGTTCGGGGCAGACAAGGGCGGCTTGGAGAAGATGGCCCGGCGTCGCGGGCTGACGTACGTGCTCTTCGAGCTACTCCAGAACGCCTGGGACACAGCGGCCAAGGAGGTCCGAGTGACCTTCGCGCCTGTCGATGGACGGCCGCTCTGCGATGTCACCATCACCGACGACGATCCTGACGGATTCGTGGATCTCAGTCACGCATGGACGCTCTTCGCCGAGAGCGCGAAGAAGGGCAACCCCGAGAAGCGAGGCAAGTTCAACTTCGGAGAGAAGCTCGTGCTCGCCGTCTGCGAAAGCGCCGAGATCACCTCGACCAAGGGCAACGTGCGGTTCGACGCGGAGGGACGCCACGTCGGCCGCAAGCGCACCGAGCGAGGCTCCGTCTTCCAGGGACGCGTCAAGATGACGCGGGAAGAGATGAAGGAAGTTCTCGCGGATGCGCGCCGGCTCATCGCGCCGTCCGGCATCGAGACGAGCATCAACGGCGAGCCCCTCCGGGCCCGTGTGCCTCTCCGAACCTTCGACTGCACCCTGCAGACCGAGGTCTCGAACGAGGAGGGCTACCTGGTGTCGCGCCAGCGCAAGACCCGCGTCGACGTTCACCCGGCACACCTGCGCGGCGACGACGGCAAGCCCGCCGGCTGGTTGTACGAGATGGGCATCCCCGTCTGCCCCACGGGCGACCAGTGGGACGTGGACATCTTCCAGAGGATCCCCGTCAACCTGGAACGCAACAGCGTCTCGGACGCCTACCTCCGGACCTTGCGAGTCTTCGTCCTCAACGAGATGTTCGCGCAGCTGACGCCCGAGGACGCGTCGTCGCCGGCCGTCCAGGCGGCGCTCACCGACGACCGCGTCAAGCCCGAGGCCGTCCAGACCGTGATCGCCCACCAGTTTGGGGAGAAGCGCGCGATCTCCGATCCGAGCGATCCCGAGGCCAACCGCCGGCTCGTCGCGGACGGGTACACCATCATCCCGGGAGGCGCCTTCTCGAAGGCGGCATGGACGAACATCAAGGCGAGCGGCGCGGCTCTACCCAGCGGCGCGATCCGGCCCACCCCGAAGCCCTACTCCGACGACCCAAACGCGAACCCGGCTCGCTTCATCCCCGAGGACGAGTGGACGCCTGCCCTTCGAACGATGGCCCAGTACGCCACCGAGTACGGCTGGAAACTCATCCGGGTCGCCATCCGGGTCCGCTTCGAAAAGGGACGCATGACCGACAGCTGGGGCGCGAACTACGGCGACGGCACACTGACGTTCAACCACGACCGCTTGGGGCGCTCATGGTTCGAGGGTGGCCCGCGCGAAGACGTCAACGCGCTCCTCATCCACGAGCTGGCGCATCACCGCGCCTCGAACCACCTGTCGACGGAATTCTACCACGAGCTTCAGACGCTGGGCGCGAAGTCTACGGACCTCGCTCTCGCGCATCCGGAGTTCTTCGCCGCCCACGGGTACAAGGTGACGCGTCATGGGTGAGACCTACGCGGCCTCGCCGCGGGCACACGAGGCAGCCTTGGGCTGCGGCCGTCTCGTGACCGACATCCTCGCGAAGAGGGTGCCCGCGCCGGAACCCCGATGAAGAGCCTGACTTTTACCTTCCGCAATGCTGGCCCCTCCGGACGCGGCGTCGGCCGCATCCGGTACTTCGTGGACGCAGGGGATCGTTGCATCGGGAGCATCGAGGGCAAGACAGGCGACTTCCGCCTCGACGCCGACTACGGAACGGAAGGCGCCCGCGCCCGCAAAGCCACGACCCTCTACCCAACACGCATCGACGAGTCGCCTCCGCTCAGTGCCGACGAGTACCGCATCCTGCAGCGCTGCAAGACGGGTGAGGTGTTCGAGATGCCCGTCCTTGGCTTCGCCCGGATCCTGTGCTCGCGCGGCATGCTCACCCAGAAGCGCGGCACCAACGAGTTTCGAACGACTGACGCCGGCCTCGACATGATCGGACGCCACGAGATCTGGGTGACCCAACGGCAGATCGAACGACAGAAAGAACATCCATGACCGACCCATCCCCGCCCTCAATCCGAGACGCGCAAGCGCTCGACCCAGGCCACACCGAGGCCGCCAAGGCGAGGCTGGCCGCGCTGCTCCCAAACGCGCCACGGTGGTACACCATCCCGAAGGAAGTCCTTCGGGATCTGCCCGAGGCCATGCATGACGCCGTCCTGATGTACGTCGAGCGTGGACGGCTCAGCGCGGGCAGCTTCCTCAGCGCGGTCGTGCGCAACGATCTCCTCGACGCGGTTCGCCGTGCCGATCCAATCAACGTCCTGCGCTTGAAGGAGTGGGCGACGTTCTTCTACCTTCACGTCCCCGCGGGCGCGTGGGGCTCACGTGAGAAGGTCGATCGCTGGATCGAACACGGCGGCATGCATGGGCTCGTCGAGCGCTTCGGACCGGACCGTGCGGCCATGATCGCAGGCGGCCAGCAACACCCGACCCCCTGAGGCCCACCCCTTTCATGGCCATCGACGACACGACCCACTGGGCCCGTCGCTCAGTCCCCACCGACATCGATCGCGAGCGCATTCGCGTGCTCGCCGAACAAGCCGTCAAGTCGCTCCGTCAGGGGCTCGCTCAGTCCGTACTCGACGTCCGGCTGACCGGCCTTCACGGAGCCAGCATCCAGCGCGTCTACGTGAAGTTTGTCCTGCGGGGACTCGTGCGCTGGCTCGCCGAGACGGTCTCGGCCGCCGACCTCGTGACCTACGCTCACCACGTCACCAGCCAGGACGGTGCGGCCGCCGAGCAGGACCGCGCCATCGCGGCGCTTCTTCGCTGCCTGGCCAGGCTCTGATGTCCGCCGTTTGCACATTCCCTGCCTGCTGTTATACTGCTTGTCGAACATCATGAGCGTAACCGCGCCCGGGCCCCAGAACGACGATGATCTGGATGCGCTCATTCGTGCGCGGCAGAATGAGCTGGACACGCTCTACATGGCACGACGTGGACGACTGGTTCGAAGCAGCCCGGGCACGCGTGAAGGCGCGAGGTTCTGGTGCGGTCAGTGCGGACAGAACACAGTGAACCCGCATGAGGGGGAGGACACGTGCAGCAGCTGCCTCGACCGCATCTAGTTCTGTGGTCGAGGCACAACTCATCATCCGTCAAGGAGTCTTTGTCGTGGAGCCAGTTTCCGTGGTAGAACATACGGTGTCTGACGTGGCGTCTAACGGCGCCGTGCAGACGGACAGTTCCACCCCGCCGGAGGACCACCGTATGCCGAGCACGTCGAAACCGACCAAGCGCCGCAAGGCCGCTGGCAAGCGTCCGAAGGGACGCAAGGGCCACGCAGCCAGTCGCAGGCGCAAGACGCTTCGTGCACGGAGACGGCACAGGACGACGGCGGCGGCCCAGCAGGGTGCCCGTGGGATCGCGTTCCGGCTGTCGCAAGAACACGTGCAGCTCATCGCAGCCCAGGTGCGGGCGCTCAACAGCGGCGGGGATGGCAAGGCGAACAGTCCCTCGGACGTCCTGCGTTCCTTGCTGGTCACGCATCTGCTCATCGACAACCCCCACGTCGACGGGATCCTCTTCGCGGGCGACTACCGGGTGCGCAAGAAGAAGAGCGCGTGGATCGTGACATGCGGCAAAGAAGAGAAGGGGGCCTACAAGGCTGTCGAAGGACCCAAAGGCTGGTTCGTGGCGGACCGCGACGGCAAGGCCGTCGCCATGGCCACCGGAGCGAGCGCCAAGGCCACCACCAAGATCATGACGGCCGAGCAGGCGACCAAGGCCGCTCGGGACATCGCCTTCCTGCGCGCCGAGTGGCTCGCCCAGGAAGGCTCGGGCAGCGTTCAGCCCGAGGACACACACCGCAAGGGCGAGACCAAGGCGTTCCGTCTGCCCATCGACGAGCGCACCGCCCTGCAGCGTCTGGCAACGCAGAACGGCACAACCCTGTCCGAAGTCCTCCGCAGCTTCCTGACGACGGCCCTGTCCCAAGGTCATGGGCGTCTGATGGAGGTCACGCTGGGCACGGGCCGCTCAATCCACCCGTGCCCCGAGGGGGGCTGGTCCGTCCGCAACCGCTCGTTCGTCGGGACGAAGAGTACCCTAAGGAAGGCCTTCGAGGTCTTCGAGGGCATCGAATGGACGGCGAGCAAGAGCGCGGCCTGAGCCGCGCGGAGCCCGCGACGTACGAGGATTGCCGCCGATGCGGCGCGTTCTGCGTTTCGACCTTTCACGTCTGTCCGCCGCGCCACGTCGTCTGGTGCCCGGAGGCCGGCGAGACGGAAGAGGACGGCCAGTCGTTCCGCGCCCATTCCGCGCGCGCGGCTGCCGAGAGGTGGGCCGAGTGGAGCGACCGTCACTCGGCCGATTACGGCATCGTCCGCGGTGCCAGCGTCATTGTTCATGTGCGGCAGGATGGTTGCGAGGAGATGGAGTCCTTCACCGTCACGGGCGAGATGGTGCCTTGCTACACGGCGCACCCCTCGGAACCGTGATGTCCCAGGATCGGAGTCGGGCCATGCAGCCCGCCCCCCTCAGCGAATCCAACGAGCTTCTCGTAGTGGACCTCGCGGACGTTCTGCTCCGCGTCGAGTGGGCCGGGATCGATAGCATCTGTCCTCGCTGCTGGGCCAAGGAGCGACGAGGGCATTACGACGACTGCCAGCTCGACGCTCTGCTGACCCGTCTCGGCTTCGACACCGACGTCAAGCGCATGGAGTACCGCGCGCGCCTAGCGGGTGCGGCTTGGTAGAGGTAGACTAGGATGCTCTGAGGAGGAGACGCGCACGGAAAGAAGTGGCATCGGCATGGGACGCATCGTGTGGTTCGGGGCCCCTCTGATCGGAGGCTTCGGCCTTCCGGCGGTGGCGGTTGTAGGAACGGTCGCGGTTGTGGGAGGAGCCATCGCACTCATCGGCGGCATCTGGCTCGGTCGGCGTTCGGCGAAGACCCACGTGAGCTGAGGCTCACATGTCACGGACGAAAGGGCGGCGCATCCTCGGGTGCGCCGCCCTTTCTGTCGTCGCTCACGCCGGCTGGATGGTCGCGTCCGGATCGGGAGTCGGATCGGGAGCGAAGGCGATTCCGTAGAGGACGTTGTCCTGCAGGATGTCGTCCTTGTCGACGTTGACGCCAGCGAGCACCGACTGCTGCATGTGCTGCTTGAGCGTGTAGCGCTGCGACGGGGCGGGGCGCTGGTTGTACGGGCCCGCGTCGCACCAGAAGATGACGAAGGCTCCGAGCGCCGTCAGCTCGTCAGCCTGCGCCGAGGTCACGCCGCTGTCGTAGCCGAAGTACACGAGAGCAGAGAACCCTGCTGCGAGCACCGTGGTGACCCAGACCTTCGCGTGGGCGAAGCTGTCCGGTCCGGGATTCTTGAGACCCTCCATGTCGAGTCCCAGAGCCGGTGGACGCCCGCCATTGGCCACGGAGACCTTGGATGGGTCGATGTCGATGGACAGGCAGTAGTTGATGGCATGCTGCGCGTCCGCCAAACCCGTGGTCGCGTTCAGCGTGTTGTACTGCGGAGACCGCGGATGCTGGATGGGGATGACCGTGTGCCCGATGGCCGTGAGACGAGTCAGCTCGCCGACGTCGAGATCGCCTCCGGCGCTGTTTCCGGGCAGCGGGACGTACCGGATGATGTAGCGCACCCCCGCGTCCCAGAGAGCCTGACCCTCCGACGACGAGAGCTTGGTGTTCGTGTCGATGCAGAGACCTTCCGCGGCGACGACGGCTTTGCTGACGAGCATGGTGGGCCCCTTCTTGCTTGCCATCCTACCCGACATGCAGGCCCTGGCACGACGAAAGAGCGACTGGTAAGGGTTGACAGCTGTGGCCGAGCATGGACATCACGCCAGAAACACGCAACGCACAGGCGCCCGGCCACCGGCCACGCTAAAGAAGACCTCGTCGTGAAGAAATCGCGCTTCTTCCACCTGCATCCCGGAGCCAA
>Ga0181516_10003402_pt1 | contig 10650 bp, 7 predicted proteins | sample PEATcosm2014_Bin_25_FD_121104 | JGI IMG/M metagenome (GOLD analysis project Ga0181516, IMG submission 121104) | Peatland microbial communities from MTU Mesocosm Facility, Houghton, MI, USA - PEATcosm2014_Bin01_10_metaG | ecosystem: Environmental > Terrestrial > Soil > Wetlands > Peat | place...
CACGGGGTCGATCCGAGCCGCACCATTGTTCTGCATTCCGGGATTGACGCGCGAAACCAGGCGTTCTTTCTGCCTTACAACGAAAAGATCCATGTGGAAGACGGAACTGGCTACTCAGGCTGGGCAGACACGCACACGGTGGGCGGACCGGGGGTGTGGCAGGACGGTTTGTACAGCGATCCGCTGCACTTTACGCAGCGCACCGGGAATCGCCGCGAGATCAGCATGCAGGGCGAGATGCTGGGCTGGGGCGCGCCGGATAACCACATGCTGACGGTGAGTTCGATCCGCGAAGGCGGCGGGCATAGTTATGAGCTGGAAGATCACGAGCGTGTGCTGGTGGCGTATAACCGCTTCCTCGACAAGTGGAAGTTCCGCTCGGTTTATCCAACGGCGACAGATATGCTGACCGACGCGGGCAACAAGTTATATGAAACGTGGGGCAGGCTGCTGCAGGTGATTCGGCTGGACGATGCGAGCGACTACCTGGTGATCAACGGCTGGGAAGATCAGCCGATCGACAGCCACAGCGGGCTGGTGGACAACCAGCGCAACTTCAAGGGCGACCCGGCGTTGATCCGCGCCGCGCTGCAGCCGGTGAGGGCGGTGGTGCAGCCGCGGGGCGTGGTTCACAAGGTGGGCGCGTCGGTGGCGCTCGATCTGTTTCTGCTGAACGAGACGCATGCGCCGGTCAATGGCACGCTTAGGCTTTCAATTACCGATCCTGATGGAAGGACAGTGGCAGTGCGGAGTTTTCCCGCGCCCGCATCGATCGCCGATCAATTTGTTTATCCGATTGCGGAGGCGATACCGAGCCCCGCGCTTGCGCTGCCCGGGCACTACAGGCTTCATTTTGCGCTTGATGGGATCGCGGAAGCTGAAGGAGTGACGGAAATCTTTGTTGTCGATCCTGCGCCGGCGGGGGCAAAGCCGATGCGCGTGGGGGTGGTTGGCGACGGCAAGCGCCTGGCGGGATTTACGGGGCACAACACGCTGGAAATTGTGGAGTTCAGCGCCGGGGCGAAGATGGACGCCGTTGTTGTGTTGGCAGACGAGATGGGCCAGAACGCGGCGCTGTCTGTGAGTTTTGCTGCAGCGATCGGAGCGGTGAAGGCCGGTGTGCCGATGCTGGTGCTGGCGCAGAGCGGCGCGGATGCGGACAGATGCGCCAGGATGCTGGCTGAGGCAGGCGCGTTGAAATATGACGGGCTGGTGGGCGAGAGCCGCGGATGCTGGATGGGCACTTGGGTGTTCCTGAAGGAGCATGCCGCTTATGCCGCGCTGCCCTCGAACCAGGTGATGAAGTGGGAGTACCAGGTGGCGTCGGAAGACGCATCGGGGCTGACGATCGACGGCTCAGACGTCGAGGTGATTGCCGGGTACGGACGCGATCACGACCAGAACCTGGGCGCGGCAACCTTCACGGCGCAGTTGGGCAAGGGGAAGATCCTCTTCCAGGCGGTGCGCGGGATGCAGCCGCTGCTGTATGAGCGGTTTATCGTGAATGCTCTGCGGCATCTGTGCGAAGGCTGCGGGCTGCCTACACGCTGAGCAGGGCTACGGCCGCCAGGGCCAGAGCCATGCCGGCCATTTGGCGGCGGGTGGGCCACTCGCGGAGCAGAAGGGCGGCGAGCAGGATAGTTCCGCCCGGGTAAAGGGACGCGACCAGCGAGGCCACGTCGAGCCGGCCCAACTGGGTGGCGCGCAGGTAGATGAGGATGCCGATGGTGTCCAGCATGCCGGCAGCGATGCCGGTGAGCCAGAAGCCCTTCCATTTGCCTTTGGGCGGCCGCACGGCGATGACGATGAGCAGCGCGACGACACCGGCGGCGCGGGCCGAGGCGGTGGTCCACAGGATGCCGCCGGAACTGGCCAGCTTGAAGAGGATCATTTGCGCGCCAAAGCAAACACCCGCCAGTGCTCCAAGCAAGAGAGCGAGGGGCGGTGTGCCGGCGCCCTTGGCGGTGGGTGCATGGGAGATGAGCCAGATGGCGACGCAGCCCATGCCCAGGCCGAACACCGTGACCGGCGCGGGCAGGCCGTCGTGGATGAGACCGAAGACGACCGGAACCAGCGCGGTGAGGAGGCCGGTGAGCGCGGCGGTGAGTCCCATGGCGCCCATGGCCAGGGCGCGGTAGAAGACCGTTAGCGCGAGAGAGCCCTCAAAGCCGCCGAGCATGGCAAGGAAGAGGCAGCGCGGCGTGGGGACGGCCGCATGGGCGGCGAAGCACGCCGCCAACATGACAAGCAGGGAGAAGGCATGGCCGGCGATGACGACAAGCAGGGCCGGGGAACGGCGCGCACCGATGCCGCCCACAAAGTCCGAGCCGCCCCAGGTGGCGGCCGACAGCAGTCCCAGCCCGGCCGCGGAGCCTGAACTCGTCACACGCTAGCGGGCATCCTGCGCCGAGGGGTAGTAGCCGCGCTTGGCAATGACCTCGACTCCAGGGCGGTCCACACGGACCTCGATCTTGCGGAACTTGCCGTCGATGACCGGCTGGTGGCTGAGGTAGCCGAGCGTGTACTGGGTGCGCGCTTCCTCGGCGATGGCGGCGTAGCTCTTTTCAATGCCGTTGAGGTTGCGCTCGGAATCCAGCGTGCCGCCGGTGGCCAGGGTGTACTTGGCGAGGATGTTGTCGTACATGGTGAAGGGCAGGTGGAAGCGGCTGATGTAGCCCTCGCCCCAGCGTGCCGAGTCGCCTACCGCCGTGCCGTAGACCGCGATTTTGTTGGTCTCAAGATAGCGCAGCACGTCGCGATAGGTGGCCTTGCTGCCGTTTTCCTTGCCGTCGGAGATCACATAAATAACGCGGCGGCGTTCCTTGGGGCGGGTGGACAGTTCCTTGGCCGCGGCCAGGATGGCGTCGTTGAGCGTGTGAATCTCTTTGGGGATGGTGATCATGCCGGCGTTGTTGCCCGCCGAGCGGCCAGGCTGCAGGTTGGGGTCGGCGCAGGTGCCATTGACGTGCACGTTGCAGCCGGCCAGCGGGCCGCTGTTGATGGGCACCAGCATGTCGGCCCCGGTCTCCTTGGTGAGGGCCAGGACGGCGGGCAAGCGGCTGCTTTGGGCGCCGGTAAAGCCGGTGCGCTCCTGCGAGCCGTTGCTATAGGAGAAGACCGCGACTTCGTCGTAGGGCGTGAGCGCGCCCTGGATGGCGCCGAGCGAGTTGTTGACTTTGGCCATGACGTCCGAAGTCAGGCTCTGATCGATGACGAAAGCGATGGAGAGCGGGAAGGGGTCGACGGTGAACAGGCGCAGCGGCTCGCGGGCGTCGTTTTCAAATACCTTGAAGTCGCGATAGGTTAGGCCGGCCACCAGCTTGCCCTTGGAGTCCTTTACGGTGACCGGGACTTCAACGAAGTTGACGTTCACGACAAAGTGCGCAGTGGAGGCCACGCCTTCGCCGGCGCCGGGGATCTCGGGGGGGGTGGTCTGGATCTCGTCCTTGCCCTGGCTGGAGGGCGGCAGGCTGGAGGGAACAGATGGCTGGGGGGTGTTGTCGGACGAGGAGCCTGCCGAGCCGGAGGGCGTCTCTCCCGCGCCCAGGCCGGGCGTGATGGGTCCGCTGGCGCCGGTAAGCGGCGGAGGGGCCTGCGGGGTAGGGGCATCTGGAACCGCAGGTTGCTGCTGTTGCGCAAGAGCCGCCGTGCACAAAGTCGAACTCAAAATCGCTGTCAGCGCAAATGCCGTCAAACCTGGCTTCACTTGTATATCGTCCTCCGAAAACCGCGCGCAGAATCTGTTGAGCGACCTGCGCTTTCGCCCGGCGACGGCACGAAAAAGGCTGCGCAGGGCTCCATTCGACAGACTATCAGACGCGGTTGAGGCCTGTAGGTTGCCCACCAGCGCGGCGGCGGGTCGGGTATGCTCTCTTCGAGGGTCAAAATCCGTCTATATGACCAGCATGCAGCGTTTCGTGGTAGTTGCCGCCCTCGTGTTTGGCCTGCCGTCTGTTGTTCCAGCGGCCTGGGCCCAGCTTGCCCCTTCACCCGACGCCCCGCCGGTGAGCACTGCTCCGGCGCAGCCCGAGGACGACCAGTCGGTGGCCACCTTCAAGGTGGAGGCCAACCTGGTGGACGTCTTTTTTACCGTGAAGGACAAGGCCGGCAACCTGGTTCCGCATTTGACCAAGGACGACTGCAGCGTGTCGGAAGACAAGACGCCGCAGAAGCTAAAGAACTTTGTGGCGGAGACGCACCAACCGCTGACGCTGGGCATTTTGCTGGACACCTCGGGCAGCCAGCAGAATGTTTTGCCGCTGGAGCAGGACGCCGGGACACAGTTCCTGGAGCGGGTGCTGAAGCCGAAGGACGAGGCGTTCCTCCTTTCGTTCGACGTGAATGTGGACCTGCTGCAGGACTACACCAACAGCGCGCGGATGCTGGGCCGGGCGATGCGCAAGGCAGAGATTAACACCGCCGGCGGCGGGGGCGGCGGAATTCCGGGCGCGGGCGGCGGAACGATTCCTTCGATCGGCGGGCCGCGCGGGACGGTTCTATATGACGCCGTTTACCTGGCTGCCAACGAAAAGATGAACCAGGAAACCGGCCGCAAAGCCATGATTCTGCTGACCGACGGCGAAGACGAGGGCAGCCGCAAAAAGATTGGCGAAGCCATTGCCGCGGCGCAGCGCTCCAACGCCATTATCTACGTGATTCTGATTGCCGATCGGGGTTTCTATGGCGGGTTTGGGTATTTTGGCTACTCCGCGATGAAGCGCATGACCGAGGAAACGGGCGGACGGCTGATTGACGTGGGCAATAACGGGAAGAAGCTGGATGCGGCTTTCCAGCAGATTGAGGAAGAACTGCGGACGCAGTATGTGGCCACCTATACGCCATCGAATAGCAAAATGGACGGGACGTTCCGGCGGATCTCAGTGGAGTGCCGCGGGGACGGGATGAAGGTGCAGGCGCGCAAGGGGTACTTCGCGCCGGCGCCGGAGAACTGAGGAGGGGGGCGAAAGCGCAAAACTGGAGGGAATTGCGGCGCTCACGGGGAATGCATAAATATGCATTTTTTGTGGCATTGGCAGGATTTACAGCCATGGATGGTTGCGCAAATACATTAGAATCAACAGCTTAATATTTTGTGGATTATGTGGGTTGGCTGTAAGTTATTGATTCCATACATAATATTCAGTGTCCTGCGCAAATGCGGCACATTGGATTTTTTGCAAAATCACGTTAACTTCATGAATTCATTCAGGATACATTGAGAAAATCGTCGAAAACGATGCGATGAACAAGCGGACCGTGAATTGAGCATTTGCGGGTTCTTCTGCTGCTCATGGAAAGAGTATGCGCCTTCGCGGTCAAATTGTGCGCAATCCCGCGGCGGTTGAGATGGTTCCAGCAGGAGGGGCAGGCTCCCAAGGCGTGGCGATAGAAACGGAATGTTCACTGCGCTTAGGTGACAGCGGTGAAAGTGGGAGGGCCGGCTGGCTGGACAGGCTGCGGAAACAGGCGTTATTGACTGGGTAAATTGGCCGAGGTGCATCCCACAGGGGCTAAAGCCCCATAGTTTTGTTGGACTTATCGGCACGACTGAAGTCGTGCCCTGATACAAGGCCCTGAGTTGGAGGGTATTCGCCCCCATCTGGGAGTTTTTCCGCAGCCTCTGAAGTCGTGCCCTGATACAAAGCCCTGAGTTGGAGGATATTCGCCCCCATCCGGGAGTTTTTCCGCAGTCTCTGAAGTTGTGCCCTGATACAAAGCCTCGAAATTGAGGGCTTTTCCGCGGCCCGCGGAGCCTTGGGGGATATCCCCCGGCGAGCAGGGGTGAATGAATTGTTTGTTTAAACAGATTATTTATCGGGCGGGGGAATCTTTGGCGGGGGTGGGGGAATCAAACCAGCCGAAGTTCGAATTCCCCAAGGAGCGAAAACCGTGAGCTTATCCGCCCATGAAGTCAACCAGTTGAAGGTTGCCCCGGCCACCGACGGGGTGTTGCCGCAGATTCTGCATCGCTGGAGCCCGCGCTCGTTTACCGCGCAGGAGGTGACGCCGGCCGAGTTGAAGACCCTGTTTGAGGCGGCGCGCTGGACCGCTTCCTCCTATAACGAGCAGCCCTGGCGCTACATTGTGGGCACGCGGAACTCGGAGACGTTCAACAAAATCCTGGGCACGCTGATGGAGTTCAACCAGGCGTGGGCCAAGTCGGCGGCGGTGCTGGTGCTGGGCGTGGCAAAGACGAAGTTCAGCCACAACGGCGCGCCGAACCGGGTGGCGCTGTACGATTTGGGCGCCGCGTCTTCGTACCTGACGCTGCAGGCCTCGACCATGGGGCTGCATACGCACCAGATGGCGGGGTTTGACGAGGCTGCCGCGCTGAAGGCATTCGGCATTCCCGAGGGGTGGGTTTGCGGGGCGGTGATTGCGATTGGGCACCAGGGCGAGCCGGATGCGCTGCCGCACGAGCAGATGAAGGCGCAGGAGGTGGCTCCGCGGACGCGGAAGGCGCTGAACGAGTTTGTGCTGTCGAGTTGGGACGAGCCGGCGGAGCTGGGGTAGCGGCTGGAATCCCAGGTCTGAAAATCCAGACCTGGGGCACCCTCGGCGGTAGTGGAACCGGCTTCGCTGGGGCTGGGATGGGGTCTCGGTATCCCAGGTCTGAAAATCCAGACCTGGGGCACCCTCAGCGGTAGTGGAACCGGCATCGCTTCGGCTGAGGTGGGTCTTTGCCTTCCCAGGTCTGAAAATCCAGATCCTTCGACAGGCTCAGGACAGGCTCTGGGGCACCCTCGGTGGTGGTGGAACCAGCTTCGTTGCGGCCCGATGTTCTAGAGTGGAGGCGGGAGAGCACTCGACTTGACCTACGCTGAGACCCGACGACCTGCAGGCCACTCCGCACGGCGCCGCGCCGCGCGCAGACGGCTGCCGGCGCGGCGGCTGGGTTGGCGCGGCCGGCTGATTTTGGCGGGGCTGGCGGTTGTGGCAGGACTGTTGGGCTGGGGCGCGATGGCGCGGGGGCTGGCGCCGCGCTCGAACACGGCGCGGACCCGCTTTGACGCCATTATTGTGCTGGGATACCCGGCCGACAGCGACGGCAACCCTACGCCCGCCGAGCTGGCGCGGGTGACCGAAGGGGCGCACGAGTACTCGCTGGGGGTGGCGCCGCGGCTGATTTTGACCGGCGGACGGGCGCACAACAAATATGTGGAGGCGGAAGTGATGGCGCGGACGGCGCGGGCGCTGGGGATTCCCGACTCCGCCCTCTTTCTGGAGCCTGAGGCGCAGGACACGATCGAAAATGCCTGTTACGCCGAGCGCATGATGAAGGCGCATGGATGGCGCTCGGCCGAGGTAGTCTCCGAGGCCTACCACCTGCCGCGGGCCGGGCTGATTTTCAGCAGCCTGCCGCTGGAGTGGCGTACGCATGCAGCGCCGCCGCTGCAGCCGGAGCCCGGTGCGATGAGGGCTGCGACGACCGCGCTGGAGGTGCTGAAGACGACCCGGTACCTGGTGTGGGGGCGGTACCGCGAGCGCTGCGAGCCGTAGCAGCGCCGGGGGAATCGCATTTGAAAGGGCTTGCGTTTGGATCTGGAAGGCAGATGCTTGTGCACAGGGGCTAAATACTACAGTTGTACTTCGCCAGAATACTGCGAGAGAACAAGGGCGCGGGCCTAAAGGCGCCTCTGTTTTGCGGCTGTTTCAGGGGCCTGAAGGCCCCTGCTCTCTCCGTAAGAGCCGATCTACAACTGTAGTAAAAAGTTGCTGCGGAAAAAGGGGAACTCAACCGGGTAAAGTGGCCGAAGGGCATCCCGCAGGGGCTAAAGCCCAATAGTTTTGTTGGACTATTCGGCACGATTAAAGTCGTGCCCTGTTACAAAGCCTCTCTCCGATGGGTTCTTTGCGGCAGCTTAAGCTGGCCGCTCGCGATGGAAGTCCAAAGGCTATTCTCCTGAGACGCACCTGGGGCGATTGTCCGGTGTCGGCGTGGTCCTGTAAGCTGGATGGTGATGCGCCACTCTGTAAGACTCTTCGCCACCTTTGTTGCCGTTGCCGCCCTGACGACCTGCACCGCTGTTTTTGGGCAAGTCACGGGCCCCTCCGCTCCTGCCGCTCCCGTAAATGGCGGATACGTTTCGAGCGATCCGCTGGCCAACGTCCGCTATGACAACCGCTACGATTTGTCGCTGGGCTTGGCTTACCAGCACATCAAGGCCGGTCCGAACATTTTGCAAGGGGCCAACCTGGGCGGGCTCGACCTGGACGGCACCTACTGGCTGAGCCAGCATTGGGCGGTGGAAGGCACGGGCCGCAGCTACCTGGGCACCAGCGGCGCCGCGCCGAATACGCTGAATATCCGCGGGCCGTTCATCCAGGAGCATGTGTTTGCCGCGGGCCCGGAGTGGCTGGGACCGCACAACAAGCACGGCGCGCTGATTGCGCATGTGCTGATCGGCGGCGCGTACGGGAAGTTTGAAGGCGACCTGCACGGCAATTCGCCGTCGGTGGTGGACTTCTACAACGACCAGGTGGCCCCGGCAGCGATTGTGGGCGGGCACATCGACCTGAACCGGTCGGCGCACTGGGTGTTCCGCATTACGCCGGACGCGTTGATTACCCGGTACGGGATCAATTACGGGAGCAAGATTACGCAGACGGATGTGAATTTTGGCATCTCGATCGGTGTGAAGTACAAGTTCAGCAAGAAGCGGTAGAAGCGGGATTTGTGACGGCCCTGCGCCCCGGACGGGGTGCGGGGCCGTTTTGCGTTGGGGGGCTTTGGGGCCCGTCATTGGTAAAATCAGGCGGCATGGCGGGCAAGGCCGAGGCGGCGGGAGACGATGGCGGGCAGGGCGGAGCCGACCTTGTGGAGGACAAAGAAGGTGACCGCCAGCCAGAGCGCGCCGCCTGCGACCAGTTGGCAGAGATCGGCCCAGCGCAGAGCCGAGGCGGCGTGCAGGTGGAGCAGGCGGAGGGCCTTGCCGCCAAGGGAATCGACGACGAACCAGACCGAGGCACCGGCGGCCAGCGCGGCCAGCAGGCAGCGGCCGATTTCGGCGTAGTCCAGGCTGGCGAGCGAGACCATGCGGCGGCGATGCAGCAGCACGGCGATGGTGAGGGTCTGGATGGCGATGCCGAGGTCGGAGGCGATGGCTAGCCCGATTGCGCCCTGCGATCGATACAGCGCGGCATAGATGGGTAGCGAGACCACGGTGACGATGGTCCCGGCGACCATGGGGGCCATGGTGTTGCCGGCCGCGAAGAACGCCCGCGAATAGATGGCCTGGGCCGACCAGAGAAACATGGAGACGGAGAAGACGGCGAAGTAGACGGCGCACTCGCGCGCGTCGGCAGCATTGAAGCGGCCGCCGAGAAGGAGCAGTTCGACCAAAGGGACAGCGAGCGCCGCCATGGCCGCGGAAGCAAGAATGCCGAGCGAAGCGACGCGGGAAACGGAGTCGGCGACGCCGAGGGCGAATTCGTAGTGGCGTCCCTTGCTCCACAGGCTGGCGAAAAACGGCATGGACGCTGCGCCCGCAGCCTGAGCCAGCACGGCCATGGGCGCCGTGAAGAGCTGCTTGGCATAGCTCAGGAGCGAGACCGCTCCGTTGGTGCCCGAGGCAAAGTGCGCGCAGATCCAGTTGTCGGCGGTGACGAGGGAAACGCCGACGATGAGGGGGAGCGAGAGACGGACCCACTCGCGCAGGCCCTCGTCGTGCCAGTCGAGGATGGGCCGGTAGTGCGTGCCGGCGCGGCGCGCAAAGACGGCGTTGAGGAGGAACGGGCCAAGGAAAGCTCCGGCGACGGTGCCGATGGCAAGCGAGGAGACGCCGAGGGTGTGGACGAGAAGGATGCCGCCGACGATGGTGCCCAGGTTATAGATGAGCGGGGCGACGGCTTGCACGTTGAACTGCTTGCGGACCAGCAGCACCGCGCCAAAGACGCCGCCGGCAAAGAAGAACAACTGGGCGGGGAGCAGGATGCGGGTGAGGCGAACGCAGAGGGCGGCCTTTTCCGGATTGAAGCCGGGGAACCACCAGTGAATGTACCAGGGGGCGACGATCTCGGCCACAAGGATGGCTCCGCCGAGGACCAGGTACATGGTGGTGAGGATGACGGAGAGGGAGCGCTCGCCCTCCGCTTCGCGGCCGGTGTCGCGATAGCGGGTGAGGATGGTGACAAAGGTGATGGAGGCGGCGCCGCCCACGAGGAAGTAGGAGATCATGTCGGGCAGGACGAAGGCGCCGTTGAGGGCGTCTGCCTCCAGGCCGCGGCCGAAAAGCTGGACGATGTACTTGACGCGCACCAGGCCGATGATGCGGGAGAGAAAAGTGGAGGCCATGAGCACGAGCGTCGCGGTGAAGGCGGTGTGCGCGTGCGACGGGCGCAACATGCGCAGAGCGCGCGCCCATGGCGAGGGCGGCGGCTGCACTGGCTGGATTGGGAGCCATCCTGACACTGAAGTTGATTCTATAGGGGGTTGGGGAACGAGGAGTTTGTGGTGGGGCAGAGAAAGGGAGAAATGGGGAAAGAGAGAAACAGTGAAACGGTGAGAGCGGCGGATGGGGGGTCGTGGCCGCCCACATCTGAGAATCCAGATGTGGGGCACCCGGGGCAAGACAGAGATGTGGGGAAACAGGTAAAGAGAGAAAGAGAGAAACAGAGAAACAGTGAAACGGTGAGAGCGGCGGATGGGGG
>Ga0181516_10003403_pt1 | contig 10649 bp, 7 predicted proteins | sample PEATcosm2014_Bin_25_FD_121104 | JGI IMG/M metagenome (GOLD analysis project Ga0181516, IMG submission 121104) | Peatland microbial communities from MTU Mesocosm Facility, Houghton, MI, USA - PEATcosm2014_Bin01_10_metaG | ecosystem: Environmental > Terrestrial > Soil > Wetlands > Peat | place...
ATTCAATCAAACAAATCAAGGACGCCAAGCAACAGCTCGGACCCGAAGCCGGGGATATGTTCGACGGTTATCTCGCCATCCTCGAAAACTTCGTCGCCGAAACCTCCACGAACGACACCATCACCTCCGCGCAACCCTCCGCTCCGTCTTCCGCCGCGTCCACTCCGACGCCCTAGCTCCTCCGCGACGCCGCGGTTATTCCCGGTTTCGGCCTAATAGATTCCCAGCGTATCCAGTACCGCCTTGATGCGCGGGACCTCGTGCGTCCGGAACAAATCCGTCTTCCCCAGCGCCGCCAGCACCGCAAAAAACGGTTCCGCGCTACGCACTTCCTCCCCGAAGTATTCAAACGCATGGGGGAGCGCATGGCAAACCGGCCAGCCCAGCCGCCGCAGCCGGAACGTGTTCAAAAACGTCGTCATCTGATGCCGCACCCGCACCTGGCTGTCCTGCAAATTCCGATAATAAAATCCCAGGCCCGGATCGACGAAAATTCTATCCACGCCGTGCGACCTCGCCGCTTCAATCTGCCGCGCGAAATATTCCTCCATCATCGCCACCGGGTCAGCACTGAAATCGAAGTCCCCCACCTCGCGCACGTTTTTTCCGTGCACGTAACACAGGATGACCGCCGCGTCATGCGCCGCCGCCAGCGTGAAAATCTCCCCAGCGTGCTCCGTGCCGGTGAGATTCAGCACATTCGCGCCCGCCTCCAGGCACGTGCGTGCCACCGCCGGCTCGTAGGTCTCCACCGACACCAACACCTCCGCCGCGCGCAACGCCTTCACCACCGGGACGAGGCGCGCCGTCTGGACGCCGTCATCCGCCCGCGCCGCATGGGCCAGCGTCGATTCCGCGCCCACGTCGATTATTTGTGCCCCCTGCGCCGCGAGCACCCGGCCCCGTTGCGCCGCCGCTTCCGACGACAGGCACACGCTCTCCCGATACCACGAATCTGGCGACAGATTGATCACCCCCATGATGGCCGAACGCGAATTGAAGGCGAACATCCGGCCGCCGATGGCAAACTCCTTCACCTGCGCCTGCGCGGCGGCGCGGTTTTGTTCCAGCAACTCCGCGAGATGTTCCAGTTTCAGCACGTCCGCCGAATCCTAATCCCCGGCCAGCCAATCGTAAACAAGGATTGGCAGCCTGAGAAATTGAGGGGCACATCGTTAACTTCTATGCAAATCCTTGCTCGCATATTAACTGTTTGACGGCCTCGATCTCCTCCTCTTCCGAAGCCGGTTCTTCCCAGATCATCAAACCCTGATGGTCAAAGTTGAAATGCCAGACCCGGCCGCCCAGGGCTTCGGCGGTTTCCACGCATTCCTTGCGCCGGTCGGATTTCATGTGAACCAAAATGAACCCGCCCCCGCCCGCGCCGCAGGTTTTGCCGCCACGAATGTACGGCTCCAGCGCGGCGAAGAACTCCCTGAGCCGGTCGCTGTCACAACTCGGGTGCAGCGCATAATGATGCCCCCGCGAGGCGTTCAGACAATCAATGTAAGTTCCCAAGTCGCCCGCCGGCAAAGCCGACGCCATGCGCTGCGCCGCGGCCTTGAGGCCGTCCATCGCCTTGATGGTCGGCGAGTTTTCCTGGTGATACCATTTTCTGATGTCGGCGTGAATTGTGCCCGACAGGTGCGGTTGGCCGGTGTAAATCAGCAGCGAATCGCGTTCCAACTGCGCCAGCGCATCGTCCGGGACCCGCAGTCGCTCGCAAACGCAGCCGCCGCCCTTGTGATACGTGATGAGTTTCACGCCGCCGATGGCCGAGCCAAAACTGTCCTGGCTGCCGCCGCTGTGGCCGAGGTCCTGCCGCTCAATTTCATTTGCCAGCAGCGCAATCTCGTCCTTGCTCAGCGTCTTGCCCAGGGCGCGCGTAATTGCGCCCACCATCGCCACGCCCATCGCGCCACTTCCGCCCAGGCCGGTGCGTTCTGGGATGTCGGATTGCGTTACGACCAGGCAGCCCCGCTCCGGCCCGACGAGCCGTTTTATGAATGCTTTCAGAAAATCCAGATGTCCGTCGAATGCCAGCGAATTCGCCGACGCCACGTGAACCCCTTTTTTTGCGTCATGCGAATAAATCATCACCCCGCGCTCTGGCGGCTGCCACTCGAAGCTCACATACGAATACCGCGCCACGGTGAAATTGACCACCGCACCCCCGTGATCCACGCAATACGGCGGCGAATCCGTGCCGCCGCCGGCAGGATCAACCCTCGACGGCGCCCGCGCAATGATCTTCATCTGGTGTCCCATGGATTCCGTATCAACTCGAAGGCGTCACGGCTTGAAATCGCGGCAGAGCTGCACCATCAGCTTCATGTTGTCCGGGTTCACCGGCGGCGCGACCGAGCAAGCGGATGAAAGAATAAAACCGGGCATCGTATGCCCGGCGCGGTCGAGGACTTCGCCGACGTCGCGGCGCACCTTGGCCGCGTCGCCGCGCAACAGCGTATTGACTGGGTCGACGTTGCCCTTGATGAAAATCTTGCCGTTCAGCAGTTGCACGGCCTCCTCCAAATCCACATTGCCCAACGGCGGCGGGTCCAGGCATTCAATTCCCGAAATGCCCGACTTCAACATCAACTCCAGCCGGTCGCCAATTGCACCGCACGTATGCGTATAAACGAACCCGCCCTCGGCCTTCACTGCGGACGCAATCTGGCTCTCGTACGGAATGATGAACTCCTCATACATCTCCGGCCGCAGAAATCCCGAGCCCGCGAAGGGGCTGCTGATTTTTATGGCGTGCGCCCCGCGCCGGATCTGGGCCACCGCGAGCGCCACCGACCATTGCGTGGTTTTTGCCAGCAACCGGTGCGTGCCCTCGGGGTTGTCCAGCGTCGCCATCAGCCCATCCTCCATGCCAAGCAGATTCAGGTAATGGTCGAAGGGCGCGCGCACCTCGCCGTGCACGGAATAATCGGCGCCCGCTTTGGCAATCACCCGGTCCAGCAGGCCGAAAACATCGTCTGGAATTTCCTCCGGCGTGCAGTAATCGTAAGTCGCCTTGCTCGCTTGAAACGCGCGAAATGATTCCGGCGCCCAGGCCAGCGGATTATCGAAGTCAATCGTCGCCAGCGTCGGGTACTGAAAGCCCGGCGCCTTCTTGTAATAAGCGTCGTCATCGCGCGTGCATTCGATGCGCGAACCATCCTGCAAATAAAGGGTCGGAACCGGCGCGTCGAAATCCGTCCGCACAACCATGTCCATCAGTCCCTTTACGCGCCCCGGTTTGTGGCACAGAATGCCGTCGAAATCGTACAACGCCCGCATCCGCAGCAGGCAATCGGCCCAGACGTCGTCGCTGATGAAATAATCGATGGGATGGACTTTGGTATTGATGATGACGTGGCCGTTGGCCATCTGGCACATCACCGGGATGGCGCGCGGCCGCGATTGCGACATCGCCTGACCGACAAGTTCTTTGGCCGTGGGCATGTGACACGGCAATCTACCAGCGATTGGCTGAATCGTCTCCCGAAAAAGAGGCGTGGCCACGCCGTGCGCCGCAGTTCGCCCCGTACTTGACGACGCTGTTCCCTCCCGGAACACTGCTCCACGTGCCCGATCAGAACCGAAGCAGGCTGGTGCTCAAGATCATGCTTCTGCTGCTTTCTCTGGTGATGCTTCTGGCAGGCGGAGTGATTCTGGTGGCATGGCCGCGGCTCGATCACATGGCCCCGGCCCGGTTGGTGCTCCCCGACGGCACAACGGTCTCCGTGGCCGGCGCAACCTTCGGCACGAATCATGTTTTTGGCGGTCCCCTCGCCCGCTGGGTTGCGCGTACGCCGGCGCCGGTGCAGTCCGGTCTGGCGCGCCTCCTCGGTGCGCGCGCCGTGGCGCACAAGACTTTCACCACGCCCGTACCCACGCTCGTGGTCTGGGTGTATTCACCGGTGGTTTCAAACCCTCCGCCTGCCGGGGCTTTCCCCGGCTGGTACGAGGTGTACCTGGCGAACACGAACGGTTTTGTGTCGGGTCTGCCGGAGAATTTCACCCCGGGCGTCGGCGGCCTGTCGCAGTTGCAATTTACCGCGTTCCCGCGCCGCGACCGCACGCTGGCCCTGCATTTCTACCACCGCGATTACCAGGGCCAGTCGAAGCAATGCGGCGTCCTGGAGTTTTTGAACCCCGCCTGCAGCAATTACCCGCAGTGGAACGCAGAAACTTTGCCCGTCACCCGGCGGACGGGCGATGTGGAGGCCACACTTGAACGTGTCAGCACCGGCCACGGGGGGAACTCCTCTTATTCGACGCTGGCGGACGGCAGCCACGCAATTGCTTATAATACAAACCGCGAAGATGGCCGGAACGACACCGCCTGTCTGCTCCATCTCCGGTCGCTCAGCGATACCAACCAATCGTGGCAGGTGGAGCAAGTCGCGTTAAGCGATGCGACCGGGAATGCCATCCGGAGCATGACGATCTCCTGGAGCGGATCGGGCGATGATGTTTTTGATTTTGGACCCGGACTCTGGACCGGCGAAGCGGCTTGGAAAATGCGTTGCGAAATCAAGCGCACCAGGGGTTTTGCCCCGGGTGAACTCTTCACCTTCAAGAACGTTCCCTTGGACGAAATGTATGAAACGAATTACCTGGGCTGGAGCAGCAATGTCAACCGAGTCACCGTGACTCTGGATTACTTCGTCCGACGCCCTCCTCTCGCGAAAAACAACTGGTCCAGCAGCCAGTTCTCCGAGGCGCATTTCATAATTCGCGGGGTGTCCAACGATTTCAATGTTGACCTCGTGGAAACCCGCGCGGACAACGGCACGAACATCGAATGCCCCTCATGGTCAGGCGGCGGGAACTTTCAGGATCATTATTTTAGGAACGTTCCCCTCGACGCGAAAACTTTGGACTTCACGTTTGCCATCCATCAGGGCCGCTGGGTGGAGTTTGTGGTGAAACCGGATACCGGCTCCGCCCGGTTTGAATATCCCGCTCCGCCCAAGCCGAAGAAGCCGGAGTGAGCGCACACCAGCGCGCCCGTGGGGTTTTCACCCCATATACAAATCGCCCCCATTGCCCGAGGCTCGTCCGACGAAGCCCCCGGTCTAATCGCCGCCTTACGAAAAAATGAAAGTCAAACTCCCCGTCAATATGCTTGTGCTCCTCGCGGTGTCATGCGGCGCAGTGTATTATGCGCCCGCTGCCACCAACGCCGCTACCGTTGAGCGGATTCTCATCATTGATCCCAGTTCCATGGCGATTACCGCCGGCAAGGTCACCCTGACCATTGGGGAGCTCCAGCGCTCCAACGGAGTTTACCTGGGCGATTATCGGATCAACGTTTCCCCCTACTTCTTTAAAAACGAAAAAGGCAAACTGGCCATCATTGTTTCGGACGAGTCGCTCGCCAAAATCAGCCATGGAAAAGTCGCCGCCATCATCGGAACCGCTACCACCAGCGGCAGGGGCGGCGAAAGCCGTCACATCGATGCCACGGCCACGCCGGCCAACCCCGACCACGGAAAGCTCAAGCTGTGGTTCAAGGGTGGGGACCGCGAGATGATTTTCGAGCCAGCCTATCACCTCGCCGGCAATGGGACGCCGCCGGTTCCGCCGCCGGTTCCGCCGCCGGCCGCCGAAACGATCCTCGGTTCCAACCTGCCGCACAGCCCTGCCATTTCGCCTCGGGCAACCTCGGAGATGGCCGCCAAAGCGCCTTGAAAACTTCATGCTTCCGCTGGCGGAAGCACAAATAATTGGTGCGCCCGGCGCGATTCGAACGCGCGACCACCTGCTTAGAAGGCAGGTGCTCTATCCAACTGAGCTACGGGCGCAAAAAGCTTTAGATAAAGGGTTTTGTGACGATTCTGCGATTTCGTTCTTGACATTTCTATACTTCTTTTCTATACTATTGCTGGAAAGCAAAAAATAGTATGAAAACCGCAGAAAAATCCAACGGTCTCTGGCAGAAAACCAAGTACGCGAATTTGGTCCGCAACGCTTCATCAGGGAAATACTTTGCCCGATTCAGGAGCAACGGCAAGCTGATTTGGCGAGGTTTGGACACGGACGTTCTGAGCATCGCCGCGCAACGACTGCCGGACAAGATTAAGGAGGTCAAGGATGAGCAGGTCTTGTTGGCCTCTGGCAGCAATCCCCGGATTACCTTTGAAGCCGCTGCAAAGATTTATTCTGAGAGAATTCAGGCATCTCCCGACTACAAACCAAAAACCAAGGCGTATCACGAGCAGCGTTTGGTTGCCCTGTTCAAGTCCTGGCCGGGACTGAAGGCGAAAGCACTCAAGGACATCACCAAATCCGAGTGCGTTGAGTGGCGAAATCGTTTCGCAGCGAAATACAGTCCAACGGCTTTTAATCACACGCTCGGAATGCTTCGGGTTATTTTCGAGATCGGAATTGAGGCGGGTGCGAGGCGGGACAATCCCACAAAGGTGAAAGAGATGAAGCGGCTTCGCGAGACTCCGAAGCGGCTTCGTTTGCCCGAACACGAGCAATTTGAAACATTCGTGCAGAAGATTGCGGCTAGTGGTTCAGGACACTCCAAGCCCTGCGCGGAGTTGGTTCAGTTTCTCGCGTATGGCGGCTTTCGGATCAATGAAGCGAAATACATCACCTGGGCTGACTGTGATTTCAAACGCGGGAGAATTACTGTGTGCGGCGAACCTGAAACCGGATTGAAAGGGCGTGGTGCGGATGAAACGCGGGAAGTCCCGATGATACCGGATATGCGTCATTTGCTTGAACGGATGCGGGAGGAACGCCCGGATGAATCTCCGACAACAAAAGTAATGCGCGTTAGCGAATGTCAACGGGCGATGGACAGCGCAGCCAAAAAGGTTGAAATCACCCGCATCACTCATCACGATTTGCGCCACTTGTTTGCGACTCGCTGCATTGAATCGGGCGTGGACATTCCCACTGTCAGCCGGTGGCTCGGCCACAAAGACGGCGGCGCACTGGCGATGAAAACCTACGGCCACTTGCGCGACCAGCATTCCGCGAACATGGCTCAGAAGGTTGTATTCAGCGAGGTCGCGGCGAATGTTGTCCGGCTTCCGCTGGCGGCTCGTTCACAAAATGATGAAGTCGTTACAACCGACGGCGCTGGAAAGAAGATCATTGCCCAAGCCAAAGCGAAATACGCCTATCCTTGGTGGGCGTCGAAAAGCGCACTGGAGGTGTTTTGGGGTCAGTTGAACGAGCCGATTCAAATTGTGCCGCTGGACAAGTTTCACGCTTGCGCCAAGGATGCGATGAAGCGGGACGTTTTTCAGCATGAGCTTGCAGACCGGCAGTCGCTAAAGGAGGAATTCAGCGAGCGCATTTCAAAGGCGACGCTTGTTGAACTCACTGGCAAGATTCATCCGAAGGATACCGACGACAATTTGAAGGCGAGTTGATCCGCCGCAATCGGCACCTTGACATCGTCCACGCAGGGGCTTGTGCGCGGCCCGCCCACCCGCCCAAAAATATTTCGGCCCATGCGGCCGGGGCCAGTCGGCCAATTTTGTCGCGCAATTTGCGCGACGAGTTTATGGGCTGGATTTCGGCGCGTGATCGAAAGCTATTCCCGCAGCCAAATGGCTTTGATAGCTCCTGTGGGAATACGCAATCCCAATTTTCCCGGCGAAACGAGAACCGACTCGATAACAAGTCACGTCCCACGGAAAAGGTCGTGGAGGCGGATACCGACGGCTTTGGCAATCCGCATTGCCGCATCCACAGAAATGTTTTCCTTCCCACACTCCACTCGACTGATGTACACGGGGGAAAGCTCGGCCTTTTCGGCCAGACGTTCTTGCGACAATCCTGCCTTTTTGCGAAGGCCGCGGATGGTTTCCCCTAGGACTTTTCGGTGTTGTGGAACAGAGCGCACTCCTTTCCACCAAAACAGCAAGCGTAGCTATTGGCCATATAGTATATGATAAATTCCCTTGTAAAGGATAATGACCCATGATACTAACGCACCCATGAGCAAGCGAACTTGGGATTTCCGAACGGGAACGCTTTGGCGAGGCTCACCAGCGCCATGCGTACAGAAATTTCAAGCGCCACCGCTTGGAAGCTCCAGCCTATGCCTCATTCGGTCATGGCCCCGGCGGAACTTGCCCACGAGAAAGTTTTGCCCGGTAGTAGGGGTGAAGTTCCTTGATTTTGCCTCGAAGGTTGCGGGGAAACAAATCGTCGGCTTTGACGCCGAGCACTTTGGCAACCACAAAAAGTTCCAGATCAGGGACGCGCCGGTCTCGAGTTTCCAGCCGGGTGACGGATTCCCGGCTGGTGTCCCACCCAAGAAGTTGAAGTTTCAGGGCAAGATGATTCTGCGTCCAGCCCCGGCGCAGGCGCAGTTTTCGCACCTGCGGGCCAATCACGTTCAAATGTGCGGCAGTGTCTTCGATGGCCCGGAACGTAACAGGCGCAGGATTGCCATTGTGTCTGCTTTACTGCACACATAAATGAGAAAAACATCTTGCTATATTTCCTGGCTGGCTAAAAGGTTGCTTGCAATCGCAACGCGACGGTCAGCTAAAAGCAACATCCGGGAAATTGACACCATGAAACCTTCGACTTCACAGCCGGATTGCGCGTTTCCCGCTGCCGCATCCCGCCGGGCATTGCTTGAAACCAGGCAGAACATCTTGAGGAAACTAACTGTGCGCCTCGGCCACGAAAATTGCTTTCGTCATTTGAAATGAAACTCAACACCAAACGCACACCACGCGAACGTAACAATTGTATTGTGGACGAACGGGACGGCTGGCGCGAACGGAGGTCTGTTCTGGCACCGCGTTTCTGTGCCGGAAAGCAATTTTTCCATTTTTTGAAAGAACGGGTCACTTGACAGCGTATCCATATTGGATAGTTGTCGCCACGCGCCGGTGGGGCATTCGGCGGCAAGCTGCACCGGCGGCGCAATGACATGCCGACGGATCGGACCCGGAAGCGACTAGAGCCATAACGCAAAGATTGTCCGTCGCGGAGCAATATAAGCAAACCGCCGCGCGGAAGCATCGAAAGAAATTGTATCGACAAGACCGCTGTACCAATGAGTAAATTCAACTTGAAAGGAAACAAATGAACTGGTCGGGCTTTATGAAATCAACAGCGTCAAGGAACCGCCCTTCACACATCATGCTCACCACGTTGTCTCGCTCGCTTGTCGTGGTGAGTCTGTTGTTTTCTGCGGCGGCGCTCGCCAAGCCGCGAATGCCACTGCCGCCATTCCCCCCGCCGGCTCCTGTGCTCTATTCTGAGAGTTTTGACGAAGCCTACACCGTCTGGATCACCAACGCGGAAGTGACCCTTGGCAACTACACTTATGACGAAAGCTGGTCAGGCTACGCCCTCCAGCGCCTCGGAACGATTACGCCCTTTCTGGTTGATGGTGTTGAGGACACTGGACATACGAATCTGGCTGCGTCAGGGGCCGTTCAATTCTGGTTCAAACCCGATTGGTCTAGCATTTCGGTGACAAATGGCACCGGGCCGGGCGAAGATGTGCCGCTGCTCGAATGGACGGCGTTGGCCAACAATCGGTCAACGGTGGTCTGGTCCTTGGAAGCCAGCGCGGACGGCTCAGTGCTGGCGCTGTTGAAGCCGGGAAACGGCGGGCCGGATGCGTATCTCAGCAAAACAATTAGCTGGAAAGCGGACCAGTGGCATTTGTTGACGCTGGATTACGGCACGAGCAACACGGCGCTCTTCATTGACGGAAAACTTGCGGCTCAGGGCGCGGGTACGCCGCCGGTTTCGCTGGCGGCGGCTGAATTGTCCCTAGGCAGCACGTTGACGGGAGGTCTCGCAGCGGATGGCGATTTCGATGACCTTTATTGTTTTGGCCGTCAGTTGAGAACCAATGATGTCGCGCTTTATTATGAGGAAACCAGCGGGCAGGCGGCGTTAGGGCCGGTTTCCGAGGCGGAAATCCAAGCGCAGCAAGCGGCAGTTGCCCGCCGCCGGAATTCCACCGGAACTTTCGGAACGATGGATTCGGGCGGTTTCTCGCCGGACTATTCCGGCGGTTCCGGCAATCTTCTATATGGCTCAAATGTGTTGTGGCTTTCAATCTTTCCTCCCGGCACAAACGCATACGCAACCAATACCAACTCCTCGACCGTCACTGTGATTTTGAACAACACCATTGCGGACATTTCGTATGTATTATTCAGCACCACCAACCTCAGTTCAAACATTACCTGGACGCTGGAACAAACCTTGCTCGGTTCGGAAGTGACCAACTACACCGTGGCTATCGTTCCCATGTCCGGGCGAACAAACTTGTTCTTCAAGGCCCTGGCCGAAAGTTTGGACAGCGACGGCGACGGCCTACCAGATTGGTGGGAACTCGCATATTCAACCGTCAGCCATCCCTTGAGTCCAACCAACGCCGACACCGGCAACACCGGCATCCCGGACGGATATAAACAGGATTCCGCGGGGGATGGGTATAACAACTTGCAGAAGTATCAAATGGGAATTCCGCCTAATGTTTGGGTGACGCCGCCCGCTCCCACCAGTTTTAATGTGGCGCTGAATACGAGCGGCACTAGCTCCACGCTGACGTGGAATATGTCGCCGGGGCCAGTGATAGAATACGTGATTTTGCGCGCCGACCCGAATCAGTACGGTGAACTTGGCAGCTTTCAGGCAGTCGCAACGAA
>Ga0181516_10003404_pt1 | contig 10644 bp, 8 predicted proteins | sample PEATcosm2014_Bin_25_FD_121104 | JGI IMG/M metagenome (GOLD analysis project Ga0181516, IMG submission 121104) | Peatland microbial communities from MTU Mesocosm Facility, Houghton, MI, USA - PEATcosm2014_Bin01_10_metaG | ecosystem: Environmental > Terrestrial > Soil > Wetlands > Peat | place...
CCGCGGCGCCTCGGCGAATTCCCAGCGCGGCCAGAGGTGGCTGAAGAGATGGGCGATCGCCGCGCCGACCAGCGTGTCGGCGAGGCGGGCGATCGCCGGCGCCGCCTCGGCCGGGTTGACGAGGTGCAGCGAGACGAGCGCCATCACCGAGGCGCCGACCGAAGCGAGGCGGTAGTTGGAACGCACGAAACCGTGGGTCAACGCCAGCGCCAGGCCCTGGACCAGAACCAGCGCGCCGACCGGCAGATAGGCGACGCCGAGCGAGGCGACGACGCAGCCGACGAGCGTGCCGACGATGCGGTCGTCGCGCCGTTGGCGCGTCCAGCCGTAGCTCGCGCGCATGATGACGGCGATGGTCAGCAGGACCCAATTGCCGTGGCCGGCGCCGCCGCCAAAAGTCTGCGCGACCAGGGCGCCGGCGACCATCGCCGCGGTCAGCCGCACGGCGAAGCGCAGCACCGGCGACCCGCGCCGAAACTGCTGCGCGAGCTGGCGCGGGTCGTAGTTGCGGCGCGGCGCGAAAGCCGAGAGGTCGACCTCGCCGATCGCCGCCGCCGCCGCGTCGTCGTCGGTGATGGCGTGCTCGAGCCGCTCGATGTGACGACGCGCGTCGAGCAGGCGCGCGACCGTCGCCTCGGCCGCCGCGCGCTGCTCCGGATCGAGCTCGTCGCCGGCGGCGAGTCGCGCCGCCTCGCGGCGCATTGCGTCGGTCGCCACCGCGTGACCGGGCGGCAGCCGCGGCTTGGCGCTGGTCAGGAGTTCGAGGCTCAAGTGCTGCAGGTCGAGCGCGGCGGCGCGCAGCGCGACGCCGATGCGCGCCGTCAGCGTTTGCGCCGGCGGCCAGTCGCGTAAGGCGGGCAGGTCGCACTGCGCCGCCACGACCGCGTCGAAGGAATCGAGCAGCACGCCGATCGTCGCGGCGAGCCGCACCCGCTCCGGCGTGGCGCGCGGCCGCTCGAGCAGCAGCGCGCGCGCCGCCTGCAACTGGTCGGCGAGCGCCGCCTGTTGGCGGATCGCGGCGCCGTAGACCTCCTGCACGTCGACGGCAGGATCGGTGAAACGGGCGATCGCGCGCAAATAGGCGGCGTGTTCGCGGATCGACTCGCTCGCCATCATGCGCCGGTCGTTGCGACTGATCAGCCTTGTGGCGACGATCGCCAGGACGATGTAAGCGGCGCCGCCGCCGATCAGCAGCAGCTCTTCCTCGATGGCGCGCGTCGGCCCGGCCGGCGGCAGGCCGAGCACGAACACCATCGGCACCAGCAATTGCGCGCTCAGCGCCAGCGCCCAGCGGCCGTAGCCGGTGACCATGCCGGCGGCGAAGGCGACGACGCCGATGACGATCACCAGCGCCGTCGGCGACGGGCTGGCGAGAAGGGTCAACGCGGTCGAGGCGACGGCGAGGCCGAAACCGATCAGCAGCGTGCGCGCCTTGACCCGCCACGGCGCCGGAAAATCGCTGACGCTGGCCGAGATGGCGCCGAGCGTCGCCGGCTGGCCCGCGCCAAATCCGAACGCCGCCGAGGCGAGCGCCGTCACCGCCATCACGCCGAGCGCGACGCTCAGCCCGTTGAGAATGTGCTGGCCGACGAACAGCTTCAGCACCGTCGGCGAACGCAGCCAGTTACGCATGGGCGCGCGCGCCGCCGCCGGCGCCTCGGTTCACGCTTTGACGAACGGGCATCCGCCTTTGTCGAGAGGCCGCCACGCGTCCTCCGGTTTGATCGTCGCGACGAGCTTGAAATAATCCCAGCCGCCCTTCGATTCGGCAAGCGTCTTCGTCGTCATCAGGTATACGGGGTGCAGCTTGCGCCCGTCGACGCGGATCGAGCCCTTGCCGAACAGCGGATCGTCGGTCGGGATCGCCTTCATCGCGTCGATGAGCTTGACGCCGTCGTCGACGCTGTTCGTCTCGGCCGCCGCCTTCATCAGATGCAGGGTCGCCGCGTACATGCCGGCGTGCATGTCGTTGGGTTTCATCTTCGAGGGATGAACGGCCTGAAAGCGGTCGGCGAAAGCGCGCGTGCCGTCGTTGAAATCCCAGTAGAACGGGGTGCAGATCGCCGCGTTCTGCACCGCCTCGAGCCCGAGCGAGGGGATGTTGGTGACGTTGAGAATCAATCCGGCCAGACGCTGCTTGGCGGTGAGGCCGAATTCGTGCGCCTGTTTGATCGTGTTGTTGAGGTCGCCGCCGGCGTTGGCGAGGCCGACGACGTCGGCGCCCGACGCCTGCGCCTGCAACAGGAACGACGAGAAGTCGGCGGTGTTGAGCGGGTGGCGCGCCGCGCCGAGCACCCGGCCGCCCGCCGCCGCGACCGCGGCGGCGCAATTCGCTTCGAGGTCCTTGCCGAACGCGTAGTCGGCGGTGATGAAGTACCAGCTCTTGCCGCCCAGCTCGGTCAGCGCCTTGCCGACGCTCGTGCCGAGCTCGTAGGTGTCGTAGGTCCAGTGGACGAAGTTCTTCGAGCATTTCGGCCCGGTCATCACCGACGAGCCGGCGCCGGAGCCGATCACCGCCTTGTTTTTCTCGCTCGCGATCGTCAGTACCGCGAGCGCGACCGCCGAATTGGGCAGATCCATGATCGCGTCCACCGAATCGTTGTCGAACCAGCGCCGGGCGATGTCGGCGCCGACGTCGGGTTTGTTCTGGTGGTCGGCGGAAACGATCTCGACCGCCACGCCGAGCTTGGCGGAATAGTCGGCGACGGCGAGCTTGGCGGCGATCACCGAGCCCACGCCCTGGTAATCGGCGTAGACGCTCGACATGTCGTTCATCACGCCGATCTTGAGCGGGCGCGCGGTTTGCGCGGCGGCGAGTCGCGGCGCGAGCGCGCTCGCCGCGGCGCCGATCAGAAGCTGTCTGCGGTTCATTGGACGTTCTCCCTCGCGTATTCGCGCGTTCGGCGTTCAGCCGCTCCGCTTGGTTTTCATGTTGCGAGCTCGCTGAGCCGCGCCAACGCGGCGACCAGTCGCTCGCGGCCTTCGCGGCCGATCAGCCGCTCGACTTCTCTTTCCTGCTCGGCTTGGACGCGGCGCGCGCGCGCGACCAGGGCCGCGCCGGCCGCGGTCAACGCCAAGGCGCGCGAGCGGCGATCGACGGGCGTGCGCAGCCGCTCGGCGAGGCCGCGGCGCTCGAGTTCGTCCATCATCGCGACGAAGTTCGGCCGCTGGATGCCGAGCGCGCCGGCGATCTCCGACTGCTTGCGGCCGGGATTCGCGCCGATCGCCACCAAAGCCGAGTATTGCGCCGGCGACAGCTCGAGCGCGACGAAGCGGCGGTTGAAATCCTCGAACACCGCGAGCTGGGCGCGGCGCAGCGGATAGCCGACGATCGACGTCAGCGCCGAGAGGTCGAGCGGACGAGCGTCGCCGGCCGGACTTGCCTCGCGCGGTTGCGCCCTCGTCTTCTCAGCCGCCATGCTTGGCCTCGTTTGAACCCAGCAGCCGCGCCGCCACCACCGACGGAATCGGGCGCGACTCGAGCCGGGCGGGATCGTGCGGATGGCGGCCGACCCACACCCGAGTCTCCCACGCTTCGATCGCCAGGCGTTCGCCGTCGGCGGCGGACCTGAACGCTTGGTGCTCGACGTCGAAACTCGAATTGCGGATCGCGGCGACGTGGGACGCGATGACGATGTCGTCGCCGAACCCGGACGGAACGAGGAATCGCGCGCGGGTGTCGACCATCGGATAGCCGACGATGTCGAATTCGCTCAGCAGATCGCGCTTCTTCCATCCCGCCGCTTCGAACAAATGGTGCGTCGCGGTGTCGAACATCGCGAAATAGCGCGGGTAGTAGACGATTCCAGCCGGATCGCAATCGGCCCATTCGATCCGTACGGCGTGACGGTTGACGAACATCGGCGTCCCCTCAGCGCGGCGCCAGGCGCAGCGCGCCGTCAAGCCGGATCGTCTCGCCGTTGAGATAGGGATTCTCGACGATGAAGGCGGCGAGCGCGGCGTATTCGGCCGGGTCGCCGAGCCGGGCCGGATAAGGGACCGAGCGGCCGAGCGAATCCTGCGCTTGCTGCGGCAGGCCGAGCAGCATCGGCGTCAGGAACAGGCCGGGCGCGATGGCGTTGACCCGAACGCCGAACTGGGCGAGCTCGCGCGCGATCGGCAGCGTCATCGCCACCACGCCGCCCTTCGAGGCTGAATAGGCGGCCTGGCCGACCTGGCCCTCGTAGGCGGCGACCGAGGCGGTGTTGACGACGATGCCGCGCTCGCCGTCCTCGAGCGGCTCGAGCCGGCTCGCCGCCGCCGCGAACAGCCGGACCATGTTGAACGTGCCGATCAGATTGACCCGGACCACCGTCTCGAAATCGCCGAGCGGCTGCGGCCCGTCGCGCCCGACGACGCGCTTGGCGACGCCGATTCCGGCGCAATTGACGAGGACGCGCGCCGGCCCGTGCGCCGCCGCCGCTTTGGCGAGGGCGGATTCGGCCGAAGCGGAATCGGCGACGTCGCCGGCGAGCGCGAGGCCGCCGATCGCCTTGGCGACGGCGTCCGCCGCTTCGGCGTTGCGGTCGAACACCGCGACGCGCGCGCCCCGTGCGGCGAAGGCCTCGGCGGTCGCCTTGCCGAGCCCCGATCCGCCGCCGGTGACGATCGCCGCCGCGCCCGCCAATTTCACTGCGCTTCCCCCTCGGTTCTTGACGATGATTGCGAGGCGCCGCCCGCCGCCGGCTGGGTCTTGCCGACGCGTTTGTCGAGAAAGGCGCGCACCCGCGCCTTCGCTTCGCCGTCGCTCTGCGCGGCGGCGGCCATCAGCGATTCCATCAGGTAACCGACGCGCGGATCGCTGTCGGCGATGCGCGGCAGCGCCTGGATCACGGCGAAATTGCTGAGCGGCGCGTTGCCGGCGATCGCCTCGGCGAGCGCCAGCGCCTTGGCGAAGCCTTCGCCTTCGCCGACCAGATATTGGGCGAAGCCGACCTGCGCGCCTTCCTCGGCGGCGTAGACGCGGCCGGTCAGCATCATGTCGGCCATGCGGGCGACGCCGATCAGCCGCGGCAGCCGCACCGAGCCGCCGCCGCCGACGAAGATGCCGCGCTGGCCTTCCGGCAGCGCGTAATAGGCGGAGGGCTCCGAGACGCGGATATGGGCGGCGGCGGCGAGTTCGAGCCCGCCGCCGATCACCGCGCCTCTGAGCGCGGCGACGACCGGCGCCGGGCCGAATTCGATCTTTTCGAAGCAACGTTGCCAGGCGCGCGAGTGATTGACCGCCGCCGCCACGTCGCGGTCGCCGACGCCGTTGAGATCGAGGCCGGCGCAGAAATTGGCGCCGAGGCCGTGCAGCACGATGGCGCGCACGCCGTCGGAAATGTCGGAAACAATGCGCTCGAGCGCGTCGATCGTCGCGTCGTCGATGGCGTTGCGCTTATGGGGACGGTTGACGCCGATCGTCAGCACCGCGCCGAGCCGCTCGACAACCAGCGATTCGGACGCGCGCGCCTTCGTTTCCGCCTTGGATTTGGCCACACCCGTCCTCGCCGCGCCGGGAAGCGCAGATATAGTTATATGGAATAACGATTAGCGGCGTCAAGCGCAGGATCGACCCCCGTCCCCAGCGAAGCTGGGGAAGGTGTCTCGCGAAGCGAGACGGATGGGGTGCGGGCCTTCGCGCAGATGTGCGCCGGACTGCGCGATCATTTCCGCGAATCCCCCAAGGGTTCGAACTGCCTTCGCCCTTCAACTGGCCGATCCCGTGCCGCCTGCGCCAACTCTGCGGGCTATACGACTCGCACAGCAGCGCGTGCTATCTGTCGATCATGGAGGAGTTGCGCTCTTTGCCTCAGTCCTCGCGCAAGTTCGCGCGCCGACAGCGTCGCCAAATGACAAGGGCGGAAGCGACGCTTTGGCGTGCGCTGCGCGGCCATCGACTCGAAGGCCACAAGTTTCGTCGGCAGACACCGATCGGACCTTACTTCGCCGACTTTGTTTGCCTCGAAAGGAAGCTCATCGTCGAAGCGGACGGCCGAACGCACGAAAGCGAGGACGCCATATTGAGAGACGCTGAGAGAGACGCGTGGCTTCGTCGCCAGGGCTATCGCGTCTTGCGGTTCGCTGACGATTTGATCATCGGTGGCTTGCCGATCGTAATCGAACGCATACGCGCCGCTCTTGCCGCGTGACGTCTTGGCCTCTTCCTCGGCGATGCTGGGGACGGCGCTTCAGGCAAATAAGTCTTGGATCGGCGCGCCGACTTCGGCGCCTCGCGCAGACACGGCGGCCGCCGTCATTGTTCGCCACACCCCATCCGGCCGCTGACGCGGCCACCTTCCCCAGCAAAGCTGGAGAAGGGCCTACGCCGCCCGAGGTTTGCGTTGGCTTCGCGTCGGCTTCGGCGGCGCCGCTTTCTCGTCGAACAGTTCGGCGAGCTTCTCGGTCATCGCCCCGCCGAGCTCCTCGGCGTCGACGATCGTCACCGCGCGGCGATAGTAGCGGGTGACGTCGTGGCCGATGCCGATGGCGATCAGCTCGATCGGCGAGCGGGTCTCGATTTCCTCGATCACATAGCGCAGATGGCGTTCGAGGTAGTTGCCGGCGTTGACCGACAGGGTCGAATCGTCGACCGGCGCGCCGTCGGAGATCATCATCAGGATGCGCCGCTGTTCGGAGCGGCCGAGCAGGCGCTTATAGGCCCAGTCGAGCGCCTCGCCGTCGATGTTCTCCTTCAGCAGGCCCTCGCGCATCATCAGGCCGAGGTTCTTGCGCGCCCGCCGCCACGGCGCGTCGGCCGCCTTGTAGATGAGGTGGCGCAAGTCGTTGAGCCGGCCGGGGTTGGCCGGTTTGCCCGCCTGCAGCCACGCTTCGCGCGCCTGACCGCCCTTCCAGGCGCGGGTGGTGAAGCCGAGGATCTCGACCTTGACGCCGCAGCGCTCGAGCGTGCGGGCGAGGATGTCGGCGCAGGTCGCCGCGACGGTGATCGGCCGGCCGCGCATCGAGCCGGAATTGTCGATCAGCAGCGTCACCACCGTATCGCGGAAATCCATCTCCTTCTCGCGCTTGAAGGAGAGCGGCTGCTGGACGTCGATGACGACGCGCGACAGGCGGGCGGTGTCGAGGATGCCTTCCTCGAGATCAAACTCCCACGACCGGTTCTGCTGCGCCATCAGCCGCCGTTGCAGCCGGTTGGCGAGCCGGCCGACGACGCTGCTGAGGTTCTGCAACTGCTTGTCGAGATAGTCGCGCAGCCGCTGCAACTCCTCCGGCTCGCACAAGTCCTCGGCGTTGACGACCTCGTCGAACTTCGTGGTGTAGGCCTTGTAGTCCGGCCCGCGCCGGTCGCCGGTCGGCTGCGGCGGGCGGTTCTCCGCCGCTTCCTCCGATTCGCCAGCCGAGGCCTCGTCGGGGAAATCGGCCGAAGGCGCTTCGTCGGCTTCGGTCGCGCCCTCCTCGAGTTCGTCGGTCGTGTCTTCCGACGCCTCCTTCTCCATCGCCTCGGCCGATTCCTCGCGCTCGCCTTCGCCGTCGGCGTCTTCGGCGCGCTCGGGCGGCGTATCCTCTTCGGACGATTCCGAGTCTTCGTCTTCGTCGGCCTCGGAGTCGCTGGGCAAGTCGAGCGACTGCAGCAGGCGATGCAGCGAGCGGGCGAAGGTGCGCTGGTCGTGGATCGACGCGCCGAGCCCGTCGAGCTCGGCGGCGGCCTTGCCCTCGATGACTGGGCGCCACAGCTCGACCACCCGCGCCGCGCCGCTCGGCGGCTTCAGGCCGGTCAGGCGCTCGCGCACCAGCATCGCCACCGCGTCCTCGATCGGCGCCTCGTCGCGCTCGCGCGCTTCGGAATAGGGGGCGCGATGATAGCGGTCGTCGAGCATCGCGGTCAGGTTGGCGGCGACGCCCTCCATCCGCCGCGCGCCGATCGCCTCGACCCGCGCCTGTTCGGCGGCGTCGAACAACGCGCGCGCGGCCGGATTATGGGGCGCGTGGCGACGATGGACGGCGTCGTTGTGACAGGCGAGGCGCAGCGCCATCGAATCGCCGATCCCCCGCAGGATCGCCGCCTCGCGCGCATTGGGCTTGCGCGGCGGCTCCGGCAGTCGCGCGCGCGCGCCGTCGGGTCCGCTGACCAGGGCCGGCTTGTCGGCGGCGAAGGCGACTTCGAGGTCCGGCCGGCGCGCCATCGCCCGGGTGCACGAGGCAAGCGCGCGCTTGAACGGTTCGGCGGGCGATTCGGCCCTGCCGGACGGTTTGCGGTTGGTCGGTTTGACGTCGACGGTCGACATGAGGGCCTGGGTTCGGGCGTCGGACGCGGGTTGGGCGAGGTTTCTCTATAGGCTCGGCCCGACTTTGCCGGCAAGCCGCCCGTTGGCGGTCGGGCGCCCGAGCGAATTCACAATCACCACGCCGAGAATGGCGATCGCGCCGCCGACCAGCGTCAGCGCGCTCAGGCTCTCGCCGAGCGCGGCGTATCCGACCAGCGCCGCCACCGGCGGCACGAGATAAAGGAAATTGGCGGCGCGCGCCGCGCCGAACCGGCCCAGCGCATAGGTCCAGGCCGCATAGCCGATCGCCGCGGGAAAGACGCCGAGCGCGACCACCGTCGCCGCCAGCCGCGTCGCCCCGGGCGCGGCGAGAATCGGCAGCGCGCCGGGCAGGAACGGCAGCAGGAACAGCGCCCCGGCCAGCAGCGTGTAAGCGGTGCAAGCGAGCGCGCCGTAGCGGCGGACGAGCGGGCGCTGCACGACGAAATAGCTCGCCGTGCACAGCGCCGCCCCGGCGACGAGACTCGCCCCGCCGCCGAACGCCAGTCCGCCCGGCTGGCCGAGCGCGATGAGGCCGACGCCGGCGAAACTGATCAGCGCGCCGCCCCAGCCCCAGGCCGAAAACCGCTCGCCGAGGAAGAGGGTGGCGAGAATGGCGGTCAGGATCGGCGCGACGTTGACGATGAACGCCGCCGCGCCGGCGCTGACCGTGCGCTCGCCCTGGTTGAGCAGGCCGTTGTAGATCGAAATGCCGATCAGGCCGCAGATCAGGAAGCGCATGGCGTCGGCCGGGCTCGGCGGCGGCGGCCGGCTGAAGGCGAGCCAGGCGAGCGCCAGCGCGCTCGCCACCAAGAAACGCGCCGAGGCGAGTTCGAGCGGCCCGAGGTCGCGCATGCCGACGCGGATCATCGGAAAGGCCGAGGCCCAGGAAAGGACGGTGACGGCGACGGCGAGGGCCGCGGCCGCATTGGCGCGGCGGGCGGCGGTCGAAGACGGAGAGGTCATGGCGCCTTATCGCCGAGTTGGGTCGCTCGACATAGCGGCAAGTTGACGCCGCGACTGCGTTTCGCGCTTGGGCGGGCGGGCGCCCGCGCTTGCGGAAGCGTTAACCTTTCCGAGCGGCGCCCAGGGGCCGATTTCAGCGTCCGTTAACGCGACGGCCCCACGATCCCGGCGCCCTCTCCTCGTCTCCGGATCTTCGTCGTGCGTTCCCTTGCCGCTGTCCGCTACCTTCTCCCGTTGATGGCGCTTGGCTTTTTCTGGTGGCTGCGGCCGGAAGTCGTTTCCCCGCTCCTGCGCGGCGGGATTGTCGTCAACCTCGGAACGGCCGATCAACCGCATGAGCTCTTCGCGCCGGCGGTGGCGATCGTCATCGCCCCGCTGGCGCTGCGCTTCGGCCTGCCGCTGATTGTGAGGGCGGCGCTGCTGCTGCCGTTCGCCGCCACGGCGCTGACGCGGCGGTCGGAGCGCGGACCGACGTTCGACCCCGCGCGCGACCTGGCGAGCGACTCCTTCGCGCCCGGCTCGAAAGAAGAGGCCGCGGTCGACAAGGCGATCGCCGCTGCGCTCGCGGCGCGCAGACCCACTCCGATCCGCCCGTTCGGCCGCCACGACGCCGCCGCCTGATCGCCGCCTCGCCTCAGGTCAGCGCGACGTTCAGCGCGCTCTCCGGCAGTTCCTGGCCGAAGCAGCGCTGGTAGAACTCGGCCACCAGCGTGCGCTCGAGCTCGTCGCACTTGTTGAGGAAGGTGAGGCGGAAGGCGAAGCCGATATCCTTGAAGATGTCGGCGTTCTCCGCCCAGGTGATCACCGTGCGCGGGCTCATCACCGTCGACAGGTCGCCGTTGATGAACGCGTTGCGGGTGAGGTCGGCGACGCGCACCATCTTGTTGACGATGTCGCGGCCTTCCTTGCCGCCGCGATAATGCGGCGCCTTGGCCAGCACGATGTCGACTTCCTTGTCGTGCGGCAGATAGTTGAGCGTCGCGACGATCGACCAGCGGTCCATCTGGCCCTGGTTGATCTGCTGCGTGCCGTGATAGAGGCCCGAGGTGTCGCCGAGCCCGATCGTGTTGGCGGTGGCGAACAGGCGGAAACCCGGATGCGGCCGGATGACCCGGCGCTGGTCGAGCAGCGTCAGACGCCCGGAGACTTCGAGCACCCGCTGGATGACGAACATCACGTCGGGGCGGCCGGCGTCGTATTCGTCGAAGCAGATCGCAATGTTGTTTTGCAGCGCCCAAGGCAGCATGCCGTCACGAAACTCGGTGATCTGCTTGCCGTCCTTGAGCACGATCGCGTCCTTGCCGACGAGGTCGATGCGCGAGACGTGGCTGTCGAGATTGATGCGCACCAGCGGCCAGTTGAGCCGGGCGGCGACCTGCTCGATGTGGGTCGACTTGCCGGTGCCGTGATAGCCGGTGATCATCACGCGGCG
>Ga0181516_10003405_pt1 | contig 10644 bp, 8 predicted proteins | sample PEATcosm2014_Bin_25_FD_121104 | JGI IMG/M metagenome (GOLD analysis project Ga0181516, IMG submission 121104) | Peatland microbial communities from MTU Mesocosm Facility, Houghton, MI, USA - PEATcosm2014_Bin01_10_metaG | ecosystem: Environmental > Terrestrial > Soil > Wetlands > Peat | place...
CTGGCGGACCGCGCGGCAAGAGCGCTGCTAAAGGGCCTCTGCCACGCCAACCCAGACTACCGGCAAGCCTTCCAAGAGAATCCAGCAGCCATGCTCCCTGTGGTTCAGCTCTGGGGCATCGGCCAAGGGCCCTTCAGCCAGGACGCCGGGCGCATCAAGCAGGTGCGGGTGCTCAAGCCAAATTAAGAGCTCAGCATTGACAGGCGGGCCCTAAAAGGGCAAAAGGGTTAGGGAACGAAGCCAGGCCGACCTGCTAAATGACCATTGTTCAATTCTCGGAGACACATCATGGGGCGCCGCAGCGAGCATACATTGGATGAGATCAAGGCCATGGCCATCGCGGCCGCGGAGAAGCTGGTCATAGAGCATGGCATCTCGCACCTGACCACCCGCAAGGTGGCGGCGGCCATGGGCTACACCAGCGGCACGCTCTACCTGGTCTTCAAGAACGTGGACGACCTCATCCTGCAGATCAACGGCCGCAGCCTGGACAAGATGCAGCAGCATATGCGCGACTTCGCCAAAGGTTGCAAGGCCCCGCGCGAGCGGGTCAAGGCGCTCTGCATGGGCTACCTGGACTACGCCAACTTGAACCCCAACCTTTGGTCCCTGGTGTTCGAGAACCGCTGGAACAGCGGCTTCAGCCGGCCCAGCTGGTACCAGGCCAAGAAGATGGCCTGCTTCGCGCCCCTTGAAGAGGAGCTGAAGCTGCTGGCCAAGGGCCGCAGCGAGGATGAGGTGGCTTTGGCCGCTGGCGCGCTTTGGAGCGCGGTGCACGGCGTGCAGGTGCTGCACGCCACGGGCAAGCTGGAGGCGGCGCGCACGAGCCCTTTGGAGCGCCTGGCAGTGTTCCAGGTGGAGAACTTTTTGAGGGGATTTTTGAATGGTGCCAAGGCTGATGCCAGGCTAAAATCCTAGCTGCAAGCCCTGCCCAGGAGATCGCATGGGACCGATGCTAGGCCCATTCCCCATTTCAGACGTCCAGCACGCCATGGCCGTGGCCCTGGCCTTTCTGCTCGTCTTCCTATCCGCTGAAGCCTGGCGCGCTTGGGGCGGCCCCTACCCGGAGCTGAGCCGCAAAGCCGTGCATTTCTTCGGCGGCCTGGTGGCCTGCGCCTTCCCCTGGCTCTTTGTGAGCTCCGGCCTGGTCTGGCTGCTGGCTGGCGGCTTTGCCGCGGTGCTGATGGGCACGCGGGCCCTGGGCCTGCTCAAGAGCGTTCACGGCGTGGACCGCGAGAGCCTGGGCGTGCTGTATTTCCCCATCTCCGTGGGCCTGCTCTTCCAGCTGGCCCACGCCATGCCCGTGCTCTACCTGGTCAGCATGCTCACCATGGTGGTGGCCGATGCCCTGGCCGCGGTGCTGGGCAAGGCCTATGGCCGCAACAGCTACCGGGTGGAGGGGGATTGGAAGAGCTTGGAAGGCTCAGCCGCCTTCCTGCTGGCCACCTTTTTGGTGGTGCACCTGCCCCTGCTGCTGATGACCCGCATGGACCGGCCGCTCTGCGTGCTGGTGGCATTGCAGATCGCCGTGCTGGTGACCTGCTTTGAGGCCATCTCCCCGGCCGGGCTGGACAACCTGGTGGTGCCGATGGGCACCTGGTACCTGCTCATACACCTGGACCAAGCCTATGTCAGCTGGATGCTCATCCAGCTGCTGGGCCAGGCCGCCATCATCCTGCTGGTCTCCTGGCTGGCCCTGCATCTCAAGGTTTTCAGCTTCTCCGCCGCCGTGGGCCTGCAGCTCTTCTTCTATGGCGCCCTCTCGCTGGGCAACCCTGAATGGGTGCTGGCCCCGGCCCTGGCCGTGCTGGCCTACAGCCTCTTTGCCCACCGCCTGGGCGCCCATCTGGCGCTGCCAGACAGCCGGGTGCAGCTGCAGCTGGTCTTCAACTTGGCCGCGCTGCCTGCGCTGCTCTACATCCTCAACAATGCCTGGCTGGACCAGCGCTGGATCTTGAAGGGCCTGCCAGCCTCGCCCCTGTTCTATGTGGCCTATTGCGGGCTGGTGGCTGGGCAGGCATCCAGCCTGCTGCAGGCCCTGTGGCGGCATTGGCGCAAGAGCCTGGGCTGGCAGGGCCTGGCTGCCAGCCTGCTGCTGGCCATGGCCTGGGTGCTGCCCTTGAGCCTCTGGGTGGGGCCGGGCACCTGGTCGGCCACCCAGCTGGGCCAGGCAGCGCTCTGCTGCCTGGCCAGCGGCCTGGGCGCCAGCCTGCTCTGCCAGCTCTGGGGCGCGGGCAAGGGCAGCTTGGCGCTCTCGCGCCTGCAGCTGGCAGGCGCAGGCTTGGGCCTCCTCCTCATCATGCCCCTCTATCTTCTCCAGCTTGGCGGGCCGCGATGAGCCTGGCCCTGCTCCGCATGCTCCTGGCGGGCATGGCCCTGCATGCCGGGGCTGCCTCCTGGGCGCCACCCCAGGCCATCAGCCTGCAGGCAAGCGACGGCCTGGCCATCACAGCCTGGCTGCACCACAACGGCCGCCTGCAGCCCACCGCCAGCCTGCTGGTGCTGGTGCCGGGCTTCGCCCAGCGCGAGGGCACGGCCAGCATGAATGCCGTGGCCGGAGAGCTCAGCCAGGAGCGCGACTGCCTGCTGGTGGACCTGCGGGGCAATGGCGCCAGCTCGGGCCGCTACACCTTTGGGGCAGAGGAGTGGCGCGATGTGGATGCCGCCCGCTCCTGGGCCGAGGCGCGCTATGCCCGCATCGATGTGCTGGGCTTCTCGCTGGGCGCCTACACCGCCCTGCGCAGCGTGGCCCAATGGCCCGGCCACACCCACGCGCTGGCCCTGGCCAGCCCGCCCCCCAGCCTGGAGCGCATCGTCTTAAGCGGCGGAGCCCTGCTGCAGCCCCTCTGCTCGCCCTTCCAATCCGCGAGCTATGCCTTCCCGCCCGGCAATGACCTGCTCTTCCGCTGGGGCTCCCTCTTCGGCGGGCATCCCAGCGCCTGCGGCTTGGCAGCCAAGGCCCACTTGCCCACGGCCGTGCTGGTGGGCGGGCGCGATTGCCTCATCTTCCCCAGCCTGAGCCAGGAGGTGTATGCCTCGCTGGCTGGGCCCAAGAGCTTCACCCGCATGCCCCAGGGCCTGCACGCCGAGCGCATGTTCCTGCAAGACCCCGCCGCTTTCGAGGCCTGGCTGCATCAGCAGGCCCTCGACCTGCCCTAGGCCAGCCCCTCCGCCCATGACGATACAATTTGGAACACACTTTCCCTTTCTAACCCATGGTCAAGCGCGTAAAGTAAAGCGATTGATGCTGGATACCTATGTGACATTGGAGGCAAGAAAGATGCTGAATCGTGCAACCCTGGCAGGCTTCATAGCCCTGCTCGTCGCGTCATCCCTGGCAGCCCCGGCCTTTTCCGCGGCCAGCGGGCCCTATGCCCTTGTTGATGCCTACAAAGCAGCCCTGGGGCAGAGCGAAAGCCTGTCCATCACGGGCGAGACCATTACCCAGGCTGAGATGCGCTATCGCGAGGCCATCGCCACCGTGGTGCCGAACATCTCGCTCAGCGGCGACCTCTACCACCAATACTATCTGCAGGGCGCCCCCAAGTCGCCCTTTCCCGCCCCGGACAATCAAAGCTTCCTCAGGGTCTCCGCGGTGCAGCCCCTCTTTCAAGGCTTCCGCGAATACGCCGCTTTAAGGGCCACCAAGGACCAGCTGGCGGCAAGCAAGCAAGCCTACGCCTGGGCCGCCTGGCAGCTCTATGCCGACACCGCCCAGGTCTTCAACCTGGTGCTCTCATCCGAGAAGTCCCTGGCCGACCTGCAGGCCGAGCTGGAGCTCTATGACCAGCGCATCCAGTTCCTCGAGGGCTGGTTCCGCATAGGACGTGCCCAGGACACCGATGTCTTGAGCGCCCGCTCAGCCCAGGCCCAGATCAAGGCCCAGGTGGAATCGGTCAAATACCAGATCGCCGCGGCCCGCGAGGCCTTCGCCTTTTTGACCGGCCTGCCTGTGGATGCGCGCCTGAGCGACACTCAAGACCTGCCCGACAGCCTGAGCAGCATGGCCGCCTATGTGGCTGAGCTGGACAATCGGCCCGATGTGGAAGCCGCCCGCTTGAATGTCGCCAACGCCAAAGAGGGAATCGCCATCGCCTGGGGGGCGCACCTGCCATCGATCAATGCCCAGGCGGATTATTACCCCTACCATTACGCGCCCGATACCGACCTCAATTGGGATGCTTTCCTGAGCGTGACCATGCCCATCTTCATGGGCGGGAGCATCGCCGCGCAGACGCGCAGCGCGGAATCCGCCGAGCGCCAGGCGGAACTGGCCCTGCAGCAGACGCTGCGCATGGACCAAGAGAACCTGCGCAGCAGCTACCAGAAGCTGCATTATGACCTTTCCCAGGGCAAGGCCCTGGTGGATGCCGCCGACCTGGCCGACAAGGACTACAGGGCCGAGGCCAAGAACTTCGAGCACGGCCTGGTGACCAACCTGGATGTGCTGCAGTCCATGGTCACCTACACCAACGCCGCCCTGGCGCGGGACGCCATGCGCTACACCACCCTCTCCGACTTCCTGAGCCTGCAGGCCCAGATCGGCCATGTCCCCGGCTTCACCCCCAAGCCCGAAGGAGCGAGGTAACACCATGACCCTCTCAGACATCTCCATCAAGAATCCGGTCTTCGCCTGGATGCTGATGTTCGGCCTCATCATCTTCGGCGCCATCTCCTTCAATCGCATGGGCATCAGCCAGCTGCCGGACGTGGACTTCCCGGTGGTGACCATCTCGCTCAGCGAGCCTGGCGCGGCGCCGGAGACCATCGAGACCAACGTGGTGGACCCGGTGGAGGGCGCCGTGCTGCAGGTGGAAGGCGTGCAGGATGTCACCTCGCAGAGCATGGAGGGCCAGGCCACCATCACGGTCACCTTCTCGCTCAGCCGCCCCATCGACTCGGCCCTGGTGGACGTGGAGAACGCGGTGGTGGGCGTGCAGAAGCAGCTGCCCACCGACCTGCAGCCCGTGCAGTACAGCAAGACCAACCCCGATGACCAGCCCATCCTCTACATAGCCCTGACCTCCACCGACCCGGCCAAGGCCAGCCTGCGCGACCTCATGATCTACACCAACGACGTGCTGCAGGACCAGTTCGCCAGCGTGGATGGCGTGGGCCAGATCAGCCTGGGCGGCTACCTGGCGCCGGAGCTGAGGGTGTGGGTGGATGGCAAGGCCCTCAAGCGCTACCAGCTCACCTCCAGCGACGTGGTCAACACCATCTTGAGCGAGCATGTCGAGCTGCCCAGCGGCCTCATCGAGAGCAGCGGCGCCAAGGACGCCAACATCCGCACCTTGAGCCAGGCCGACAGCACCGCCCATTTCGGCGAGATCTACATCAACCAGCGGGGCGGCTCGCCCAATTTCCGCCCCATCCCGCTCTCGGCCGTGGCCAGCATCGAGGAGGGCATGGCCGACACGCTGCGCATCAGCCGCTCCAATGGGGCGCCGGCCGTGGGCTTGGGCATCATCAAGCAGCACGGCAGCAACGCGGTGGAAGTGGCCAAGCTGGTGCGCGGCAAGCTGGAAGAGCTCAAGAAGAACCTGCCTGAGGGCATGGCGCTGGAGGTCCGCTTCGACTCGACCCAATTCATCAAGGATGCGGTCAACGACCTGGACAAGAACCTGGTGCTGGCCGCCCTGGCCACCGCCCTGGTCTGCTGGCTCTTCTTGGGCAGCTGGAGCGCCACCTTCAACGTTCTGCTGGCCATCCCCACCTCCATCGTGGGCACCTTCATCATCATGTACTTCTCGGGCTTCACCCTCAACACCTTCACCCTGCTGGGGCTGAGCCTGTCCATCGGCATCGTGGTGGATGATGCCATCATGGTGCTGGAGAACATCATCCGCCATGGCGAGATGGGCAAGAGCCGCCTGCTGGGCGCGCTGGACGGGGCCAAGCAGATCACCCCGGCCGCGGCCGCCACCTCGCTGGCCATCGTGGCCATCTTCCTTCCCATCGTGTTCGTCAGCGGGGTCATCGGCAAGTACCTGATGCAGTTCGGCATCACCATGGTGGCCACCGTGGCCCTCTCCCTGCTGGAGGCCCTCACCCTCACGCCCATGCGCTGCTCGCAGTTCGTGCACACCGGCGAGCGCACATCCTGGCTGGGCAAGGGCGTGGAAAAGGCCTTCACGCTGTCATCCAACGCCTACCGCCGCGCCCTGGCCGTGGTGCTGCGGCACCGCTGGAAGGTGCTGATCGCGGCGCTCTGCTTCTTCGCCGGCTCGCTCTTCATCGCCAAGTTCCTGCGCCAGGAATTCGTCCCCTCCCAGGACATGTCCACCTTTGTCATGAGCTTCAAGACCCCCACCGGCTCGTCCCTGGACTTCACGGATGACAAGATGCGGCAGGTGGAGGCCTTCATCAAGACCCAGCCCGACATCCAAGGCATCTACGACGGCATCGGGGGCCGCTACGGCGGCCAGCTCAACTCCGGCTTCGCCTTCATCACCATGTACCCCAAGGGCCACCGGCCCATGGACCCGGCGGTTGGGCATCCGCTCAGCCAGGCCGAGCAGATCGCCATCTGCCGCAGGGAGCTCAACAAGATCCCGGGCTTGAGCGTCTTCATCATGGACCTCTCCACGCGCGGCTTCACGGCCACCCGCGGCTTCCCGGTGGAGGTGGGCGTGCGCGGCCCCAACTGGGATGTGCTGGCGGACTCGGGCATGAAGCTCAAGGCGGCCATGGCCTCCAGCGGCATCATGACCGATGTGGACACCGACTACCAGTTCGGCATGCCCGAGGTGGATGTCATCCCTGACCGCCTCAAGGCCTCGCAGCGCGGGGTCAGCGTGGGCACCATCGCCCAGGAGATCAACGCCCTGGTGGGCGGCGTCTACGCCGGCTACTACCCCCGCTCCGGCCATGAGGACCAGATAGAGGTGCGCCTGCTGGCCGACCAGCGCGACCACGAGGACCAGATCAAGGACCTCTATGCCCGCAACAACCGCGGCGAGGTGGTGCCCCTGACCGAGGTCACCACCATCAACAAGACCGATGCCCTGCAGCAGATCACCCGCGACCAGCGCCAGCGCACCATCACCCTCTACGCCAACGTGGCGGCCGGCAAGTCGCAGGCCGATGCCATCGCCAAGGTCAAGCAGCTGGCCAGCCAGATCCTTCCCAAGGGCTACACCCTGGTCTTCAATGCCGGCTCCACGGTCTTCACCAGCGCCATGCGCGACATGCTCTTCGCCCTGCTGCTGGGCGTGATCGTGGCTTACATGGTCCTGGGCAGCCAGTTCAACAGCTTCGTGGACCCCTTCACGGTGCTGATGGCCCTGCCCTTCAGCGCCTCGGGCGCCCTGCTGGCGCTGTGGGTCTGCCACCTCTCGCTGAACATGTACAGCATGATAGGCCTGCTGCTGCTGATGGGCATCGTCAAGAAGAACTCCATCATGCTGGTGGACTTCACCAACGAGGTGCGGGCCACCAAGCGGAGCACGGTGGACGAGGCTTTGCTCGAGGCCTGCCCGGTGCGCTACCGGCCCATCCTGATGACCTCGGTGGCCATCATCGCCGCCGCCATCCCCGAGGCCCTGGGCCGCGGCGCGGGCTCAGAGACCCAGGTGCCCATGGCCGTGGTGCTCATCGGCGGCGTGCTCATCTCCACGGTGCTGACCCTCTTTGTGGTGCCCTGCTTCTACAGCCTGGTGGCTCACTTGGAGAGCCGGCATGCCCATGAGGACAGGATGGCCGAGGCCCTGAAGGAGCGCGCGGCCTTGGCGGCCAAGGAAGCCAAGCTTGCCCGTCGCTAGCCCTGGCACCCCCGCCGCCATCCGGGCCGCGGCCCGCAAGGCCGCGGCTGGCCGGCAGGCGGGCTTGGCCACCCAGGAGAGCCTTGAGGCCGTGGCGCAAAGGGCGCTCTGCTTCCGCCCCGGCTGGGTGGGCCTGCTGCTTCGCCTGAGGCGCGGCCTGCTGGGCCTGCTGGGCGCACCGGACAGCCGGGCAGGGAAGCGCCCGGCCCTGGTGCTGCCGCTAGAGCCCGGCGGCCAGACCGGCATCTTCACCGTGGAGGCTTGCGAGCCTGGCCGCTATTGGCTGGCCTCGGCCCAAAGCCGGCATCTTGACTCTTGGCTGGCCTTCCATGTTGAGGAGGCCAGCGGGCTCAAGCCCCGCCTGGTGCTGGCCACCACCCTGGCGAGCTTCCACGGCTGGCGCGGCCGGGCCTATTGGCTGCTGGCCAGCCCCTGGCAGGCAGCCATCCTCAAGAGCGCCCTCAAGCCCCGCTGATCCTGGCGGGGTTTTGCTTCCTCATGGCGGGCAGGGAGGCTATAATCAGCCTGTTGCCTCTCGGGGGACGGATGCTGCACAAGCGCTATGCCAAAGACATGGATCCGGCCTGGCTGATAACCCTGGCCAAAGCTGGCGACTACAACGCCATGGCCGAGCTGGTCAAGCGGGCCCGGGCCCAGCCCCGCCAGGCTGCCCAATGGGCTGGCATGCGCGACTGGATGCACGAGCTGGAGCACAGCAAGGACCCGGCCGCCACCTATGTGCTGGCCGGCATGGTGCATGACGGCTATGGGGTGGCCAAGGACCCGCGCCGCGCCTTGGAGCTGCTGGAGAAGAGCTTCCGCGCAGGGCACAAGCCGGCGCTGTGGGCGCTGGTGGACCAGGAGATGGCGCGCAAGAACTACCTGGCCGCTGCCATGCTGCTGCAGGACGCCGTGCACATGGGCGTGGCCGAGGCAGCCAGCCGGCTGGGCCTGCTCTTCTTGAGCGGCAAGGTCAAGAGCGCCGACCCCAACCATGAGGCCCTGCGCTGGTTCCTCAAGGGAAGCCTCTTGGGCAGCGCGGACTGCGACCTGAGCGCGGGCCGCTGCATCTACCAGGTGGACGAGGCCCACAGCCTCTCGGCCATGGCCATCCCCTGGCTCAGGCGGGCCTTTTGCAAGCTCGCGCCCAATGAGGACGGCCTGGCGCCGCAAGCCTGCGCCGAAGCCGCGCGCCTGCTCTCAGAGATCTACCGCCTGGGCGCCATGGACATGGCGCCGGACCCGGCCCGCGCGCGGGCCTGGCACGCGCTGGCGGAGCGCACGGACCCGGCCCGCTTTGGGCCGCTCAGCGAGGAGCATCTGGCCTGGCTGGAGGCGGTGCAGGAGGGCGAAGAGGCCGGGCTGGACCTGCGGCCCCTTGGCGCCGCGGAAGGCCCTAATTCTTGAGGCAATGTGCGCGCACCTGACCTTCTCATCCTGGCCGCTGGCATGGGCAGCCGCTACGGCGGGCTCAAGCAGCTGGAGCCCTTCGGCCCGGGCGGCGAGACCATCATGGACTACTCGGTCTTTGACGCGCTGCGCTGCGGCTTTGGCAAGGTGGTCTTCGTCATCCGCCGCGACTTTGCCGATCGCTTCGAGAGGGAAGTGGCCCCCCGCTTCAAGGGCCTCATCCCCACCATCGCCGTGTTCCAGGAGCTGGATGACCTGCCCCAGGGCCGCAAGCCGCCCGCGGGCCGCAGCAAGCCCTGGGGCACGGTGCAGGCCGTGCTGGCCGCCCGCCAGGCCTGCGACGGCCCCTTTGTGATGATCAATGCCGATGACTTCTATGGCATGGCCAGCTACCAGGCCATGGCCGGGCATTTCCGGGCCCTGCCCGAGGGCGCGCAGGGCCGCTATTCCATGGTCGGCTACACCTTGCGCAGCACGCTAAGCGAGCACGGCACCGTCACCCGCGGCATCTGCCGCTGCGACAGCCAGGGCCATCTGCTCCAGGTGCTGGAGACGCGGGGAATCGCACGCAATGGCCAGGCCGCGCATGCGCCCGGGCCTGACGGGAAAGTGCTCGATTTCAGCGGCGATGAGCCGGTGAGCATGAACTTCTTCGGCTTCACCCCAGACCTCTTTGGCCATCTTGAGGAGCAATTCATCAGCTTCCTCAACCTGCAGGGAGGGGAATTGAGCTCAGAGCTGCTCATCCCCCAGGCAGTGGACACGCTGCTCAAGCAGGGCAAGGCCAGCGTTCAGGTGCTCCAAGGTAGCCCTTACTGGTTCGGGGTGACCAACCCTGAGGACAAGCGCCTGGTGGTCAACAACATCTTGGGCCTGGTCCATGATGGCGAGTATCCACAAAAGCTCTTTGCTTGAACGATTCCCAACGAAAATAGGGCTTATTGAATGGCTCTTTCGGACGATTAAAGATAATAGATAGAAGCTTGTCAGGCCTTGATTTGGTCCATATTTTGGAATATCATTCCGTATCATTTGGGATGATTGGAGGCAAAATGAAAAAATCAATGATGTACTCCAGCCTGGTCTTGCTTCTCTTGGCTGGCTTGCTGGGTTTGGTGAGCTTTGGCTGCCGCGGCTATGGCCAGACCGACCCTCTTGGCGCCAGCGGCGCTGGCGGCAGCAGTGGCGGAGGCACCGGCGGCGGGAGCGGTACCGTTCCTACTGCCACCCCCACACTTATTATCATCAACATCGCCCCGACCTGCTCGGGTGCCGCTGGCGCCAATAGCTTTGTGTTCGGCAGCACTACTGGCCTTTTTAGGTCTTCTTATTCGACCGCAACCACACAACAATTCACCTGTGGCGCGACCCTTGAGCTATACAACGTGCTCAATGGTGACTACAAAGCTGAAGCTGAAGCAGACCTCTCGCCTATCATCAATTTTTCCGGCTTTAATAATGGCCACATTGA
>Ga0181516_10003407_pt1 | contig 10642 bp, 4 predicted proteins | sample PEATcosm2014_Bin_25_FD_121104 | JGI IMG/M metagenome (GOLD analysis project Ga0181516, IMG submission 121104) | Peatland microbial communities from MTU Mesocosm Facility, Houghton, MI, USA - PEATcosm2014_Bin01_10_metaG | ecosystem: Environmental > Terrestrial > Soil > Wetlands > Peat | place...
AACACCAACCTCGCCGACAACACGACTGGCGCGATCACGCCCGCGTTGCTGCGCAATATGATCCTCGACGTTTTGGCGAACCTGCCAACGCTGCTCGACGCCGACACCTTCGCCGCGGTCAAGACGTTCACCGTCCCGCCGGTCCTGACCGGGCTCACTGGCGTCCTGCAAGGGAATGGCTCGAGCGCGGTCACAGCGCTGACGAATGCAGCGCTCGCGGCGCTGGTTCCCCAGGGCAAGATCACCATCACGGCGGCGGCGATCAACCTCAACGCGACCGGCGACACTGCGTTTGCCATCGCGCTGCCGAGCGGCTTCACGCGCTACAAGGTCTCTGAGCTGCACGTCTCGCACGCCAGCCTTTCACTGACGACGGCGCAGATTGGTCTCTACACCGGCACGCTCCAGGGCGGCGTCAACATCGTGGCGCAGACCTTGACCGGCATCACGCAGACGGCAACCGACACCAATCTGAACGCCTATAGCGCGACGATTGTCGACTCCGGCACGCGCTCCTACAACGACGCCAATCTCTATCTGAACGTCGGGACGGCGCAGGGCGCGGCGGCGACCGCCGACTTCACGCTCATCATCACGCCCCTGCCGTAGCGCCATGGCAATCCCGAAGATCATCGGCGCGCAACGCGACTTCTCGGCGGGGGAACTCGACGTTGCGATGAAGCGCGCCGATGAAAACCCGGTGATGAAGATCGGCGCGCGGCAAGCGTCGAACTGGCGCATCCTCAATTCCGGCGCCGCGTCGAACCGCCCTGGGCGCCGCATTCTGTTCCTGGAGACCGGCCGCGTCGAAAAGGTGCTGATGTCGCCGGGGAATGTGTTCTTCCTCGTCTTTGGCCCCGGCTATCTGCGCGTCTACAACGCCGCTGGCGCGAACGTCTTTTCCTCGACCGTGAAGGGCGACGGTGCGTCGGCAATCTCGTGGACAATGGCGACGGTCGGAAATGTTTCTTTCGCTGTCGCGGCAGGATCGCAGCTTTCGATATACATCGCCTACGCCGATGGCGCCCCGAACAACGTCCCACAGGTTTTGACTTGGGATGGTGTGTCGCAAACGTCGACATGGACGCTGGCGACCTATGCTGAGACTGTTAAAATAACGGGCCAGAAGCGGACGTTATTCTATCGGATTTCACCACAAAATGTGACGATGCAGCCCAGCGGGTCTACGGGAAACGTGCAACTCACGTTTTCAGCCCAAGTCCTGACGGCTGGCATGATTAACACCCGCATGAGTTACGCGGGAGTTCAGGTTATCATCACGAGTGTGACGGCTGCGGATTTTGTGACCCCGGTTGCTGGGCCGTCAAGATATGGGAAAGCGTCGGTTCAAGGAACATTGCCTGGAACACAGACCTTCGCGATGGGGGATAACCCGGCGATCTACTTCGCGGTCGGCGACTTGGTCAAAGGGTCCATTTCAGGCGCAGAAGGTATTGTCATCGCGACGTCCGGCACGCCCTACAACAACGGAATGACAGTCCAGTTGATTACGACGGCGACAGGTGAGTTGATTGGTTTCTATGATGGCGTCTGGACAGTATCGAACGGAGACACCGTGGCGGGGCCGAGTGGCTCGACTCAAATCGATCCACAGAACGGCCCGAGCGACCAAACTCGAGCGCCGATCATCAGCGGCCCACCGACTGCGATCTCGATTTGGGATAACGAGGTTATGAACACGTACTGGGGATATCCGTCCTCAGTTTTCTACGATCAGGAGCGGCTTGGCCTTTGCAATTTCTCTGCGTTGCCAAGTGCGGTCAGTTGGTCGGCAATCGGTCTTCCCCTCGACATGTACGTTGAGTCGACGGGCGCGTCGGTTACGCAGGACTCCGCCATTTTTGAACTGGCGCCAGGCAAATCGCAAGTTCTGTTCGTCCTTCCAGGCATGGAATCGAGCGAATTCATCTTTTGCGACAACGCCATCTACTATCTGCCTATCACGTTGCAGAACCCGCTTGAGCCGGGCTCCGTGGCGTTCAATCTCCTAAACTCACAGGGCTGTTCGCCAGGCGTGCGCCCACAGCCGGTCCAGCAATCGATTCTGTTCGTCAAAGCCGGCGGCGTCGAGATGGGCGCGGTGCAGGCGCCGGGCGCTTACTACCGCCCCTACGTCGTTGACAGCGTGTCCGAATTTCACTCGCACCTTTTCACGGCCTCGCCGCCCGTCGCACTCGCGGTCCCGCCGGCGCCGAGCCAATTCGAGGAGAATTACGCCTACGTCTTACTCGCCGACGGCTCCATGGTCGTCGGCAAATACTCCATTCGACAGGGCTTGCTTGACGTGGGGCCGGACGGAAAGCCGAAGATCGGCTGGCTGCCGTGGACCGGCGATGGCGAGGTCGAATGGATTTCCGGGTCGGGCGCCGATCTGATCCTGACGACAAACTATCCGGCGAGCGGTGGATCTGGCTTCTCGAACGGCTTCTCGAGCGGCTTCGGCGGCGGCGGCCTTGTGAGCGTCGTCGAGCGTCTCGACGCCACGCAGTCGCTCGACTGTGCCCTTACAGTGAATAGCCTGCCGACGGCGCTGGCGGCTCCGGGCGGCAAGGGGCCGCTGTGGTGGCTCCCCAACGCCAGCGTGACGCTGTTCGACGGCGCGCGGCCGATGGGGACGTATCAGATCGACGCCAACGGCAACCTCGTGCCGCAGTTCAACGGCGGCGAGAATCTGTCCAGCGCGACGCTCGTCGCAGGACAACCGTGGACCTCCGTGCTCGAACCTTTCGTCCCTGACGCGCCGCCCGGCCAGAGCCAGCATCAGCGCATGTTCAAGCGGCGTGTGTCGCGCATGGCCGTCTACGTGTCGAACTCGACCGGCTTCCTGATGGCGCGGCTGTTCAGCGGGCCAATCACGCCAGCGACCGCCGCCGAGCTGGCGCTGGGGACGGTCATGAACACGTTCCGCATTCCCACATGGAACATCGGCGACAACGTCGAGGTCGCGCCGCCGCTGCGCGAAGAGGCATATCGCTGGCGCCCGCTCGGCCGCTCCTACGACCCGCGCATGGCCGTGATCAAGGACACGCCGGGTCCTTTGATCATTCACGAGATCGGCTTGGAGGCGAGTCTCTAATGGGCCAAGCAGCATCCGCAGGCGCCGGCATCTTTGAGGCCGCAGGCTCGATAGTCCAGGGCATCGGGACTTCCAACGCCGACAAATACCAGGCCGCGGAGCAGGAGCAGGCCGCCCAATACGGCGACCTCAAGGCTGTCCAGACCAACGCGGCGCTGACTCGCAACCTTAATCAGACGCTTGGCAACATCGACGCCGTCCGCGCGGCGGCGCGCACCGATCCGACCTCGCCGACAGGCGCGGCCGTGCGCAACACGGTCGAAGCGACCGGCACCGAGAACAAGAACATTCAGGTTGACTCGATCATGGCGCAGGCGGAACAGGACCGGGCGAACGCGGCCTATCTCCGCAGCGCGTCGAGCACGGCGCTGCTCAGCGGCACGATTGGCGCGTTCGGCGATTTGCTCAAGGGCTTCTCGGGAATGCCCGGCCTGTCGAGCGGGAGCTAAACGCACATGCCCGATCTTCTCGACCTCGTCCCGAAGGAAGTCGTCACCAGCCAGCAGCCGCGGGGCCTGAGCCCAGGCCAGGTCGCGCAGCCGTATGACGAGCTTGGCAAGTCGCTCCAGACGCTCAGCACGGGCCTGAGCGACGTCGCCGTGCCGCTCGCCGAGAAACAGGCGGCGGCCGATCTCAACCAGCAGAAGGTGACGCGCGGACCGGATGGCTCGATCCAGGTTGCCAACCCGGCGAACGCCGTCATCTTTGGCGAGGCGGGCAAGGCTTACGAGCGCGCTGTTGTCTCCGGCACGGTCGCGCAGGCTGGCAATCTCGCCGCGCAGGATATGACGCAACTGCATCGGCAGTTCCCGCTCGACCCGCAAGGCTTCTCGACCGCCGCGCAGGCGCACCTCGACAAGATCGCGTCGGGCCAGGGCGACTCGATCGCCGGCCAGGAAATCTTGCGCGAAGGCCGCAGCCTCTACACGCAGCATCTCGACGCGATCACCAACGCGGCGGCGATGAACGACGTCGACAATTCCAAGAAGTCGATCATGGCGACGATCGACGATCAGAAGAACACCGCGATCGCGCTCGCCCGCCAGCCAGGTGGAACCGACGCGCCAGAGTTCAAGCAGGCCGTCGCCAAGCTCAACGCCGCCTATGACGCGCTCGGCACGAACCCGCTGTTCAAGACGCCGCAGGATCAGATCGACCTCGAAAAGAAGAACACCGTCGCACTGTTGCAGAGCGAGGGGGTGGTCGCGCACATCGACGACACATTCAACAAAAAGAGCAAGGCCGAAGCGCAGAAGGAACTGACGGATTCTGTCCTCAACAACCCGAACCTGCGCGAGGTCGATCGCGATCGGCTCTATCGTTTCGGCATGGCGCACCTGGAGTTTCTGACCGGAGATCAGCAGGCGTCCATTCAGGCGAGCCGCCAGACGACGACCGACATCGAGAAGCTGGTCTCGACCGGCAAGCTGCGGCCCGACGACCCGGCGATCGGCTCCGCCATCACGCAGGCCAAGGCGATCGGGGACGATTCGAGCGTGCTGCGCTTGCAGGCCGCGATCAAGGTCGCGCCGGCGCTCAACGCCAGCGGCGCCCTGCCGTCCGGCGCGCGCGGCGCGGCGATGGGCGTCCCTGCCGCCGGCGGCAACGTCGCGAAGTTCCAGCGCTACAATCAGTTCCTTAACGGCGGCGACGTGCAAAGCGCGCTGCGACTGTCCGAAGGACTGCGCACCAACGCCTATTGGGACGTCAACCACTGGCGAACCGGCTACGGCTCCGACACGGTGACGCGCGCCGACGGCTCGATCGAGCCTGTCACGGCGACGACGCAGATCACGCCGGCCGACGCTGAGCGCGACCTCCAGCGCCGTACCGGGCTCGCCGCGCAGACCGCGCAGGCGGCCGTTGGCGCCGGGACGTGGGCGGCTATGGCTCCCGGCGCGCAGGCGGCGCTGACCAGCGTCGTCTACAACTACGGCCATGTGCCGAGCGACATCGCGGCCGCGGCTGGAGACGCTTCGGCGATCGCTGCCGCCATTGCCAAGCACGCCAGCGACAACGGCGGCGTCAACTTCCAGCGGCGCAACGCCGAGGCGAACGCTGTGCTCGGCAAGTTCGGTCTGTCCGGCTTCGAGAGCGCGCCGGTCGCGCCGTCGGCCAATGGGGGCATGCCGTTCAGCCAGACCGACGTCGCGCGCAATCCCTACCTGCTGTCGGCCTATTTCCGCACGCTAGCGGCTGACCCGGAGGATCGCGGAGAGACGGTCAAGGCAACCGCCGAGGCCGCATTCAAGGCGATCGACGCCGGGATCAAGCCGTCCGACGACGCCATCACGCTCGTCTATCAGGCGGCCGATCGCGACAAGGCGAAGTTCGGATTTCTCGGTTCAGAGTTGACCGGCAAGCTGGCGGCGCTCGGCGCGGCCGGCATGGGCGGCCCGGACCGCGCGGCGTTCGCGGACCAAGCGCGCGCCGCCGCCGTTGCCGCTCCCGACATCTACCATCAGGCGATCGCCACCGCGGCGATGACGCAGGCAAAGCAGCAGGAGCGCCTGCGGGCCGAGCAACCCTACACCGCCGCGGCGAACCGCTTTGGCACGCCGACGCCGGCCGCGATCGATCCCGCGCATCCTGAATTGGCGGGGCAGGCGCTGGCTCAGCGCGGCGTTCTGTCACAGCACATCGGCGCACTCGACGGCACACCGCCGCCGCCGTTGCTTGAGAAGGGCGACGAGCCGGCGCTGCGCGCGCTGTTGCAGGGTCCGCAGGCCGCGCAAGTCCTGCCGCAGATCGCCGCGAACATGCGGCCTGACGATCTCGACCGCCTGGCGCGCGAGCCCGCGTTCAAGGAGAGCGTCGTCGGCATGTCGCGCTCGGGCGACCCGGCGAAGATGAATGCCGCATTCTCGCTGATGGACACACTGGCGCGGCGCAACCCGCTTTCGTTCGATACCGAGTACAAGGATGGCGTGAAGGACCTCAGCGTCTGGCAGTCGCTGCTCAGCCAATATCCGCCCGCCGAGGCGGCGAAGCGCATGATGCGCGCCAACGATCCGGCGCAGGCCGGCGCGATCGAAGACGCCAAGAAGGTCGCCGACGAAGCGTTGAAGGCTCTCACGCCCGCCGCCGTGGTCTCAAAATTCTCGACCGGCTGGGGTCCGTTCGGCACGACCGCGCAGGCGCCGGTCAATCCTGACGGCGCGGCGAACGCTTCAATGGCGCTGCGGCGCGAGTACGGGACCGCTTATCGCGAGGCGTTTGCTTCGTCTGGCGACGTCCACGCGGCCGATGTCGCCGCGACCAACGCGATCAAGATCAAGTTTGCGATCTCGCCGACGAACGGCAACCGCGTCATGGCCTACGCGCCGGAGGGCTACTATCCGCAGGTCGACGGCTCGCAAGACTGGATGGCGAAGCAACTCGACGACGACGTCGCCAAGCTGATCAAGACGCAATACGGCTCGAACCTCGACGTGCAGGGAAGGGAAAAGCCGGGCGCGCTGCCGCTATATGGCGGGACCGAGCAAGACGCCGCGGCGACGGCGGCCTACCGCGCGCCGCGCGCGCTCGTCCCGGACCAGATGACGCAGGCCGATATTGCAGCGCACAAACCTCCATCCTACACCGTCGTCGTCCAGCAACCCGACGGGCGCTTCTCAGCTTTGGCGAAACCAGATGGGACGCCCTATCGCTACCGATTTGATCCATCGCAATTCCAAGCCGATCTCGCCGCGCGGATGGAACAGGAGCGAAACACCCCGGCGCCAGACATTGAAGTTCGGAGCATGCGCTGATGCCGACCTTCGTCGAAGGGCAGGACCCGCTTGATCAGGGCGCGCCAGCGCCGGGCAGGATCCCGCTCGGGCCGACGCAGCCTGACCCGTTCGTCGGACCGACGCACGGCGAAGTCATCGGCGCCGCGTTTCGGCAGAACAACCCGGTCGCTTCGGTGATCGATGCAATCTCGCGCGGCCCGACCGTCTCGCCGCCTGTGCCGGGCTACGATCCTGTTCCGCGCCTTGTCGGAACGAAGTACGAACCGTTGCTCACCCAATCGCTCGGCGACACGAGCCCGGACGAAACGACGGCGCGGATGGCGAAGTTCGACGCCGAGCAAAAGGACCAGCAGACGCTGGCCGACGCCGGCTGGGGCGGCACAGTGGCGGCGCTCGCTGCCGGCGCGCTCGATCCGTCATGGTTCATTCCGATCGCGGGCGAGGCGCGGGCAGGCGCCGAACTCGGCATTGGCGCCCGCGTCCTGCGCGGCGCAGCCGAGGGGGCCCTGCGCTCGGGCGTCTCGGAAACCGCCTTGATGGCGTCGCAGGTCACGCGAACGCCAGGCGAGGCTGGCGCCGACGTCGCGACGAACACCCTCCTGATGGGCCTTATCGGCGGCGGGGCGCGCTACCTAGAGGGCGGCGAGCGCAAGGGCGCGGTCGATGGCCTGGAGGCGATGAGGCGCGACCTGACGCCCGGCGCTGCGCCCGCAATAGCCGAAGACGTTTCCGCCGCGGCGGCCGACAAGCGGACGATGGTGCTCTCGCCAATCCTCCCGCCGATCGTGCGCGACGCCATCGCGGCGATCCCCGGCGGCGATGCCGCGCTCAACGCCATGCGGCAGATCGGTCTCGCCGCGTCGCCGTCCGGCCGGACATTCCTCAACGGCTCGCTGCCGGGCGCGCGGGCGATGGGCGACCTTGCCGAGACGTCGCTGAAATTCACGCAGGCGGCGGAAGGACAGACCGCCTCGACTATCGGGACGGTTCCGATCAGCCGCATCTCGCGGATGCAGCAAATGCGGTTTGAGCAGGTCAACCGAGACGCTCTTGAAGACGCCTTCACGCAATATCGCGGCAAGTCTGGCCCGTCGATCCTCGTGCGCGCGCAGGCCGCCGTCGAAAATCTGACCGGGAACAACGACGGCAAGATGAACTTCGACGAGTTCAAGAAGCAGGTCTACCTCGCGCAGACGCAGGGCGGCGAGCATCCAATCCCCGAGGTCGCCAAGGCGGCGCGCGACGTCACGGCCAAAGTCTACGATCCCGTTCTCAAGTTTGCGCAGAGCGTGAAGGACAAGGACGGGCGCCCCGTCATCGCGGAGGCGATTGGGCCGCCGAAGGGCGACAAGGGCTTCGCGCCGCGCGTGTGGAACAAGGCTGCCATCGCCGAAGACCCGAATGGATTCGACACCACGACGGCGTCATGGCTGGACGCCGAGCAGCGCCGCCACGTCTCGATCAAGGAGAACCTCGAATATCTGCGCGATCAGCACAACAAGCTCGGCGAGGACGCGGAGGCCGAGCGCCAGCAACTCCGCTCGCGCATGGAAGAACAGATCGTCGATTGGGGCGGCAAGACGACGGACGAGGCTGTCGCCGCGCTCAAGAAGCGCGAGGTCGCCGAGGGAATGCGGCCAGAGGCGACCGATCGGCTCAAGGGCGCAGACAAGGCGGTCGACGCCGCAATCGACAAGATCATCAAGTCCGAGCGGCTGGATATGTCGCCGGACGAGCTGATGAGCCTGGCGCGCGAAATCCGCAACCGGATCAACACCGCAGCGGACGGGCGGCTTCCCTACGACATGCCGTCTGGCGGCCCACAGTTGGGCTACGGCGAGGCCAATCCCGTGCGCGGCTCGCTCAACGGGCGCGACTTCGCTATTCCGACGGCCAATGTATTGAAGTATGTTCACACAGACATGGAGCATGTCGTCCCGGCATACCTCCGCACGATCATCCCCGACCTGCACCTGATGAAGCGGTTCGGCGACGTCGAGATGAGCGAGCAGTTCAAGAAGGTCAATGAGTGGTACGACGGCCTTGCGGCGAAGGAGACGGACGCCAAGAATCTGGCGAAGATCGACGCCTCGCGCAAGGCGGAGGTCCGCGATCTCGCCGCGACACGCGACCGTATTCGTGGCGTCTACGGGATGCCGACAAACCAGACTCAGCGCAACTTCGGCCGCGTGGCGCGCGCCGTCGGTAACTGGAACGTCGGGACCTTCCTCGGCACGTCGATGCTCAATCGCTTCCAGGACATGGCGAACGCGACGGCGCGGCGCGGCTTGCTCGGCTACATGGGCGACGGCTTCCTGCCGTTCATCAAGGGCGCGACGCGGATTGACGCCGGCTCCGCCGCCAATCGTCAGTTCATGAAGGACATCGGCGTCGGCGTCGACACGGTCAGCGGCCACTCGGCGTCGCTCTTTTGGGACGTCGTCAACAACCACCTACCAGGGAATCGCTTTGAACGCGGCCTGCGCGCGTCCGCCAACACGGCCATGATCGTCACCGGCCACACGCCTTGGACGGACATGAACAAGCAGATCGCCGGCATGGCCGCGTCCGCTGAGTTCCTGCGCATGGCTGACCGCATTGCGGAAGGCGCGCACACTGAACGCGACATTCGCTCGATGGCCCACGCCGGCATTGACCCGGCGATGGCGCGGCGCATCTCCAAGTCGTTCAACGACGGCGGGTTCACTCAGGTCGGCGACGCTAAGGTCCCCAACACTGCCGACTGGAAAGACGCCGGCGCGCGCGAGGCGTTCGAGGCCGCGATCCAAAAGGACGCCGACATCGCCGTCATCACCCCTGGCGCCGAGAAGCCGCTGTTCCTGAGCGACCCGACGATGGCGCTGCTCGGCCAGTTCAAGGGATTCGCTTTTGCCGCACAAGAGCGCATCCTTATTTCTAATTTGCAGGAAGCCGACGGCCGGACGTTGCAGGGGCTCCTGCACATGCTCGGCATGGGCGCCCTGTCCTACGCCGCCTACAGCCTCGCGACGGGCCAAGCGATGAGCAACCGGCCGCAGGATTGGGTTAAGGAGGCCGTCACCCGCGCCGGGATGATGGGCTGGATGAGCGACGTCAACGCCATGCAGGCCAAGTTCACCGGCGGCAAGACGGACGCCTGGCGCGTCGTCGGGGCCGATCGGCCGCTGACTCGCCACACATCGCAAAGCGCGCTTGAGGAAATGCTTGGCCCGACCTTCGCGCTGCTCAACGGCGTCGCGCAGGCCGGGACGGACGCCTCTTTTGGCGCCTGGTCCGCCAAGGACACGCACAAGCTCCGCCAGGCGATGTTCCTGCAAAACCACTTCCTGATCCGCAAGCTGCTCGACGAGGCCGAGGATGGCTTCAACCAGCACCTTGGGATCAAGCCGCTCAACCGCGACCCGACAGTGTGGGCCGGCGGGCCGCCGAAACAATAGTCAGCGGACTTGATCAAAAGTTCACATGTCCACATGTTCGCAGACGGCTAGATCATCGCCGCGCCGCCTTCGTTGTGGTGAAAAAGGTGGCCGGCGGCGATAGCGAGTCGCCAACCGGCCGGTTCGGACATACGGTTTGAAGGCTGAAATGTCCGATAGAGCGAACGTTCTATATAACGGATGCGTTTGTTCGTCAATCCGAAATCAGCCAGCCCGGCCGTAGGCCGATCGAGCCCCGTCCAAAATTCGCGCCGTGTCGGCGGTTCCGACAACGTGCAGGCGAGGGACTCTTCACCCGATCTTCGGGGCTTCCGGTCCGGCCGCGGCGGCTTAGCGCCAACGCCATATCCCCCAAAACAAACGGCAATCCACCT
>Ga0181516_10003408_pt1 | contig 10641 bp, 10 predicted proteins | sample PEATcosm2014_Bin_25_FD_121104 | JGI IMG/M metagenome (GOLD analysis project Ga0181516, IMG submission 121104) | Peatland microbial communities from MTU Mesocosm Facility, Houghton, MI, USA - PEATcosm2014_Bin01_10_metaG | ecosystem: Environmental > Terrestrial > Soil > Wetlands > Peat | place...
ATCGTTTCCGCATTGCGCAGCGCTTTGACATCATCGCCAAGCCCGGCGTCACGCACCCGACGCAATTGGAAGAACTCACCGCCACCCTCAGCCCCGACGGCGACCTGGCGCTCTTCGAATTCAACGGCGCCCTGCCCCGTGCCATGCTTTATGCCAACTGGCAGGTCAACACCAACGACCAAGCCGTTCTCAAAACGCTGGCCGACCTCAACTTTGATCCGGCCAAAACCGTTTTGGTTTCCACGCCGCAAAAAGAATTGCCCGCGGTGGCGACCGGTGAAAATTCCGGCAGCGTCGAATTCCAAAGCTATTCATCCAAGCACATTGTCTTCGCCGCGCAGGCCGCCGCGCCCTCGGTGCTGCTGCTCAACGACCGCTACGACGCCAACTGGCACGTGACGGTGGACGGCCGGCCCGCGCCGCTGCTGCGCTGCAATTTTCTGATGCGTGGCGTCTATCTGCCCGCCGGGCCGCACACGGTGGATTTTTATTTCAGCCTGCCGAGCAAGCCGCTTTACGTCACCCTGGCGGCCTTTGGCGTAGCCGTTCTGCTGTCTGCTTTTCTTGCTTTGACCGCGCGAAAACGGCAAGCTGTCGCTTCCTAAACTATGAAAATCCTCATCACCGGCGGTGCCGGTTATCTTGGTTCCGTCCTCACGCCCACCCTGCTCGCGCAAGGTCACGAAGTGACCGTGCTGGACAATTTTTATTTCAACCAGAACTCGCTGCTCGACTGCTGCGGCAACGAAAAATTTTCCGTCGTGCGCGGCGATTGCCGCGAGGAATCCGTCGTCAAGCCGCTCGTCGCCAAAGCGGATTTGATCATTCCGCTCGCCGCGCTTGTGGGCGTGCCGATTTGCAACACCGATCAGATCGCGACGAAAACGACCAATCAAGACGCGGTCGAAATGCTGTGCCGCCTCGCCGGAAAAAACCAATGGGTCATCATGCCGGTCACGAACAGCGGCTACGGCATCGGCGAAAAAGGAAAATTCTGCACCGAAGAAACGCCGCTGAATCCAATCTCCACTTACGGCATCACGAAGGTCAAAGCCGAGCAGGCCGTGCTCTCGCGTGAGAACAGCATCAGCTTTCGCCTCGCCACCGTTTTCGGCTGCGCGCCGCGGATGCGTTTGGATTTGCTCGTGAATGATTTTGTTTATCGCGCCGTGCATGATCGCGCCGTGCTGATTTTTGAAGGCCATTTCAAACGCAATTACATCCACATCCGCGACGTCGCCCGCGCATTCACGCACGGCATCGCCAATTTCGAAACGATGAAGGGCAAGCCTTATAACGTCGGGCTCGACGATGCGAATCTCTCCAAGCTTGAGCTTTGCGCCGTGATTCAAAAGCATCTGCCGAAGTTTGTCTATGTCGAAGCGCCCATCGGCGAAGACCCGGACAAACGCGATTACATCGTGAGCAACGCGCGCATCGCCGCCACCGGCTTCAAACCCGAATGGGGCCTAGATCGCGGAATTACTGAGCTCATCAAGGGCTACACGATTTTGCGCAACACGATTTACTCGAACGTTTAATTTCCCGCTACAGATGGACGCAGAAGAAAAACCGATAAAAATTGTCTGAAAGAAATCTCTGTTTCATCTGTGAAAATCTGTGGCTAAAACTGTGTCTGTTTCATCCGACCAAACCACCGCCGTCATTCTGGCGGGCGGCTTCGGCACGCGCATCAAGCATTTGCTGGGCGATCTGCCCAAGCCGATGGCGCCCGTCCACGGCAAGCCATTCTTGGAATGGGTCGTGCGCTGGCTCGCGAAACAAAACATCCGCCGCGCGGTTCTGTCCACCGGCCATCTCTCGGAAGTGATTGAAAAACATTTTCAGTCACAACCAGTCGCCGGCGTCACCATAAGTTGCGTTCCGGAAACCACGCCACTAGGCACCGCTGGCGGCTTCATCAACGCGGTGCAGCAAAGCAAAATCAATTCGGCTGCGTGGTTTTTGCTGAACGGCGACACGCTCGCATTTGCAAATCTCGCCGATGCGATCCGCGAGTTGCAAAACGAATCCACCGCCGGCGTCATCTTTGGCCGCGAAGTTCCCGACACGAGCCGCTACGGCAGCCTCGTCAGCGATGCAAACGGCAACCTTGCTTGCTTTGCGGAAAAACGGCCCGGCCAAGGCGGCATCAGCACCGGCGTTTATTTGTTTCGCGATTCGCTGGTAAAAAAATTTCCCAACAAAATCCCGCTGAGCCTCGAACAGGAAGTGTTTCCGGCGTTGACGGCGGCGGGTGAATCGTTGAAAGTTTTGCGCATCCACGCGCCGTTTCTGGACATCGGCACGCCTGACACGTTGCGTGAAGCGGATATTTTTATTCAGCAAAACATCGACCAGTTTCAAACCTGAAATCGTATGATCATTTCCCGCGCCCCGGTGCGCATCAGTTTTTTTGGCGGCGGCACGGACTATCCCGAATATTTTTTGAAGGAAGGCGGCGCAGTTTTGGCGACAGCGATTGATAAATTTTCCTACGTCACCGCGAGTCCGTTCCTGAGCCACCTGTTCGATTACTCAATGCGCATCTCGTATCGCAAAGTGGAACTCGTCAAGGAGGTCTGCCACATCGAGCACAACGTTTTCCGCGAATGTCTCAAGCTCTGCAATTTTGAGCGCGACATCGAGCTGCACAATTTTGCCGACCTGCCCGCGTTCACCGGACTTGGCTCGTCCTCAGCCTTCACAGTTTCCTTGCTCCAAGCGCTGCATACGTTCAAAGGACAATTTCTCCGCCCGCATGAATTGGCGGTCGAAGCGATCAATGTCGAGCGCCACATTTTGAAGGACAATGTTGGCTGTCAGGATCAAGTGCTCGCGGCTTACGGCGGTTTTAATCTCGTCGAATTTCGCACCGAAAAAGACTTTGTGGTCAATCGCGTGCCGCTGCCGCCGCAGCGGTTGGCGGATTTTCAATCGCATCTATTCCTCGTTTTCACCGGCATTACTCGCAAAGCTTCGGACGTCGTCGCACACCAACTCAAGCGCGTGGATCAAAACCTGCCCGCATTGCGCTCGATGCGGAAAATGGTTTACGAAGGCCACGATATTTTGGTCGCGGGTCGGCCATTGCGCGAATTCGGCGAGCTATTGCATCAAGCGTGGGAAGCCAAACGCGGGCTCGACGGCGGCATTTCCAATCTGGAGATTGACGACATTTACGCCACCGGCCGGAAAGCCGGCGCATGGGGTGGAAAACTGCTCGGGGCCGGCGGCGGCGGGTTTATGCTTTTCTTTGCGCCGCCGGAAAGTCACACGAAGTTGCGGCAAGTGTTCACCGGCCGCCAAATTCTCGAAGTAAAAATCAACGCGCCCGGCTCGCAGATTATTTTCTCGTGAGCATGTTGTAGCGGCGCTCTATGAGCGCCGTTTTTGTTGGTCGCAGACCGTCGCTACAGTCAGGCGTATTGCGCGTAGTTGTCTTTATCAATCACGACCGGCGTGGGAATCGGAACGATGAATTTACCGCCGTTCATGATGTAATCGCGCTTCTTGGGCAAAAATTCTTTCAGGAAATTCCACGCGAGAATCAGGTAGGCATCGGGCACATCCGTCTTTTTTTCGTCCAGGATTGGCAGCCGCGCGCCGGGGATATATTTGCCGACCTTCATCTGATTGACTTCGACGGCGCATTGCACCAACTCGGTCGTGATGTGAAATGAATTGAGCAGCGTCGCGCCTTTGGCGGGCGCGCCGAAGGCATAAACTTTTTTCCCCTTGGCGTGATAGTCGCGCAAGATCGCCATGAGTTGGGCCTCAATTTCCCAGACGCGCTTGGCGAATTTTTTGTAGGTCTCGATCTTGTCGCAGCCGAGTTCCTTTTCGTCCGCGCGCATTTTGGCGACGGACGGATCAATCTTCTGCGTGCCGCGCGGCGCGACGAGCAGTTCCATCGAGCCGCCGTGAACCGGCAGCATGTCGGCGAAAAATATTTCCAAGCCGTATTCTGAAAAGAGCCGGTCGAGCGAATGCACCGTCCAGTAAGTCAGGTGCTCATGGTAAACTTGGTCGAATTGCGTGTAGCGCAACATGCCGGCCAGTGAAATGGCCTGCACGCAAAACACGCCGCCGTCGCGGATGAGTTCCGCGATGCCCTCGGTGACGCTATGCAATTCTTCAAGATGAAAAAACACGCCCGCCGCCGTGACCAATTTCGCGCGGCCTTTTTGCGTGATGATGTCGCGCGCCACGCCGGCGTTGAAAAACTTCGCCCATGTTTCGACGCCGCGCTTGTTCGCCATCTCCGCGAGATTTTTCGCGCCGTCCACGCCGAGCGTGCGCAGGCCGAATTTTTCGTAGCACGCGAGCCAGGTGCCGTCATTGCTGCCGATGTCCACAACGAGATCGCCTTTTTTCAAACCGAGTCGCGCGACGAGCCGGTCGCTGCTGTCTTGAAAATGCATCCGCAAAGTTTTCGTTGTGCCGGAGACGTAAAGATATTCCTCGAACATCGTTTCCTTCGGCACGGTGTAATTGATCTGCACGGCGGTGCAGTCGTGGCAGAAGCAAACCTGCAGCGGATAATACGGCTCTTTGTGCCGGAGATCTTTCGGCAGCAGCAGGCTGTCGCAATGCGGCTGGTCGCCGAGGTCGAGGAACTGTTCCAGTTTCTGGCTGTGACAAACGCGGCAGGGCATAAATTATTTGCGAATGGGTTGCGGCGGCAAAGATTGATAATAGCGGATCGTCTCAGCCAGCGCGACGCGGATGTCCGTGAACTTAAAATCCGGGAACAGCCGGTTGATCTTGTCGGTGTTGAAAACTTTTTTTGAAACGCCCGACCATTTGGTGGTGTCGTAAATAATTTTGGCCGGATCGTAGCCGACGATTTCGCAAATCATCTCCGCGTATTGGCGGATGCTGTGACCGTGACCGCTGCCGAGATTCAGAATGTCATTCTCGCAATGTTCGACGGCGAGATTGATGAGCTTGATGGCGTCATCAATGTAAATCAGCTCGCGAATCTGACTGCCGGTGCCCCACAACGACACCGGCACGCCTTGCGTTTTGCCGGCGACAATTTTCTTGATGAGATCGAAAATGAAATGCGTGTCCTCGCGATCGAATTTCGGCCCAAACAAAGTCGAGGGCATCAAGTGGCGGAACTGCATTTGGTATTGATGATTCAGCGCGAGTTGACCGACATACAACATGCGCTTGGTCATCGCATAAGTGTAAAGGTCGCGGTCCGGCTCACCGACCATGTAATTCTCTTCCTTCAACTCCAGTTCCGGCGGATACGCGCAGCCGGTGCCCATCGAAATCATCACGGCCTTTTCTTGAAACTCACGCCAGAACCACAGGACGTTGGTGTTGATCTGCTGATTGATGATCCACTGCTCGCCCTTGTGATAGAGACAGAAATCGCCAGCCTTCGTCCACGCCGCGAGATGATAGATGCGGTCGAACTTCGTGTCTTTGAACTGCAAGAGATTTTGTTTCTCGACGAGATTGCAATTTTTGGAATTGATGATCGTCACCTCGGCGCCCTGACGCTGCAAATCAGGAACCAGATGACGCCCCAAAAAACCCGTGCCGCCGGTGACTAGAACTTTCATAAATTTTCGATGGGAATAATTCGTTGCTCGCGCGCCGACCGTGCCGCCGCATCCATCACGGATTGCAGGCGCAACAAGTCGTTTTCAAAATTGGTTTCGTCCGTCGCGTGGCCGTTAATATTTGCGCAAAACGCCTCGATCATCAACCGGAACTGATCAGCTGGAGCGACGGTGATTTTCTCCAAACCGGCGTCGGTCTCGACCGTCACGGTTACGGTCTTGTCCGGCAAAACCGAAAAGGCGCGCTCGGATTCGATGCGCCCGCGCGCGCCGGCGATGGCATACCGCGAGCGATAATTCACGCCGAACGCCGCGTAAAGTTGCGCGATTTCGCCGCCGGCAAAATGAATCGTGATCGCGCAGGCGTCGTCCACGCCGGAAGCGGCGTCCCGGCTTTGCACGCAACTCACGGCGACGGGCTGGCTCGCGATGTGCATCAGCGCTGCCGCCATGGGATAGCCCGCAGAATCGTGAAACACGCCACCGGCCAAATCCGTTTTGAGGCGGATGTCATTTTCCGTGGGGCGCGGATAGGAAAATTCCGCCTGAAAAAATCGAGGCGCACCGATGCGACCGGACGCGACGAGCGAGCGGATTTGCGCGTGCTGCGGATGATATTTGAAAACGTAACCTTCAAACAGCCGCACACCGTGCTGGCGGCAAAGCGCCACGGCCGCTTGCGCCTCGGCAACATTCATGAACGCCGGTTTTTCGCAGAGGATATGCTTTCCGGCCGCGGCTGCTTTCTGCACCCATTCCGCATGCAAGTTCGGCGGTGTGGAAATGTAAACGGCTTTAATTTGTGGATCGGCGAGAACCTCATCGTAAGTGCCAATACGCGGCGCGGAAAATTCTCGGGCGAATTGTTCCGCCTTCGCGCGATCGCGGCTGCCGATGCTGGCAAGCTGCGCGGTGTCCACCAACTTGAGCGCCGGCAGAAAACGCCGGCGGGCAATGTTGGAACACGCGATCAGGCCAAACTGGACAGCAGCCATGCGAAATTATTTGGCGTGATGCGCGTCTTGGTTCTGGAACTTGTTGAACGCGCTCTTGGGATCGCCATGGTCACCTTCGCCCATGCCGAGATTTTCATGGATGATCGGACGTTTGCAATCGTCCCACCGTTTGGTCAGGAAGGAAACGGACTGGCATTCGGTCACCGCGAGAAAAACGTGATATGTTCCACGCGGAATGTAAATGCACTCGCCCTTGTTCATGTAGATGAAATTTTCCTTGCGCGTCTTGATGTCCACTTCGACCTCCACGCCGACGCCGTCCACGAGCATGATGTATTCGTCAAATTCCGGATGGCAGTGGTTGCCGCGAATCTTGCCGGCCTTGATGAACTGGTGCGTCCATTCCATGATCGGCGCGTCGGGCACAAAGGAAAATATGGCGCCGCGGCCGTCCCGGATGGTGGCCAGGTTGCAGCTCGGCTTGAACGATTTCATTCGCATAAAATTGAAAATAAATGGCTTTGAACCGGCAGACTTTAAGCGAAGAATTCGCGCAGTGCAAAACATTTAGCCGGACCGCGTGAACATTGATTAACATTGAACTTGCCGGCGCGCTGAATTAGTCTGGCCGGCCAATGACCAGCGAAAAACCTGCCATTCTTGATCGCGACCAATGCGGCATCCGCGTTGGCGAAATTTCCATCCTCATGGCCACCCGCGGCCGGCCGGAAATGCTCGCCGAAGAAATTGAATCGCTGAAGCTGAACACCCTCAACAAGGCCAAGGTGCATCTGTGGTGCTACGTGGATGATGACGACAAAATCCTGCTCGATGCCATCGCCGCCAATAAATTTCCCGATCCTGGCTTTCCGATTCACTGGCATGTTGGACCGCGTCCCGGCGCGCTCGGTTTGTGTCATCAGGCACTGTGGCATGCGTCCGGCCGCAAGTCTGAGATTTACACCATTTCGGTGGACGACGTGCGTTTCGATACCCATGGCTGGGACGAAGTCGTGCGCGGCGCCTTCACCGATTGCCGCGACGGCGTGCTGCTGGCCTTCGCGCACGATCCAAACGCGCCGCAGGCGACGTTTCCCTACATCGGCTGGGGCTTCTTGCTGACGCTCGGCTATGAAAAGATTTTCCCGGGCATTTTCATCTATTGGTTCGATGACAAATGGATTGAGCAGATCGCCGTCATGGCCGGACGTTGCGTGAAAGTGCCCGTGACGATGAATCCCATTGGCGACAAAGGCCTGACGCAGCGCATGCGTTGCGTGCCGTTCTGGACTCGGTTCTGCCAACTGCTCGTCGTCGAGCGCAAAGATTCCTCGCAGAAGTTGATCAATGCGATCTACGCCAAAGATGCCGCTGGCCTCGCGAAAGCAACGGCGGAATTGGAAAAGGTGTTTGCCAAAATTGAAAAGGACGAGACCAGCGCATTTTCTGAGATCTATTGCATCTTCCAGGAAGAACGCCACACCGCGCTGAAACCGGAAGAGCGCGATCTGTTTTATCCGCTGTATCTCAAGCAGGAAGCGACCGCCGTCATTCGCTTGCTCACGCACGCGCAAAATTACATCAAGCAAAAGAATTATACTGAGGCGCTGAAATTCATCGAGTGCGCCGAGATGGCGGACATGAAAGTCCGCGCCGCACAAGACCTGAAGGCCACGTGTTTGCGCGCCTTGGGCCGCAGCGCGGAGGCCGATCAAGTCTTGAAAGAAAAACTGGTGGCGTGGCCGGAACAACCGTTCATGCGTCGCGTTTTTCGCTTCCTCGGCATGATTGCCAACGAAGCCCGCCGCGCCATCGCCGGTCTGACCAGCAAGCCCGCGCCCGCCAAAAAAAAATCGTGAGCCACGACGTGATCATTGTCGGCGGCGGCATTGTCGGTCTGGCGACCGCCTACCGTCTGCTCGAAGCGAAGCCGTCACTGAAGGTGTTGCTGCTTGAAAAAGAATCCAAGCTTGCGGCGCATCAGACCGGCAACAACAGCGGCGTTCTCCACTCCGGACTTTATTACAAACCCGGTTCCGCCAAGGCACAATGCGCCGTGCAAGGCTTGCAGCAGATGCTCGCGTTCTGCCGCGAGCATGGCGTCGCACACGAGCAATGTGGGAAAATTGTCGTCGCCACTGAGCAAAATGAGCTGGAGCGGCTGGAAAATTTATGGACGCGCGGCAACGCAAACGGTTTGCAAGGCCTGCGAAAATTAAATCCCGCGCAGATCAAAGAAATTGAGCCGCACGCCGCCGGCCTCGCGGCGATTCATGTGCCGCAAGAAGGCATTGTGGATTATCCCGCCGTCTGCGAAAAACTCGGTGAACTCATCCGTCAGCGCGGCGGTGAAATCCGGTTGAATGCGCGCGTTGAAAAAATGGTGGCCGCCGGCAACGAACGCAGCGTCGAGACTTCCGCCGGAAATTTTCGCGCGAAGTTCCTGATCGCCTGCGGCGGTTTACACGCCGATCGGCTGGTCAAAGCGGCGGGACAAAAACCAGCCGCCAAAATCGTCCCGTTCCGCGGCGAATATTTTCAGATCAAAAAAGCGCGGCAGCAGCTCGTCCGGCACCTCATTTATCCGGTGCCCGATCCGAAATTTCCGTTTCTCGGCGTCCATTTCACGCGGCTCATTCACGGCGGCATCGAGGCCGGACCGAATGCCGTGCTCGCATTCGCGCGCGAAGGCTACAAGTGGACGGATGTGAATCTGCGTGATTTGGCCGAATCGCTTTGCTTTCCGGGTTTGTGGAAGTTTCTGGCGAAATATCCGAGCCTCTGTGGCTACGAAATCCGCCGCTCACTGTCGAAAGCCGAGTTCACGCGGTCACTGCAAAAACTCGTGCCCGACATCCGCGAGGACGATTTAGAAACCGGCGGCGCGGGTGTGCGCGCGCAGGCGATGCTGCCGACTGGAAGCTTGATCGAAGATTTTCATTTCGAAGAAGCTCAGGGAATTTTGCACGTCATCAACGCGCCGTCGCCCGCCGCCACCGCGTCGCTCGCCATCGGCCAGCGCATCGTCGAGCGCGTGCTGGCGCAGTTTTAGAATTTGGAGTGTGGCGACATGTCGCTGCCTTTAAAGCGCGGACATGTCCGCGCACTCCAAATCACAAGCCGGTCGGGTGATCCAGAAATTCCCAGGGCAGCTTGAATTTTTCGGCCAGTTCCGCGGCGAGCGCCTTCACGCCGAACGTTTCCGTGGCGTAATGGCCGCTGTAAAAAACATTCAAGTTCAGTTCCTCGGCCAGCGCGAAAGTCCAGTGCGGGCCTTCGCCGGTGATGAACGTGTCCACGCCTTCGGCCGCGGCCAGCGCCAGTTCGGCGCCGGCGCCGCCGGACACGATGCCGATGCGCTCGCAGATTTCATTGCCGCCGGGAATGAGAGTCGGTTTAGCGCCGGTGGCGTGGGCCAGTTTTTCGGCCAGCTCGGCGCGGGAAATCTTGGTCTGCGCTTTGAAACCGATGCTCTGGCCGTGGCTGGCGAAGAAAGGTTTTAAATTTTTCAGGCCGAGCGCGGCGGCGAGCAGGGCGTTGTTGCCCAGCCGGGGATGCGCGTCCAGCGGCAGGTGCGAACTGTAAACGGCCAGATTGTTTTCTATCAGCAGCTGCAACAGTTCGTATTTTTTCCCGGTCCAGGGATGCGTCGGATTCCAAAACAATCCGTGATGCACGATGAGCAGATCCGCTTTGGCGGCGACGGCGAGTTTCACCGTTGCCAAGCTGGCGTCCACCGTTGCGGCGAGACGCGTGACCGTGCCGGAATTTTCGACCTGCAGGCCATTGGCCGCGCCGTCGTAGTCGCCCATTTCGCGCGTGCGCAAAATCTGGTCGCAGTGTCTGACAATGGCGGCGAGGGCGGCTTTTGGCATGACGCGATGTAAGCAAATCGCCGTCAAACTGCAAGGCCGAACGGCGATGCCGCCGGGGATTTAAATCATCTGGGTGGACTCGGAGTGCTTGAAAAACATGGTGGTTTCACCGCTGTGCTGCGGGCCGTCCAGCCGGATCATCGCCTGGCACAACGTCTGGTTGACGTTGAACGGCTGGCCGTGCAGCTGGTAGCCGGACTTGAGTTTGCGGTTCACCTTTTCGGCGAAGTG
>Ga0181516_10003409_pt1 | contig 10639 bp, 10 predicted proteins | sample PEATcosm2014_Bin_25_FD_121104 | JGI IMG/M metagenome (GOLD analysis project Ga0181516, IMG submission 121104) | Peatland microbial communities from MTU Mesocosm Facility, Houghton, MI, USA - PEATcosm2014_Bin01_10_metaG | ecosystem: Environmental > Terrestrial > Soil > Wetlands > Peat | place...
AAGAGCGGCGGCCACGGCGGCATGGATCTGATCATGATCTACCGATTGCTCGAATGCGTACGCCAGGGTCTCGCGCCGGATCTCGACGTGTACGATTGCGCCGCGTGGGCGTCGGTGGCTCCGTTAAGCGTGGAGTCCGTGCGCCGCGGCAGCGCACCGGTGGAGTTTCCCGATTTCACGCAAGGCAAGTGGAAGCAGCGGCCGATCTCGGCAATTGCCACCGAGAGCTGAACGTGGCTCGGCACTGCTTGGTAAAAATCAGAAAACTGATCAAAATTGCACAGTTTTCGATGCGCCGAAATCATACGATCACAGCTTGTGCACCCCCAGAGAGCGGCGGTAGCGCTGCCGGATAAGCCCGGCTTTCCCCTTAAGGGCAGCACACCCTTTTCGCTGCCGCCGCACCTGCTTCCGTTCCACCCCGGTAAAGAGTCCACCGCTACGATTGCGCCCGCCCCGCATGGCATGAGCCCGGGACGATTATTTCGCTTTGGCCGCCAGAACCAATGGAATCGTCGAACTTGCCTTTCCGCGCTGAATCGTCACTTCCAGCTGATCGCCCGTCTTGCCAAAAAGCATTTCCGTAGCGGCTTCTCCCCTGCTGGCGGTTAAAGGCTGGCCCTCCACTGCGACGATTTCGTCGCCGGGTTCGATGCCTGCCTGGGACGCGGGAGAGCCGGGATCTACGGTTGTGATCAGGGCTTTGCTTTTGTTGGCAAGGTCGATCTGGAAGCCAGTCGAGCCCAGTTGATCGGCCCTGATGAATCCAAACGGCTTGAAATGCGAGTAGCAATACTGGATTGCAGCCGGGGCGGCCGGGCCCATGCCGATGCAGGGAGCGAACTGGTTTTGCCAGTTGATCATTTCCTTGACCTCAGTCATAAAGCCGGATGTCGTAGGTCCGGCAGGCGCTGTCTGAGCGGCGCGCACCAGGCTCACGCTCACTGCGGAGCCGCTGCGCTTCAACGTCAAGTGCAAAGTGTCGCCGCGCAGGCCGAACACGGCCTTGGCCGCCATCATGCCTGGCGTCGGCGCTACCGGTTTGCCGCCCACCGCCGTAATCGTATCGCCCACCTTGAAACCGGCACTGGCGCCCGGCGACTGAGGATCGACTGCAGTGATGGCGCCGTCGTTGCTGCCGGTGGTGCTAATCGTAAGGCCCGAGTATCCAACCTGGTTGCTCGCGATGAAGCCCGCCTGCTGAAAGAGTGTGACGCATTTCTTGGCCACAGGAGCAGCGACCGGACCAATTCCGGTACAAGGCGCGGTTGCGCCCTGCTGATTCAGCAGTTCGGTCTTGACGACTTGCCCAAAGCCCTGTGCCGCTGCGCAGGCCAACGCCATCGCAGCCAGAAAACATCCTTGCGTACGTGCCAAGACAACCTCCGGATCGCGGCGGAAGCCTGTGGACTCGCCCAGTGCCTGCTGGTGGATCGACAGTGCGGGGAACGCCGGTCTCTGTTTTGCATGGTACGCACTCAGCCTGCAAAGCGCAGCAGAAAAAATCAAAATCTTGGGGAGTTGTTCTGACGAAGAAGCAGGGTCGATGACCGGCCGCAGCGCGCAATCAACTTTCCAGACAGAAGCAATTCGTCTCACCGAACATGTTGTGGTCCTGGGCATACTTCAGCGCCTGATATTCGGGATCGTTCGCCGTGTCGACACCGACGCGCTCCGCGAGAATGCTGTGAGGGATGCCTTCGGTGGCGAGCAGATTCGTCAATGTCGTGAAATGAAGGTCGCCGCAGACGAGCAGCACATGGTTTGCGGCCGTCCGGTTTAGTTCCGTCAGCCAGAATCTTTCACGAATGGGAAACTGGTGGGCGATCTTATGCGCGCTGGCGGCTGTCGCGGAACCATCGCCGCGTGCAATCAGCAGCGCCTTGATCATGTCGACGGTTTTATAGCCCAGTTTCCTTTGCGTGGCGCGGTCCGCCTCGACAAAAAGATGCGGAATGCCGTGAGATCGGGCGATGGGCTGAAGGATGGATTCGGCGCCGTCTTCGGAAAGATAACTGGGATGATCTTCTTCCGCCAGCAAGTCGGGACGGATGGATGCGATGGCGGATTCCACAACCGACTGGTAATGACGCTGAATGTCCGTCGGGTCAAGGCTGTGCTTCTTTCTCTGGGCCTTGAAGTGATCGACACCAACCAGGTGAATCATGGGCCTCCGCTCAGGATATTGCCGGGTCTAATTTAGAAACATCGTCCGGTAGAGCGTGTCCCGCTGCACGGGCTTGAAACCGGCGTCGCGGATGATGCGGCGCAGCTCTTCTTCTGTGGTGCAGTTCGAGGTGCCCGCCGCCTTGACGACATTTTCTTCGAGCATCACACTGCCCACGTCGTTGCCGCCGAAGTGGAGGCCCACTTCCAGCACCTTCAGTCCCTGCGTCACCCAACTGGCCTGCACATTCTCAATGTTGTCGAGATAGAGCCGCGAAATGGCGAGAACCTTGAGATATTCCACCGAAGTCGCCTCGTCCCAACCGCGCCCGCCCAGTGCCGTGTTTTTGGGCTGGAAGCTCCAGGGGATGAAGGCCGTGAACCCGCCGATCTCCTCCTGCAGGCGGCGCACGACTTCAAAGTGATTGATGCGCTGGTCGAAGCTCTCGCCCACGCCGAACATCATGGTCGCCGTGGTGCGCATGCCGAGCTGGTGCGCGGTCCGGTGCACGCTCACCCAGTCCTCGGTGTCGCACTTGAGGCGCGCAATGCGATGCCGCACCTCGTCGTCGAGAATCTCCGCGCCCCCGCCGGGAATCGAGTCGAGTCCAGCGTCGCGCAGCCGCGAAATGGTGGTGCGCAGGTCCAGGCCCGAGTACTCAGCGATGGCCAGCACTTCCGATGCCGATAAACAATGCAGCCAGATCTGCGGGAAGCGCTGCTTGATGCCGGTGAACAGCCGCTCGAACCAGTCGATCTTGAGATCGGGATGGATGCCGCCCTGCATCAACACGCCGGTGCCGCCCATCTCCAGCGTCTCGGCGATTTTGTCGTAAATTGTTTCGAAGTCCAGAATGTAGCCCTCGTCCGTGCGCGGGTCAGGCTTGCCGGCCCGAGGCAGCGGGCGATAGAAGGCGCAAAAAGTGCAGTACTCGGTGCAGAAGTTGGTGTAGTTGATGTTGCGGTCGATGATGTAGGTGACCACGCCCTCGGGGTGCAGGCGGCGGCGCACGGCATCCGCCTCAAACCCCAGACCGATCAGGTCGGGAGAGTGGAAATAATCGAGGGCTTGCTCGCGCGAGATCGGCATACTTCGAATTCTAACAACTCAACTGTGATCGGCGGGTTGCACATTGGCCGCGTCGTTGCTGCGGCGGAACAGGAACAGCCCGCGTGTCAGCAGCGGCCGGCCCTGGGTGCGTGCCAGGTTCGACGCTGTTGAAACCCCGCTGAACAGAACGAAGAAATCGAGAAACGCCTGCCAGAAGCTTTTACTGCTACCGAATCCCATTGGGGAAGAACCTCACGATTCGAAGCTCAGCCTTACATTTCCTATCCAATTATTCGATGGCCGGAAGGCTCGCCTGGTTGCAGGATTCCTTGCGGCCCGGCCGAGCTCCCCTTCAACTTAGGCCCAAACAAACGTGGCCTTGTCCCTATCCTTGCGGACGTGGCCCACGGGAAAAACCCGTCCGTGCATCACGATATAAACGCCGGGCGCGACGAGGCGTGCAGCCAGCAGGCTTTCAGTTAGATTTTGCAGGCCGTCGCTGCCCTCGAACCCCAGCGGCGTCATGGCTCCAGTCAGGATGATGGGAACCTTGAGATCCGGGAAGGACTTCTCGAGGTAGCGCCCCGTCTCGACCATGGTATCGGTGCCGTGCGAGATCACGATGGGCGCGCCGTCCCCAAGCAGCCCGGCCACGCGATCCCGGACCTCGGCGCGATCTTCATCCGTCATCTCCAGGCTGTCTTTGTTCATCAGGTGGTCAGTGTGGATCTCGGCGTCAGGCAGGCGGAGCATGCGCAGGTAGCGCTCCAGCTTGGCCGCGCGGTTCTCCACCACGCCGCTCTGCTCGGAGTACACCTTCTCAATGGTTCCGCCTGTCGAGATCAAATAGATGCGCTGCATGGCCGGTTCCTGAGTCACTTGAACTTTATGCACGATAACGCTTCTGATGCCAGATCCACGCGGTGCGAATGATGTCGTCGAGGTTCGTATAACGCGGCTTCCATCCCAGGTCGCGAACGGCCTTGGCAGAGCTTGCTACCAGCACCGCCGGATCGCCCGGCCGCCGCGGATGAATCTCCACTGGAATGGGGTGTCCCGTAACGCGCCGCGCCGACTCCACAACGTCTCGTACGCTGAAACCTTTGCCATTACCAAGGTTGTAGATGAGGGGGTCCTTCGGCCCGTTTTCAGACGCCAGCGCGGTCAGCGCCAGCAGGTGCGCGTCGGCCAAATCTGCAACGTGAATGTAGTCGCGAATGCAGGTTCCGTCAGGGGTCGGATAGTCGTCGCCGTAGATGCGAATCGAGGCGCGCCGCCCCAGTGCGACGTCGAGAACGAGCGGAATCAGATGCGTTTCCGGCTGGTGCGATTCGCCGCGCACAATGCTCTCTGGGCCTTCAGGACCCTCCGCGGCTCCGGCCACATTGAAGTAGCGCAGTGAGGCATATTGCAGTCCATGAATGCGATTCAGCCACGCGAGCATCTGCTCCACGAGGAGCTTGGATTGGCCGTAGGGATTGGTGGGCACAAGGCGTGCATCTTCTTGAATCGGAATGGATTCCGGCTCGCCGTAAACGGCCGCTGTCGACGAGAAAACCAAGCGTCGCACGCCGCAGGCAAGCATGGCCTCGAGCAGCGAGAGCGTCGCCGCGGTGTTGTTGCGGAAGTAGATCTCCGGGCGCTGCATCGACTCGCCTGCCTCAATGAGTGCGGCGAAGTGGAGAACTGCATCGAAAGCTTCATGTCCATTGCGGGCGGTCGAGAAGATTTGCTCGAGGCGGGCACGGTCGCTCAGCTCTCCTTCGATCAATTCCACGCCCGCTGGCAACAGGTCGCGGCGTCCGTGGCTCAGGTTGTCGTAAACAACGGCGGTGTGTCCATTTTTGGCCAGGCATCCCGTAACGGTACTTCCTATGTACCCCGCGCCGCCAGTAACCAATATCTTCACAAAAAAACTGTCCTTTCCAAGACGGTTTAGGTTACTTTGAGTCTATAGGAGCATTGTCTGACCGGGCGGTAATACGAGCCTCCCGGCGGTCATTGCCGATGCCGGTGATTGGCCTACGCGGGAGGCAGATGCACGGCGTTATAGCATGGCCTGCGTGGGGAGCCGGAACCCCCGATTCTGCACTCCGGAATGATCGCTTTTGCTCGAGGCAAAGACCCGATTCCATAGCAGTTGCCTTGGAAATGCAATGGAGGGACTGAATGTCCGAAGGCGGATCCAAGGGTAGTTCTGAGGGGGCGTTCCGGCGACAGGCTTTGTGCAACGGGAATTCACCAGGGTTTCACTTTATGGGTCGATCCTCAAATTGGGCTGCCGGCGAGGACTTCGAGTACACTTATAATGGATTACTCCCCCTTCTCTGCTTGTCATCTCAGCTCAAGATGGGTCGATCAGTTGGGCTTGGTCTTACTAATATGGGAAAAGCAGAGGATGCCGGGTGGCTGTGAACGTGGAATTGTAACGGTACGGCGTTTTTTTGACGTCATATGCGTGGGCGGAAGCGCTCTCCGCGCGCCTTGCTGGCCTTACCGGAAAATGAATGAGCGTAATACGGGATTCCTGGCGAAAGGTCGCTGCCGTTCTTGCCGATATTTGTAAGAGTCGTATGGATTCTGCGCCGCGAGCAGCGGCCGGAAGCGAGGATTGAAACATGGCGATGAAATACTCCCCTGGACGGACCAACTTTGGCCTGCTCCCCGAGCCGGAGGGAAGGTCTCTTTCATTCGTCATCAGCTCGAGTCTTAACGCGGCGATTCTTATCACCTGCTTACTCGCGGGCATGATGGCGAAACATGTGATCCAGCAGCACTATGAGATGACGGAGTTGATTATTCCCGCCACTCCGCCGCCTCCGGAGCACATCAAGCAGCCTCCGCCTCCGCAATTGCCCCCGCCGCCGGAGCCGCCGAAGGTGGAGTTGCAGCCCAAGCAGATTGAGATGCCGAAGCCGAAGCCGGAGCCAAAGCCCGTCCAGCTTGAAGCCAAGGTGAACATCCCTGCGCTTCCGGCCAAGGCTCCCGTGATTACTCTGGCGCCTCAGCCCAAGGCCGCGCTCGACCATGCGATGCCCGCGCAGGACAACAGTCACAAGCCCTCCACCGCGCCGGTGCACCTCGGCGACACTTTTGGCGTAACGCCCAATCCCAACGCCACGCGTCCGGCCACCGTCGCTGCCATCGGCAATCCTTACGGCGACAACCGCGGCCCGGCCGTCGCGCCGCATGGCGTGGTGGGATCGACAGGCTACGGGAGCACCACCAGGCCCGGCTACGGCGCCGTTCCTCCGGGCAAAGTTGGCTCGGCGGGCATTCCCGGCGCAACTGGTACCGGGAATACGGGTTCGAACTACGGTAAGGTGGGTTCGGCCGGAATTCCCGCTCCTACGCAGGTTGCCCAAGCTCCCAAGCCGGTTGCGGAGCCGGTCTCGACCAATCTTGAAGTGCTCTCCAAGCCGCCGGTGCAGTACACGGCGGAGGCGCGGCAGTTAAGGGTTCAGGGCGATGTGGTTCTGAGGGTCACCTTCCTTGCTTCAGGCCAGGTTGTGGTGCAAAGCGTGGTCCGCGGGCTGGGACATGGGCTTGATGAAGAAGCGCGCCGCGTGGCGCAGCAGATTCGGTTCCGTCCCGCAACCCGTGACGGACGGCCGGTGGATATCACCACCACCATTACCATTACCTTCCAGTTGGCGTAGCATCAAGTGATGTCGGATTCATGTGGCCTGTCCTCAGCCATGACGCGTAGGCCGCGCCGCAAGGCGCTGTAGGCGAGACGAAGGCCATGAGGTGTTTAACGAAGTTTTGAATCAGGAGTTGCACATGACGTTTCGGAAATTCCCCCTTGCCCTGCTGATCTTCTCGCTCGGTGTGGGCTGCGCGTACGCCAAGAAACAACCCAAGTACGAACAGGCTCGCCAACTCACCGCCGAGCAGGCTGCGCTGGTCCAGAGGGCCATCGCTCAGGAGAAGGTGCTGATCAAGAACATCCAGCAGCGCACGCCGCTTGTGGAAACCTACATTCAGGACACCAGGCCGGACGTGAAGCTCTACGCTGTCCCCATCGCGGATCACTACATGCTCAGCCGCGTGGACTTCGGCAAAACCTTCTTCGACAAGACCTACATGCCCAGGCAGGAGAAGACCAGGCATGGCTTCTTCAAGGGTTCCCTTGAAGCCATCACGGACCTCACCAAGGCGCTGCACCTGGATACCCAGTTCACGTATTCCGATACCGGCTTCATGGAGATGATGTTCCTCGATCCCAGCGGCTTCGACCAGAACCACTACGTCTTCAGCTTTGTGCGCCGCGAGTTTCTGGGCACGGTGCGCACCTGGGTCTTCGATGTGCATCCCAAGGCCGACGTCAAGGGCATGGGCCGCTTCTACGGGCGCATCTGGGTCGAGGATGAGGGCGGCAACGTGGTGCGCTTCAACGGCACCTACACCGGGCCCACCGATGAGGATTCAGCCAAGCACTACTTCCACTTCGACAGCTGGCGCATGAACGTGCAGCCCGGCATCTGGCTGCCCGTGGGCGTCTACGTGGAAGAAACCCAGCGCACCGAAGCCGACAAGTCCGTCGGCCTGAAGGCGCAAACCCACTTCTGGGGCTATTCCCTCAAGCTGCCCACACGCGACAGCGAGAGCGTGAGCGTGAAGGTAGATGACGCGGTAGACAAGAGCGACGACTCGCCGGATGTGGGCCCGCTGCAGGCCTCGCGCATGTGGATCACGCAGGCTGAGAATAATGTGATCGACCGCCTGGTCGAAGCTGGCCTAGTTGCGCCTCTCGATCCCGGCGGCTATGAGGACAAGGTGCTGGGCCAGATCGTCATCAACCTGGTGGTGCCCAACAATCTTGCCTTCACTGACCAGATCCATTGCCGCATCCTGCTCACCGACACCATTGAAGCCACCACCGTGGGCAACACCATTCTCATCAGCAAGGGGCTCGTCGATAGCCTGCCCAGCGAGGAAGCCATCGCTTCGGTGATCGCCATGGAACTGGCGCACATCGCCATGGGCCACCACATCGACACTCGTTACGCCTTCAACGACCGTCTGTTGTTTCCGGATGAGGCGACCTTCCAGCGCATCCTTATGAATCACACCGACGTGGACAACGGAACCGCCGCCAAGCAGGCCATGATTTATCTGCAAGCCTCCATGTACAAGGACAAGCTGCCCAGCGCGGGCCTGTTCTACGCGCAGCTCGTGGATCGCGAGAAGGTGCTGAAGGCGCTGATGACGTCGCCCCGGCTGGGCGATTCGCTGCTCAAGGCCGACGGTACACCATGGATGGCCGACCTGGCGCACATGGCCCCCAAGATCAACTGGGACGATCTGAAGCAGACCGCGGCCCTGCCCCTGGGAAGCTGGCTGAAGACGGATCCGTGGGACGACAAGGTGCACATGCTCAACGCCCCGCGCTATGCGCCCATGAATGCCCGCGACAAGATGCCGTTTGAAGTGACGCCGATCTTCTACAAGCTGCAGCGCTATGATGCGGCGGCCGTCACACCGCCACCACCCCCGGCAGCACCGGCCAGCAATGACCAGCCGGTCGCAGCGCCCGACAACACTCCGCCGGCGCAGCCCCCGGCGCCACCCCAGAGCGGCGCTGCGCCGCCGCCCGATCAGCAACCGGCACCGGCTGCGCCGAATCCGCAGTCATAATATAATCAACCCTCCGAGCCCAGGCGTGGTGTACTGCAGATTTTGAGCACACCCCGCCGGGCTCGAAGCGTGAGTCCGATTGGTTGCCCCCGACCTTCGACGATTCACAGGAAATGGATTTGCGTTGTGCTCATGAAACGTTCGATCTTAGTGTTTTTGTGTTTCGCGTTCTCGACAGCAGCCCTAGTTTCCGTGCATGGCCAGGTAGTGCCTGCTGCGACGTCGCGTGTGTTCACCGTCCGCGCCGGCGCATTTGCTTCGGCGTTTCAGCCCGACTACACAGGGGAGGGGCAGGCGATGCCCACCCCCAACCACATCTACACATATGGCATAGGCGCCTATGTGGACGCGCGCTTCAGCCGCTGGTTGCAGCCCGAAGCCGAGATGCGCTGGTTGCGCTTCAATGAGTGGAATCCAGATCCTTCGAACCCAACGAGCCAACCGATCAGCGAGAACACCTATTCGATCGGCGAGCGGGTTCCCATCATCAACAGCTTCCACAAATTCACGCCCTACGGCAAGGTTCTGGTCGGCTTTGGCAACGGTAGCTGGCTCAGCGGAAACGCCCTTGTGCTCACCTACGGCGGCGGCGTGGATTACCGGCTCAACCGCAAATTCACCATTCGCTGCGCTGACTTCGAGTACCAACAATGGAAGATCAACTCGGCCCTTACTATCTGGCCGTATGGCCTCAACGCCGGATTGAGCTACAAGGTCTTCTAAAGGCAGGGAACAAAGTACCGAGGGAACAAGGGAACAAGAAAGCAGAGAATTGAGCGGCGGTTCCTCAAAGGAATCGCCGCTTGTGTTTTGGGGTCTGTTTTACATGCGGGGAAGAATCTGGAGCGCCCTCAGTTTAGTGGCGGATCGAGGGTGGGACACACAGCTCCAGACTGCACGGTGAAGAGATTGAGTTGGTAGGCTTTCCTCATCTGCGGCACCAACTTGAGGAAGATGCGCAAGGTGGCTCGCGTTGACAGGGAAAGGCGCGAGCGCACGGCGGCGGGAATGTCCATCATGGGATGGGATTCCGCCAGGCGCAACCCGATCTTCCAGCCCTCAATTTCTCGCGGGGCCTCGCACGCCCAAGCAAAACGCGCCGCCAGATTCCTGCGGGCATGGTCCTTATTCATACGGTCGACGCCTTTGCGGGTGGTCGTGTCGAAGGCGATGGTTGCACCCGGGAAGTTGGCTGCGATCTGCCCGAGCGCCGCCCTGACCTCCGGTTCCGTGAGATAGATAAACACGGCCTCCGCGACAAAACAATACGGTCCGGGGCTTCGACGGACCGCGGCGATCCAGAAGGAATCGAGAATCGATGCGGCCAGAGTTGCACGCCGCTCGCTATCGGTGAAAAACCTCCGCCGCATTGCCACAGAATCCGGAAGATCAAGGTCGAACCAGTGAAGGGTTCCATTGTCGAGCCGCTCGAAACGCGTGTTGAGTCCAGCACCGATCTCGATCACGGTGCCCTTCGGATGGCGGCTGAGAAATCTCTTCACATACTCGTCGAAGCTGGCGGTCCGCAGGACACACCCCATCATCCGCTCCCCTTGCGCGAATCTCTGGAAATCCCAATCGATTGATCGGACCATTTCTGCGGCCTTGGGATCATTCAGGATCGGACGCTTCTTGAGGGAGTCGAGCGCGCGGGCGTAAAGCGGAACCAGGAGCGTCTCCTGTACCTGACCGAGCTGGACGGACTGTTTTGATTCCATATTCACTCCGCCGTCAGATCCAATGGAGGCAACGGATCATAGGAAATGTGAGCTTGCCCCCGCC
>Ga0181516_10003410_pt1 | contig 10637 bp, 12 predicted proteins | sample PEATcosm2014_Bin_25_FD_121104 | JGI IMG/M metagenome (GOLD analysis project Ga0181516, IMG submission 121104) | Peatland microbial communities from MTU Mesocosm Facility, Houghton, MI, USA - PEATcosm2014_Bin01_10_metaG | ecosystem: Environmental > Terrestrial > Soil > Wetlands > Peat | place...
AGTAGCACAGCAGTAGAAAGTGGATCGAAAAGAAAGAGGAGAGATATGAAAATTCGTTTTGCAGCAGCAGCCGTAGCGATCTCGATGCTGGCGTTCAGCCAGGCGCGCGCAGAGGACGGCGCAGCGTTGTTCAAGACCAAGTGCTCCATGTGCCATGGCGATCAGGGCCAGGGCAAGCCGCCGATGGCGCCCAAGATCGCCGGCACCAGCAAGAGCGTTGTGGATGTGCTGACCAAAGGCGGCGAGCCCAAGGCGCCGCACATCAAGCCCATGGCCACCGTCACGGCAGACCAGGCCGCGGCGCTGGCCACGTTTGTGAAGTCCTTGAAGTAAGCTCCCAGGGCAGTGCGGCAGCCGGGGAAGAGCCGGAACTCAACCCTGGCTGCCGCGGGACCCTCTGCTTTACTTGTGCTTCTTGGGTGGAGTTGGAGGCGAGGGCGGAGTCAGCGTGATCTTGGGCGGCGCGGGCAGCGTGGCCGGTACCGGCTGCACGTTGCCTTTGCGGATCTCGATGTCGCCGTTCATGGTGGTGATGCGGACGGTCGGCCCGCCGAAGCCGACGGCGCCGCTAATGCTCTTGTGGTTGTCCTTGTCCGTGGTGGGCAGCGCGAAGTCGGTCTCCGTGTCGCCGTCGGTGGTGTTGGCCTGCACGGAGAAGCTCGCCTTCTCCGGCAGCGTTGCCTTGACATCGCCGTTGCGGTCCTCCAGCGAGATGTTGCCGATGGCCGGTGCGGCGGTCAGGTCGATGGTGCCGTTCTTGTTGGTCACGGCCACGTCGCCGGCGATGCGGTCCAGCGTGACATTGCCGTCGTGGGTGTTCAACACCAGCGGGCCCAGTGCCTGGTCGGCGGAGATGTCGGAGTCGTGGCTTATCTCTGCCTGGCCGTCCAGGCGCGCAAGCTGGAAGTCCGCGCGGCTGGTATGGAAGTGGATGGAGCCGTTGATGTGCTCGAAGTGCGTGGTGCCGAAGAAGTCGCCGGCGATGTTGACGACGCCGGTCACGTCCGCCAGGGTCAGATCGTCGCAGTGGCCGGCAATGTTGATGCCGTCGTCCAGGTTGTGAGCCGTGATGGACGACCCGCGGCTGTTGATGTGGGCGTTGGTGGGGCCGGTGATGGCGGAGAGTTCGATGTCGCCGTGGTTGGCGGTGACGGTCACCGGCGCCTGGATGGACGCAATGTGGATGTCGCCGCGGTTGGCATTGACGGAGATGGCAGCGGCCGCCGGCAGCGTGATCACCAGGTCGGAGCGTCCGCCATCCACCGCCGGCATGGTGAGGGTGAGCGCCGGGCCGCTGGCGGAGTTGACGGGCGAGAGCTGCTGCGCCTTGGCATCGGCGTCGGAGTCTGAGCGGGCGTACACCTGCTTGTGGATGGCGATGTGGATGGCGTTGTCGTCGGATGTGCCGCTGACGGTCACGTCGCCGCGCGGGTTCACCACGGCCAGTGAGCCGCCCGGCTGCAGGTTCAGGTCCAGGCTCTGGTCGGACTCGTGCTTCTCGCCAAAGAACTCGTCGACGTTGTCCGGGCCGATGTGCATTCCATTCAGCCATCCATCCTGGTAGGGATGGTCGGCGCCGCGGCTGGCGGCCAGCCCGGTGACAACGACAAAGAGCAGCAGGATGACCTCGCCGCCGCCGATGGAGCGGCGATACGCCGGCCATTGCGGGTTGCGCGGGCGCGCCTGGTCAAGCGCCCACTCCGCCAGAATGATCAGGCCCGCGCCCACCAGCAGCAGCGGCCACCAGTGTCCGTACCAGCCCCAGAAGCGGTGGTGGTCCAGACGGCCCGTCTGCAGCAGCAGGACGACAATGCCAATGGAGATCAGGGCGAGGGGGCCAAGGATCGACCCGCGCCGCATGCCGCGCATCTGGTAGCGCATCTGCTCGCGCTGGACACGGGCGGCGTCGCGCATGGCGCGGGCCTGGTAGCGCAGATAGCGGCGGTACTCGCGTGGATCGTTGGCGTTGGGCGGCGGAGGATAGTTTCCGCTGGGGGGTGGAGGATAGCTGGCCATGACTTACCGTCCTTCCTGGTCGCTGCCGGGTTCGCCGTGCGCAGGGTCAGTGGGCACCAGGGTAGTGGAGGCGACGGGCGGCGCAGGCGGCGTGTGGGGCGGTCCGGGGAAGGGCGGCGCATAGTTGTAGCCGCCGTCCATCGCATGGCGCAGCGCCATCATCACGCCACCGGCGATCAGATAGATGGGCCAGCTATGCGACCAGCTCAGGATGTGCAGCTCGTCCAGCAGCCAGATGACACCGGTGAGCACGACCCAGAAGGAACCGCGAATCGCGCTGCGCAGCCGCCAGCGATAGATCGGAGTGCCGTCGTTCTCCAGGCCCTGGCCGGTGTTCGTCATCTTGCGCACAAACGTCCAGACGCCGACGCCGATCACCAGGAATGGGCCGAACAGGTGCCGGGGAAAGAAATGGAACCAACTGGAGTCGCCAAACAGGAAGAACAGCCCCAGGACGATGAGCCCGATGGCTCCCGCCGGAAAGCGCCGGTAGTCCGGGATCTTGCCGTCCGGAAAGGGAGGCATGGGCGGAACAGGAGGCGCGCCGTAGCCGTACGGGCTGCCCCATTGCGCCGCGGGCGGAACATAGGGGGGGGCATAGGGCTGGGAATAGGGAGCCGCGTACGGATTGGCCGGAGGCGTTGTGGAAGCGGGATTGTCGCCAGCCGGATTGCTGCCGGCCGGGGGCGGCGGCGGACCTGCGTGCCAGCCGCGGTTGAAGCCGAGCTGGTCGATGGAGAGGTCGTTCAGCCCAAAGGGATTGGGCAGCGGCGTGCCGTCGCGGCGCGCGCGTGCGGTGTGGTGCGCCTCAATCACCATGTAGAAGATCCAGCCAGCGATGAAGAAGCCGAAGACTCCGCTGACATCGTCCGCCAGAACCACCAGCGTGGCGAAGACGGCGAGGTGAATGATCCCCTTGCCGTACTGCTCGTTGTACATGGCGCCCACACCGGGGATAAAGCCGAGCAACGCAGCCAGGCCGGGGTTGGGTTCGCCGGGTGCGGTGGGCCGGATCGGCGGCACATACCCGGGAGACGGATAGCCGCCAGGATACGGGAAGCCCGCAGGAGGCGGGGCGGTATTGGAGCGCGCGGCCAGGCACTGCTCGCAGTGCACAGAGGTCCCGGTCGTACGGGTGCAGTCGGCGCACAGCGGCTTGCCACAGTTCTGGCAGAAGGCGGTGCGCTCCAGGTCGGGATGATTGGCGCAGTTCATACCAGGGTTCCTTCCACTTGCTTGAAGCACGTATTGGCAACGATGTACGGGTTCAGGCCAGCCCGGTTGAGTCCGGATCGGTTGAGTTCAGCCCGGTTCAGGCCGCTGGCGGAGGCCAGGGAGAGCGTGTGCCCGGTCGTCTCCCGGCGGCTGCTGCCGGGCGCCGGCGCGGGGCGGGCCGCCGGTTGCTTCTTCTGCTCCGGCTGGGCGGCGGGGCTATTTTTGCCCGGTTCGGCAGCCGGGGTCTGGCCTTCGGGCTTGGCCGAGCCCGGCCGGACGCTGTCCGAGGTCGTCTGGCTGCTGCCGGGCGCGTCGCTGTCGGAGGCGCCCTGCAGGTCGTGCACCCGCGACTCCAGCACATAGACCACGCGCAGGCCTTCGTAGTACTGCACTCCCCGCGTCCTGACGGAGACAAAGTCGCGCTTCAGGCTGCCTGGGCTCAGGTCGCTGGCGCGCAGGTCGCGCAGCCGGATTCCGGTCAGGTTCATGGTGAGCGCGATGGAGAAGAAAGCCATCGCTGCGGTCATCGCCAGGCGCGGCTGCAGCAGGAGCTGCCCCAGCGAATTGCCGCGTACGGCAGTCGTGAAACGGCGGCGGAAGGGAACGACGTTGGCATAGGCGGGGAGGGCGATGGGCTGGGCGACTGCTACACCCGGAACTCCCGCCGGCTGCATTCCCGCGTCGGCCTGGAAGCTGGGATGGGCGATGGGCTGAGCGTTGGTCTGGGCCAGGATGCGCTCCAGCAGCGCGGCCGGCGGCTCCGGGGCAGGGTGGCGCAGCAGCTCCAGGAACGCGAAGCCGCGGCGGGCATCCGCCAGCAACTGGCTGCAGGGGTCGCAGGCCGCCAGATGGGTGTCAAACTGCTCCTGGTCGGCTGCGGACAGCGTGCCGTCCAGCGCGTCGGTCAGCATGGCCTCGCACTGGGCGCAGTGTCCGCTGCCTCCGGTCTTGTCTCCGAACTGCAGCATCTTGGCACTTCTGGAGCTGCCGAATTGTCGATTCTCTGCCACCTAAACCACCTGCCCTTCTATACGTTGCAACAGCCTTGCAAGTTCCCCGCGGCCGCGGCTGATGCGGCTCTTCACGGTGCCCTCCGGGATGCGCAGCACCTGCGCAATCTCCTTGTAATCCATGTCTTCCAGGTCGCGGAACACGACCGCCTCGCGCAACTCCGGCGAGAGCTGGGCCAATGCCTGTTGGATGCGGACCTTCAGCTCCAGGCCGGCGGCGTGGGACTCCTGCGACGGCCGCGGATCGGCCAGGCGGCTGGCCATGGTGGCGCCATCCTCCTCGCCGCTAAGGCTCGCGTCCAGCGAATCGGAGGCGCGCTCCAGCCGGGTGCGGCGGAAGTGATCGACCAGCAGATTGCGGGTGAGCGTGGTGAGCCAGGTGTTGAAGTTCCCCTTCTGCACATCGAAGCTGGCCAGGTTGCGATACAGCTTCAGAAACACGTCCTGGGTCAGGTCCTCGGCGTCCGTGGACGATCCGGTAAAGCGGTAGCAGATGCCGTAGATGCGCCGATGCTGCGTGGCCACAAGCTTCTGCCAGGCCTGCTGATCGCCCGCGATGCACTGGCGAACGAGCCGGCCCAGGGCCTCCTGCTCGGCATATTGGTCGGGAGTGCGCTGCAATATGGCCTCTTGCCTGGTCGTCGCTGAAACCGGTTTGGACGATGGCAAAAGTGTACCCTTTCGCGGCGCGGCGGGCGCAAATTCAAAGCCGCGGCGACCGGCGCGGGGTTGGCGGGGGAGAACCCCGGAAGCTGGCATCGCCATTTGCAGAACGCCCATGCAGCAGCTATACGCAGGGGTTCCGCGGTTGGTTCAAATCATAGCTCCGGGCTCTCGGTTTTCAGTAGGGGATTCTCCAAGGGCCGGGCCCTCCCGTTACTTTTCCGTCGGCTTCCCGGCCTGGTCGATGACCATCACATCGACGAAGGTGTCCATCGGGGTGAGTTCCAGCCCGAGCTGCTGGTGCAGGGCCTGGAACAGGTCTGGCGCAGGCTGGGTGGGGACAGTTGCAGGCGGCAGTTTGGGCGGGTGGCCATTGAAGTCCGACTTGCCGGGCTTGTAGGTGAAGTGAAAGTCGAACCGCGCGGTCAGCCCCGTCTGGTCCACCACGGGCCGGTCCAGAACAAGCGATTGCAAATAGACGCTGAGGTCTTCCACCGTCCCGTTGCGCACATGCACGGTGATCCCTTCCGCCGAGGTGGAGCGGCGGATGCCGGGCAGCGGCCCGACGATGGCCGTGGGCGTCAGCCTCAGGCTCCCCATTGGCGCGGTCAGCACATAGGCGGAGAGACTGGTCTTGTCGGCGTGGTAGGCCAGGTGAAAGCGCTCGGCCAGCAGCTTCTTGATCATGGTCCGCAACTGCTGGTCCGTCGGCACACCCTTTTGCTCCATGGGCGCCACCACGTCGAAGCGATCGGTACGCAGCCAGTCCGGCCCGCCCACGACCTGTTGTGCCTGCACCTCGTAGGCAAACGAGATCAGATCGACTGTGGAGGAGTTCCGGGTGACCAGGTCGCGACCGTCCACAATCAGCGCCTGCATCGATGGCGCTCCGGAGTTATTCGGCTTGATGCTTGCTTTGCCGAAGGCCACATCTGCCTCCGCCGCCATGAGCCGCGGCGGCGGCGGCGGAGCGGGAATCTTCCATGCGGTCTTCGGCGTCGCGCGCTCCAGCGTGAGCGGCAGCGACTTGGCGTCCTGAATGCGAGTGCCGGCGATGGTGTTGCCGTCCTCGCTGAGGGCGCCCTTGTAGACGATGCCCAGGGACTCGATCTCGGCCTGGAACGCCGCCCCGTCCAGGGTGACCGCCGAGGCCTTGAAGGGTTGCGCGCCCTGGTCGATGCTGTAGAACGTTGCCGTCCACCCGTTGTCCGCCCTGGCAATCTTGAGGATGAGCCGGCGGTGAGACTTGCCGTCCTCCAGCGTTCCCTGCCATTGTCCGGCGATATCGCCGGGCGCATGGGTATCGGCGGCTGGTGGCGGAGCGGGCGGTGTGGGTGCGATGGGGTGTGCAGGAGGCGCGCAGCCGGCTGCTGCCATGGTCGCGATCCAGGCAGCCACGAGCAGTCGAACCCTGGGGTGGGAGCCCGATCGATTGATCGCGCGTGCTGCTTCGCCCATGCTGTGACTATACCCAAACACGCGCCGGGGCTCACCGCGCCGGCGTGCGCTCTTGGGGTCAGTTCTCCGTCGGCGTCTTCTCCACGCTGTCCACCACGAGCTGCTCCATGGGGGCCTTGCGCGGCTCCAGCTTCAGGCCAAGCTCCTCCACGGACTTGTAGATGGTGGTGCCGCCGCCGGGGTCGGAGGCCTCCGCGGTGGGCGAACCGGCCTTGGCCAACGGCGCCGTGTTGAGGCCGGCGGCGGCCATCTGCGAACGCGCAATCGCCATGATCTCCGCCAGCGAGATATCGAGCGCGATCTGGTAGTTGCCCTTCAAGCCGGTCTGGTCCACCACGGCGCGGCTGCCGGTGCCGCCCATCTTCATCACGTTGGTCAGCATATCGGCAAAGCCCTCCATGGTGGTCATGGTGGACTCCAGGTGCAGCGTCTGGGTCTGAGTATTCATCCGCTGGGTAATCACGCCCTTGGCGCCCATGTTCATGGTGGAGGAGCCGTCCTTCATATTCATCGTCACGCGGATCTGCCCGTCTGGCCCATCTACCTTCATCTCGCCGGGCTTCAGCGGAGCGTCCGGGTCAATGGGCTCGGGCGCGGTGGGCGACTCCTTCAGCTTGGGTCCGCCCTTGGCCACCACCAGCGCCAGCACTGGATGGTCCGCCGTCTCGCGATGCACCTTCAGCTGGAAGCGGTCCTGCAGCAGCGCCTGCAGCATCTGCGGCGCGTCCTTGCTGGTGGAGCCCTCGGGCAGGGTGGCCACGATGTCGAAGTGCAGCGTGGCCATCCAGTCCGGCCCGGAGACCTGATAGTCCTTGAGCTTGTAGGCCGTGACGATGAGTTCCCGCAGCGTCATGAAGTTGTACTCGGCCCGCGAAGCGTCCACATGCGCGCCAAAGCGCGGCATCCTGCCTGCGGCCATATCTGCCTGTAGCTTTGCCATGTCCAGCGGGGCGGACGGCTTCACCGTCGCCACGTCAAAGGTAAGGGTCGCCGCGGGAGCCGCCGTCTGCGCTGCGGGGGCTGCCTGTCCAAACGCCACGCCGGTTGCCAACAGCAGCCCGGCACACAACATCGTTGCCAATCGGTTTCGCATCGTTCTCCGTCCGTTCTTTTGCCCGCCGGCCCCAGCAGAGTACGAGGTTCCTGGCAGCATGGTTTCCCTGCGCCAGCCGACCCTGCGAAGCCGCCTTTTGAATGCGCGGCAATTATAGGCCCGGCGGATTGCTGCGCTGCTCCAAACACCTCACTTGAAAAGAGCGATGCACGAATTTAGCCATCAGTTGGTGATAGAATGGATGCCTGGAGGTTCCGAGCATGAGAACGACCATCACTCTCGACGACGATTTGGTGCGAAAGGCCCAGGAGTATACCGGCGTCACGGAAAAGACCGCCCTTATCCGGCGGGCGCTCAAGGAAATGATCCAACGCGAAGCGGCGCGCCGGCTGGCTGCTCTCGGAGGGACTATGCCGGATTTAGAGGACATTCCCGGACGTGGAGCCGGCACCCTGTGATCCTGGCCGACACCTCCATCTGGATCGATTATTTCCGGGGCAGCCGCCTGGAGATGGCGAAGCACCTGGCTAACGACCAAATTGCGATGCACCCCTTGGTCGCCGCAGAGTTGGCGCTCGGCTCACTGAAGAACCGCCAACAGACGCTCGCAGACCTGGACGAACTGCCCCAGGCTGAGGTGGCGTATCTGGACGAGGTGCGCAGCATGATCGAGACCCACAAGCTGTATTCCAAGGGCATCGGTCTGGTGGACATGCACCTGATCGCATCCTGCCTGATGACGCCGGGGACGCAACTGTGGACGCGGGACGGCGGATTGGCGAGCGTAGCCGAGTCGCTTGGTGTCGCCGCCAAGCTGCCGCTGCTCAACTGACTCCCCACACCCTGCAACCGACAACCGCTTACATCGCCGGCTTGGGAATGACACCGCAGGCGATGCGCGCACCCGCGTTGCCGGTGGGGTCGGTCATCATATCGTCGGCCTTCTCGTGGATCATGATGGACGTCCCCAGCACGGAGGTCGGCACGCCTGGCGCCAGCGTCAGGTAGTTCACCCGGTAGGTGATCGTCCCGGTGCCGTCGGCTCCGATGGTGACGTTGTCGCCCAGGTCGCCGTTGTGGTGGCCCATGGGGTTCTTCAGCCCGTGCTGCTTGGCATCCGGGTTGAAGTGGCCGCCGGCGCTGGTAAACGGCGCCTCGCACACCGGGTTCTGGTGAATGTGAACCGCGTGATCGCCGGGCGGCAGGTTCTTGAGCGCCAGCACCACCACCAGATTGCCGCTGCGCGTGCTCATGCGGAAGGAGGCGGTGCCCGCATCCACACCTGTCGCGGTCTTGATGGGAACAACCAGTTGGGGCGCCGGTGCGCCGGCCGCGGGAGCATCCTGCGCGCGGGCCGCGGCCGTGGACACCGTGAAGGCGAAGAGGGAGAGCGCTGTAGCAGCGAAGATGGGACGCATCGTGGGCCTCCTGAGGGCGGCGTGCTGAACCAGCATAACGCAGGAGGATGATCCTTGGTCAGCGTCCTGGCGCGAAGATGCGCAGCCGGTGTTGCTCCCGCTGGATCGCCAGACGCGGCGATCCACGGTGAAATTGCGCAAGACTGAGGGATGTGAGTTCAATGGGCCTCCACGGAGGCTGCGCACGACGGCCTATCGTCTGGCGCGCCACGGGTCCCGGCCGGTGCAGTCTGAATCCGCTCCAGCGCGGCAATCAGTTGCGGGCCGAACTCGTCCAGCTCGCGCGCATGACTCTCGGACATCGCATCCAGCATTGCCGTGCCCTTTCCGGTGACGGACAGAATCGTGCGGCGGCGGTCGGCGGGGTCTTCCACGCGGCGCACCAGGCCCAGGGCCACACAGCGGTCGGCCAGCTCCACCACGCTGTTCTGGCGCAGGCCAAGCCGCTCCGCCACATAGCCAATGGTAGCGGCACGCCCCCCCGGTGCGCCCGCAATCTGCAGCAGCAGTTGATGCTGACGCGGGTGCAGGTCATGCTCCTGCGCCACCTGCTCACTGAACAGCAGGAAGCCGCGCAGGTGGTAGCGAAACTCCGCCAGGGCCTGGATGAGGGCCGGCTGCGTCGGGAGAGGATCGGGAGGAGTCATCTATTATATCATATCACGATATAAATCACGGACTCGGCAGAAGTGCAAAAGGGAAGCTCAGGTCCCTCTTAAGACGCGAAAAATGGCATGCCGCCCCGATTGCGGGGATGGCATGCCAGGATTCGTCGTTCTGGACGGCTCGGGCTGAGGCTACCAGGAGAAGATACGGCGACGGAACGAGCCCATCAGGGCAACGGCTCCGGTGCCAAGCAATAGGAACGAGGAGGGTTCCGGCGTTCCTGCAGGCTCCGTGCTGTAGGTCGCCACACCGTCGCTGTAATCGGTCAGCGTCCCAGAGTCCGTGGTGGAGAAGACCGGGGCGTTCAGGTCGTCGTTGAACAGGCTGGAGGGCGCTATGGAGCCGAAGTCGAGCGCGAGAACCGAAGGATCCCACAGGCCGCCGCCGTCCGCCGAGTCGAAGAAGTATACGGTGTCGCTGCTGTTCAGAAGCGAACCATTCTCGTTGATTGTGATGCCCGACAGGCCAAACGAGCCTGCGTAGGACCCTGTCCCCAGGAATGAATCGAGAGGCGCGTTCGGAACGTAGATATCGTAGGTGTTTCCACCATAGTTGATGTTGATGTCATCCGTTTGAGCGTAGGCGCGCGCAGCAAAAGGTACAGTCATGAGTGCGAAGAGAGAGAGAAGCAAGTAAATCCGGCGCATGTAAGACTCCCCGAGGTACAAGTGTGTGGGCCGATCTAGCAGAATTCGACCGCAGAATAAGTGAAACACCCTACCGCTGGAAGGCAAATACAACTTTTGGCGAAGTGACCTTTTGGCTGCCTGTCCGCCGATACGCAACCATTCGTGCCTCCGCGGCCGGTTTGTGGAGCAGCCGGGATGGCGCAAAGAGTGAGTCGGCTTGAGACACAAAAAAAGGCATGCCCTCCTCTTTGCGAGGATGACATGCCAGGATTTGCCGCTCTGAAAAAACGTACGGGGTTGGAGAACTTAGCTGAAGATGCGACGGCGGAACGAGCCAACCAGACCAAGCGCTCCGGTTCCGAGCAGCATCAGCGAGGAAGGCTCCGGTGTCGCACTGATGGCCGAGGTGCTATAGCTGATGGTTGCGTCCGCGGCATCGATCAGGCTGCCCGGTCCAATGCTGAATACCGGAGCGGTGAGGCTGTCGTTGAACAGGCTGGTGGGAGCG
>Ga0181516_10003411_pt1 | contig 10636 bp, 10 predicted proteins | sample PEATcosm2014_Bin_25_FD_121104 | JGI IMG/M metagenome (GOLD analysis project Ga0181516, IMG submission 121104) | Peatland microbial communities from MTU Mesocosm Facility, Houghton, MI, USA - PEATcosm2014_Bin01_10_metaG | ecosystem: Environmental > Terrestrial > Soil > Wetlands > Peat | place...
CAAGCACCAGGAACTCAAGGACTGGTACGAGCTCTACCCCGAGAAGTTCAACAACAAGACAAACGGGGTCACCCAGCGCCGCTTCCTTCTGAAATCCAACCCCGGGCTGGCGGCCCTGCTCAACGAAAAGATCGGCAAGGGCTGGGCCAAGGACCTGTCGCAGGTCGCCAAGTTCAAGGCCTTCGCCGACGACTCCGCCGTCATCCAGCGGTTGATCGACCTCAAGCGGACGAACAAGGTGGCCCTGGCGGCGTACCTCCAGGCAACCCAGGGCATCACCCTCAACGTCGACAGCCTGTTCGACGTGCAGGTCAAGCGGCTCCACGAGTACAAGCGCCAGATGCTCAACATCCTCCACGTCATGTACCTGTACAACAAGATCAAACTCGACCCGAAGTGGGACGGCGTGCCGCGCACCTTCCTGTTCGGGGCCAAGGCGGCCTCGGGGTACCGGCGCGCAAAGACCATCATCAAGCTCATCAATACGGTGGCCAAGGTCATCAACAACGACCCGGCTGCCCAGGGCAAGCTTGCCGTCTACTTCCTTGAGAACTACAGGGTTTCGCTGGCCGAGAAGATCTTCCCCGCCAGCGACGTCTCCGAGCAGATTTCGACGGCCGGCAAAGAAGCCTCGGGCACCGGCAACATGAAGTTCATGATGAACGGCGCGCTCACCCTAGGCACCCTCGACGGGGCCAACGTCGAGATCGCCGAGGAAGCCGGCGCCGAGAACTGCTTCATCTTCGGCCTCAAGGCCGACCAGGTGGTGAGGCTGTCGACAAGCCAAACCTACAACCCGTGGGCCGTCCTCGAGGAGTACCCCGAAATCAAGAAGGTGACCGACCAGCTCATCGACGGCACCTACAACTTCGAGAGCTTCGACCTGTTCAAGGAACTCTACGACTCGCTGATGTACGGCGTCGAGGGCAACCCCCCGGACCAGTACTTCGTCCTCAAGGACTTCCCCGAGTACATCCAGGCCCAGGCCAAGATCGACGCGGCTTACCGCGACCCCAAGAAGTGGCACCGCATGGCGTTGCTGAACATCGCCTCCAGCGGCAAGTTCAGCTCGGACAGGACCATCGGCGAGTACGCCAAGGAAATCTGGAACATCAAACCGCTGACCTGGAAGTGAAGGGCGTCCGCGCCAGAATCAGGCCCTACCCATAAAAAAGCCGCGGCTGCTGTCAGCCGCGGCTTTTTTTCTTTCTGGCGCCTTGTCTAGTACGCCGCCAGGTAGGCTTCCAGTTCCTTCTCTTCCGACGGGCCCTGGAGCTTCTGGAGCGCCTTCTTCTCGATCTGGCGGATCCTTTCCTTGGTCAGGTGGAACTTCTCGCCGATTTCCTTGAGGCTGAGCGGCTGCTTGTCGTTGAGGCCGAACCTCAGCTCAAGGATCTTCGATTCCTTGTCGCTCAGGGTCTCGAGGGCGTTGTTCAGGTCGCTCTTGAGGCTGCCGTGGAGGGTCTGAGCCTCGGGCGAGGGGTGGTTGGCGTCCTCGAGGAAGTCGCTGAGCACGGAAGTGTCCCTGTCTGTGTACACGGGGGTCTCAAGGCTGATCATCTCGCGGCTGATGTCGAGCAGGTCGCGCACCTGTGATTCGTTCATGCCCAGCCGGCGGGCCAGTTCCCTGTCTTCCGGCTCCTGGCCTTCCTCCGAGAACATCTCCTTGCGCATCTTCTCGATCTGAACCAGCTCGTTGGCCCGGTTCAGGGGGAGGCGGATGGTCCGGCTCTTCTCGCAGATGGCCTTGAGGATGGACTGGCGGATCCACCAGACGGCGTAGCTGATGAAGTGGTAGCCCTTGTCGACGTCGAAGCGCTCGATGGCGTTGATGAGGCCGATGTTGCCTTCACTGATGAGGTCGTCCAGGGCCATTCCCTGGTTCTGGTACTTCTTGGCCACGTTGACGACGAACCTCAGGTTGGCCGCCACGAGGCGGTCCTTGGCGGGCTGGTTGCCTGCGGCGGCGAGCCGGGCGTACTTTTCTTCCTCGGCGCGGGTCAGGAGTGCCACCTTGTTGATTTCCTTCAGGTACATCGACAGCGAGTTCTCTCCGTCGTAAGGTACAGTCTGCATGGCTTTTTTCTTCATGGTGATCTTCTCCTCGGAACGCAAATGAATATGCAAGCGCCATGCCAATCTCTAAACTCTTAGCAAGTTATCGAATAAGTTACTGTGAGAAAAGAAAATAATTTACTTGGTGCTCCAGACCGTCGATAAGGAAATCAATTGTGTGCAACTGGAAGTGGTTCCTAATGACGCACATTGCCGGTGAAGGCGGAAAAGCGGGTCAAAATTTCCCCAGGCCGTCAGATTCCTGAGAAAATGAGTTAAAATTACCCAGGCAGCTTTCCTTGACCCGCCGTAGGCGAATGGGTATATTAACAACAATCAATCCAAACATCCCTCAAGGAGGATATTCTATGGCATTCAAGCCTCTTGGCGATCGTGTCCTGATCAAGGTAGAAGAAGCCGAAAAGAAAACGGCTTCCGGGCTTTTCATCCCGGACAACGCACAGGAGAAGACCCAGAAGGGCACCGTTGTGGCCGTCGGTACCGACAAAGACGTCATCACCGTCAAGGTGGGCGACAAGGTTCTCTACGACCAGTACGCTGGGACCAAGGTCAAGCTCGACTCCGCCGAGCATTTGATCGTGAAGTTCGCCGACATTCTGGCTGTCATCGAATAACCGATCCCTCTGTTTCGGAAAAACACCTCCCCGGGAGGTGTTTTTTTTTGCCCGCGCGGCTACAATGGCGGCCATGCAGAATTCTGCTTCCGGCCGCCTGGCGGCGGTGCGTGACCAAATGGCCCGGGCCTGCGACCGCGCGGGCCGGGCCAGCGATTCAGTACAGTTGCTTGCCGTCTCCAAGACTCGTCCCGACGCCGCCATCGACGAACTTCTGGCCCTCGGGTTGCGGTCCTTTGGCGAAAACCGCGTCGCCGAGGCCGTTGGAAAGCAGGCCCGCATCCCCGGCATCGAGTGGCACATGATCGGCCACCTGCAAACCAACAAGGCCAAGGACTGCCTGGGCTTCTCGTGGCTGCACTCGCTCGACAGGCCCGAGACGGCGAGGGCGCTCGAGAAGGCCTTTGCCCAGGCGGGGCGGACTCTGAACGTGCTCTTGGAGGCCAACACCGGCGGCGAGGCCGCCAAGGCCGGCGTGGCCGACCTCGACGCGCTGCGCCGGCTGGCCGAGTCGGTGGCGTCCCAGCCCCACCTCAAGCTGCGCGGCTTGATGACCATGGCCCCCTTCAGCCCCGACGAGGCCGTCGTCAGGCCGTGTTTCGTGCGCCTGCGCTCCTGGTCCGAGGCCTTAGCCAGGGATTTTCCAGGCCAGGACTGGAGCACGCTTTCGATGGGCATGACCAACGACTTCGGCTGGGCCATCGAGGAAGGCAGCACCCTGGTCAGGGTAGGGACCGCGCTGTTCGAGGGGTTCCGATGAGGCGCCTCGTCCTGCTCGTGGCTCTTCTCGTGCCGGCCGCTGTGTGGGCGCAGACAACGGGCACGACAACCGCGCCCGTCACCACAGCACCCGCGACAACGACCACACCGGCGACGACAACACCAGCCGCCTCGGCCGCCCCGGCTGCTGTGGCGGTTGACCCGGTGCCCTACACCGACAAGGAGTTTCCCGGCTGGGTGCTCAAGGTCAGACGCGCGGAGATCCTCACCATCGGAGCGTTTCCCATCGCCTACCTGTTTGCCGGGCTGATCTACGACTACACGTACTACATCTCCAGCGGGTTCCCGTCGCAGTACGCCCCATGGCCCGCCGGGCCGGGAACGTCGCAGTGGACGACAACCACGGAGCCGGCCCTCCTCCAGCAGAAGAACCTGACCCTGGTGGGCATGTCGGTGGCCGCCGGACTGATGCTCGCCTTCGCCGACTGGCTGCTGGGGCTGTGATGGCGGCAAGACACACTCTCGACCACGTCGTGGGCCCCCAGGAAACACCTTGCCGGCTTGACAAGTACCTTTCCGAAGGCCTGGGCCTGTTTCCCCGCACCCAGTACGAGCGCCGCAACGTCGAGGTGGCGCTGGGCGGCAAGGCCGTCAAACCGTCGCTGAAGCTGGCGGGGGGCGAGAGCCTGTCGGTCCAGTGGGACGACCTCCCCGAGGTCAACTTCGCCGCCGAAGACATCGCCCTCGACGTGCTCTACGAGGACGAGGCTGTCGTGGTGGTGAACAAACCCCGGGGCATGGTCGTGCACCCCGCCCACGGGAACTGGACAGGCACCCTTGTCCAGGGGCTTCTCCACAGGGTGAAGACCCTGGCCGAGAACTTCGAGGAGGAGGAGGGCTCCGACGTGCGCCCGGGCATCGTCCACCGCCTCGACAAGGACACCAGCGGCGTGCTGATCACGGCCAAGACTCCCCAGGCCCTCGAGTTCCTTTCGGTGCAGTTTCGCGACCGCTCCACCGAGAAGACGTACTTTGCCGTGCTCAAGGGCGTCCCCCGCCAGGACAGCGGGGTGGTCGAGGGCTGGCTGGGCCGCGACCCGCGCAACCGCCAGAGGTTCGCCGCCGTGGGCTCCTCCCAGGGCAAGCCTGCCGTGACGGCGTGGACCATCGTGGCGAAGGTTCCCGGCTACTCTCTTGTGAAGTTCCGTCCCCACACGGGGCGGACGCACCAGCTCAGGGTGCACAGCCTGGTGCTGGGCTGTCCCATCCTGGGCGACCCCATCTACGCCCGCACCGACTCCCGGGTGCCCGACGCGCCGCTCATGCTCCACGCGGCCCAACTGTCCATTGAGCTTCCCGGCGGCCTGGGCCGCAGGGACTTCAGGGCACCCGTGCCCCCGGATTTCCGCCGGGTGCTGGAGGATCTTGGACTTCCAGACCCGCTGCCTTCCGCGCCAGGTTGAACAGCTTCTCGCTCCGGAGCGTGGTCGGGGGACCTTCGCCGGGGAAGACAAGCAGGTCGTCCTGCCACGTGAAGAACCGGCGCTCAAGCGCCTGAACAAGGTTGGCCTGGGCGTAGCCGCTGATGGTCTTTCCCGGCTTGCCGGCCGAGATCAGGTCGCCGCAGAACACCCAGTTGTGCAGCTTGTAGATCACCGAGTCGTGGCTGAGTTCGGGGTAGCAGAGGCAGTCGACCCGGTGAGGGCCCAGCTGCAGGTGCGACCCAGGTTTGACAAGCTGGCACTCAAATTCGAGCACCGACGATTGCCGGCTGTAGATTTCGGCGTCGTACACCCGCTTGAGGGTGCGGAGGCCCCTCAGGTGGTCGGGCTGGCAGCGGGTGATGAGCACCCAGCGGATGTCAAAGCCGTTGGACTCGATGGCCTCGAGCAGCCTGGTGTCGAGGACGCCGGGGTCGACCAGCAGGGCGTCGCCGCCGTCTTCGGGACCGACCACATAGGTGTTGCTGAAATTCTCAACTGAATAGTGGAAGACCATCTTCATCGGCGGGCCTCGGGAACGGCGGCGTCGAACTCGGCCTCTTCGTAGTTGGAGTACTTGAAGTTGACCTCTTTGAGGATGGCGGCGGTGTACTGGGTCTTCTTGAGGTTGCAGTCGATGAAGGCCACCTGGTCGAGCTTGGCGCCGATGAAACGCGAAAAGTACAGGTCAGACTCCGAAAACCGCGTCCGCACGGCCTCGAGGGCGTTGAAGTTCACGTGGAGCAGATCCGACCCCGTCCAGTCGCAGTCCTCCATGCGGCTTCCCGAGGCGCTGCAGAACAGCAGCGAAGCCTGCTTGAAGGAGCACCTGACAAAGCTGCTGAAGTCGAAAAAGCAGTGCCTGAAGCTCGTGCCGTCGAGGTTCAGGTCGGACCAGGGAGAGCCCGTGAAGTTGCACCCTTCGAAGGACCGTCCTCGTAAATCCTCACCGGACCAGGGAATGCGGCCCAGACATAGTCCCGAGAATTCCCGGCGCTGGAGCATCCACGCCCTCAGGTCGGCCAGGTAGGCCTTGGAGTCGGAGAGGTGGTCAAAACACGAGTCGGACTGCTCGACCGCGTGACGTCGGCATCCCGGTGACGAGCAGGTTCGAATCGAAAACATCCTGAACAGTCTACTCCATAGGTTTGACAAAAGACAGGGCCTTTGCCATACTGCCGCATGGAACAAAGAAGCCTTTTTCTCAACCTTTCCCCCCTCGATCACCGCTATTATCTGTCCAACAGGGACCTCTTTGACCGCCTTGGCGCCTGCCTCAGCGAAGACGCCTCGGTGCGGTACGCGGTGCGCTGCGAAGTCGCGCTTCTGAAGGCCCACGTCGAACTCCATTTCGCCGAGGGCGACCGTCCCGCTCTCCTGAAGGCCCTGGAAACCCTCGAGACCACCGTCCTTCCCGACGAGGTGTACGCCGAGGAAGAGAAAACCCAGCACAACATCCGGGCCCTAGTCAACGTCATCAAGCGCCACCTTCCGGCGTCCCTGGTGCCCTACGTGCACCTGGGCGCCACCTCGGTGGACATGCTCGACACTGCCAACGCCCTCAAGACCCGCGACGCGGTCAAGGGTGTGTTGCTGCCCCTGCTGGCCGACCTTGAGCTGGCCCTGGCCAAGCTGGCCCGGCAGGAGGCGGACACCCCGCAGATCGGCCGCACCCACGGCCAGTTCGCCGTCCCCCTGACCGTCGGCTTCGCTCTGTCCGAGTACGTGAGCCGGCTTGGCAAGTCCATCCTCGAGATCAGGCGGCTGGCCGACGGCCTCAAGGGCAAGTTTGCCGGTGCCGTGGGGGCCTACAACGCCACCAGCGTCATGACCTCCGACCCCCAGGCCCTGGAGCGGCGCATCCTGGGCTACCTCGACCTGGAGCCTTCCGAGCATTCGACCCAGCTTGTCGAGCCCGAGTACCTTCTCCGGCTGCTGCTGGAGCTCAACGTGGCCTTCGGGGTGATCGCCAACCTGGCCGACGACCTGCGCAACCTGCAGCGCTCAGAGATCGGCGAATTCCGCGAGCTGTTCACCGCCACCCAGGTCGGCTCGTCGACCATGCCCCAGAAGCGCAACCCGTGGAACAGCGAGCACGTGAAGAGCCTGTGGAAGGCGTACGCGCCCCGGGTCATGACGTTCTTCCTCGACCAGATCAGCGAGCACCAGCGCGACCTGACCAACTCGGCCTCGGGGCGCTTCGTCACCGAGTACCTGGCGGGGTTAGCCGCCGCCGCCGCGCGGATGCTCAAGGTGGTGTCGACCCTTTCAGTGGACAAGGAGAGACTCAACCGAAACCTGAACGAGGGCGCGGGCGACTTGGTGCTGGCCGAGAGCGTGTACATCCTGCTTTCCCTGGCGGGCGAACCCGACGGCCACGAGGTGGTCCGCGTGCTCACCCTCGAGTGCGAAAAGGAAAAGAAACCCCTCATCGAGGCCCTGAAGGCCCGGCCCGCGGTGTGGGCCAAGCTTGAGGCCGAACTGAAGGCCCGGACAGGCTGGGACGCCGAGAAGTTCTTCTCGCACCCCGAACTCTACCACGGCCAGGCGCCGGTCAAGGCCCGGGCCCTGGCCGACAAGTACGAATCGCTTATGAATCAACTGAAGGAGGAACTCCAGTGATCCAGTTTGAAGAAACCCTCAGCTACGACGACGTTCTGCTCGTCCCCGGTTTTGCCGACTTTCTGCCCGGCGGCGCCAAGGTCCAAACCCAGCTCACCAAGAAAATCAAGCTCAACGTCCCCATCATGGCTGCGGCCATGGACACGGTGTCCGAGGACAGGCTGGCCATCGCCCTGGCGCTGGAAGGGGGCGCCGCAGTCATCCACCGCAACCTGAGCCCCCAGGTGCAGGCAGAACACGTGGGGCGGGTCAAGCGCTACCTGAACTGGGTCATCGAGAACCCCGTGGTCATCCGCAAGGGAGAAACCGTCGATGCGGTCCAGAAGATCATGATCCAGCACGGGGTGTCGGGCCTGCCCGTGGTCGACCACGACAAGAAGCTGGTGGGCATCATCACGGGCCGCGACCTGAGGTTCTGCAGCGACTACACCCAGCTTGTCGACGACGTCATGACCAAGAACCCCGTGGTCGAGGTCGAGACGGTCAACCTCTCGACCGCCGAAGAGAAGTTCAACAAGTACAAGATCGAAAAGCTCCCCGTGGTCGACAAACAGGGCCGGCTCATCGGTCTTGTCACGGTCAAGGACATGGAGAAGCACCAGGCGTTTCCGAACGCCGCCGTCGACGAATCCGGGCGGCTGATCGTGGGGGCCGCCATCAGTCCCCAGGACTGGGAGAAGCGTGTCCCGCTGCTGCTCCAGGCCAAGGTGGACTTCGTCGTCCTCGACACGGCCCACGGCGACAGCGCCAACGTGGTGAACGCCGTCAAGGCCATCAAGGCCGCCCACCCTGACCTCCAGGTGGTGGGCGGGAACGTGGCCACCCGCGAGGGCACCAAGCGCCTGGTCGATGCGGGCGTGGACGCGGTCAAAGTGGGCGTCGGCCCCGGGTCCATCTGCACCACGCGCATCGTGGCGGGTATCGGCGTGGCGCAGTTCACGGCCGTCTGGGAGTGCGCCGACGAGGCCGCGAAGGCCGGCATCCCCGTGATCGCCGACGGGGGCATCAAGTTCTCGGGAGACATCGTGAAGGCCATCGGCGCCGGGGCGTCGGCCGTAATGATGGGCAACCTGTTCGCCGGTCTCAAGGAGGCCCCGGGCAAGGAGATCATCTACGAGGGCCGCATCTTCAAGGAGTACCGGGGCATGGGCTCCCTGGGGGCCATCAAGGACGGCTCGGGCGACAGGTACGCCATGGACAAGAAGACAGACCCCGTGCCCGAGGGAATCGAGGGCCGCGTCCCGTTCAAGGGCGAGCTCAAGCCCTTCGTCCACCAGTTGGTCACCGGTCTCAAGAAGGGCATGGGTTATACGGGCTGCAAGAACCTCGACGAGCTGCGTGCCTACCGCCGGTTCGTGAAGATTTCGTCGGCCGGCCTGCGCGAGAGCCACGCCCACGACGTCCACATCACCCAGGAGTCCCCGAATTACTCAAGAAACTAACCTGGCGCCGGGCTTTCAGCTTCGCGACGGCGCCCTGGTTCTCGGCAAGTCCACGGTCCGCCTCGACTCCATCCGCAGCCTTGCCCTCAAGGAGGACCCGTACCTGCGGCGAAACTCGCTGTTCGGGTCGGTCGAGGTGAGGGTGTTCGAGCTTCGGGTCGGGCTTCACGGCCGGGGAGAGCTGTTCTACCGCCTCGACGAGGAGAACCTCCCCGACGGGGTGGCCTTCGGTCCCGAAGACTTCGACGGCTTCGAAGCCCAGTACAAGGCGCTTCTGGAGAGCACCTTTCCCCACAGGATGGCCCCCTACCTGAAGGACCTGGAAGCCCACGGCTGCTTTACCCTCGGGGACCTCAAGTTCTATCCGCAGCAGAAGCTTGTGAGGAAGAAGCGGGTGATTCCCTTTGCCGAGATCGACATTCTCCACCAGGACCGCAACGTGTGGATCCGCAACAAGGTTCCCGCCGTCGGCGGCCTCTTCACGTACAACCTGCTGCTCGACCGCGACCCCGACGTCGTGCTCGCGCTCATGAGCCTTTTCCGCGGTGCCTGACGGGCCCCGGCGTCTTTACAACACTAGGCAAAATTAATATCCTAGTTCGGTCCACAAGGGCTCCGGCCCATGCCCCAACCGGAAAGGAACACACTTTGAACATTGTTGTCGTTGGAGCCCAGTGGGGCGATGAGGGGAAGGGGAAGATCGTCGATTTCCTCTCAGAAAAGGCCGAACTCGTGGTCCGTTTCTCGGGGGGCGCCAACGCGGGCCACACCATCATTCACGGCGACAAGGTGTACAAGCTTCACCTCGTCCCCTCGGGCATCGTGAGCCCCGGCAAGGTGTCGGTGCTGGGCGCCGGCATGGTGGTCGATCCCGCTGCTCTGTTCACCGAACTCGACGGCCTGGCCGAGGCCGGAATCGACTGGAAGGGAAGGCTGTTCGTGAGCGACAGGGCCCACCTTGTGTTGTCCACGTACAAGGCCCTCGATCAGGAGATGGAGACCCAGCGGCGCATTCCCATCGGCACCACGGGCCGGGGCATCGGCGTCACCTACGCGCTCAAGGCCCACCGCGACGGCGTGCGGGTGGGCGACCTGTTCAGCGAGCAGATCTGGAGCCACCTGAGGCCCGCCGAAAAGACCTTCCTCGAGCCCTACCGCGAGCGGCTCCGGCCCCTGGTCATCGACCAGGCGGCGTTCATGCGGGCCCACAAGGGCAAGGCGACGCTGTTCGAGGGCGCCCAGGGCGTGCTCCTCGACCTCGACTGGGGAACCTACCCGTTCGTGAGCTCGGGGTACTCGGCCGCCGGCGGCGCCGCCCTGGGAGGCGGCATCGGACCCCGGGCCATCGACAGGGTCTACGGCGTATTCAAAGCCTACACCACCCGGGTGGGCAACGGCCCGTTCCCCACTGAGTTCCGTGACGACAGGGATGGCGACCTGGGCGAAGAGATCCGGCGCATCGGCAAGGAGTTCGGCGTGACCACGGGCCGCGCCCGGCGCACGGGCTTCCTCGACCTTGTCGCCCTGCGCTACGCGTGCTGGACCAACAGCCTCGACGGCCTGGTCATCACCAAGATGGACATCTACGACACCTTCGACACCATCAAGGTGTGTACGGGCTACCGCATCGGCGGCAAGGTCACCATCGACTTCCCCACCACCATCGAGGCCCTCGAGGCCG
>Ga0181516_10003412_pt1 | contig 10633 bp, 10 predicted proteins | sample PEATcosm2014_Bin_25_FD_121104 | JGI IMG/M metagenome (GOLD analysis project Ga0181516, IMG submission 121104) | Peatland microbial communities from MTU Mesocosm Facility, Houghton, MI, USA - PEATcosm2014_Bin01_10_metaG | ecosystem: Environmental > Terrestrial > Soil > Wetlands > Peat | place...
ACCGGCTTCACGCCAGCGGCCAATGCCACGCGCTACACCTTCAATGACAGCAACTACCAGTGGCTGACCACCACGGGCACGCCCTACCATGCCAGCCCGGACCTGCCGCCCACCCAGGGCACAGAGACCGGGGTGGCCAATGGCTTCAGCCACAGCTTCGGCCCCTATTCCATCACCGTGTTCCAGTTCAACAACGCCAGCCTGCCCCTGCCCAGTCCCAGCAGCACGGCCACGCCCCAGCCCAGCCTCACGCCCACGCCCACCTACGGGCCCACCGTGCTCATCGACGACTTTGAGGACCCCAGCCGCAATGGCCCCCCGCCCGCGCGCCTCAACTTGTGGGGCGGCAACTGGAGCATCTCTGAGCAGGCCGGGGTCACCTCCACCGCCAGCTACCTGGCGCCTGGGGCGCACGGCAGCCTGCACAGCGTGTCCTGGACCACCCAATGCCCCTCGGGCGACTATGCCAACCTGGTGAGCGACCTGCCCGCGGCCTTTGACGCCACGGGCAACGGCTTCGTGGGCCTGCAATTCTGGGCCTACGGCGACGGCCGCCAGTACCGCTTCATGATCAAGACCTTGAACGTCACTGACTATGACTATTATGGCGTGAACCTGACGCCCCCGCTCAATACCTGGCGGTATTACCAGGTCCCCTTCAGCAGCATGGCCCGCCAGGGCTGGGGCACCCAGTCGCCAGCGCCGGTCACCGTGACCGCGGGCCATGACATCACTGGCGTTCAATTCGCCATCCAGGGCAGCCCAACGCTCTTCAACCTCTGCCTGGATGACGTGGGCTTTTACCAGGCCAGCGCCATCCTGACCCCCACGCCCACCAGCACCCCCACGCCCAGCAAGACCATCAGCCCCACGCCCAGCATCTCGCCCACCTTCAGCATCACGCAGACGCCCTCGGCCAGCCCCAGCATAACGATGAGCTTCAGCGCCAGCCCCACCGCCAGCATCTCGCCCACTTGCAGCGGCACCTCCACCCAGACCCAGACCGCGACCGCCTCGCCCACGGCCACGCTGAGCGCCACCCTCACCCCCAGCTCCAGCGGGCTGCGCATCATCCGCGCCCGGCTGGCGCAGAATCCCATCACCCAGCACGGGCCAGCGGCCCTGTACGTGGACCTGAGCGCCCAGGCCCAGGCCCTGCGCCTGCGGCTCTACACCCAGGCCTACACCTGCGTGGGCGAATGGGCCCTGCCCGGCGCGGGCCGGGGCTGGTCCAGCGTGGGCATCCCCGAAGCCGCGCTCTCGCGCAACGGCCTGTATTTTGGCCGGCTGTGGGCTGAGGGCGCGGGCGGCAAGGCCAGCCCAGCGCAGAACATCGCCATCTTCGTGGCCAGATAAGCTTTCAAGGCACCTTCAAAAAGAAAGAGGCGCGGTTCGCTCCGCGCCTCTTTCTTTTTATGCCCTGCAAAGGCTGCCCGCCGGCCTAGCCAAGCCGCTGGGCGTGGTAATCCCATGGCAGGTGGGGATGGGCATGGACAAGGTTGTTGGCCCTGAGCATCTCCGTGTCGGCCAGGATGGCCTTGGGCGAGCCATGGCCGGCGATGCCCTTGTCCTGCCCAAAGATGTAGACCTCATCCGAGATGGCCTCCACGATGTGCAGGTCATGCGTGGCGGTGATGACGGTCTTGCCCGCGGCCGCGGCCTTGAGCAGCATCTCCAGGATGTGCGCGGTGGTCAAGGGGTCCAGCCCGGCGGTGGGCTCATCCAGCAGCAGCACTTCCGGGTCCGTGGCCATGGTGGAGGCAAAAGCCACCTTGCGGCGCTCGCCCAGGCTGAGCTGGTGGGGCGCCCGGTCGAGCAGATGGAGGATGCCCAAAGAGACGGCCAGGCTCTCCAGGCGCTTCTGCGCCTCGGCAGGGCCCATCCCCAGCTGCAGCGGGCCGAAGAGGATGTCCTCGCGCACGGTCGGGCAGAAGAGCTGCACATCCGGGTTCTGAAAGACCAGCCCGACCTTGCGGCGGAAATCAGCGGAGAAATCCCCCTCATCCAAGCGGGGCTCCGCCAGCGGCTGCCCCATGAAGCGGATGCTGCCCTGGTCCGGGAAGATCAGGGCGTCCAACAGGCTCAAGAGCGTGGATTTCCCCGACCCATTGGCGCCCATCAGGGCCACCTTCTGGCCGCGCTGGATGCTCAGGCTCACGCTCTTGAGCGCCGGGAACCTCCCCAGATAGCTGTAGCTGACCGCCTCCAGCTCAAAGACCGCATCGCTCATAGCAGGCCCTTCCCTTGCGCCCAAGCCAAAGCCAGGGCGAACAGCAGCACCGACATCACCCAGGCCCAATCCCTGGCCCGGGCCCGCAAGCCCTGCGACAGCACGGGCTCGCCCCGGTAGCCCCGGGAGCGCATGGCCAGGTAGACCTGCTCATTCATCTGGAACGAGCGGGCCCACAGGTTGGCGATGTTCCAGGCCACCAGCCTCTGGCCCTGGCGCGTGGCGGACACAAAGCCCACCCGGCTCTTGACGGCTTTGAAGGTGTTCTCGACCATCTCCACAAAGAGGCAGAGATAGCGGTAAGCCATGCCAAAGACCATGACAAAGACCGGCGGCACCCCGAAGGCGCGCAGGACCTTGAGCAGGGCGAAATGCCGCGTGCTCAGGGAGAGCAGCACCGAGTAGGAGACCGCCGTGGTGACCCGGCAGACGAAGAACAGCCCCCCCCACAGCCCCTGGCGGGTGACCACGGCCGGCCCCAAGCGCAGCACAGCCTCGCCCGGGGTGGCAAAGGAGAAGGCGGCGGGCAGGGCCATGAACAGCGAGAAGATGGGGATGAAGACCAGGGTCCGTTTCAGGAAAAAGCCAAAATCGATCTTGGAAGCCACGGCCAACAGAAGGCAAAGGCCATACAGGATGCCCAGCACGGCCAGGCTCTTGGCGAAGATCACCAGCGCCAGCAGCGCCAGCAAGCTGGACACCCTGGCTCGTGGATCGAAGGACTGCAAAAAGCCCCTTCTTGATGCGTACTCCTCTGCTTCGAGCGATCGCGCGGCAAAGGAGATGGCTCCTTCAATGGAATGGTCCACAAAGCGGCTTTTCTTCATCTTCAGTCAATCGCCTTTCTGAGCCAGAAGCCTGCCGATGAGCCAGGCCAGCAGCGCGATCACGCCCGCGCCCAGAACCCCCGCGATGACATAGGCAAAGGACAGGTGGGGCAGTCCCTTGCCCTCCCAGCCTTTGAAGGCATAATCCGGCATGGGGGCCTTCCACAGCGGCCCCATCTTTTCCAGGCCAGCCGGCACATAGCCCAGCATCTTCTTTATCTCATCGGATCCCCATTCGCCCCAAGCCGACCCGGCCTTGAAATGGTCTGGGATGATCAAGCCCAGCGGCGAGAGCAATATGAGCCCGCCAAGCCCGAGCGCCAGCTTGGTCGTGGGCTTCATGCGCGCGCCCCCATGGCGCTGAGCAATTCAGGGGAGGATTTCTGCAGGTATCTCACCACCAGGGCCGTGACCAGGGCCTCCACCCAGCCGAAGACCAGCAGATGGCCGCCCAGCATGGCGGGCACTGCGACGGAGAGGCCATAGGGGCAGTAGAGCGCCTGGCCTTGGGCATTGGCGCAGAGCAGGGGCTGGATGCCGAACTCGATGCCCGCGCAGAGCGCCGCCAGATTGAGGCCCACATAGCCCGCGATGAAGGCCGCGGCCACCCGCCGGGGGGAATCGATCGGGGCCCTGCCGCTGATGAGGCGATAGATGCCGTATCCGGCAAAGGGGATGACAAAAGCCATGTTGAAGCAGTTGGCGCCGATGGCCGTGATGCCGCCATCGCCGAACAGCAGCGCCTGGATCACCAGGGCCACGCTGAGCGCGATGGTGGCGGCCCAGGGGCCGACCAAGATGGCCACCAGCACCCCGCCCACGGCATGGCCCGTGGAGCCGCCAGGGATGGGCACGTTGAGCATCATGATGAGGAAGCTGAAAGCCGCGCCCATGGCCAGCAAGGGCGCCTGCTTGGCCTTCAGGGTCTTCTTGACCCGGTTCACGGCGATCGCCCACAGCGGGATCATGGCCGCGAAGCCAGCCGCGGCCGTGGCCGGGCCCAGGTATCCGTCAGGGATGTGCATGCAGAGCCCTTGAAGCCGTGTGACCCGTGGTGGTCATGCTCAAAGTCCCATGCGCCACCCCCTTGGCGCCCTTGAGCTGCTCCGCCAGCATGCGCACCCTTGAGGCCTTGCCCTTCACCGCCACGATCTCCAGGCAATGATGATGGTCCAAGTGCACATGCTGCGAGGACAGGATGACCTCGCTGTAGTCATGCTGCATGTTCATCAGCTTGTTGACCAAGTCCCGCTGGTGGTGGTCATAGATCAGGGTGACAGCGCCGGCCACTTCCTTGCCCTCGTCCCATTCTTTTTTGACGAATTCCTGCCGGATGAGGTCGCGCACGGCCTCAGAGCGGTTGCTCAAGCCGCGCTCATCGACCAGCTGGTCAAAGCTCTCCAACAGGTCTTTTTCCAGGGAGATGCTGAATCGGACAAGCTCAGGCATGGCCACCTCTTGGCGGTAATAAAAACTTTAAATTTATAACACTGAGCTTGGGCCAGGTCAAGCGCCTGCGGCAGCTCAGCGAGCCCGCAGCTCAGGCCAGCGCTTCCCTCTTCACCCAATCCGCGAAGCCAGCCACCCAGGCCTCCTCCGCGTTGGGGCAGGCCGCCAGGCGGTAGCTCTCGCCCCCGCTCTTCAGGAACAGGTCGCGGTTGTCCATGCCTATCTCCTCCAGGGTCTCCAGGCAGTCCGCCACAAAGGAGGGGCAGAGCACGGCCACGCGGCGCTTGCCCTGCCTGGCCAGGGCCTTCAGGGCCTCGCTGGTGTAGGGCTTGAACCACTCCGCCTGGCCCAGGCGGGACTGGAAGGACCAGCTCCAGGCCCCGGGCGCAAGCCCCAGGCGCTGGGCCAGGCCGCGGGCCGTGGCCATGCATTGGGAGGGATAGCACAGGGGCCGGGGCTCCGCGCAGCAGGCGCCATCCCCGCGGCAGCCCTCTTGCCGCAGCACGTCCTTCAAGGGCAGGCCGTGGAAGGAGAAGAGCACATGGTCAGCGGTTTCCAGGCCGCCATCGCGCCGCAGGCTGCGGCAGCAGGCCTGCAGAAAGGCCTCCTGCTGCCAGAAGCCCTGGATGCGGCGCTGCGGCAGGCGCTTCAGGGCCGGCCGGCTCTTGAGCAGATCATCCAGCAGGGCGTAGACCGAGCCGGTGGTGGCCTCGGCGAATTGGGGGAAGAGCGGCAGGATGGCCAGGCTCCCCACGCCCTGCAGCTGGTCCAGGGCTGCTGCCATGCCGGGCTGGCCATAGCGCATGGCCAGCTCCACCTGCACGCCTGGGCCCAGCTGCTCTTGCAGGCGGGCAGCAAAGGCCTGGCCATGCACCAAGAGCGGCGAGCCCTGCCCCATCCAGATGCGCTGATACTTGCGCTGCGAGCTGGGGCTGCGCTTGGGCACGATGCTGCCATTCACCAGCAGCCAGCGCAGGGGCCAGGGCATGGTGAGCACCCGGCCGTCCATGAGGAACTCGCGCAAAAAGGCTTGGATGTCCGAAAGCTCGGTGGAGGCCGGGGTGCCCAGGTTGACCAGCAGCAGGCCTTGGCGCTCAGGCATGCGCCAGCTCTTGCGCCAGCCATGCGCTGCGGTCGAGGATGCCCGAGAGGCCCAGCAGGCCCAGCCAGTTGCCGTGCAGATGGATGCCGGGCTTGGGCTTGAGCTGGCCCAGCACGCGCTCCAGGGCCAGGTCATAGATGGGCAGGGCCGGGGCCCAATGAGTGAGCTTGATCTCAGCGATGGGGAGCCGCTCGCCGAAGATCTCCTCGCGCGCCTTGAGGATGCTCTCCCTCTGGCCCGCCTCATCCAGGCCTAGCAGGCGCTGCTGGCCCTGGGCCGAGAAGATCCAATTCTCATTGTAGGCCTGGTCGCGGCCCGCGAAGATGAAGCTGTTCATCAGCACGCCCAGGGGCAGCTCGGCTTCCCTGCCCGGCGGCACCAGGGTGCCGAAGCCGTTGTAGCGGCGCGAGGCCTTGGGAAAGGAATCATAGAACACGGTCACCGCGGTCTTGTCATGCATGCGCACCTGCCTGAGCAAGCGGCTGGATTCCGGGTCGTCCTGGGACAGGCGCGCGGCGGCCTCGCTGGCCTTGAGGCAGAGCACCGCGGGGCTAGAATCGGCCAGGGGCAGGCGCGGCCCCTCAGAATGGAAGTGGAAGGCCGCGCCCCGCTGCTTGAGGCTCTGCTCCAGGGCGCTGATGAGCCCCTGCATGCCCTGGCGCGGGGCTATCTGCCCCAGCACCCGCTCGCGGCCCTTCACAAAGAAGCGGCCCAGCACCAGGCTGGCGCTCAGGTCAGCCACCTGGGCGCCATAGATGCCCTGCAGCACGGTCTCCAGCAGGTAGTGCCGGGTGGCGGGCGTCAGGTTGCGCTGGCCCCATTCGGCCAGGGTCTCCCCGGGCCGGGGGTGGAAGCTCTTGCGGTCAGCAGCCATCTTCCACAAGAGGCGGCTGATGAAGCCCAGGCTCTCGCCTGGCCCCAGGGGCCAGCGCCGCGGCCGGCCGCGCCAGATGAAGCGCTTGCGCGAGGCCTTGAGGGGCTCCAGGCGCTCCAAGCCCAGGCTGTCGAAGAGCGCCTTGGCCCGGCGGCTGGCCATCAGGGCGTTGGCCGCGGTCTCATAGAAGCCGTGCCCGCTGCCCGGGCTGGAGAGCAGGCCCCCGCAGCGGCCTGACCTTTCGTGCAGCTCCACCTGCGCGCCCTGCTCCAGCAGGTAGTGGGCCAGGGTGAGGCCAGAGAAGCCGGCGCCGATGATGGTGACCTTGGCTGTCATATGACCTGCGAGAAGGTCTTGGTCTCGGGCTTCTGCTGGCGCAGGTGCTCGTCGAAGAAGACGCAGGCATTGCGCAAGAAGGGCCGGCCCGCCTCGGTCAGGCTCAGGCTGCGGCCCTGCAGGCTGACCAGGCCGTCCTCCAGCATGGGGGCCAGGAACTGGCGGGCATCCGCGGCCTGGGCCTCATCCTCCAGCTCCACCTTGAGCTGGGTCATGAAGCGCAAGATCTGCTGGCGCCTTTGCTGGTCGCTCTTGCTCAGCACATGGCCGCGCAGGGTGGGGATGCGGTCCTCGGCCATGGCCGCCTGGTACACGGGGAAGACCTTCTCATTCTGGTGGAAGCAGTCGGGCGCCTCGGAGATGCTGCTGACGCCCATGCCCACCATCACATCCGTGCGGCTCTCGGTGTAGCCCATGAAGTTGCGGTGCAGGCTGCCGTCCTTCATGGCCAGGGCCAGCGGGTCTTCGGGCAGCGCGAAATGGTCCATGCCCACTTCCAGGTAGCCCGCCTTGAGCAGGGCCTCGCGGCCCAGCTCATAGAGCGCGCGCTTGGCCTCGGCCTTGGGCAGGTCCTCATCCTTGAAGAGCCGCTGCTGGGGCTTGATCCAGGGCACCAGCGCGAAGCTGTAGAGGGCGATGCGGTCCGGCCGCAGCGACAGGGTCTTCTCCAGGCTCATGGCCATGGTGGCCGGGGTCTGGCCGGCCAGGCCGTAGATGAGGTCCAGGTTGATGGACTTGTAGCCCAGCGCCCGGCCGTCCTCGAAGGCGCGGGCGGTGACCTCATAGGGCTGCTTGCGGTTGACCAGGCGCTGCACCTCGGGGGTGAAGTCCTGCACGCCCAGGCTCAGGCGGCTGAAGCCCAGGTCGGCCAGGGCCTTCAGCTGCTCGCGGCTGGTGAGGCGGGGGTCCACCTCCACGCTGGCCTCAAAGCCCGGGGCCAGGCGCAAGCCGCCCTTGACCAGCGGCAAGAGCAGGGCCTGCAGGCTCTGGGCGCTCAAGAAGGTGGGCGAGCCGCCGCCCAAGTGCAGCTGGCGCAGGGGCCTCTCTGCCAAGAGCGGCACCTCGCGCAGGTAGCAGGCCAGCTCCTTGAGCAGCAGCTGCACATAGGGCTCCTCGACCCCGTGGTTGCGGGTGATGACGTTGTTGCAGCCGCAGAAGGTGCACAGCGACTCGCAGAAGGGGATGTGGATGTAGCAAGCCCAGGCCGCGCCCGTTGGCGCCAGGCCGCGGCTGAGGCAATCCACCCATTCCGCGGGCGCGGGCTTGCGGCTCCAGAAGGGCACGGTGGGATAGCTGGTGTAGCGGGGGGCCGGTATGTCGTACTTGCGGATGAGGTCCTTCAGGAGCATCGCCGCCTCACGATTTCCACCAGGGCGCGCACATTGCGCTCCGGGGTCTTGGGGAGAACGCCATGGCCCAGGCCGCAGACCCAGCCGGCGCGTTCTTGATGGCTCAGGGAGGCCAGCGGGGCCAGCCAGGCCTCCACCTCCCGCTCAAAGTCGGCGCCCTCAGCCAAGAGCAGGGCCTGGTCGAAGTTTCCCTGCACGAACCCGCGCCCCGACAGGCTGAAGCAGGCTGCCAGGTCCCAGCGGTGGTCAAAGCCCATCCCGGCCCAGGGCGCGGCCAGGAACTCAGGGCTGAAGAAGGAGGGCAGCGCGCCCTTGCTGTAATAGCCCACCCGGCCTGGGAAGGCCCGGGCCAGGCGCAGCAGGGCGGGGGCGGCCAGGCGGCGGAAGAGGCTGGCCGAGAGCTCGCCGGCCGCGGTGTCGAAGACCATCACCGCCTCGGCGCCGGCCTCCAGCTGCAGTCGGATGTTGGCCTCCAGCAGGGGCAGCAGGCTGGCCATGAAGCCCTCCCACAGGCCCAGCTGCTGCTTGGCCGATGCCAGGCCGCCGCGGTGCTCGCCCTCGGCCGCGTAGGCGAAGAGCGTGAAGGGCCCGCCCACGAAGCCGATCAGGCTCTTGCCCTGGGGGAGCCTCTCGCGGGTGGCCCGCAGGGCCTGGCCCTGGAAGCGCAGGCTCTCCAGCGCCTCCTGCCAGGGCTTCAGCTGGCCCAGGGCCCGGGGGCTCAGGTGGAAGCCCAGCTTCGGCCCGTCCTCGCCGTAGCTCAAGCCCATGCCCAGCCCGGCCAGCGGGAAGAGCAGGTCTGAGAAGAGGATGGCCACGTCAAAGTCGAAGTCCGCCACCGGGCCCAGCGCCACCTCGGCCGCCAGCTCGGGCCGCAGGCACAGGTCCATGAAGCTGTGCTGGCGCCGGAGGCCCGCGTAATGGCTGTGGTAGCGGCCGGCCTGGCGCATGAGCCACACCGGCGGCACGGCCTGCGGCCGGCGCGCCAGGGCGTTCTGGAAGCGCTCATTCATGCTGCCCTCCTGCCCCGTCATGCCATTGGTAGCCCACCCCGCGCACCGAGCGCAGGCGCTCCTTCTCTTCCCCCAGCAGCTGGCGCAGCCGCACCACCATGTTGTCCACGCTGCGGTGGCTGGCCTCGCCATCCTCGCCCCACACCGCGTCGATGATGGCATCGCGGCTCAGGGCCTTGGGCGCCGCCTCCACCAGCAGGCGCAGCACCTTCATGTCCGTGGCGGGCGGGAACACCAGGCCGCCGTCCGCCAGGCGCACCGAGCCGGCCGCGAAGTCGACCAGCAGGCCGCCCACCTGCAGCTGGGCCCCGGCCACCCGCCGGGCCAGCACCAGCTCGATGCGCAGCAGCAGCTCCTTCAGGTGGAAGGGCTTGGGGATGTAGTCCTCGGCGCCCAGCTCATAGCCCTTGAGCCTGGATTCCGCGTCCGCCTGGGCGGTGAGAAAGAGGATGGGGCAGCGCATGCCGCGCCGCAGCTCCACCGCCAGGTCGAAGCCGCTGCCGTCCGGCAGGCCCACGTCCAGCACCGCCAGGTCAAAGGGGCGGCCGCGCAGCACCTCCTTGAGCCCGGCCTGGTAGCCGGTCTGCCAGCTCACCTTGTAGTCGCGGCTGAGGCGCTCGCTCAAGGTCTCGCCCAGCGACCAGTCATCCTCCACCAGCAGGATGCGCGCCTTGTCCGCCTCCCGGCTCATGCCCTGGCCGCCGGCAGGGTGATGCTGGCCGTGAGCTGGCCCGCGGCCGAGCGGCCGAAGCGCAGGCTGCCGCCCAGGCGCGCCGCCAGCGCGGCGCTCAAGTAGAGGCCCAGGCCATGGCCGCTGCCGTTGGAGGAGGCCAGGGGCCCGCGGCCCAACGCCGCCAGGTCGCCCGTGAAGGGCCGGCCGTTGCTCGAGACCTCCAGCTCCACCTGCGCGCCCAGGCGGCGGGCCTTGAACTCGATGCTGCTGGCCTGGCCGTGCAGCACGGCGTTGGCGCAGAGGTTGCGCAGCACGCTCAGCAGGGCCCGCTTGTCGCTGCAAAAGGCCTCATCCCCGCGCAGCACGAACTGCACCTCGCTCCATTCCGGGCGCAGCGCCTCCAGCAGCCGGCTCAGGCGCAGGTCCTCCATCAGCAGCAGGCCCTCCTCCATGTTGGCCAGGTAGAGGGCGTTCTCCAGGTGCAGGTCGAGCCGGGCGATGTCGCTCACCAGCAGGTGCAGGCTGGGAAAGTCCTGGGGCGGGTGGCTCTCCTGCAGGATCTCGGACTGCAGGCGCAGCCGGGTGATGCCGGTCTTGATGTCATGGCTGAAGTTCGAGAAGAAGAGCTTCAGCTGCTGGTGCCGCCGCCGGTCGCGCCAGGTGAGCAAGAGCAGGGCGATGCCCCCCGCCACCACCACCGGCACCAGGCAGGATCCCTCATAGAGGAACATGCGCTGGGTCTTGGCCGCGTTCTCCATGCTCAGCGGGGAGAAGGCCACAAAG
>Ga0181516_10003413_pt1 | contig 10631 bp, 7 predicted proteins | sample PEATcosm2014_Bin_25_FD_121104 | JGI IMG/M metagenome (GOLD analysis project Ga0181516, IMG submission 121104) | Peatland microbial communities from MTU Mesocosm Facility, Houghton, MI, USA - PEATcosm2014_Bin01_10_metaG | ecosystem: Environmental > Terrestrial > Soil > Wetlands > Peat | place...
GCCTTCAAGCGCCGGTTCAGCGTCCCGCCCAGCAAGTACGCCCAGGAAGCCTACGACCGGCAGTTCAAGAAGACGTAGCCGCGGATTCCGGAACGCCGGGGGCCCGGCGCTCATCCAAACAGGCATGACCCTTGAACCCGTCCTGCCGCCCGGGCTCCGGGAGCTGATCGACGCCCGCGGGCCCGCGGATCTGGTGGTGGGGATACCCAGCTGCAACAACGCGGGCACCATCGGCGAGGTGGTCCGCGCGGTGCAGGCGGGCCTGGCGGAGCGCTTCCCCGGGGTCAGCGCGGTCATCGTCAACGCCGACGGCGGATCCACGGACGGGACGCCGGAGGCGGCGCGGGCCGCGCTCCCGGAGGCCTGCCCGCCGCTGCTGGCCCAGTACCCGGTCCACCCGGTGCACCGGGTGGTGCCCCCCTACCATGGCGTCCCCGGCAAGGGCAGCGCCCTGGGCACCGTGTTCGCCGCGGCCGGCGCGCTGGGGGCCCGGGCCTGCGCCGTGGTGGAAGCGGACCTGCGGAGCCTCCGGCCCGAGTGGATGGAACGGCTGCTGGCCCCGGTCCTGGAGGGCTTCGACTTCGTCGCCCCCCTGTACCTGCGGCACAAGTTCGACGGGACCATCAACACCAGCATCGTCTATCCCCTGACCCGGGCCCTGTACGGATGGCGGATCCGGCAGCCCATCGGCGGGGATTTCGGCTGTTCCGGCCGCTTCGTCCGGCACTGCCTGGGCCAGCCCGTCTGGGAAGCGGACCTGGCGCGGTTCGGCATCGACGCCTGGGTGACCACCACCGCAGTCACCGGCGGCTTCCGGGTCTGCCAGTCCTTCCTGGGGGCCAAGGTCCATGACGCCAAGGCGCCGGACCTGGCGCTGGCGGGCATGCTGCACCAGGTGGTGGGCTCCGTGTTCGAGCTCATGGAGAGCCACGAGGACGCGTGGCAGGGGGTCCGGGGGTCCGCCGCCGTGCCTCTGTTCGGCGTGGAACCCCCGGTGGGGCTGGACCCGGTGCGGGTGGACGCCGCGCGCATGGTCCGCGCGTACCGGAGGGGGGTGCGGGAGCTGGAGGGCATCTGGAGCCTCGTCCTGGGGCTGGAGGCCATGGAGGAACTGCGCCGGATCGGCGTCTGGGACCCTTCCCGGTTCCTGTTCCCGGAGGAACTCTGGGTGCGGGTGGTGTACGACTTCGCCGTGGCCTTCCACCGCGGGGTCATGGACCGGCAGCACCTGCTGGAGGCCCTGACCCCGCTCTACCTGGGCTGGGTGGCCTCCTTCGTGGGGGAGACCCGGCACGCCGGCGCGGCGGCGGTGGCGGCGATGGAGGAACGGATGTGCCTGCAGTTCGAAGCGCAGAAGCCGGAGCTGTCCGGCCTCTGGTCTAGGAGATCGCCATGATGGACGCCCTGCTCGACAACCTGAACCGGATCTGGATCACCTTCCACGCCAAGGTCATGGCACTGCTGCCCCGGCTCCTGGCGGCGCTGGCCGTGTTCCTGGCCGGGCTGCTGCTGGGGGCCCTGCTCCGGGCCATCGTCCGGCGGGGCCTGAAGCTCGCCAGCTTCGACCAGCGGTTCGAGCGGTCCGGGCTGTCGCTGCCCCTGCGCCGCACCCGCCTGGGCTGGTCCCCCACGGAGATGGCCGGCGGCGCGGCGTTCTGGGGCACGGCGTTGTCCGCGGGCATCTTCTCCCTGAACGCCCTGGAGATCCCCCTGCTCGACCACATGATCGAGGCCTTCTTCCTCTACCTGCCCAAGGTGTTCGTGGCCGGGATCGTCCTGGCCGCGGGCTTCCTGCTGGCCAACTTCCTGTACCGCGCCACCCTGCTCCTGGCGGTGAACGAGGAGCTGCCCTCGCCCCGCCTCCTGGCGGCCGCCCTGCGCCTGCTGGTGAACCTCCTGGCCTTCGCCATGGCCATGGAGCAGCTGGGGGTGGCCCGGACCACCGTCACCGTGGCCTTCGCCATCCTGTTCGGTTCCCTCATGCTGGCCCTGGCCCTGGCCTTCGGCCTGGGCGGCCGGGACCTGGCGCGGGATTTCCTGGCCCGCCGGCTGGCCCAGCGCGGGCCGGACCGGGAGGAAGGCCTGAAACATCTGTAGCGTTCGCGGCACCCAAGCGGCGATGCGGAACTCGAAACGAAGCGACTCGGCGGACGGCCTGAACCAGCGCCCGTGGCCCCATGTGGTGATCGCGGGGGCGGGCTTCGGGGGGCTGGCCGCGGCCAAGGCCTTGCGCCGCCAGCCGGTGCGGGTGACCCTGCTGGACCGGCGCAACTACCACCTGTTCCAGCCGCTGCTGTACCAGGTGGCGGCCGCCACCCTGTCCGGCACCGAGATCGCCGCGCCGACCCGGTACATCCTCCGGGCCCAGGCCAACCTGGAGTGCCGCATGGCCGAGGCGGCCGGGGTGGACCTGGAGCGCCGGCGGGTGCGCCTGGGGGACGGCCGGAGCCTGGAGTACGACTTCCTGATCCTCGCCACCGGGGCCAGCCATTCCTATTTCGGCCGGGACGAATGGGCCGAGCACGCGCCGGGGCTCAAGACCCTGGAGGACGCCCTGGAGATCCGCCGGCGCTTCCTCCTGGCGTTCGAGCGGGCGGAGCAGACTGACGACCCGGCGCTGCGCCAGGAACTGCTCACGTTCGTGGTGGTGGGCGGGGGCCCCACCGGAGTGGAGCTGGCGGGCACCCTCAAGGAGATGGCCCGGCTGGCCCTGCCCAAGGATTTCCGCCGGATCCGCACCGAACGGGCCCGGGTGGTCCTGGTGGAAGCCGGCCCGGCCATCCTGCCCGCCTTCGGCGACGGGCTTTCGGACCGGGCCGTGGCCGGGCTGCGGGCCATCGGGGTGGAGGTGCTGCTGGGCCGGGCGGTGACCGGGGTGGACGCCGCCGGCGTGCAGCTGGGCCCGGAGCGGATCCGGGCCCGGACCGTGCTGTGGGCGGCGGGGGTGGCGGCCTCGCCCCTGGCCCGGACCCTGGGCCTGCCCCTGGACCGGGCGGGGCGGGTGGCGGTGGAGCCCGACCTGGCCCTGCCGGGCCACCCCGAAGCCTTCGTCATCGGCGACCTGGCCGCCGTGTTCCAGGGCCCGGGGCGCCCCCTGCCGGGCACGGCGCCGGTGGCCATCCAGGAGGGGCAGGCCGCGGCCCGGGCCATCCTGGCCACCCTCCGGGGCGCGCCCCGGGCCGCGTTCCGGTTCCGGGACCGGGGCAGCATGGCCAGCATCGGCCGGGGCCGGGCCATCGCCCAGATCGGCCCCCTGCGCATGGCCGGGTTCCCGGCCTGGCTGGCCTGGCTGCTGGTCCACCTCATGCTGCTGGTGGGCTACCGCAACCGGATCCTGGTGTTCATCGAGTGGGTCATGGCCTACCTCACCACCCAGCACCGCAGCCGGCTCATCCTGGCCCGGTTCCGGCCCTGGAAAGGCTCCGACGGGTAGCCGGTCGCCAGGGAGGATAATTTACTAGCAATTTATTGACAGCTCCATCTCCGGAATTACATTGTTGGCATTGATACCGGAATCGGAGTGATAATGAATAAAGTAATAATCGCTGGCGTCGTGGCACTGGCCTGTGCCCATCCTGCTGCAGCGGACAGCCAGCCCTGGCTGGCATTCCAGGGCGGCTACGACTGGTCCCAGGAGGCGAGCCGTAACGCGGGGAACAATTACATCTATGGGGCAGCCCTGGGCAACTGGTTCACCCCCCGGTGGGGGGCCGAGGCCTCGGTCCTGGGCAACCAGCTCAATGTCAGGACGGGAACCGGTTCGGCCAAGGAATACCATGCCCAGGTCTCCGCGCTCATGGACCTCCACCCGTCTTCCAGCACCTGGTCCCCCTACCTGCGCGCCGGCTTTGGCGCCACCCAGCTGGGCGCGCCCTTCAGCCAGGGGCCCGGGACCACCACGCGGTTCAGCGGCCACGCCGGGCTCGGTTTCCAGCTGCACCCGTCGCAGCACCTGCTGCTTGGGTTCGAGGCCCGGAGGATGAACATCTCCACCCAGACCAACCATTCCGAGATCCTGGGGCTGGTGACCGTGGGCTACCGGTGGGGCTCCGCGGCGCCGGCGGCTCCCGAGGCCACGCGGCTGGCCGCGGCGACCCCGGTGCCCGAACCCCCGGCGCCGGAGCCTCCGGCGCCAGAGCCTCCGGCAGCGGAGCCCCCGGCGCCCCCGCCTCCGCCGGTGGCCACGCCCGCGCCACCGCCCGCCCGCTTCGTCCTGGACAATACGGTGCTGTACTTCGCCAACGGCAAGGCCGAGCTGACCCCCAGCGGTGTCCTGGCGATCCGCAAGGTGGCCGATACCCTCAAGGACTACCCCGGCTATTTCCTCCTGGTGGTGAGCGGCCATACCAGCTCGGTGGGCAGTGCCGCCACCAACCTCGCCTTGAGCAAGCGCCGGGCCGACGCCGTGGCCGCCGTGCTCGCGGAGTGCGGCCTGCCGGCCTCGGCCATCGTGTCCCAGGGCATCGGTTCCGCCCAGCCGGTGGCCGACAACAAGACCGCCCAGGGCCAGGCCCGGAACCGCCGGGTGGAGATCGAGGTCAAGGCCATGGGGCCCGCGGTGGAGATCAAGAAGGACGGGGACAGCGCGATGCAGCCTTGAATCCGGGCCGGGGCCAGGGTTCCAGCCGGGGAGGGTCAGTCGGATGTACACTGATGCCTTGTCTAGAAAGGCTCCCCCATGCCCGAAACGGCCATCACCTTCGACGACGTGCTCCTGGTCCCGGCCTACAATCACCATGAATCCAGGCGGATCGTCGATATCGGCATGACCGACAAGACCGGCAAGCTGACCCTCCAGCTGCCCGTGATGACCGCCAATATGGACACCATCACCGAGGACGCCATGGCCGAGTTCATCACGGCCAAGGGCGGCATCGGCACCCTGCACCGGTTCTGCTCGGTGGAGGAGAACGTCGCGATGTTCAAGCGCTGCACCGGCCCGGTGTTCGTTTCCGTGGGCACCTCGGAAAAGGAGATGGAGCGGGTGGAGGCGCTCAAGGGGGCCGGGGCCCAGTACTTCTGCGTGGACGTGGCCCACGGGCACGCCAAGTACGTGGGCAAGATGATCAAGCGCATGCGGCAGATGCTTCCCAACGAGTGCATCATGGCGGGCAACGTGGCCACCTACGCCGGGGCGGACTACCTGGCTTCGGTGCGGGCGGACATCATCAAGGTGGGCATCGGCCCCGGCAGCGTCTGCACCACCCGGATCAAGACCGGCTTCGGCGTGCCCCAGCTCACCGCGATCCAGGAGTGCGCCCGGGCGGACCGCTCCATCGTGGCGGACGGCGGGATCCGCTACGCCGGCGACATCGTCAAGGCCCTGGCCTTCGGCGCCGACTTCGTCATGGTCGGCGGGATGCTGGCCGGGACCCGGCCCACCCCCGGGGAGCCCGTCCTCAACAAGAAGGGCGAGCCCACCCACAAGGTCTACCGGGGCATGGCCAGCAAGGAGGCCGCGGACGAGCACCTGGGCGGGCTCACCGGCTGGAAGACGGCGGAGGGCGTGGCCACCGCGGTGCCCTACCGGGAGGACGAGGACGAGATCATCGCCGACATCATCGGCGGGCTGCGCTCGGGCCTGACCTACGCCGGGGCCAACACCATCCGGGAACTGCAGCGCAAGCTGAACTACATCCTGGTCTCGCCCGCGGCGCGGGTGGAGAGCATGCCGCACAAGCTGCTGCAGTAGGCCAACGGGGGGGGCGGGTCCGGCTTCCATAAGGGCGGCTCTGGAGCCTGCCCCTGGCCAGCACAATATAAAATATTTATATAAAACGGGTGCACCCAGGGACGGTTCCGCAGCGCGGACAGCCGGCGCCCATGCAGGCTGCCACGCGCACCTGCGGCCATTCGATGGTGGCTGCGGGCCATCTCGATGACAGAACAATTGAAGAAAGCAATTTGAAGGTATAATAATGGCGCGTCCCAACCCAAGGAATCGCCATGAACTTTCTCAAGTCTCTTTCGTTTCCTGCCCAACTTGGACTCGGCTTCATGAGCGCTGCCTTGATGGGGGCCGTCGCGGCCCTCTTCGGTGCCGGCAGCCTCCATTCCCTGGCCAATGCCGGTCCGGCGAACAACCCTTTGATCACCGTGGTGATCGCGGTCGGGGTGGGCGCGGGCCTGGCAGCCATGTTGGGCCGCTGGGTGGCAAGCGGCATCGGAGCGCAGTTGCGGGACCTGGCCGAAGTCTATGGGAAGATCGCCAACGGGGACCTGACTGTCCAGGTGCCGGTCATCCAGGATGCCGAGCTCGGCAGGCTGGCCGCTTCGGCTCGTTCCATGCAGGCCAACGTCAAAGCTTTGGCCACGGAATTGGGCCTGCTCAGCGCGGCGGCGGTGAACGGCAGGCTGGACACCCGGTCGGACACCTCGAAATGCCCGGGTGAATTCGGGGCCATGGTCCAAGGGGTCAACGGGATCCTGAAGGCGGTGGCCGGCCCGCTCCGCCTGGCCTCGGAGTGCGCCGGCCGTATCGGCCGGGGCGACATCCCCGACAAGGTCACCGAGGAACTGCAGGGCGAGTACCACACCCTCAAGACCAGCCTGAACGCCTGCGTCGACGGCCTGCAGGGCCTGGTGGAGGCCAATCGCGTGCTGAAGGCCATGGCCATGAACGACCTGAGCAAGCGGGTGGAAGGGGGCTATCAGGGCCTCTACGCCGAGGTCGCCAACGCCGTCAACCTGGTGAACGACCGGGTTGCCAACGCCATCAGGATTGCCGTCAACATCAGCCGCGGCGACCTCAGCGATGGCCCGGCCCTGAAGAAGGTCGGCAAGCGCAGTGAGGCCGACGAGTTCGTACCCGGCTTCATCACCATGATCGACGCCATCCAGACCATGGTCGGCGATTCGGCCAGGCTGGCCAAGGCTGCCGTGGACGGGACGCTGGACGTGCGGGCTGACGCCTCCAGGCACGAGGGTGAATTCCGCACGATCGTGCAGGGCATGAACGACACCATGGAGGCCGTGGTCGGCCCGCTGAACCTGGCCTCGGAGTACAGCGGCCGGATCGGCCGGGGCGACATCCCCGACAAGGTCACCGCGGACCTGAAGGGCGACTACAACACCCTCAAGACCAGCCTGAACGCCTGCGTCGACGGACTGCAGGGCCTGGTGGAGGTGAACCGCGTGCTCCAGGGCATGGCCATGAACGACCTGCGGAAGCGGGTCGAGGGCAGCTACCAGGGCATCTACGCCGAGGTCGGCAAGGCCGTCAACCTGGTGAACGAGCGGGTCGCCAACGCCATCAGGATTGCCGTCAACATCAGCCACGGCGAGCTCAACGACGGCCCGGCCCTGAAGAAGGTGGGCAGGCGGAGCGAGGCGGATGAGTTGGTGCCGGCTTTCATCACCATGATCGACGCCATCCAGGCCATGGCCGACGACGCCGGAACCCTGGCCAAGGCGGCGGTGGAGGGCAGGCTGACCACCCGGGCCGAGGCCAGCAGGCACCAGGGGGAGTTCCGCCGGATCGTGCAGGGGGTCAATGACACCCTCGACGCCATCATCCTGCCGCTGAACGAAGCCATCTCCGTCCTGGTCGGGCTGGAGCAGGGGGATCTCTCGAACGTCGTCAAGGGGGACTATCAAGGGGAGCTCAAGCGGTTCAAGGAGACGGTCAACAGCACCATCCGGACGCTGGCCCAGGTCATGGTCACGGATGTGGGGCGAGCCCTGGAAGCCATGGCCGCCGGGGACCTCCTGCAGAGAATCGACAACCCCTACGAGGGGGTTTTCGGGCAGCTCAAGGACACCTACAACCTCACGGCGGAAAAATTGAGCGACACCATCACCCGGGTCTCGGGAACCGCCGAGCATCTGGTGGCGGCAGCCGAACAACTCAGTTCGACCGCGCAATCCTTGAGCCAAGGCGCCAGCGAGCAGGCGGCCAGCGTGGAGGAAACCAGCGCTTCGGTGGAGGAGATGAGCGCCTCCATCGCCCAGAACAACGAGAATGCCAAGGTGACGGGTGACATCGCCGCCAGGACGGCGAAGGAGACCGCCGAGGGTGGCAGGGCTGTGGAGGAAACGGTCACGGCGATGAAGGAGATCGCCAAGAAGATCGCCATCATCGACGACATCGCCTACCAGACCAACCTGCTGGCCCTCAATGCGGCCATCGAGGCGGGCCGGGCCGGGGAACACGGGAAGGGCTTCGCGGTGGTGGCGGCCGAGGTCCGCAAGCTGGCCGAACGCAGCCAGGTGGCGGCGGAGGAGATCAGCCGGCTGGCCATGGGCAGCGTGGACCTCGCGACCAAGGCGGGATCCATGCTGGAAGTGATCGTTCCCTCCATCCAGAAGACTTCGGATCTGGTGCAGGAAATCTCGGCCGCCTCCTCCGAACAGTCGTCGGGCGTGACCCAGATCAATGCCGCCATCAGCCAGATCAGCGAATCCACCCAGAGGAACGCCGCGGCCTCCGAGGAACTGGCCTCCACTTCCGAAGAGGTGAGCGCCCAGGCGATGGAACTCCAGTCCATGATGGCGTTCTTCACGATCCAAGGCGGCGCCCCCACCGCCAGAAGCGGCAGGCCCGCCGCCCGGCCAGCCCCGGCCAAGGGGCCGGCGACCCTGACCAAGGGCATCAACGACGGGAGTTTCGTCCGGTTCTGAACAGCCAGGGATCCTGGACCGCGCGCACGGCTGATCCGCGCCGTGGACCCCAGGCGGTCCGGATCCCCGGCTACAGTTCCGTCGGCGCCATGGGCGCATCCCCGCCCTGGGCGTAGCGGCGGATGATGCCCTGGGCCAGCCGCTGGAGGAAGACACCCCGGGCCGGGTTCCACAGCATCGCGCTGGCCGTCTTCCATTCCGCGGAAAGCTCGAACAGGGCGGCGCTCTCCATCTGGGTGCCCAGGAGCAGGACCGGCGCCTTGGCGCTGGCCAGCACCACCAGGGCCTTGAGCCGGCGGCGCTCGTCCAGGCCGCTGCCGGTGACGTGGAAGATGGCCAGGGACGGGCCGCCCACCAGGGCGTCCTTCAGGGCCTGGGCCGAAAGGCCGATGCGGTGCAGCGGCTGGACCGGCCGGAGCGCCTCGCGCAGGGTCTCCTCCAGTTCCGCGTCCCCGCTGAGGAAGAGGATCCCCTGGGCCGCCGCCCCGGGCGCGCCCATGCGGGCCCCCATGAGGTTGCGTTCCCGGCGCAGGGCGAGGCGCTCCTGGTCCTCCTCCCGGCGCTGGAACACCCAGCGGGTGAGGGCCGTCTGCACCGGCTCCGGGAGCCCGGGGACGAACTCCAGGCCGACGCTCCGGGCGCCCATGTGCCGCACCTCGCCCCGGGCCTCGATGTGGATGTCCTCGTCCAGCGGGATGGTGAGCATGAGCATGGACCCCACCTGCAGGGTGGTGGCGGCCACGTCCTTCTGGGCGTGGATGCGGGCGCCGCGCACGCTCAGGTCCACCAGGGAGCCCTGGAGGATCTCGCCCCGGGGGGTGCCGCAGGTGACCACCACCCGCCCCACCCGCTCCACCCGGTACTCCGCACGGTGGTCCTTCTCCTGGAGCAGCCTGGGCAGGGCCAGGCGCAGGGTCCGCCGGCCTTCGTGCAGCCCGAGCCCCAGCAGCTGCACCGGCGCCTCCATGAAGCCGAGCCCGTGGGGGAAGCGGATCTTCAGGTCGGGGGAGCGCAGCCCGTAGGTGGCGTCCTCCCGGCTCATGGTGGCGGCCACCTGCAGCTCGCCCTGGACCAGGGCCACGAAGAAGGATTCGAAGCGCAGGAACGGCGTCACCAGGATCAGGAGCTCATTCCGGGCACAGGCCTGCGCCAGGACCTCCTGGATCTCTTCCGGTCGTTTGAGAATTGCCGCCACGGGGTCTCCGATACTTTCCTTATCGTGTTGCGAGGTCCGAATAGTTTAGGATGAGCTTCCTGATGGATGGACCTTTATCATGACCCGCCCGAACACGCTCCTGCTCTACAGCGCCCCCAAGAGCGGCTTCGGGGATGAATGGATGACCTTCCTGCCCATCGGGCTGGGCTTCCTCCAGGCCATGCTGGCCTCCCGGGGCTTTCCCTGCCGCCTGGCCAACCTCAGCGGCAAGGGCCGCCGGGAGGTCCTGGACTACCTGAAGCGGGCCGCCCCGGCGGTGATCGGCGTGTCCATGTTCACCTTCAACCGCAAGCGCAGCTGCGACCTGCTGCAGCTGGCCCGGGAAGCCTGCCCGGGGGCGCTGCTCCTGGCCGGCGGGCCCCATCCCACCCACCTGGCGGCGGAGGTGTTCGAGGACTGCCCGGCCCTGGACGCCATCGTCAAGGGCGAGGGGGAGCTGCCCCTGCTGGGGATCCTGGAGCGGCTGGAGGCGGCCGGTCCTGAGGCCTGGCGCGATGCCCCGGGGCTCATCCTGCGCGGGGGCGAGACCGCGTCCCTGGCGCCCATGGAGGACCTGGACCAGATGGGCGCGCCGGTGGAGCACTTCGCGGCGGACTTCCTGGACGATCCCGGGCAGCTCTCCTACCTCAGCACCAGCCGCGGCTGCCCGGCCACCTGCAACTTCTGCAACACCCCCGAGTTCTGGGGCAGCAGCGTGCGCTTCCGCAGCCCCGGCGCGGTGCTGCGGGAGATGGACCTGCTCCGGACCCGGCACGGGCTCACCTATTTCAGCTTCCGGGACGACACCTTCACCGCC